>Ga0189284_100441_pt1 | contig 18615 bp, 13 predicted proteins | sample N32C7minimetaG_FD_130314 | JGI IMG/M metagenome (GOLD analysis project Ga0189284, IMG submission 130314) | Marine microbial communities from the Costa Rica Dome - N32 C7 mini metaG | ecosystem: Environmental > Aquatic > Marine > Oceanic > Photic zone | place: Costa Rica: the Eastern Pacific...
GACAACGTCTCTGTTGACGTTGAGCTGATCGTGCCGATCGCCATGGAAGACGGTCTGCGCTTCGCGATCCGCGAAGGTGGCCGCACCGTCGGCGCCGGCGTCGTCGCCTCAATCATCGAATAAGATGAGTGTTTGATTGCCGGGCCCCGGCCCGGCAGTCTTGTCTTCAAATCACTTGATTACCATGTGTTTGGAGCGTATCAGGAGCTGGTCCTATAAAGGGATCATCTGAAGGGGTATAGCTCAGCTGGTAGAGCGACGGTCTCCAAAACCGTAGGTCGCGGGTTCGAACCCTGCTGCCCCTGCCACTTTTGCTCTTGATTAATTGGCCTCGAGGGCTTAAAGAGTTTCCTCGAGTGAGGCGCGCAGAGTTTTCTGCGCGCCCACTCGTATTTAACGGACCGGAATCGGAATGGCGAAGACCAATCCCTTTAAATTCATCCAAGAAGTGCGCTCCGAAACGTCCAAGGTGACGTGGCCGACGCGCAAGGAAACAGCTGTGACCACCGTTATGGTGTTCATCATGGTGATGATCGCATCGATTTTCTTTCTCGTTGCGGATCAGCTGATGAGCCTTGGCATCGGTTACATTCTCGGGGTTGGCGGTTAATCAGCCGCTGGTCTGTCTAAAGACAAGAACAACAAACGGAACTGAGATCTATGGCCAAGCGCTGGTACATTGTGCACGCCTATTCGAATTTCGAGAAGAAGGTCGCCGAGTCCATTCGCGAAAAGGCTGAGCAGAAAGGGTTGTCCGATCTGTTCGAGGAAATTTTGGTTCCTATGGAAAAGGTAGTGGAAGTGCGCCGCGGCCGGAAAGTCGACGCTGAGCGCAAGTTCTTCCCGGGTTATGTCCTTGTGAAAATGGATATGACCAATGAGGCGTTCCACCTGATCAAGGATACCCCGAAAGTGACCGGTTTCCTGGGGGCGGATCAAAAGCCGATGCCGATCCCGGAAAAAGAAGCGCTGCGGATTATCAACCAGGTGCAAGAGGGTGTTGACCGGCCGAAGCCGTCCGTCAGCTTTGAAGTTGGTGAGCAGGTTCGTGTCTCTGATGGTCCGTTTGCGTCTTTCTCTGGTCTTGTCGAAGAAGTCGACGATGAGCGGGCGCGCCTCAAGGTTGCTGTGTCCATCTTTGGTCGGGCAACACCAGTTGAATTGGAATTCGGTCAGGTCGACAAGCTCTGACTGTTTGCCGCCCCGCGGGGCGGTGTAAGTGCCGGACATGACTTGTCCGGAATTAAGTCGGTGGCAGGTTCATGCACTCTTCGCCGGGTGCTTTAGCGGGCCACACCACCAACTCCCAGGTGGTCAAATTGCCGTTTGGCCATGCATGATTGGAGAAAACAATGGCGAAGAAGATCGAAGGCTTCCTGAAGCTTCAGGTGCCGGCAGGCTCTGCGACCCCGTCCCCGCCCATCGGGCCGGCACTTGGTCAGCGTGGTCTGAACATCATGGAATTCTGTAAGGCGTTCAACGCGCAGACCCAGGATGTTGAAAAGGGCGCTCCGTGCCCGACTGTGATCACATACTACACCGACAAGTCCTTCACCTTCGAAGTGAAGACGGCTCCGGTTTCCTTCTTCCTGAAGAAAGCTGCGAAGCTGCAGAAGGGTTCTCAGACCCCGGGCCGCGGTACGGTTGGTTCCGTATCCAAGGCGCAGGTCAAGGAAATCGCGGAAGCGAAAATGAAGGACCTGAACGCCAACGACATCGACGCAGCAATGCTGATGGTTGAAGGCTCCGCCCGCTCCATGGGCCTTGAGGTAACGGAGTAAGATCATGGCGAAGGTTGGAAAACGTATTTCTGCAGCACGTGAAGGTATCGACCGGAACAAGCTTTACTCCCTGAACGAAGCCATCAGCCTCGTTAAGGGCCGCTCCAAGACCAAGTTCGACGAAACGGTCGAAGTTGCGATCAATCTCGGCGTTGACCCGCGTCACGCTGACCAGATGGTCCGTGGTGTGTGCGTTCTGCCGAACGGTACCGGTAAGAGCGTCAAGGTTGCCGTGTTTGCTCGTGGCGACAAGGCTGAAGAAGCCAAAGCTGCCGGTGCTGACATCGTTGGTGCAGAAGAGCTGGTTCAGGAAGTTCAGGGCGGCAAGATCGATTTCGATACTGTCATTGCAACTCCGGACCTGATGCCGCTGGTCGGTCGCCTCGGTAAGGTTCTCGGCCCACGTGGCATGATGCCGAACCCGAAGGTTGGCACCGTGACCCCGGACGTCACCAAGGCTGTGAACGATGCCAAAGGCGGTGCTGTTCAGTTCCGCGTTGAAAAGGCCGGTATTGTCCACGCTGGTGTTGGCAAGGTTTCTTTCTCTGAAGACAAGATCTCCGAGAACATCAAAGCTCTGCTCGACGCTGTCCAGAAGGCAAAGCCGACTGGCGCAAAAGGCACCTACATGAAGCGTGTCGCCGTGTCCTCCACGATGGGCCCGGGCGTTAAAGTCGATCTCGCGAGCGTTGCTGGCGAATAATCCGGTTCAACCGGATTGAACAAGAATTTCAGCCCTTGAGCTGAATAGATCCGGCGGTTTGCCGCCGGATTGCCCTGTCCGAGACTGCAGGTGCCGGGAAACCGGCTTAAGCCGTGACAGGCCTGCATAGATGGGTGAGAACCGAATTCTCCGCGACAAGCGGGCAACCGGTTCGAACCAGACCTTGCCAACACTTTTTGAGTGCAGGTGAGGGGACAGGACCCTGAGCGTCGTCTTTGCAGGCGGTTCCGGGTTCGGGACCACCGCACAGGCGGCAAGGTAAACCGGTGGCGATTTTCGCCATCAAATGGAGAAGGCAAGTGGAAAGAGCGGAAAAGCAAGAGTTCGTGACATCCTTCAACGCCGAGCTGGCTGACACCGGCGTCGTTGTGGTCGCGCACTATGCAGGTCTTTCGGTTGCACAGATGACGGCCCTGCGGTCGTCCGTACGTGAAGCCGGCGGTTCTGTAAAAGTCGCAAAAAACCGCCTTGTGAAACTCGCCCTCAAAGGCACTGACCTTGAGCACATCTCCGACCTGCTCCAGGGCCCGACCGTACTCGTCTATTCCGACGATCCGGTTGCAGCACCGAAAGCAGCTGTCGAATTCGCCAAGGCCAACGCTCAGTTGGAAATCCTTGGTGGTGCTCTTGGAACGACAAACCTGAACCCGGAAGGGGTCAAGTCTCTGGCAACAATGCCGTCGCTCGACGAGCTGCGTGCAAAGCTGGTTGGCATGATCCAGACGCCGGCATCGCGCATCGCACAGGTTGTCAACGCACCGGCCGGGCAGCTCGCCCGCGTTTTCGGCGCGTACGCCAAGAAGGACGAGGCCGCATAAGGCGCCCCCAAACACTGTCTAATGAACCCAGATACTGGTTCGAACTGAAGGTAATGAAAAATGGCTGATCTTGAAAAGCTCGTAGAAGAACTGTCCGCACTGACCGTTATGGAAGCTGCTGAACTGTCCAAGCTTCTGGAAGAGAAGTGGGGCGTTTCTGCTGCTGCTCCGGTTGCAGTTGCTGCTGCTGCTGGTGGTGGCGATGCAGGTGCTGCTGCTGAAGAGAAGACAGAATTCGACGTCATCCTGGCTTCTGCTGGTGACAAGAAAATCAACGTCATCAAAGAAGTCCGCGCAATTACCGGTCTTGGCCTGAAAGAAGCTAAAGAGCTCGTCGAAGGTGCTCCGAAAGCTGTCAAGGAAGGCGTTGCCAAGGACGAAGCTGAAGAGCTGAAGAAGAAGCTGGAAGAAGCTGGTGCTTCTGTCGAGCTGAAGTAATTAAGGCGGAAACGCCTTATACGGTCCCGGGATGTCCCGGGACCGCTTTTCGCCCCGGCGGGTCTGACCCGTTTCCGGGGCAAACGTCCCACTAGGGGCCTGTTTTGCCTGATGAGTACGCAGGCAGGGTCCCTGGATCCAAAGTCCGATCAATTCTTCTCATGTGCACAGAAGATTGATCTTGTTTGGTGGACGGTTTTCCGAAGCGCCCGGGCAGAGGCCCGATTGGACAAGGGGCGTTTCGGGAAGCCGTTTTCCGGCCGATACGAGGAGCGACAATGACCCAAACGTTCAACGGTCGCAAAAAGGTCCGCAAATATTTCGGATCTATCCGCGATGTCGCGGCGATGCCCAATCTTATCGAGGTGCAAAAAGCCTCTTATGACCAATTCCTTCAGGTCGATGAGATGCCGGGTGGCGGCCGCAAAGATGAAGGCCTTGAAGCGGTCTTCCAGTCCGTATTTCCAATCTCCGATTTTGCGGGCACTTCCCTTCTGGAATTTGTTTCCTACGAATTTGAAGCTCCAAAATACGACGTAGATGAGTGCCGCCAGCGCGACATGACCTATGCAGCTCCGCTGAAGGTTACCCTGCGCCTCATCGTGTTCGACGTCGACGAAGATACCGGCGCAAAGTCCGTCAAAGACATCAAGGAACAAGATGTCTACATGGGCGACATGCCGTTCATGACTGACAACGGAACGTTCATTGTGAACGGCACCGAACGCGTGATCGTGTCCCAGATGCACCGCTCTCCGGGCGTGTTCTTCGATCACGACAAGGGCAAGACCCATTCTTCCGGTAAACTTTTGTTTGCAGCACGCGTGATCCCGTACCGCGGCTCCTGGCTGGACATCGAGTTCGACGCCAAGGACATCGTGCATGCGCGCATCGACCGCCGCCGGAAAATCCCGGTGACGTCGCTGTTGATGGCACTTGGCCTGGACGGTGAGGAAATCCTCAACACGTTCTACAAACAGGTTGAGTACACCCGTCAGAAAGACGCTTCCTGGCGTATGCCGTTTGACGGCGAGCGCCTGAAGGGCACAAAAGCGTCTTATGACCTGATTGATGCCGACAGCGGCGATGTTGTTGTGGAAGGTGGCCGCAAGATCACTGCCCGCACGATCAAGCAGCTGGCGGAAAAGGGTGTCACCGCACTCAAAGTGACCGACGAAGACCTCCATGGCCAGTATCTGGCAGAGGATATCGTCGACATGAAAACCGGTGAAATCTACGCAGAAGCAGGTGAAGAAATCACCGGCAAACTGCTGGAAGAGCTGGTTGACCGCGGCTACCACGACCTGATCATCCTTGACATCGACCATGTCAACACGGGTCCTTACATCCGCAACACGCTGAACGTCGACAAGAACGAGTCTCGCGAAGACGCGCTGTTCGACATCTACCGTGTAATGCGTCCGGGCGAACCGCCCACCATCGACACAGCCGAAGCGATGTTCCAGTCGCTTTTCTTTGACGATGAGCGCTATGATCTTTCCGCGGTTGGCCGTGTGAAGATGAACATGCGTCTGGATGTGGATGCGGAAGACACCGTGCGTGTTCTGCGCAAGGAAGATATCCTGGAAGTTATCCGGGTTCTTCTGGAGCTGCGTGACGGCAAGGGCGACATCGACGACATCGACAACTTGGGCAACCGCCGCGTTCGCTCTGTTGGCGAGCTGATGGAAAACCAGTACCGCGTCGGTCTTCTGCGTATGGAACGTGCGATCAAGGAGCGGATGAGCTCTGTCGAGATCGACACGGTGATGCCGCAGGACCTCATCAACGCGAAACCGGCTGCAGCTGCCGTTCGTGAATTCTTCGGCTCCTCGCAGCTGTCGCAGTTCATGGACCAGACCAACCCGCTGTCGGAAGTCACTCACAAGCGCCGCCTCTCGGCTCTTGGACCGGGCGGCTTGACCCGTGAGCGTGCAGGCTTCGAAGTCCGCGACGTTCACCCGACGCACTACGGCCGTATCTGCCCGATTGAGACCCCGGAAGGTCCGAACATCGGTCTGATCAACTCTCTTGCAACATTCGCTCGTGTGAACAAGTACGGCTTCATTGAGAGCCCGTACCGCAAGGTCAAAGACGGCGTTGTCACGAACGAAGTCGTTTATCTTTCGGCCATGGAAGAAGCAAAACACTATGTTGCGCAGTCCAACGCCGAGTATGACGACGAAGGCCGGTTCACAACCGAGCTGATCACCTGCCGTCACGCTGGCGAAAACATGATGGTTCCGTCCGATAAGGTCGACCTCATGGACGTTTCGCCGAAGCAGCTCGTGTCGGTTGCAGCATCGCTTATTCCGTTCCTGGAAAACGATGACGCTAACCGCGCACTCATGGGCTCGAACATGATGCGTCAGGCCGTGCCACTGGTACGTGCCGAGGCACCGTTCGTCGGTACCGGTATGGAGTCCGTCGTGGCCCGGGATTCCGGTGCGGCGATCGGTGCACGCCGGGCCGGTGTTGTTGACCAGGTCGATGCGACCCGTATCGTTATCCGGGCAACCGAAGAGCTGGATCCGGGCCGGTCAGGTGTCGACATCTACCGGCTTCAGAAATACCAGCGCTCCAACCAGAACACCTGTATCAACCAGCGTCCGCTGGTCCGGGTTGGTGATCGCGTTCACAAAGGCGATATCATCGCTGATGGTCCGTCCACCGATCTTGGTGATCTGGCACTCGGCCGGAACGTGCTTGTCGCGTTCATGCCGTGGAACGGCTACAACTTCGAGGATTCCATCCTTCTGTCCGAGCGCATCGTGTCTGACGATGTATTTACGTCCATTCACCTTGAAGAGTTCGAGGTGATGGCACGTGATACCAAGCTTGGTCCGGAAGAGATCACCCGCGATATTCCGAACGTTTCTGAAGAAGCGCTGAAGAATCTCGACGAGGCAGGTATCGTTTACATCGGTGCCGAGCTTCATCCGGGCGACATCCTCGTTGGCAAGATCACACCGAAGGGCGAAAGCCCGATGACGCCGGAAGAAAAACTTCTGCGCGCGATCTTCGGTGAGAAAGCCTCTGACGTCCGTGACACGTCCCTGCGCTTGCCGCCGGGCGTTTCCGGGACCGTTGTTGAAGTTCGTGTTTTCAACCGCCACGGCGTTGAAAAAGACGAGCGTGCGATGGCTATCGAGCGTGAAGAAATCGAACGTCTTGCAAAAGACCGTGACGACGAGCAGGCAATCCTTGACCGCAACGTCTATGGCCGTCTGGCCGAGATGCTGATGGACAAGACCGCAGTTGCTGGTCCGAAAGGCTTCAAGAAGGACACTGTTCTGACCGGGGACGTCCTCAACGACTTCCCGCGCTCTCAGTGGTGGCAGTTTGCCACTGACGATGAGAAGTTCATGTCCGAGATCGAAGCTCTGCGCGGTCAGTACGACGACAGCCGCAAGCGTCTCGAGCAGCGTTTCATCGACAAGGTCGAGAAGCTGCAGCGCGGTGACGAACTGCCGCCAGGCGTCATGAAGATGGTCAAGGTCTTCGTTGCCGTGAAGCGCAAGCTTCAGCCGGGCGACAAGATGGCCGGCCGTCACGGGAACAAGGGCGTGGTCTCCAAGATAAACCCGTGTGAAGACATGCCGTTCTTGGAAGATGGTACGCACGTCGACATCGTTCTCAACCCGCTCGGCGTTCCGTCGCGAATGAACGTTGGTCAGATCCTTGAAACCCATATGGGTTGGGCCTGCCGCGGTATGGGCTTGCGCATCGGCGAAATGTACGATGAGTACCGTAAGACCGGTGAGATCGAGAAACTTCGTGGCAAGGTCATCGAGATCTACGGCGACAACATGAAGGGTGATCCGGTCAAGGAGTTTGACGACGAAGGTGTCGTGAAACTGGCCGAGCAGCTGAAGAAGGGCGTGTCCATCGCGACGCCGGTCTTCGACGGTGCCCGTGAGCCTGATGTTGTTGATGCGTTGAAAATCGCGGACTTCGACACCAGCGGCCAGTCGACTTTATTTGATGGCCGGACCGGTGAAGAGTTCGACCGCAAGGTGACCGTGGGCTACATCTATATGCTCAAGCTTCACCACTTGGTCGACGACAAGATCCACGCCCGTTCGATTGGTCCGTACTCGCTTGTCACCCAGCAGCCGCTTGGTGGTAAGGCGCAGTTCGGCGGCCAGCGCTTCGGGGAAATGGAGGTCTGGGCTCTTGAGGCTTACGGTGCAGCTTACACGCTGCAGGAAATGCTGACGGTCAAGTCGGATGACGTTGCCGGCCGTACGAAGGTCTATGAGGCCATCGTTCGCGGTGACGACACCTTCGAGGCGGGTATTCCGGAAAGCTTCAACGTGCTTGTGAAGGAAATGCGGTCCCTGGGTCTCAACGTTGAACTTCAACGGACTGACGCACCCATGATTGGCGAGGAAGAAACTGCAGACGCTGCAGAATAACCCCGCCAACGGACCCCTTTAGACTGAAATGCCGGTTTGGGGGAGGTAAGCAGCACTTACCTCCCGGCCGAGCATCGAAGGAGATGGATCATGAATCATGAGGTCATGAACCTGTTCAACCAGCAGGCTCCCGCACAGACCTTCGACAATATCAAGATCTCTCTGGCCAGCCCGGAGAAAATCTTGTCCTGGTCATTCGGTGAGATCAAAAAGCCGGAAACCATCAACTACCGGACGTTCAAGCCGGAGCGTGATGGTCTTTTCTGCGCGCGCATCTTTGGCCCGATCAAGGACTACGAATGTCTTTGCGGCAAATACAAGCGCATGAAATACAAAGGCGTTATCTGTGAGAAATGTGGTGTTGAAGTCACCCTTTCCCGCGTGCGCCGTGAACGTATGGGCCACATCGAGCTTGCTGCTCCTGTTGCTCACATCTGGTTCCTGAAGTCCCTGCCGAGCCGCATTGGTTTGCTGCTCGACATGACACTGAAGGATCTGGAGCGCGTTCTTTACTTCGAAAACTACGTCGTTCTTGAGCCGGGTCTGACCCCGCTTAAACAGCACCAGCTTCTGTCTGAAGAAGACTATGTGGCCGCTCAGGACGAATACGGCGAAGACGCCTTCACCGCGATGATCGGTGCTGAAGCGATCCGCGAGATCCTGATGTCGATGGATCTTGAGCGCGAGTCTGAAAAGCTCCGTCAGGAAATTGCTGAAGCGACGACCGAGCTGAAGCCGAAAAAACTGGCCAAGCGCCTGAAGGTCATTGAAGCCTTCATGGAATCCGGCAACCGTCCGGAGTGGATGATCATGACCGTTGTTCCGGTCATCCCGCCGGATCTGCGTCCGCTGGTTCCGCTCGATGGCGGCCGGTTCGCAACATCGGATCTCAATGATCTGTACCGCCGCGTTATCAACCGGAACAACCGTCTGCGCCGCCTGATGGAACTGCGTGCTCCGGACATCATCATCCGGAACGAGAAGCGCATGCTTCAGGAATCAGTCGACGCCCTGTTCGACAACGGCCGCCGCGGCCGCGTCATCACCGGTGCCAACAAGCGTCCGCTGAAGTCGCTGTCCGATATGCTGAAAGGCAAGCAGGGCCGCTTCCGTCAGAACCTTCTTGGTAAACGCGTTGACTATTCCGGCCGTTCGGTCATCACCGTTGGTCCGGAACTCAAGCTGCACCAGTGTGGTTTGCCGAAGAAAATGGCGCTTGAGCTGTTCAAGCCGTTCATCTATTCGCGCCTCGACGCCAAGGGTTTTTCTTCAACTGTCAAGCAGGCGAAGAAGCTCGTTGAAAAAGAGCGTCCGGAAGTCTGGGATATCCTGGATGAAGTGATCCGCGAGCACCCGGTTCTCCTGAACCGTGCGCCGACGCTTCACCGTCTTGGCATCCAGGCGTTCGAACCAACCCTGATCGAAGGCAAGGCGATCCAGCTGCACCCGCTCGTCTGTTCCGCGTTCAACGCTGACTTCGACGGTGACCAGATGGCTGTTCACGTTCCGCTGTCGCTCGAAGCGCAGCTGGAAGCGCGGACGCTGATGATGTCCACGAACAACATTCTGCACCCGGCAAACGGTGGCCCGATCATCGTGCCGTCGCAGGATATCGTTCTGGGGCTCTACTATCTGTCGATCATGGCAGAGAAAGAGCCGGGCGAGGGCATGGCTTTCTCCGATATCGGCGAGATCCACCATGCGCTGGCCAACAAGGTCATCACGCTGCACACGAAGATCAAGGGCCGGTTCCGTTCGGTGGATGCCGAAGGCAACCCGACCTCCGAGATCTTCGAGACGACACCGGGCCGGATGCTGATCGCAGAACTCCTGCCGAAGCATCACGAAGTGCCGTTTGATGTAGCCAACAAGCTGATGACCAAGAAGGACATCTCCAAGATGATCGACACGGTTTACCGTGCTTGCGGTCAGAAGGAGACGGTTATCTTCTGTGACCGGATCATGCAGCTTGGCTTCAAAAACGCCTGTAACGCCGGCATCTCCTTCGGTATGGACGACATGGTCATCCCGGACACCAAGCAGAAGCTTGTCGGGGAAACCGCGGCGCTCGCGACCGAATACGAGCAGCAGTACAATGACGGTCTGATCACCCAGGGCGAGAAGTACAACAAGGTTGTCGACGCTTGGGCGAAATGTACCGACAAGATCGCTGACGAGATGATGGCCCGCATTAAGGCGGTTCAGATCGATGAGGAAACCGGACGTCAGAAGCCGATGAACTCGGTTTACATGATGTCCCACTCGGGTGCGCGTGGTTCGCCTCAGCAGATGAAACAGCTGGCCGGTATGCGTGGTCTTATGGCCAAGCCGGACGGGTCCATCATCGAGAACCCGATCATCTCGAACTTTAAAGAAGGTCTCTCGGTTCTCGAGTACTTCAACTCCACTCACGGTGCCCGTAAGGGTCTTGCCGATACGGCGTTGAAGACTGCGAACTCCGGTTACCTGACCCGCCGTCTCGTGGACGTTGCGCAGGACTCCATCATCCTTGAACCGGATTGTGGCTCCGAGCGCGGCATCACCGTGGCGCCGATCGTTGACGCCGGTAACGTCATTGCCTCCCTCGGCATGCGTGTTCTCGGCCGGACAACGGCGGAAGATGTCATCAACAACGCCACCGGCGAAGTGATTGTTCCGAAAGGACGGCTCATCGACGAGAAGGACGTTGATGCGATCGAAGCGGCGAAAGTTCAGCAGATCAAGATCCGTTCCGTTCTGACCTGTGAAACGGAAACCGGCGTGTGTGCGACCTGCTACGGCCGTGACCTTGCACGTGGTACTCCGGTGAACATGGGTGAAGCTGTTGGCGTTATCGCTGCACAGTCGATCGGTGAGCCGGGCACCCAGCTGACCATGCGGACGTTCCACATTGGTGGTACGGCGCAGGTTGTCGACTCATCGTTCATCGAGTCCAACGTCGACGGTACGGTCAAGATCCGGAACCGCTCTGTACAGCGCGACTCGGAAGGCAATCTGATTGCCATGGTCCGCAACATGTCCATCGTTGTCATCGACAGCGACGGCAATGAGCGCGCCGTGCATCGTGTTGCATACGGTTCCAAGCTTCATGTCGATGAAGGTGACGCGGTTAAACGCGGTCAGCGGATCGCCGAATGGGATCCGTACACCCGGCCGATGCTTGCTGAAGTTGACGGTGTCGTGGACTTTGAAGACCTGGTTGACGGGGCTTCGGTTCAGGAAACCGCCGACGAGGCGACCGGTATCACCAAGCGTGTCGTCATTGATTGGCGCTCCTCGCAGCGTGGCGCGGATCTCAAGCCGGCGGTTGTCATCAAGGACGCCAAAGGTTCCGTTGCCAAAAACCAGCGTGGATCCGATGCCCGCTTGATGCTGTCCGTGGACGCGGTTCTCTCGGTTCAGCCGGGTGCATCGGTCAAGGCCGGTGACGTGCTCGCACGTATTCCGCTTGAAAGCGCCAAGACCAAGGACATCACCGGTGGTCTGCCGCGCGTTGCGGAACTGTTCGAGGCTCGCCGTCCGAAGGATCATGCCATTATCGCAGAAATCGACGGTACGATCCGCTTTGGCCGGGACTACAAGAACAAACGCCGTGTCATCATCGATCCGGCAGAGGAGGGCGCCGAGCCCGTCGAATACCTCATCCCGAAAGGCAAGCACTTCCACCTTCAGGAAGGCGATGCCATTGAAAAGGGTGAGTACATCCTCGACGGCAACCCGGCACCGCACGATATTCTGGCCGTTAAAGGCGTTGAGGCACTGGCTGCCTACCTCGTCAACGAGATCCAGGAAGTCTATCGTCTGCAGGGCGTTGTGATTAACGACAAGCACATTGAGGTGATTGTCCGTCAAATGCTGCAGAAGGTCGAGATCACCGATCCAGGTGAGACCGAATTCTTCTCAGGTGAGCAGATCGACCGGATCGACTTTGAAGAGGCCAATCAACGGGCCATCGACAATGCCAAGGATCCGGCGAAAGGCACACCGGTTCTGCTCGGGATCACTAAGGCGTCGTTGCAGACACGCTCGTTCTTCTCCGCCGCCTCCTTCCAGGAGACGACCCGCGTTCTTACCGACGCGGCGGTCAACGGCAAGACCGACCCGCTGGTTGGCCTCAAGGAGAACGTCATTGTTGGCCGTCTGATCCCGGCCGGTACAGGCGGGGTCATGAAGCGGATCCGCAAGATTGCAACCCATCGCGACGACCTGATCCAGGAAGCGCAGCGGGCTCAGTCTTCGGAAAGTGCCGCGGAAGGCCTTCTGGAAGACATGACCGGCGCTGCAGAATAAGCTTCGGCAACAGTCAAATCATGAAAGGCCGCCTCCGGGCGGCCTTTCTCGTATCGAACGAGATAAGGAGGGTCGCCCTCATGAATGACAATGACCTGGAACTGGACCCGGTGGTCTACATCGTCATCGGCCGTGTCTGGCAGGATGAAAATACATCACCGGATGCAGCGATCACGATCCATGCGCTTTTGACAGCGCCAGATGATGACGATGCCGTGCGCAAGACTTTGGAAGCTCTGTCATCACAAGGGTTCACGGAAGCGGAACTGGATCAAATCGGTGTCATCGACGGTGAACCGGATGAGCCGATCTATGAAGGCGCCTATCATGATGCTCTGTCGGGCAACGTAGCAATTGTCACGCTTGCCGACTAAGACATGGTGTAGGTAGTTCCGTTAGGACAATTAAATAGTATTGTCATCTGTCCTTATATTTTGCCTCCGCCGTCAAAAGCGGAGGCTTATTTTATTTATAAACTGAGCTGTCTTACGGCAAAAAATCCACTTTTCGTTTACGTAACTGGAAAAAACTAAACCCTGAATTGCAGATCGGAGGTTGTACATGTTTTCTAGAATTTCTGTTGGCATGCGATTGGGCATGCTCATGGGGCTGGTGGTTCTTTGCTTGATCGGGATCCTCGGCGCGGCGGCTTATCAGGATCGCGACCGGTCGTATGCGGAGCGGCGGATTGGCTTGACCCATCTGGTCAATGCGGCCACGAGCACGATTGAGAGTTACCATAAGCGAAACATAGCCGGAGAGTTTACAGAAGAGCAGGCGCAGGAATTTGCCAAGGAGGCGATCCGCGGCATGCGCTATGACAATGGCAATTATCTCTTCATCAACCTGCGCGGCGACGCTCTGATCATGCATCCCGCACGGCCGGATCTGGAGGGCATGACCTCCCAGGACCTCATTCGTGATTTCGGGTCGTCCAGTTTGCCGACTTTCTATGACATCGTGCAGAGCCAGGGCAGTGGTTTTCATGATTACGTTTGGCGCAGGCCGAATTCCGACGATCCAGCAGGCAAGACGGCCTATGTGACGATGTATCAGCCTTGGGGGTGGGTGATCGGGACCGGCGCTTATGTGGATGACATTGAAGCGGCATTTCAAAAGAACCTTGTTTGGCTTGCCGGGATAGCCCTTGGGTTGGTTCTGCTCTTGGCTATCGCTTCTCACTTCCTGATTCAGTCAATCACAAAGCCGCTGGCACGGACGGTCCAGGAAGCTGAAGCGCTTGCAGCCGGGGACACCGAGATCCAGTTCACTGATGCGGACCGCAAGGACGAGATCGGGACAGTGGCGCGGTCGATCGCTGCTTTCCGGGATCGGATATTTGAACAACAGCGGCTCGCCCGGGAAGCTGCTGAAACGGCAGATGCTCAGACCCGCCGCCAGCATCTGGTGGAAGGTCTTGTGTCGCGGTTTCGCGAAAATGTCTCCCATTTGCTCACCGCGGTCGGTGACCGGATCGGAACTGTGAAGACAACGGCGACCGAATTGTCCGGTCTTGCAAGCGCATCTTCAGAGCGGGCAGCTGGAGCGAGCGGATCAGCGGACTCGGCCAACGGCAGCATTGAGACAACAGCCGCCGCGGCCCAGGAGCTCACTTTCGCGATCCGGGAAATCAACTCGCAGGTGTCCAAAACCACGGAGGGCGTCCAAGGGGCGACGGAAGCTGCGAACAAATCCAGCCAGCGGGTGACCAGCCCGTCTAATGCCGCGATCAAGATCGGGGAGGTGGTCACGCTTATTCAGGCGATCGCCGAGCAAACCAATCTTTTGGCCTTGAACGCAACCATTGAGGCTGCGCGGGCCGGGGAGGCGGGCAAGGGGTTTGCCGTTGTTGCAGCTGAGGTGAAAGAGCTTGCAACACAGACCGCAAAAGCCACGGAAGAAATCAGCAACCAGATTGCCGACATCCAGGGCTCCACCAATGAAGCGGTGGCCGCGATTGACGAGATCACATCTCGTGTCGAGGAAGTCCGCAATTTCACAACTGCGATAGCAGCCTCTATCTCTCAGCAGGAATCGGCAACAGAATCGATTGCTCAAAGTGTCGTGCAGGCCGTTGAGCAGACAAAATCGGCTAAATCCGAGATGGAAATGGTGGTGACATCCGCTCGGGAAACCGACGACGGATCGCTCGTCGTCCTACGCGGCGCTGATGAAGTCGCTGAATATGCCGAGAAACTGCGCGGTGAGGTCGACACCTTCCTTGATTCTGTAGCTGCGGCATAAGCCGGAACCGGATTGCAACCAAGGGCCCAGGTGTGCGACGCACTCCTGGGTCCATGTTCTATTGACGGGTTACGAAGTCTCGCAGCGTTGATACTTGTCCTTTTTGATTTCAATTCCCTCGAGCAACCACTGCCTCCCACGGACGCAGCCCGGATACCGGTACGTGGGTCGCCACTCAAAGGCCTGATCCGATGTTGGAACAGTAACTATGCGCATGGCAGGTATGCACGGTATGGAATCAGGGTTCGCGCCGCCGTGCCGCCTTTGTTGTGGCGGGAAACCCGCAAAGATTGGCATGATTTGAATCACTGGCTTAACCATTGATTCACTATTTGGAATCGGCTGATCTACCTGCCAAATCACAAACGAACAACACAAGCTTGGCTGACGAAACAATCTTACAATCGGGCGTGGTTTGGTGGAGAAAAATGGCGCGGAATTCTGCGGTTTTGCGGAAATGCGGAATTTCCAACAAATCACTTGACGCAAAGGGTGCATCTGAGTAGGTTCCGCGCATCCCAAGGGCAGGCGGTAAGAGCGAACCCTCCAGCGCTTCTGAAGAGCGCAGGACACAGTCCTCTTAAACGCTGCCGGGTCACATAGGCGAATACGCGTCGATTGCATGACCGCGAGGCAACTCGTGGTCCTCTGGTTTTTCGCAGCGCCGGCCGCTCCCAATGGAGCGCGCGGGCGCGATTCTGCATGTTTGAACACATGCGGCGTCAGCGGGGGACTGCAGTTGCACAAAAGTTTTTGGATGGACAAGGTAAAGGGCACAGAATGCCGACCATCAACCAGTTGATCCGCAAGCCGCGGAAAGATCCGCCGAAGCGGAACAAAGTGCCGGCCATGGAGGCCTGCCCGCAGAAGCGTGGTGTTTGCACCCGCGTATATACAACCACTCCGAAGAAGCCGAACTCGGCTCTGCGTAAAGTGGCGAAAATCCGTCTGACCAACGGCTTTGAAGTCATCGGTTACATCCCGGGTGAAGGCCACAACCTTCAAGAGCACTCGGTTGTGATGATCCGTGGCGGCCGTGTGAAAGACTTGCCGGGTGTCCGCTACCACATCATCCGTGGTGTTCTGGATACCCAAGGCGTCAAAGATCGTAAGCAGCGTCGTTCGAAGTACGGCGCGAAGCGGCCGAAGTAAGGAGCACATTAGATGTCCCGTCGTCACCGCGCCGAAAAACGCGAAATCAACCCGGATCCGAAGTTCGGGGATATGGTCGTCACAAAGTTCATGAATTCCATCATGTACGACGGCAAGAAGTCCACTGCAGAGCGCATCGTTTACGGTGCTTTCGACGTGGTCGAGAACAAGACCCGCGAGAACCCGATCGAAGTGTTCCACGCTGCTCTTGAGAACGTTATGCCGCAAGTGGAAGTGCGTTCCCGCCGTGTTGGTGGTGCGACTTACCAGGTTCCGGTTGAGGTTCGTGCCGATCGCCGCCAGGCGCTCGCAATTCGTTGGTTGATCGCTGCTGCGCGCAACCGCAACGAAACCACAATGGTTGATCGTCTGTCCGGCGAATTGCTCGATGCAGCAAACAACCGTGGTACCGCAGTTAAGAAGCGCGAAGACACGCACCGGATGGCTGACGCCAACCGCGCATTCTCGCACTATCGCTGGTAATTTCGACTTTGAAGGGCTGACGCTATGTCGCGCACGCATAAAATCGAGGACTACCGTAACTTCGGCATCATGGCTCACATCGATGCTGGCAAGACGACCACCACCGAGCGGATCCTCTACTACACTGGTAAGAGCCACAAGATCGGCGAAGTTCATGACGGCGCTGCCACCATGGACTGGATGGAGCAGGAGCAGGAGCGTGGCATCACGATTACTTCTGCTGCAACAACCGCGTTCTGGAATGAAAAGCGCCTGAACATCATTGACACCCCGGGCCACGTTGACTTCACCATTGAAGTTGAGCGCTCCCTGCGTGTTCTTGACGGTGCGGTTGCTCTTCTGGACGCAAACGCTGGTGTTGAACCGCAGACAGAGACTGTCTGGCGTCAGGCCGACAAGTACAACGTCCCGCGGATGATCTTCGTCAACAAGATGGACAAGCTCGGCGCCGATTTCGATCGCTGCTGCGAGATGATCAAGTCCCGTCTTGGTGCAACTCCGCTGGTCATGCAGCTGAACATCGGTGCGGAAAGCGAATTTGCCGGCGTTGTTGATCTGCTGAAGATGAAGGCGCTGATCTGGCAGTCCGAGAACCTCGGTGCTGCTTGGGATGTTGTCGACATTCCGGCTGAACTTGCCGACCGTGCGCAGGAAATGCGTGATGCCCTGATCGAGACGGCTGTCGAAATCGATGAAGAAGCTATGGAAGCTTATCTTGAAGGCGAAGAGCCGTCCTTCGAGAAGATCCAGCAGCTGATCCGCAAGGGCACTATCAACGGTGACTTCGTTCCGGTGTTCTGCGGTTCTGCGTTCAAAAACAAAGGCGTACAACCGCTTCTTGATGCAGTCGTTGATTATCTTCCGAGCCCGGTCGAAGTTCCGGCAATTAAGGGTATCGATCCGAAGACCGAAGGCGAAGCGGTACGTAAATCTTCTGATGAGGAGCCGCTCAGCATTCTGGCATTCAAGATCGCGAACGACCCGTTCGTTGGATCTCTGACGTTCTGCCGTATCTATTCTGGCGTTTTGAACAAGGGTGTGTCCTTGCTCAACACCGTGAAGGATAAGAAAGAGCGTGTTGGCCGGATGATGCAGATGCACTCCAACTCGCGTGAAGACATTGACGTCGCATATGCTGGCGACATTGTTGCGATCGCAGGTCTGAAGGACACCACAACAGGTGACACGCTCTGCGATCCGCTGAAGCCGGTCATCCTGGAGCGGATGGAATTCCCTGAGCCGGTTATTGAGATCGCGGTTGAGCCGAAGACCAAAGGCGACCAGGAGAAGATGGGCCTCGCCCTGAACCGTCTGGCTGCCGAGGATCCGTCCTTCCGCGTTAAGACCGACGAAGAGTCCGGTCAGACTATCATTGCCGGTATGGGCGAATTGCACCTCGACATTCTTGTCGATCGCATGAAGCGTGAGTTCAAGGTTGAGGCGAACATCGGTGCGCCGCAGGTGGCTTACCGCGAAACCATTACCAAATCTGCAGACGTGGACTACACCCACAAGAAGCAGTCTGGTGGTTCCGGTCAGTTCGCTCGCATCAAGATCACGATCGAACCGGCAGAGCCGAACGAAGGCTTCGTCTTCGAGAGCAAGATTGTCGGCGGTAACGTTCCGAAAGAATACATTCCGGGCGTTAGCAAAGGTATCGAAAGCGTTATGTCGTCTGGCCCGTTGGCCGGCTTCCCGATGCTCGACATCAAGGCAACTCTTACAGATGGTGCCTACCACGATGTTGACTCCTCGGTCCTTGCTTTTGAGATCGCCGGCCGTGCCGGTTTCCGCGAAGGTATTGCCAAGGCTGGACCCAAGCTCCTTGAGCCGGTCATGAAGGTCGAGGTTGTTACCCCTGAAGATTACATGGGTGACGTGATTGGTGACCTGAACTCCCGCCGCGGCCAGATCGCGGGTACGGAGAACCGGGGCATCGTGACCGTCATCACCGCAATGGTGCCGCTGGCCAACATGTTTGGTTATGTGAACAACCTGCGTTCCATGTCTCAAGGCCGCGCTCAGTACTCGATGGTGTTCGATCACTACGAGCAGGTGCCGCAGGCTGTCGCCGAAGAGGTTCAGGCGAAATACGCCTGACCCCAACCTCTTGAATTAATAAAGAATTAGAGAAACGGAGTACTCCGATGGCGAAGGAAAAGTTTGAGCGCAACAAGCCGCACGTCAACATTGGCACGATTGGCCACGTTGACCACGGCAAGACGACGCTGACCGCTGCAATCACCATGACGCTGGCTGAAGCTGGC
>Ga0189284_100444_pt1 | contig 18400 bp, 22 predicted proteins | sample N32C7minimetaG_FD_130314 | JGI IMG/M metagenome (GOLD analysis project Ga0189284, IMG submission 130314) | Marine microbial communities from the Costa Rica Dome - N32 C7 mini metaG | ecosystem: Environmental > Aquatic > Marine > Oceanic > Photic zone | place: Costa Rica: the Eastern Pacific...
AGCTTGCCCACCACGGTGACGCCGTCACCGTCTTTGGGTTGAAAGCTCAATTGGGCCAGCTTCGAAGCCCACACCACACCGGAAATGCTGGCGGAGCCGTCGGTGAGGGTGAGCCAGAGGTGGCCCTTTTTGAGTTGAGGTCGGGAGACCGTGGCTTCCAGCAAAAAACGCGGCGCAAAGCCGCGTTCCAGCAGGCTGCCGATGGCTGTGTTCAGCTCAGCAACGGAATAGGTCGGAAAACGATCAACGCTCAAGGCGGCTGTAGGCGTAACCCCAGTAGATGCAGACAACGGCCGAGATGCTGGTCAGCAGAACGCCCCAGTGCTGGTGGATCTGGGTGGCACCAATCGTGCAGATCACCAAGGCGCTGCTGAGCAGCCTTGATCCATCACGTCTGTTCTGAACGTAAAGAGGTGCCAACGACTGCCTCAGCGGAATCCTCCCCACTGTGCTGCATCAGCGGTGGCTGGTGGAGAGGCAACAAAAAACCCCCCGGGCGAGCCGAGGGGTTCTGCGAATCCGCGGAGCGGAAATCAGCCGAGGCCGATCTGGGACAGGATGCCTTGGCCGGTCAGGAGCTCGGTGCCGAGGCCGATCACGATGCCCAGCATGGCCAGACGACCGTTCCAGGTCTCAGCGAAGTTGACGAAACCGAAGCGTGCGTTGTCAGACATGGGTTGAACCGGTTGGTTGTAAGTCAATGTAACAAAGGTTGGAGTTTTGTTGAGTGTGTTAACGGCTACGCGCCGGGCTTTTTCTGGTCAGGATTGCTGGCCATTTGATTTGCGCTTGGTCCGGGCCGTCGGCAGCGCCTGGCGGGGGTCTTCGGGCCAGGGGTGCTTGGGGTAGCGGCCTCGCATGTCCCGGCGCACCTCCTGGTAGCTGCCTTCCCAGAAGCCTTTGAGGGCGCGGGTGCGTTGTAGGGGGCGTCCGGCTGGTGAGAGCAGCTCCAGCGTGACGGGGATTCGGCCATTCAGCACGTGAGGGCCGTCGTCAGATCCGAACATCTCCTGCAATTTCACGGCGAGGATCACTTCGTCGGCGGTGTAAAGCAGCGTGGCTTGCCGGCCGGAGGGGATCGGGATGCGGCGCGGCAGCAGGTCATCAAGCTGTTGCCTGAAGCTCCAATCCAGATCGCCCCAGAGTGCTTCTTCCAAGGCTGTCGCGCTGATGTCGCTCCAGCCCAGGCAGCCTTCCAGGCTGGGGCCAAGCCAGGTGTCGGCTTGCTCCAGCAGGGTTGTTAGATCGCGATCAGGCCAGGGGACGCCCACTTGTTGGTGCATCCATGCCAGCCGTTGGCGCAGCTGATCGCTGTTGCCCGTCCAGGGCAGGGCATCAAGGCTGGCATCCTTCTTCAGCTGCTCGATCAGCAGGGTGCGGCACAGCGCTGCAGCTGGCGAAGGTTGTGGCGTTCGGCGCACCACCAATGCCCCCAGTTTGAGCTGGCGTTCGGCACGGACCCGCTGGCGTTCGGGATCCCAGCTGGCCTCGTCCTGCCAGTGGCCGTCCCGCTCAGCGATGCTCTCCAGGGTGCTCTGGCTCAGGGCCACGGCCATCTGGATCTGCGTGTCCCGGCCGCCCATGTCGACCCTGGCGACGGCCAGGGCTGGACTGCCCTGGAGCGGATCCCAGGGCAGCAGGGTGGCTCCGCGGCCCTGACGCAGCTGATAGCGACCGACCTGGCCTGGACGCTGTTGCGCCAGCCATTCCGGAAAGGCCGCCAGGATCAGATCGCCAGCATTGACGGAGGCGTCTCGCTCCTGGGGTGAGGCCCCCAGTCGCTTCAGTTGGCGGCGAAGCTGCTGGCTGAGCGTTCGCAGAGATGGATGGCGCTGGATGCTGTTGAGCCGGGCCTCGAGATCGCTGCCGATCTGGCGGCGATCAAAGGGATCCCGTTCGCTGAGGATGGCCGCCAGGTCACAGCCCAGCTGGGGGGCGCCCTGTTCATGGGCCTCCAGTAGCAGCATGCCGAGACGAGGGTGAACGCCGAGGCCGCCGATCAGCCGCCCCCGCTCGCTGATCCGGCCGTCGTGGTCCAGCAGGCCGAGCTGTTGCAGGCCGTGCTGTCCCTCTTGCATGGCTGCTGCGGGGGGAGGGTCCAGCCACGGCAGCTCTTCCCCTAGTCCAGCCCCCCCATTGGGCCAGTTCCATCAGCACGGGTTGGGGATCTGCCAGCAGCAGTTCAGGGGGGAGAAAGGGGGGGCGCCGCTGTTGCTCTGCTGGTGACCAGAGGCGGATGCAGCGGCCTGGGCATTGCCGGCCTGCCCGGCCCCGGCGCTGCTCTGCACTGGCCAGGCTGGAGACGGTGGTCTCCAGGCCCTCCATGCGGGTGTTGGGGTCGTAGCGCAGTTGACGGCTGAGGCCGCTGTCAATCACCAGGCGCACCCCATCAATCGTGAGGGAGCTCTCGGCAATGGCGCTGGCCAGGATGATGCTTCCGTCCTGGTTGGGGTCGCAGCGCTGCAGGGCTGAACTCTGCTGCTGCAAGGGCAGCTGACCGTGCAGCGCCTGAATCTTCCAGTTCTGCAGGGACGGGGCGGCCGTCAGGATCTGTCTGCAGCGTTCAATCTCCGCCAGCCCCGGCAGGAAGACCAGAACCCCGCTGCCCTGCGGTTGGTCGAGGGCGTGTTGCTCGATGGCGCGCAGCACCTGCTTTGGCAGGGGTTCGTCCGGCCGTGGTGGTTGGTGGTGCGTGTCCACCGGATAACAGCGGCCCGGGCTTTCCAGCACCTTTGCTTCGGGCAGCCGTTCCCTCAGATCGGATAAATCCAGTGTGGCCGACATCAAGATCACGGTGAGATCTGGATTCAGCAGAGGCCTCGCCTCGCGCAGCAAGGCAAGGGATAGGTCCGCGTCCCGCCCCCGCTCATGAAATTCATCGAAGATCACGCACCCCACCCCATCGAGCGAGGGATCGCTCTGCAAGCGCCGCAGGAAGAGGCCGTCGGTGATCACTTCCACCTGGGTGCGATTGGATCGCTTCTGTTCCCCGCGCACGGCATAACCGATGCGCGTGCCGATGTCTTCTCCAAGGCTCTCGGCAAGACGGGCGGCGGCCGCTTTGGTGGCCAGTCGCCGCGGCTCGATCATCCAGATTTTCTGATGCTCTTCAAGAACGCTCTGGCCTTCCGTCAGTGCTCCAATCAGCGCCAGGGGGACCCGTGTGGTCTTGCCCGCCCCCGGCGGTGCCTGGAGCAGAACCGTTTCCCCTGGGCGGACCGCAGAACAGATCTGCTCCAACAGGGCGTCGATCGGGAACTGGCTCAACGCGGTGTTGCCGCTCGATTCACGGGATGAGATTCATCAGGCCGAACAGCACCAGGCTGCTGATGGCGCCGACGGCCGCCAACAGCCGCACCAGCGGGCCGATGGAAACGACAAGGGAGGCCATGAAGACTTTCTTAAAGGCCGGATTAATTCCGGTCTAGCCCCCTTGTCAGTGGCATTGCTGCATTCATTCGCACGCCTTTACAGAAAACCCGTGCCGGATCAGCGCACGTGGCGGGTCCCATCCACGGGGTGGTACTCCTCGCCGGTGAGTTCTTCAAACACGATGGCCGGGAGACCGGTTTCGAACATGGTCTGCAGGGCTTCCTTGAGATAGGGATTCCAGCCTCCGGTGCTTACCTGGCCGTGGCGGACGGTCCAGTCCCAGGTGCCCTGAAGGTCGCGGGGGATCCGGCCTTCCCGGTCACGACGGGCCACCAGGTCAAGAGATTCCACAAGTCCCACGGTGATGGGGTCCTTGCCGTAGGCCGGAGTCAGGCTCAATTCCAGGCGGACGGGGTCTTCCTTCATTAGCCGAAGCCGAAACCGTGGGGGCAGCTTGAGGCCTTTGATGACCGCGGCAACGATGCGTGTTCTCTGATCCACTCAGGCGACCCCTGTCGACTTCAAGCGCCCAATTTATTCAGTGCCGGGTCCCGCGGCCGTCGAGGCTTCGTCATCGTCACCCCCGAAGCGCACCGTCAGCAGGGCCTCTTCCGTGATCCGTCCCTCGCTGTCCAGAAGTTCTGGGTGGACGGTGACCTGGCCTGTGCGGTCGTTCGGAGCGTTGCTGGGCGCGCTGTTGATCGGACCGCTGGCAGCGCGGAAACCCTTGCTCATCACGCGGAAGGCCTGCCACAACAGGGCCACGAACAGCGCTCCGTAGATGAGGGGAAACAGCGAACCGAGCATGACCCTCCGACCCAGCTGAATATCTGCATTCTCACGCTATCGGGACCCCGGTCGCATGTGGTCACAGCTTTGACACGGAACGTGGCTGTTTTCGGATCTGCTCTGCGTAGCGTCGAGGCAGTCGATCGCCCTGAAGCTGTGGTGAACTCCCCGTCCCGCTCGCTGGTCGCCTCTGCTCTGGTGGGGGGATTGCTGGTGGCCGGCGTGTCGTCGCTTCCCTTGATCGTTGGCTCTCAGCAAGCCGAGGCGCGCCCGGAGATGCGTCGCGGCTCGTTTGTGGCTGCCGCTGTGAAGCGCAGTGGTCCGGCAGTGGTCAGCTTGGAGACAGCGCGGACCGTCAATCAGTCCAGTGTTGCGGGTGTGCCGTCGGCCCTGATGCAGGACCCTTTGTTTCGCCACTTCTTCGGCATCCCACGCGCCACAGCTCCGCGCTCCAGGGTCCAGCGCGGCCAAGGCAGTGGAGTGATCTTCGATGCCAAGGGCCTGTTGCTCACCAATGCCCATGTGGTGGAGGGGGCGGATCAACTCACCGTGGACCTCTCCGATGGCAGGAGGGTGCCTGCCCGAGTGGTGGGCAAAGACAGCCTCACCGATCTCGCGGTGGTGCGCCTGGAGGGCTCCGGGCCCTGGCCGGTCGCGGATCTGGGGGATTCCGACCGGCTCAGCGTGGGCGACTGGGCGATTGCCGTGGGCAATCCCTTTGGCCTGGAGAGCACGGTGACTCTGGGAATCATCAGCAACCTCAACCGCAACGTTGCCCAGTTGGGAATTTCCGGCAAACGTCTTGACCTGATTCAGACCGACGCGGCCATCAATCCTGGTAATTCGGGTGGGCCACTGCTCAATGCCGATGGTGAGGTGATCGGCATCAACACCTTGGTGCGATCAGGGCCTGGGGCGGGTCTGGGTTTTGCCATCCCGATCAATCGGGCTCGAACCATTGCCCAGCAGCTGGTGGCCAGCGGCAAGGCCCGTCATCCGGTGATCGGCATCCGTCTGTCGCCGGTGCCCCGGCCCACCCCCACCTCCCCGGTGCCGCCAGGGGCGGTGATTCGCGCTGTTCAACCTGGGGGGCCGGCGGACCGCGCCGGGCTCAAGGTGGATGATGTGATCCTTCGCTTCGATGGCCAGGTGGTTAATGGCCCAGCTGCGGTGGTGAGTGCCATTGAACGCCGCGGTGTCGGTGCCAAGGTTGTGCTCGAGGTGCAGCGAGCTCAGGAGCGGGTCTCGATCAACGTCAAGCCCGTCGATTTATCGGCCTTGGCCCCTGGCTGAAGCTTTTGGCTCAGGCGTCGTCGGCGTCCCTCAGTTGTTCGACGCATTGGGTGATGCACTCGCCATCGTCGAGCGAACAGGTGGTGATGCACTGGAAATAGGTTTCCACGGCGTCCCAGGTCTGCTCATGGGGGGGCGGACCGGGGGCTGTTGAACCGCCAACGGGTTCGCTGTTGCCGGTGCCGGGAACCATGCTCATCGGGGCTGGAGGGTCGGTTTTGTCAGCCTATGCAGATGAAAACAGCCGGTAAAGAGAAATAAGTCTTCCTGCCTAAACCTGTGTGAAGTTTTCGTTGCCGTCGCCTGATGCCAGTCAGGCCGCCTTTTTACGGCGGGCGTTGCGTGCCTTCTGCTTCTCCTTGTTGGCCTTCCGCTTGGCTTCCCGTTCTGCAGCCAGTTCTTTCTCCTTGGCGGCTGACCTTTCCTCCTCCTTCTTCTCGAGGTAGTAGTTGTAATCTCCGCGATACATCACCAGCTCGCCGTCCCGCAGTTCCACGATGCTGTTGGCAACGCGGGAGATGAAATAGCGGTCGTGGGAGACCAGCAGCGCGGCTCCCTCGTAGGCCATCAAGGCGTCCTCGAGCATCTGCTTGGCGGGGATGTCGAGGTGATTGGTGGGCTCATCCAGAACCAGCAGATTGCAGGGGGTGAGCAGCATCAGGGCCAGGGCCAGACGGGCTTTCTCTCCGCCGCTGAGCTTCCCGACTTCCTTGAACACCGTGTCGTTGCTGAAGCAGAAACTGCCCAGCAGCGAACGAACCTGGGTCTGGGTCCAGTCGGGAACCGCTTCGTACATCGTGTCGATCACGGTCTTGGACAGATCCAGGGCTTCGGCCTGGTTCTGTTCGAAGTAGCCCGCAATCACGTTGTGCTCCCCAAGCCGGGCACTGCCTTCATCGGGGGTTTCAACCCCCATCACCAGGCGCAGCAGGGTGGACTTGCCCGCACCATTGGGGCCCACGAAGGCAATGCGGTCACCCCGCTCCACCTCCAGTTCAGCCCCCAGGAACAGGATTTTGTCTCCATAGCTGTGGGTGACGTTGTCGATCAGGGCAACCTGGGCTCCGGAGCGTGGGGCAGGCGGGAACTGAAAGCTCGGCCCTGCTACGGATTCGATCGGTGCCTCCACCCGTTCCACTTTGTCCAGCTGCTTCTCACGGCTTTTGGCCTGGGTGCTGCGGGTGGCACTGGCGCGGAAGCGATCGATGTAGGCCTGTTGCGTGGCGATCTCTTTCTGCTGCCGTTCGAAGGCCGCCTGTGTGGCCTCCCGCTCCAGTTGTTTCTGCTCCAGGTGGGCGGTGTAGTTGCCGAGGTAGCTGCGGGACACCCCCCGTTCGGTGGAAACGATCTGATTGCAGACCCGGTCGAGGAAGGTGCGGTCATGGCTGATCACCACAAGGGCTGCGCTCTGCTCCAGCAGGTAGTTCTCCAGCCACTGGATGGTTTCGACATCCAGATGGTTGGTGGGTTCGTCGAGCAGCAGAAGATCCGGTTCCTGCAGCAGGATTTTTCCCAGGGCAATCCGCATCTGCCAGCCCCCGGAATAGTCCTTCACCTGCAGCTCAGCGCCCTCCGGGGTGAAGCCGATCGTGGGCAGGAGCTTGTCGATGCGGGCATCGAGTTCGTAGCCATGCAGTGCTTCGAAACGGCTTTGCAGCTTTCCCAGTTCTTGGATCAGCTGGTCCAGATGGTCGGGATCCTCCGCTGCCCGTTCGGAGCCCATCGCCTCTTCCACCTGCTGCTGCTGGTTCATGACCTCGGCCGCTTCGCCGAAGGCTTGAAACAGTTCCTGGCGCACGGTGCGCTCCAGGTCCACGTCGAATTCCTGCTGGAGATAGGCGATGCGGGGCTCCCCCTGCCGAACCACCTGGCCGCTGGTGGGCTCTTCGTGCCCGGCGATCAGACGCATCTGGGTGGACTTTCCGGCGCCGTTCACCCCCACCAGACCGATCCTGTCTCCGGGTTTCACCTCCCAGGTCACGGCCCGGAGCACTTCCCCGGTGGGGTAGATCTTGCTGACGTTTTCGAGTCGCAGCACCGGCGGAAGGCGTGATGCCCCCCATCATCCCTGTCGGCAAACTGGTAAAGGTTCCCGGAGGCTGGTCGCCATGCTGAAACTGGAACAGCTGGCCGCTCTCGTGGTGGCCGCGGGATTGGCGATTGTGAGTTATCTGCTCTTCTTCAGTTGGGCCGGAGGTGGCGGCTACGAACGCCGTGAGCGCGCTGAGCCCCAGGCCCTTCTGACGCCCGAAGCCCCCGAGCTCACAGACCGCCTCTCGCCTTGATCAGCCAGCGCTTGCTGTCGTCGTCGTCAAGGCTGGCCAGATGGTCGCGCACCTCCTGGCTTGTCACGGGAAGCCCCAGCTGCTCGCCCAGGCTGCAGATGCTGGCCATGGCGCCGTTGGGATCCTGGAGCGCCTGACGGAACAGGGCCTGGGTCTGTTCCGGATTGCTGCTGATTCGGGCGTACAGCGATGCGGCGTTGGAAGCCATCGCGATCTGAGCAACTGCTCAAACGCTATTCAGCACGCAGAGTCTTGTCAGGCAGCTTGTTCGATGCCGTCATCGTGCTGCCCCAGGGCCGAGGCGTCCTTCATGCTGCGAGCGTCCATGCAGAGCACCTTGCGCAGTTGGGCGTAGTTGGCGGCCTGGGTGCTGCGCCCTTCCTGGGAAGCGCCGTATTCGGCCCGTTGCAACACGTGGTGCAGGTGGGTCAGCAGATAGGTGCTGATCACGGCTGACACCAGCACGTCGCTGTTTTCAGCGCTGCGACGAGGGCGTCGGGACCGAGCGCGGGTGCCGGCTGGGCTGCGACGGGAGCGAGGTGTGGCTTGGGTCATGGGGTACTCCGAGGAGGACCAATGCCCCCACCATAGTCATGGATACTACCCTTGACCATCTCTGTACACTTTTTAGTAGCAGAGCTCCTCCCAGGGGATCCGGTCGTGCCCACCCGTCAGACCTCATCCAGCGGGAAGCCCAAGTCCCCGAGAATTCAGGTGGTTCTGCCTGAAGATCTCTGCGCGCGTCTCACGGCGATGGCGGAGCTGGAATCCCGCACGGTGAGCAACATGGCGAGGGTGCTGATCCAGCAAGGGGTTCAGCGCCATGAGCAGGAGTTGGAGGCGTCCGCACCTCCGCCGACCCGCGAGGAGCGCCTGCGGTCCGCCCTGGAATCACAGCAGCCCCGCCGTCTGCGGGGCGCCCCCCGGCGCTTGCGCCTGCACCGGCCCGGTTAGGCCGGCTCCACCCGCGTGCCGAGCACGGCCTCCCGAGAGGCTCCGGTGACGGCTGGCACATTGCCGGGATGCCCCCTGTGGTGCCACCAGGCCAGCAACGCGAAGACCAGCGCTTCTCTGGCTTCCGTCGGCACCCCCAGGCTGCTGCTCGCATCGATTTGTGCGCCTCGGCAGCGCCGCCGCAGCTCATCGATCAACACCGGGTTTTGGCTGCCACCTCCGGCTGTGATCAGTTCGATCGGTGCGATCCCAACGCTCTGGCGCAGATGTGCCAGATCTTGGGCAACCACAGCGGCGGAAAAGGCCGTCAGGGTGGCGATGGCATCTGCCGCTGAGGCTCCACCGAGCTGACGTAGCCGCCGGTTGAGGTCGTCCTGCCCGAAACACTCCCGTCCCGTGGATTTCGGTGGTGCCAGCTGGAAGTACTCCTCCTGGAGCCAACGCTGGATCCAGCCCTCATCCGCATGGCCCTGAGCTGCCATCGCTCCACCCTTGTCGAAGCTTTGGGCGCCATTGGTGAACTGGCGCATGCCCAGGTCAATCAGGCTGTTGGCGGGGCCGCAGTCCCATCCCAAGATCGCGGCATGCCGATCCACTCCACCGCAGGGGGGGATGAGGGTGAGGTTGGCAATGCCGCCCAGGTTCAGCAGTGCCCGCCAGCCCTGTGTGCGCCCCAGCAGTGCCGCATCGGCCCGAGGCACGAGTGGTGCTCCCTGTCCCCCTAACGCCAGATCAGCGGCGCGGAAGTCATGCACCACCGGCCTTTGCAGCAGATGGGCCAGCAGCGGGGCCTGAAGGATCTGCCAACTGGCCCCCCGTGCCCCTTGGGCCGGCGGGCGGTGCCAGACGGTCTGGCCATGGCAACCGATCAGCTCAGCTGTTGCATCGGGGTCGCAGGCCTGCACTGCGTGGGCTTGAACCTCCGTGATGGCTTCCGCCAGCTCCAGCCAGCGGGATGCCGGCATCGCTGCACCCTGGCCGGCTGCCACCACCTGCTGCTGCAGTTCGAGCGGGTAGGGCTGATGGTGGTGGTGAAGCAAGGACCACTGCGGATGTTGAGGTGAGCCGTCGAAGTGCACCAGCACGGCATCCACGCCGTCAGCACTGGTTCCGCTCATCAGCCCGAGGCAGTGCATCGGCTCAGTGTTTTGGGAGCCGTTGCAGGTCGTCCACCAGTCCCATCACCACCAGCAGGTGCCCCTCCTCCAGCACGTGGGATGCCGGTGGATTCACCATCAGGCTGCTTTGCGGTCCTGCCGCCAGCACGTTCACCCTGAAGTTCTTGCGCAGATTCAGATCCCGGAGCGACCGCCCCACAAAGGGTTCCGGAACCTTGATCTCCTCGATGCAGTGCTGTTCATCTAGGGCCAGCCGCTCCATCAGGTTGGGGCGCACCAGTTCAAGGCCGAGGCGCTCGCCCTGCATGCGCGAGGGGAAGATCACGCGGTCGGCCCCCACCCGTTTCAGCATTTTTTCGTGGAGGTCGCTCGTCGCCCGGGCAATTACCTGGCGCACCCGGCTTCCTTCACTGTCTTTGGCGATCAAGGTGGCGGTGATGCTGGCCTCGATCGGTTCGCTGATCGCCACCACCACGGTGCCCATGTCGAGCACGCCGGCCTCGCGCAGGGCCTCTTCGTCGGTGCAGTCCACAACGCGGGCCTCCACGCTGGGCTCCACCTGACGCAGTTCATCCACCGCCCGCTCTGAGCGGTCCACAGCCAGCACATCAGCTCCGTTCTGAAGCAGTTCCCGGCAAACGGCGATGCCGAAACGGCCCACGCCGATGATCGCGAAGCCGAGTCTTTCGCTGCCCTGGGCCGGGCTCCACTGCCACCACTCCTTCATCGCTGCCTCCCCCGCTGATCACGCTCAGACATACAGATCCTCGCTGGGGTAACCGACTCGATTCTGGCGATTCATTTGGATTTGTTCCTGCGTCATCGCTTCCCAGATCGCACTCAGCAGCAACAGGATCCCCAGCCGTCCCACAAACATTCCCACCATCAGCACGGCCTGGCCGAAACGGGGGAGTTCAACGGTGACTCCCAGATCCAGGCCCACCGTGGCAAAAGCGGAGATGCAGGTGAACAGCATTTCCATAAAGGTGAATGAATCCTTCCCGTTCAAATTGCTGGCGATGCTGATCAGCATCGCCATGGCCATCACGAACAGCAGGGAGCCAACCGTGATGCCCACGGCCCTCAGCACCACCTTGTCGCTGATGCTTCTGTTGCGGATTACCACCACCTCCCGGCCCCGCAGGGTGGAGCGGGTGGCCGCCATCAAGGCGGCCACAGTGGTGGTTTTGATTCCACCACCGGTGCCGCCCGGGCTGGCCCCGATGAACATCAGCACCATCAGCAACAGCAGGCTCGATTCGGTGACGGTGTCGAGCGAGAGCGGAAGAGTACTGAAGCCGGCTGTGCGTGCCGTGACGGATTTGAACAGGGCTGTGAGCCAGCGTTCAGACCAGGGCATGCCCGCGAAGATCTCCCCCTGGTTCAACCATTCCGTCAGGGTCAGACCCCCTGCCCCGAAGACGATTAGGAGCAGGGTGGTGCGCAGCACCAGGCGGGAGTGCAGGCTCAGCCGCCGCCGGCTTCGCCGTCTGCGCAGCAGCTGTGTGGTCAGATCGCTGGTGACCCGCCACCCCAGGCCGCCGGCCACGATCAGCAGCATCACCACGGCATTCACAACCCCGTTGCTGCGATAGCGCTCGAGGCTGTCGCTCCAGAGTCCGAACCCCGCGTTGTTGTAGGCCGAGATGCTGTGGAACAGCGCAGCCCAGAGGCGTTCGCCCTGGTTGGGGATGTCATCGAAGCCGAAGTGATACAGGATCACAGCCCCCACCAGGATCACCAGCGTCGCCGTCAGGGCAATGCCACGAAATGTGCGCCCAACGCCCCCAACGCCGAATTCATCCAGGGCCTGCCCCCGATCCAGCCGGCGGCGCAGGGCTGTCCCCTGCACCACGAAGCCCTGGAGAAATGTGGTGATGGCCATCAAGCCAAGGCCCCCCGCCAGGATCATCAGGGCCAGCACCACCTGGCCGAAGGTCGTGAGATCGGTGCCGATGTCGATGATCGACAGGCCCGTCACGGTGATGGCTGATGTGGCTGTGAACAGAGCTTCCCAAAGCCCCACGCGGCTTGAGGAGCACAGCGGAGTAGCCAGTAGCAACGTGCCGATCAGCACCACCAGCAATCCAGTCACCACGGTGAACTGGGGGACCGTGAGCCGACGATGCCAGCCCTGGCTGCGTTCGATGGCCCTTCCGATCGGCACAGGAGCGCGCGAGATCTGACCAGTGTTGTTCAGGATCCGCCGTAATGCCAGAGGATCAAGGCCGGCACGATGATGGTCATGATCAGCGTCAGGCCAATTCCGTAGCGGGTGACGTCCAGAAAGCGATAACGGCCTGGACCGAACACCATCAAATTGGTCTGGTACCCGACGGGGGTGAGAAAGGACTGACTCGCACCGAACAGCACTGTGATCAGCAAGGAGGTGGGAGACAGCTGCAGGGACGGGGCCAGTTGCACCGCGACAGGCGCCAGCAGGGCCACCGAGGCGGCATTGCTCATCACTTGGGTCAAGAGCGTGGTGCCGATGAAGACCACCATCAAAGCGGCATAGCTCGGCCAGCCCGCCAGCCCCTGCTGGAGCACCAGGGCGAGGGCATCGGCGAGGCCCGTGCTCTGCATGGCAACGCTGAAGCTGGTGAGGGAGCCCAGCAGCAGAATCACGTCCAGCCGGATCGAACGCTGCAGTTCACCAAGGCGAAGGCAGCCGGTGGCGACCACGCTCACCGTGGCAAGGAGCACCGCCGCTACCAGGGGGATGGGGGTCAGGCTTGGCAGCACCAGCATGGCGATCGCGATGCTGATGGCCACGGGCTTGCGCCGCACTGTGGGGAGGTCATCCTCAAGCCGATCCAGCACCAGAAGATCGTTGCTGGCTTGCAGGCCGCGGATGGAATCGATCGGTGCCTGCAGAAGCAGCACATCTCCTTCCCGCAGAATCACCTGGCCGAGGCGTTCCTGAACGGTGTCTTGGCCGCGGCGTAGAGCAAGAACTGTGGAGTTGTGGCGCTGCCGGAACCGCAACTCTCTCAGGCTGGCGCCGGCAAGAGTGGAGCCAGCCGGCAGCAACACTTCTACGGTTTTCTGGCCGCTGGATTCTTCGGTGTTCACCCTGAACCCTGCGTTTCGGCCCTGGGTTGTGAGTTGAACCGTGTGATCTTGTTGAAGACGCAGCAGATCTGGGCGGGTGACGCGCAAGAGCAGATGATCACCAGCCTCAAGCCGACGGTCCGCCAGGGGGGGGAGCAGCCGTTCCCCTCCACGCTGCAGCTCCAGCACGTCAACATCAAAGCGACGTTGCAGTCGACTGTTCCGGAGAGAGCGGCCCACCAATTCAGAGTTTGAGGGGATGCGTACTTCCGTGCAGTAGCTGCTGTCCCTGGGGTTGCCTCCGAGGTCGTCACTGCTGGCACCACGGTCCGGTAACAGGACGCGGGGAGCCATCACCAGGTAAATGGCCCCAGCCAGCCAGACCGGTAGGCTGATCAGGGTGAAGCTGAACAGATCAAGGGAGCCATAGCCCAGTTGTTCGCTGATGTCGCTCACCAACAGGTTTACCGAGCTGCCCAGCAGGGTGAGAGTGCCCCCTAGAACCGTTGAAAAGGACAAGGGCAACAGCACCCGGGATGGTGAAATGCCGCGCCTTTGGCACCAGCCCTCGACCACGGGCAGCAGCGATGCCACCACGGGCGTGTTCGGTACAACTCCCGAGACCGGTGCGATCACGAAGGCCATGAGCGCGATCAGACGGCGCGAGGAGCGGATCCGCTCCGAGGCGATCAGCGCCCTGAGGCGATCCAGGGCACCGCTTTTGAACAGAGCCGCGGAGACAGGGAACAGGCCCAGCAGGGTGATCAGCGCAGGACTGCTGAACCCCGCCAAAGCCTCCTGGGGATTGAGCACTCCGGTGGCGATCAGCAGGCTCATGCTCAGCAGCCCGGTGAGCTCAGGGGCAATCACTCCGGTGATGAACAACACCACTGCCACAGCGAGCACGGCCAGCGTGATCAATGCCTGAGGGTTCTGGAGAGCGTTGATCAGCTCGGCCATGGCGGCGAGTCGCCGGTCGTTAATTGCGGGGATTCTGCCCTGAGATCAAAAAATTGTTCACGCAGCCACTGCTGCAGCCCTTCCAGCCCGTCCCCCCGCACGGCGGAGAGGAACAGGGCATCGGGCTCCCGCTGATGAATCGCCTCAATCGCGCTCGCCTCACAGCGGTCGATCTGGTTGGCGATCACCCGTCGCAGGGCGGTGCTGCCGAGGTCATCGAGTAGGCGATGCACCGTGTCCAGATGGCCCTGCCAGTCAGGGTCGGCAAGATCCAGCACCAGCAGCAGCACATCCGCATCCAGGGCCTCCTCCAACGTTGCGCGGAAGGCTTCTACCAGTGGGGCGGGGAGATCGCGGATGAAACCCACCGTGTCCGTGAGCAGCAGCCGTTGAGGGCGTGCCCCAGGGCAGGGCAGGTCGAGTTTGCGCGTGGCGGGGTCCAGGGTGGCGAACAATTTGTTCTCCGCCAGCACGCAAGCACTGGCCCGTTTGCCGCACAAGGCATTGAGCAGGCTGGATTTGCCCGCGTTGGTGTAGCCCACAAGCGCCACCCGCGGCAGACCACGCCGCTGATCCCGCAAGCGGCTGCGGTGGGATTGAAGTTGGCGTTGATCCCGAAGCAGTCGTTCGATGCGCCGGCTGATGGCCCGACGGTCCTTTTCCAGCTGTGTTTCCCCTGGGCCGCGTGTGCCGATGCCACCGCCCTGCCGCGACAGGCTGCTGCCCCGTCCCAGCAGGCGCGGCAGCCGGTAGCGCAGCTGAGCCAGTTCCACCTGAAGTCGCCCTGCAGCACTGCCGGCCCGCTGGGCAAAGATGTCGAGGATCAGCTCACTGCGGTCGGAGACCGGGCAGCTGAGCAGCCGTTCCAGATTGCGGGCCTGTACGGGGGTGAGCTCCCTGTCGGTGATGACAAGGGAGGCCTGGCAGCGGCGGATCTCGAGGGCGGCTTCCTGAAGTTTTCCGGAGCCCCAGAGCGTCTGGGGATTGGTTTGGCCCCGGCGCTGGCTGGTCCGGGCTACTGGCTCGGCACCGGCACTACGCACCAAGCCTTCGAGCTCAGCCAGATCCCGCTGATCGCGCTGTTCATCGCCACTGGTGAGCGTGAGCAGAAGCACCCGCTCGTCTCCGGCCGCGGCGTTGATGCTTTGGGGTTGGGGTTCATCCGGTGTGAGGACGCAAAGATCCCTCAGGTCACCTTGTTCAAACCGTCTCCAGCCATCGGCTTGAGACGGGTCTGGGATCAACAGTTCGGCCGGGCGAGCTCCATCGGCCGCCGGGCATGGTGCAAAGCGCAGCCAGTGCCGAGGGGCGATGTCGAGGGCGACCACGGCGTCGCGGGAATCTGAGTGCAGCCCTTTGCGGGCAAAAGGGCAGCTGATCAGTCGCCATCCCCCGCTGCTCCGCCGCGGCGTCGCCGGTAGGTGTCGTAACAGAGAATCGCTGCCGGTGAGAGGCCCCAGCCAGAGCAGGCGGCAGAGGCCACGGCCGTCCAGCACCAGATGCAATGCCATCTCCAGATCCAGCACCAAGTCGGCCAAGCGTTCGAGGCTCAGCAGATCGGCACCGCAGTCTTCGGGATGACGGCGATGGCTCAACCGCTCCAGCTGGCGTTGCTGGCTGGGGCGAAGACCACGGCAACGCCCGCCGAGGTGAGATTGCTTCAACGGTTCAACAACCAGGCGCCTGCTGAGCGCAGACCCAGAGATAGCCCTGGCAGGCGCGTGAGATAAGTGGCTCGTCGCAACTGGAAGGCCAAGGGGCCGGCCAGGGTGAGCCCCATGCCGGTGAGGGTGGCCTCGCCGATACCGAGGCTGAGCATTTCGCCGCGGTCCTCGAACTGGAAGGCTTGTGGCTCTTCCTCCATCCGCAGCTGCGCGATGGCTGCGGCAGTGGCATCGCCCTGTTGCATCGCTACCTGGGCGCTGGCGGGCCAAGGGCTGCCAGGCCGGGCTGAGAGATCCCCGAGGGCGAACGTGTTGGTGCAGCCCACCAGGCGCAGGTCATCGTCAACGGCCAGACGCCCTCGTTCCAGCACAGGTGTGGGTGAAATGGCGGGGATGGAGGGACTGCTTCCTGCGGTCCAAACCAGCCCTGCGTGACGCAGAACAGCACCATCGGCAAGAACAGCACTGCTGGACTTCACTTCGCTCACGCTGGTGTTGAGCTGGACCACCACTCCTTTGCATTCCAGTGCTGCCTGGGCTCTCTCCCGATTGAACGCTGTGCTGCCGGGAAGGATTTCATCGCCCATCTCCACCAGTCGAACGCTGGCGGCACCGTCGATCAGATCCGCCAGCTTGCAGGCCAGCTCAACGCCGGTGGGTCCTGCGCCAACGATGATCAGTCCGGCATCTTCATCCCGTTGCTGGTGCAGATTGCTGAGCCATTGCTTGAGGCGGCGCACATCGCCGAGGTCACGGAAGCCGCAGCTGTGTTCCTTGACGCCTGGAATGCCGAAATCATTGGCTTTCGAGCCCGTCGCCAGCACCAGTTGCGACCAGCTCAAGCGGTCTCCGGAGGCCAATTCGATGCTTTGGCTGGTTTGATCGATGCCAACAACGCTGTCTCGGATCCAGCAGATGCCGTTGTTCAGCAATTGGTCGTAGCGGGGGGCCACTTCCCAGGCTTGAAGTTCATCGCTGAGCAGTTCGTACAGCAGCGGTTGAAACAGAAAGCGATCCCGCGGTTCGATCAGAACGATGGGGCAGTTGGGCTGCCGTCGTTGAAGAGCAAGTGCTGTGAACAGTCCACCGAATCCACCGCCAACGATCACCACGGCATCCGATGGGGACGAGGGTGAACGCATGAAGGGATCTGCTGGTGCACAAACGATAGGAACCACACCCGGTCCCACGACAGGGGAAGATGGCGTGATGACGGAGGCTCCTGAGGCCATGGTGCCCATGGCGGTGCAAAACGAGTTGCTCGAAGGGCGCAAGCTGCTGGAGTCGATGGAGCCGCAGCAGCGTCTTGCCTGGGGGTTGGAACAGTTCGGTGAGAATTTTGCTCTCACCACGAGTTTTGGCATCCAATCGGCTGTGCTACTGCACATGCTGAGCACCCTCCCCGGCGGTGATGCTGTGCCGGTGATCTGGATCGATACCGGTTATCTGCCTCCCGAGACCTACACTTATGCCTATCAACTCACCCAGCAGCTCAGGATTCGTCTGGTGGTGAGTCAGAGCGAGATGTCCCCGGCTCGAATGGAGGCCCTGCACGGACGGCTATGGGAATCCGGTCGTGTGGAGGATTTGGAGACTTACCACCGGATCCGCAAGGTAGAACCCCTGGAGCGAGCGCTCAACGACCTGGAGACGCGCTGTTGGGCCAGTGGCGTGCGGCGTGGCCAGACCGATCACCGCAGCTCCATGACCGCGTTGGATCCGATTCGGGAGCGTTGGTCCCTCAGGCCTTTGCTCGAGTGGACGCAGCGGGATGTCTATTACTACATGCAATTGAACAACCTTCCCCAGCATCCTTTGTTCGAGCAGGGCTATTCCACCGTGGGCGACTGGCATTCCAGTGGCCCGGATGTGGGAGATCTGAGTGGCCGCGACACCCGCTTCGGCGGGTTGAAGCAAGAGTGTGGGATTCATGTGCCCCAGGAGGCCAACGAAGGGCTGATGGGGGAAGGCATCTGAGTGACGGTGCCTGCACGGGACGTCGGCCGCGCCCTGCTGATTGGCAACAGCCGTTGGCATTGGGCCCAACGGCAAGATCACTATGTCCGCATTGAGCACGGTCCGCCCGACCCTGGCCGTATCGGGACTGACCCTCCGGTCTGGGCGGCGGTGGGGTCGGTGCCCGAGCCGCTCATGGCCCACCAAGATCTGCGCATTCGCCTTGAGGATGTGCCCTTGCCCAAGGCTCCTCCTTGGTTGGGGGTGGACCGAGCCCTTGGGGCTTGGATGGCCTGGCGCTGCAGTCAAGAGCAACAGCTCGACTGTTCCAGGGGGTTGCTTCTGGTGGATGCCGGCACCGTGTTGAGCCTCACCCGGGTGACGGCGGACGGTTGTTTTGGAGGCGGCCAGCTGATCCCGGGCTATCGGCTCCAGCTCCAGGCCATGACCAAGGGAGCCCTCGGCTTGCCATCAACCCCTGAGGATCTCGATCAAGAGGCTCTGCAAGAGGTTTTCCCACAACAAACAGCGGCCGCCATGCAGCGCGGTGTGTTGGAAGCGATGTTGGCTTCCATTGCAGCGGCTCAGCAGCATGCCCAGGGTTTGTTGTGGATCTGTGGTGGTGACGCTGCCCTGTTGAAGCGTCATTGGTCCGGTGCAACGGAGCTGTTGCAGCTGGAGGGTGATCTTCAATTGCAAGCACTGCTGAGCCTCGGTGCTGGGCTCAGCTCAGGCCGAGATCGCTGATCAGCGTGTCGGCCATGGTGGCCGCTTTCACCTTGAGATAAATCCGTTCGAGTTTTCCTTCTTCATCGATCAGGAAGGTGTGGCGCATCATGCCCATGTATTCACGCCCCATGAACTTCTTCAGCCCATAGCTCTCATAGAGGCTGGCCACGGCACAGGGCTCCTCATCGGTGAGCAGGGTGAAGGGAAGGTCGTGCTTGTTGATGAA
>Ga0189284_100454_pt1 | contig 17808 bp, 13 predicted proteins | sample N32C7minimetaG_FD_130314 | JGI IMG/M metagenome (GOLD analysis project Ga0189284, IMG submission 130314) | Marine microbial communities from the Costa Rica Dome - N32 C7 mini metaG | ecosystem: Environmental > Aquatic > Marine > Oceanic > Photic zone | place: Costa Rica: the Eastern Pacific...
CCCACCACTCTCCGCAAGAACTTTCGTAATCGCCGCTGTCAGCGTCGTCTTACCATGGTCAACGTGACCAATCGTTCCAATGTTACAGTGCGGCTTATTGCGCTCGAATTTCTCTTTGGCCATCGTAAGGCTCCCTCAGAACTGTCTGTTCTATCGTTTAACTTAAGCGAGTTTCGCTTTGATCTCGTCAGATACCGCCTGCGGCACCTGCTCGTAATGATCAAACTGCATCGTGTACTGTGCACGCCCCTGGGACATTGACCGCAAGGTATTCACATAACCAAACATATTGGCCAGCGGCACCATCGCATTGATCGCTGTCGCCACACCGCGAGACTCTGTCCCACTGATCTGACCCCGGCGGCTGTTCAGGTCACCGATAACGTCACCCATATATTCTTCCGGCGTCACAACCTCGACCTTCATGATCGGCTCAAGAAGTTTCGCACCAGCCTGCGGCGCCACTTCACGCATTGCCGCGCGGGCTGCGATTTCAAAGGCCAGAACGCTGGAGTCAACATCATGGTAGGCACCATCAATCAGGCGAACCTTGAAGTCGATAACCGGGAACCCTGCAAGCACGCCGTTGTCAGCAACACTGCGAATACCCTTCTCAACACCCGGGATGTATTCCCGCGGCACTGAGCCACCGACGATCTCGCTGACAAACACAACGCCAGACCCGACTTCCCCAGGCTCGATCACAAGCTTGATCTTAGCAAACTGACCTGAACCACCAGACTGCTTCTTGTGGGTATAATCCACATCGGCTGTTTTGGTGAAGGTTTCACGATAAGCAACCTGTGGGGCCCCCACATTAGCTTCCACCTTGAACTCGCGGCGCATACGGTCAACCAGAATGTCGAGGTGAAGCTCACCCATGCCGGCAATGATCGTCTGACCACTTTCTTCATCCGAAGAAACCCGGAAGGACGGATCTTCCTGAGCAAGACGCGCAAGCGCCATACCCATTTTCTCCTGGTCACCCTTCGTCTTGGGCTCGACGGCAACCTCAATCACCGGATCAGGGAAAACCATCCGCTCAAGAATAACAGGCTTGTTAGGATCACAAAGCGTGTCACCCGTTGTCGTGTCTTTCAAACCGGCAAACGCAACAATGTCGCCAGCCGACGCTTCTTTGATTTCTTCACGTGAGTTGGCATGCATCAACAGCATACGGCCAATACGTTCCCGCTTGTCTTTCACCGTGTTCAAAACACCGGAACCTGCCGTAAACGTACCCGAATAGATACGAGCAAATGTCAGCGACCCCACAAACGGGTCATTCATGATCTTGAATGCAAGAGCCGAGGCAGGCTCTTCATCGGACGAATGACGCTCGACTTCTGCTTCCGTCTTAGGATCGATACCCTTAATCGCCGGAACATCAAGCGGTGACGGCATGAAGTCGATCACAGCATCCAGCAGCGGCTGAACACCCTTATTCTTAAAGGCTGTACCATTGAGAACCGGAACAAAAGCCTGCGCCAGCGTCCCCTTACGAATACAACGCTTCAGCGTTGCCTCGTCAGGCTCAGCACCCTCAAGATACGCTTCCATGACCGCATCATCTTGCTCGACAGCGGTCTCCACAAGCATCGACCGATATTCATCGGCCTGATCCTTCAGATCAGCACGAATGTCACGATACTCAAACTCAGCGCCCAGGTTCTCGTCCTTCCAGACGATTTCCTTCATCTTCACGAGATCAATCAGACCTTCATAGTCAGATTCAGCGCCGATAGGCAGCTGCACGACAAGCGGCGTCGCGCCCAGACGGTCAACGATCATATCCACGCAGCGGAAGAAGTTCGCGCCCATACGGTCCATCTTGTTGACGAAACACATACGCGGCACACGGTAACGATCAGCCTGACGCCAAACAGTTTCAGACTGAGGCTCAACGCCAGCAACCGAGTCAAACACCGCAACAGCGCCATCGAGCACACGGAGCGAACGCTCTACTTCAATCGTGAAGTCAACGTGACCAGGCGTATCAATGATATTGATCCGCTTGTCGTTCCAGAAGCACGTCGTCGCAGCAGACGTGATCGTAATACCGCGCTCCTGCTCCTGCTCCATCCAGTCCATCGTCGCAGCGCCATCATGCACTTCGCCGATCTTGTGGCTCTTACCTGTGTAATACAGGATACGCTCTGTCGTCGTGGTCTTACCGGCGTCAATATGGGCCATGATGCCGATATTGCGGTAGTCCTCAAGTTTGGTCTGGCGTGACATATTCGTAAACCTCTAAGCGCCCTGCTCTACTTACCAGCGATAGTGCGAGAACGCGCGGTTCGCGTCTGCCATGCGGTGTGTGTCTTCACGTTTCTTGACGGCCGTCCCACGATTGTTGGAAGCATCAAGAATTTCGCCTGAAAGGCGCTCAACCATTGTGTTCTCATTCCGGCCGCGCGCTGCGTTGATCAGCCAGCGAATGGCCAATGCACGACGGCGGTCTGGACGAACCTCAACCGGCACCTGGTACGTAGCACCACCCACACGGCGCGAACGCACCTCAAGGGTCGGCATTACATTTTCAAGCGCCTCGTGAAAAGCACGCAGCGGATCAGCTACGCCCTTATCGCTCATGCGATCAAAAGCACCATAAACAATCCGCTCGGCGGTAGACTTCTTGCCATCCCGCATAAGGCTGTTCATGAACTTCGTCAGCACCAGATCGCCAAACTTGGCGTCTGGAATAACTTCGCGTTTCTCTGCGCGGTGACGTCTCGACATCGCTCGTATCCCTTACTTCGGACGCTTCGCGCCGTATTTCGAACGGCGCTGCTTGCGGTCTTTAACACCCTGTGTATCAAGCACACCACGCACGATGTGATAGCGAACACCTGGCAAGTCCTTCACACGTCCGCCGCGGATCATCACCACGGAGTGCTCTTGCAAGTTGTGACCTTCACCCGGAATGTAGCTCGTCACCTCGAAACCGTTTGTCAGGCGAACACGAGCTACTTTACGCAGCGCGGAGTTCGGCTTTTTCGGTGTCGTTGTGTAGACACGGGTGCATACACCACGCTTCTGAGGGCAAGCCTCCATTGCGGGTACTTTATTACGCTTCACCGGCGATTTGCGCGGATTGCGAATTAGCTGTTGGATCGTTGGCATATTTTAGCTCGACCGTCGCTCTTGTTCATCCAAACATAAAACCGCGTGCACTAGGGATGTCTCCCTCTAGGATGCACACGGCTGTTAGGCACGAGATCATCACCTTGATGTTCGTACCAAACTTGCAGAGGACCCTAGTTTCCCAGGGTCATGCCCCAGTCCTCGTATTCGATTTTTTGCGTCAGTGTTTAGCGTTGGTGCAACGATCTGCTGCAGTAGGACTACGACCTGAAGCGAAGTTGGCGGAACCTACCGTCGCCCCCCGGGGGCGTCAACCCCACAGTTTAAGAAAATGAAAGAATTCGCACCCTTTTCGCGTTTTCCGATCAAATCATCAGATTTCACGGCCCTCAACTGCTCAAATACCGTGATTTGGGTCTGCCATGGCAAAACAATGCGAGGAAATTTCCATAATAACCCCCTCACCCCTCCCCCTCAAACGAACAACTTGGGAATAGTGTCGACTCGCTTGCCCCCTCCTATAGACATCGATTCCCGATGATTCCCGCCGTTTTATCGAGCCTCACCTGCTTATATTAGATCTATTGAATATTATTATTTTACGTATATATTCTGTTTAATTGAAACAGGAGACCGGAATGACCTGCCACTCAGTAGCTAATCAGACTGCTCACACCCCTGAAAACCCGCCTTCAGTGAAGGGATATTTCCACACGGCAACCAACACTATCTCCTATCTTGTCCAGGATGAGGCGAGCAAGCACGTTGCCATCATTGACCCCGTGCTGGACTACGACGCGGCAAGCGGACGGACGGGCACACAGGCAGCCGACACACTTCTCGCGGATATCGAGAAGGAAAAGCTTACAGTAGACTGGATACTCGAAACCCATATCCACGCTGACCACATTTCAGCTGCTCATTATCTGAAGACGAAACACCCAGGCGCAAAAATCGCAGTGAGTGACCGTATTGCCCAGGTCCAATCGACCTTTGCACCCATTTTTAATTTCCCCTACCCGTTTGCGCCGAACGGCCGCCAGTTCGATCACCTGTTCAGTAATGCAGAAACCTTCCGGATTGGCACACTGCACGCTAAGGTCATCCAGACGCCAGGTCACACACCAGCCTGTGTCTCCTACCAGATAGGCGACGCACTGTTCGTCGGCGATACGCTCTTCATGCCCGACTATGGAACGGCACGATGTGACTTTCCCGGCGGAGATGCCGACACACTCTTTACCTCCATCGAGACATTACTCCGCCTGCCCGACGAAACCCGTGTGTTTCTCTGCCACGATTACGCCCCCAACGGCCGTTCCCCCGCGTGGGAAACCACCATTCGAAAACAGAAACTGGAGAACATACATATCGCTGGGAAAAGCAGGGAAGAGTTCATCGCGCTTCGCACTGAAAGAGACAAGAAGCTCTCAATGCCAGCCCTCATCCTTCCCTCCATCCAACTTAACCTCAGAGCGGGAGAATTGCCCCCGCCCGAGAAGGATGGCACTGCCTACTTGCGCATTCCCCTCAATCGATTTTAAACAAAACCTATTCGGGCAGACAGGAAAGACGAGCTGCGAATAATCGCCTCAACCCGGCATTGCCACAAACAACAGCAAGCTCGGCAGCAAAGTCTTTCTCAACACTGGTCAGAAACAACTCCAGCAATTCGTAACAGACCGTGATTTCAGCCACGTTCCGATTATAGAAAGCCTCTGCACTGCCTGGACAGTTTACAAAACGCACAGGAACCTCTCTTCGCCAGGGAAAAAATTCCGTCGCACGCGCCGCAATGTCACGCACCAGACCGGAAGAAACGATCCAGCCACGCACCTTCTCATGGCGCGGATCCCGCGTCGGCTGAAACTCGACCGTAAGGCCATGAAAAGGGACGATATCCGTCGCCGCTCGCCCATAATTCTCCAGGAGCCAAAGGTTTGAGCGATAAGCAAGCTTGTAGGCATCCTCGCAAAGAAAACCACGCTCCGCCGGCAGCCCCTCGCTATCCAGAAGAAAACTCAATTCATCCGGGTTAGCCCCGTAGAGAAGGCAGTTGATATTGTAAAAGCGCTGAATGGAAAGGGAATGACTGTCCCAAAAGGCATGTGCGCTCCCCAGAACACGTCGCTCTTCCTTCCACTCCGAAAGCCACTGCCCCGAAACAGCCAGAAGCCTGTCAATCGCATATGCGTCCACATCAGCGTTGTTGCGCAAGATCATCGTTGTCGTCGCGATCTGGTCGGCAGCATCTTCTTCCCGACCAAACACCGGCAGCTCAAAATGGTCGATCAACGCATGTCCAATTTCATGCAACAACGTAAACTCAAGATTAGCCAGCACAACAAGCTGGACAATCTCCTCCCGCGACAATGCCGCCTCTTCATTGTCTTGTGCCGCGGCAGGCCCTTCCCAAACAGCACTCAACAACAAACCGAAAGCAAAAAAGCCGCTGCGTAGAAACGCAACGGCTTTTCCATATTTGGTTTCCGCAATCATGCGGTGAGCTTAAGCCTCGCCATCAACCGGTGTTTCGGGCTCCGCCGCTTCGGCAGCAGCCTCTTCCACCATCGGTGTCTCCGCAACCGCCTCAACAACAGCCGCTTCACCGCTGGCAATCTGCTCCTGGAGGATCACTTCGTCACGCTCCTGCGCTTCACCACGCAAAAGCTCAACCATGCGACCCGTACCAGCCGGGATCAAACGACCAACAATGATGTTCTCCTTCAGGCCGTGCAGCTCATCAACCTTGCCGTTCACAGCAGCGTCTGTGAGAACGCGTGTTGTTTCCTGGAAGGACGCAGCAGAGAAGAAAGAACGTGTCTGGAGCGAAGCTTTGGTAATCCCAAGCAGAACCGGCTTACCCGTTCCTTCGACCTTGCCTTCTTCACGTAAGCGATCATTCACCTCGTCAAGCTCGATCCGGTCAACCTGCTCACCAGCAAGGTAAGGCGCATCACCCGGGTTATCGATCTCTACCTTTTGCAGCATCTGGCGAACAATCACTTCGATGTGCTTGTCATTGATGCCCACACCCTGCAGACGGTAGACATCCTGAATTTCGTTGACGAGGTAGGAAGCAAGTTCCTCCACACCTGAAATTGCAAGAATATCATGTGGTGCCGGGTGACCATCCAGAAGGTACTCGCCCTTCTCGATAATATCCCCTTCCTGAACGGTAATATGCTTACCCTTCGGAATCAGATACTCGAACGGATCTCCACCATCTTCCGGATGAATGAGAATGCGCCGCTTGTTCTTGTAGTCACGGCCAAACTCTACCTTACCTGTAGCCTCGGCGATGATGGCGTGGTCCTTCGGACGACGCGCTTCAAACAACTCCGCAACACGTGGCAAACCACCGGTAATGTCACGGGTCTTGGCGCCCTCCGTTGGGATACGCGCAAGCACGTCACCCGCGTGGACATCAGCTCCACCCTCAACAGACAGAATAGCGTCCACAGAGAGCAGGAAGCGGGCATCATTGCCGTTCGACAGTTTCGCGACACCGCCGCTACTGTCCTTCACAACGATAGCCGGACGAAGTTCCGAACCACGGGGGCTTGTCCGCCAGTCGATAACGACACGCTGGGAAATGCCCGTTGCTTCGTCCATGACTTCACGGATGGACATGCCATCAACAAGATCCTCAAACGCCACCGTCCCGTTGACTTCCGTCAGGATCGGCATCGTATAGGGGTCCCACTCGGCGATACGCTGGCCACGTTCGATGGCATCGCCATCATCAACACGCAAGCGCGAACCGTAGGTCAGCTTGTGCGAGGCACGCTCATGGCCGTGTTCGTCGAGAACCTGAACCTGTACGTTACGCCCCATCACCACAAGAACTCCGGACGAGTCTTTAACGATATTGCGATTGACGATCTTCACCTTACCGGAATGGTTGGATTCCAGGAAAGATGTGTCAACAACCTGCGCCGTACCACCAATATGGAACGTACGCATCGTCAACTGAGTACCAGGCTCACCAATCGACTGGGCAGCAATAACACCAACAGCCTCGCCCATGTTGACCGGCGTACCACGTGCAAGGTCACGACCATAACAAGCCGCACAAATACCATTACGTGTTTCACAAGTCAGACCCGAACGGATCCGCATGGACTGGACATTGGCATTCTCGATAACATCGACATCAGCCTCGTCGAGCAGTGTTCCCCTCGGGAACAGGACTTCGCCAGTGGACGGATGAATAATATCATCCGCGTTGGTCCGACCCAGCACACGCTGGCCCAGTGATACAATCACTTCACCGGATTCAATGACCGGCGCCAATGTAATGCCTGCATCCGTACCGCAATCTTCTTCAATCACGATGCAGTCCTGCGCAACATCAACAAGGCGACGTGTCAGATAACCGGAGTTCGCAGTCTTCAACGCCGTATCAGCAAGACCCTTACGCGCCCCGTGAGTGGAGTTAAAGTATTCAAGAACGGTCAGGCCTTCCTTGAAGTTCGAAATGATCGGCGTCTCGATGATCTCACCCGATGGCTTCGCCATCAGACCACGCATCGCAGCCAACTGACGCATCTGGGTGGGCGAACCACGCGCACCGGAATGCGCCATCATATAGATCGAGTTGATCGGCTTTTCGCGTTTCGTCTCTTCATTCACCTGAACAGACGAAATCTTGTCCATCATCGTGTCCGCAACCTTGTCAGTACACTTGGCCCAGGCATCAACAACCTTGTTGTACTTCTCGCCCTGCGTGATGAGGCCGTCGATGTACTGTTGCTCATATTCCTTCGCGAGCAGGCGTGTCTCTTCAACAAGACCTTCCTTCTCCGCCGGAATAATCATGTCGTCCATACCGAAGGAAATACCTGCACGGCATGCCTGACGGAAACCAAGACCCATGATCTGGTCACAGAAGATAACCGTCTCCTTCTGACCGCAATGGCGATAAACAACGTCGATCATGCTGGAGATTTCACGCTTGGTGAGCAGACGATTGACGAGATCAAACGGCACCTTGTGATGACGCGGCAAAACCTGCGCAACCATCATGCGCCCTGGCGTGGAGTCAACGACCAGAGAAATCGTATTCCCCTCTTCGTCTTTCGTGTGCCAGCGCGCTTTGATCTTGGAGTGCAACGTGATGGCACCCTTGTCCAGCGCATGCTCGATCTCGGCGAGATCAGCAAACACCATACCCTCGCCTGGCTCATTATCCTTCATCTGAGAGATGTAGTAGAGACCCAGAATAATGTCCTGTGACGGCACAATGATCGGCGTCCCGTTCGCAGGATGCAGAATATTGTTCGTCGACATCATGAGCACGCGTGCTTCCAGCTGCGCTTCAAGCGACAGCGGCACGTGCACAGCCATTTGGTCACCGTCAAAGTCAGCATTGAACGCAGCACAAACGAGCGGGTGAAGCTGGATCGCTTTCCCTTCAATCAGCACAGGTTCAAACGCTTGAATACCCAGACGGTGAAGCGTCGGCGCGCGGTTCAAAAGAACCGGATGCTCCCGGATCACTTCTTCCAGAATATCCCAAACCTCAGGACGTTCTTTCTCCACAAGCTTCTTGGCTTGCTTCACCGTGGCACTGAGACCCTTGGCTTCAAGGCGCGAATAGATGAACGGTTTGAAAAGCTCAAGCGCCATCTTCTTCGGCAGGCCGCACTGGTGAAGCTTCAGCTCCGGACCCACCACGATAACCGAACGACCGGAATAGTCGACGCGCTTGCCAAGCAGGTTCTGGCGGAAACGCCCCTGCTTACCCTTCAGCATGTCCGCAAGCGACTTCAGCGGCCGCTTGTTTGCACCCGTAATCACACGGCCGCGACGACCATTGTCAAAGAGCGCATCAACGGATTCCTGCAGCATCCGCTTTTCGTTGCGGATGATGATGTCGGGTGCACGAAGCTCCATCAGGCGCTTCAGACGGTTGTTACGATTGATCACACGACGGTATAGGTCGTTAAGGTCAGACGTCGCAAAACGACCACCATCCAGCGGCACCAGCGGACGAAGCTCAGGCGGGATAACCGGCACAACTTTGAGGATCATCCATTCAGGGCGATTGCCTGAATGAATGAAGGCCTCAATCACCTTCAGACGCTTGGCAAGCTTCTTCGGCTTCAGCTCCGTGGTCGCTTCGGCAATCTCAACACGAAGATCAGCAGCGATCTTCTCAAGGTCAAGCGCGATCAGCATGTCACGGATCGCTTCCGCACCGATGCCTGCCGTAAAGCTGTCATCACCATACTGGTCTTGTGCGTCAAGGAACTCTTCTTCTGAGAGAAGCTGTCTTTCCTTCAGCGGCGTCAGGCCCGGCTCGATAACAATATAGTTTTCGAAATAAAGAACGCGCTCAAGATCCTTAAGCGTCATATCCATCAAAAGGCCGATGCGAGATGGCAGCGACTTCAGGAACCAGATATGGGCAACAGGCGCAGCAAGTTCGATATGGCCCATACGCTCACGGCGAACCTTCGCCAGCGTTACTTCCACACCGCATTTTTCGCAGATAATGCCTTTGTACTTCATGCGCTTATATTTGCCGCACAAGCACTCATAGTCCTTCATCGGACCAAAAATGCGCGAACAGAACAACCCGTCACGCTCTGGCTTGAACGTACGGTAGTTGATCGTCTCGGGCTTTTTGATTTCACCAAACGACCAGGAAAGAATTCTCTCCGGGCTCGCAAGTGAAATCTGGATCTGCTCAAATGTCTGAGCAGGAGCTGTCGGGTTGAAAAGATTCATGACCTCTTGGTTCATGGACTTCTCCTCGGTTCGGGCCCGTTTCGGCCAATCGGCCTGTCGGGATGATGGAAATGCAAGCAGGGCCGCCCTGCACTCCCCCCAATTTCAAAACTCTTCGCTCCGCAAGGAGCAGCAGGCGGAAGCGTCAGCTCCCGCCTGTTGTTCATCAGCTCGCAGGCCTGTCGATCAATTCGACATTGAGACCGAGTGACCGCATTTCCTTAACGAGAACGTTGAAGCTCTCAGGGATACCGGCTTCGAACGTGTCATCACCGCGAACAATCGCTTCATAGACCTTAGTACGACCAGCCACGTCATCCGACTTCACTGTCAGCATTTCCTGGAGCGTGTACGCCGCGCCATATGCTTCCAGTGCCCAGACTTCCATTTCCCCGAAACGCTGACCACCGAACTGGGCCTTACCACCCAATGGTTGCTGCGTCACAAGGCTGTAAGGGCCGATCGAACGTGCGTGGATCTTGTCATCAACAAGGTGATGCAGTTTCAACATATAAATGTAACCAACGGTTACATCCCGGTCGAACTCTTCACCCGTGCGGCCGTCGAAGAGACGAACCTGACCACTTTTGCCAAGTCCCGCCTTCTCAAGCATATCCACAATGTCAGGCTCGTGTGCCCCGTCGAAAACAGGGGTCGCGAACGGAACACCATTGCGCAGGTTGCCGGCCATCTCGATCATCTGGTCTTGATCCAACGACGCATATGTCTCGTCGCCTTCATAAACCTTGTCGAGCGTGTCCTTCAGCATATCGAGCCGGTTTTCACGCTGATAGATTTCAAGAGCTTCACTCACCTTCCGGCCAATCCCGTGGGATGCCCAGCCAAGATGTGTCTCAAGAATCTGACCAACGTTCATACGGCTTGGCACGCCGAGCGGATTGAGAACGATGTCCACAGATGTTCCGTCTTCCAGGTGCGGCATGTCTTCAATCGGAACGATGCGGGAGATAACCCCCTTGTTCCCATGACGACCAGCCATCTTGTCACCCGGCTGCAGCTTACGCTTCACAGCTACGAAAACCTTGACCATCTTCATCACGCCAGGTGGCAGTTCGTCACCACGCTGAAGCTTGTCAACCTTGTCGTCGAAGCGAGCTTCGAGGCGTGCCTTCGACTCGTCATACTGACGCCGCAGCGCTTCAATTTCGCCCATGGCCTTTTCTTGAGCCACGGCAATCTGCCACCACTGCCCTTTCGAGAGCGGCTCCAGATCGCTGGCTGAAAGCTTCGTGCCTTCAGAAATACCGTTCGGACCGGAAGCAGCTTCCTTACCAATCAGAATTTCTTCCAGACGGCCATAGACGTTCCGCTCAAGAATGGCGAGTTCGTCATCACGGTCCTTGGCAAGACGTTCAACTTCGTCCCGCTCGATCGACATCGCACGTTCGTCTTTATCAACGCCATGGCGGTTGAACACACGAACTTCCACAACAGTCCCCGTCACACCAGGTGGCAGACGAAGCGATGTGTCCCGAACATCGGAAGCCTTCTCGCCAAAGATGGCGCGCAGAAGTTTTTCTTCCGGCGTCATCGGGCTCTCGCCCTTTGGCGTGATCTTGCCAACGAGAATGTCTGCAGGTCCAACCTCGGCACCGATGTAAACGATACCGGCTTCATCGAGATTACGAAGCGCTTCTTCACCCACGTTTGGAATATCACGGGTGATTTCTTCAGGGCCCAACTTCGTGTCGCGCGCCATCACCTCGAACTCTTCAAGGTGGATAGAGGTAAACACGTCGTCGCGTACAATACGCTCGGAAATCAGAATGGAGTCTTCGAAGTTGTAGCCGTTCCAGGGCATGAACGCGACGAGCACGTTCCGGCCAAGAGCCAACTCCCCAAGCTCCGTAGACGGACCATCAGCAATAATATCACCACCACTGATCCGGTCACCCACACGCACCAGCGGACGCTGGTTAATACAGGTGTTCTGGTTCGAGCGCTGGAACTTGCGCAGATTATAGATATCAACACCAGGCTTGCCGGGGTCAGTCTCTTCCGTCGCACGAATAACGATACGGGTCGCGTCAACCTGGTCAACAACACCGGTCCGGCGGGCAGCAATCGCAGCACCGGAATCGCGGGCCACAACCTCTTCCATACCTGTTCCAACAAATGGCGCTTCCGCACGTACCAATGGCACGGCCTGACGTTGCATGTTGGACCCCATGAGCGCACGGTTGGCGTCATCGTTTTCAAGGAAAGGAATAAGAGCCGCAGCCACCGAAACGATCTGTTTCGGTGAAACGTCGATAAGATCCACCTGCTCCGGCGGCACCATCTCAAAGTCACCATCAATACGACAGTTCAGCAACTCATCCTGCAAAGCACCATCGGCTGCAATCTGCACATTCGCCTGCGCAACCCGGTAACGCGCCTCTTCCATCGCGGAGAGATAAACAATGTCATTCGTGACCTTGCCACCCACCACACGGCGATACGGGCTCTCAATGAAACCGTATTTGTTTACCCGCGCAAACGTCGCGAGTGAGTTGATCAGACCAATGTTCGGCCCTTCCGGCGTCTCAATCGGACAAATACGACCATAGTGGGTCGGATGCACGTCACGCACCTCAAAGCCGGCACGCTCACGTGTCAGACCACCTGGGCCAAGCGCCGAAAGACGACGCTTATGCGTGATCTCGGAAAGCGGATTGGTCTGGTCCATAAACTGGGACAGCTGCGACGAACCGAAGAATTCGCGCACTGCAGCCGCAACCGGCTTCGCGTTGATCAGATCATGCGGCATCACAGTGTCGATATCGACAGAACTCATCCGCTCTTTGATCGCCCGCTCCATACGCAGAAGACCGATACGGTATTGGTTCTCCATCAATTCACCGACAGAACGCACCCGACGATTACCGAGATTATCAATATCGTCAATCTCGCCGCGACCATCGCGCAGCCCAACCAACGTACGGATAACTTCAATAATATCCTCTTTGCGAAGCACACGCATCGTGTCTTCAACGTCAATGTTCAGACGCATATTCATTTTCACCCGGCCAACAGCCGAGAGATCATACCGTTCCGGATCGAAGAACAGGCTGTGGAATAGCGCATCCGCTGTATCAAGGGTTGGCGGTTCACCTGGGCGCATCACGCGGTAAATGTCGTAAAGCGCCTGCTCACGATTGGTCGACTTGTCGGCCGCCAGCGTGTTGCGAATAAACGCACCATTGTTCACATGATCAATGTCGAGCGTCGTCACATCAACAGCACCAGCCTCAACCAGCGTCTCCAACAGCTCTTCGGTGATCTCTTCCCCGGCCTCAGCGAAAATCTCACCGGTCTCCAGGTTCACAAGTTCCTCGGCAATGTAACGACCGATAACTTCACTGTCCTGCACCAGCAGCTCAGCGAGACCATCTTCAGCCAGCTTCTTGGCAAGGCGAGGCGTGATCTTCCGCCCGGCTTCAACCACCACATCGCCGGTCTTGGCATCCACAAAGTCAAACTCGGGCTTGAAACCGCGATACCGTTCCGGCTCGAACGGCACTCTCCAGCCCTTGTCTGTCTTGGTGTACGTCACGTTCTGATAGAATGTGGAAAGAATATCTTCCGCATCCAGTCCCAGAGCATAAAGCAGTGTTGTCACCGGCAGCTTGCGGCGACGGTCGATGCGCACAAACACAATGTCTTTCGCATCGAATTCGAAATCGAGCCAGGAACCACGGTAAGGGATCACGCGTGCTGCAAACAGAAGCTTGCCGGACGAATGAGTTTTACCCTTGTCATGATCGAAAAATACACCCGGACTACGGTGCATCTGAGAGACGATCACCCGCTCGGTACCGTTCACAACGAAGGTTCCGTTTGCGGTCATGAACGGCATATCGCCCATGTAAACGTCTTGCTCTTTAATATCTTTAACAGACTTGGCGCCTGTATCTTCATCCACCTCAAACACAATGAGGCGCATGGTCACCTTGAGCGGCGCCGCGAACGTCATGTCGCGCTGCTGACACTCTTCTACATCGTACTTGGGCTCTTCGAATTCGTAATCCACGAATTCAAGCATCGCCGTTTCCGAAAAATCGCTAATCGGGAAGACCGAGCTGAAGACCGATTGCAGACCCTGGTCAAGCCGACCATCATCGGGCTTTCCAACCTGCAAAAACTGGTCATAGGAATATTTCTGAACCTCGATGAGGTTAGGCATTTCTGCCACTTGCGGAATACGTCCGAATGACTTGCGGACCCGCTTGCGACCAGTGAATGACTGCGTCATTTTTGTTCCTCGCAATCTTCCTTAAACAGAGTGCCGAGACAGCAAACAAATTTGCCTATGTCCCTCGGCGGAGACAGATGGGAGCGACATTACTGTCGCTCCCTAGTCGATTATTTCAGCTCAACTTTAGCGCCAGCTTCTTCAAGCTTCTTCTTCAGTTCCTGAGCTTCAGCTTTCGGCACGTCTGCCTTAACTTCCTTCGGAGCACCTTCTACGAGGTCCTTCGCTTCTTTCAGGCCAAGGCCCGTGATCGCGCGGACTTCTTTAATCACGTTGATCTTCTTGTCACCAGCGTCGGTGAGAACAACGGAGAAAGCATCCTGCTCTTCAGCTGGAGCGGCATCGCCACCACCAGCAGCAGCTGCAACAGCAACAGGCGCAGCAGCAGAAACGCCCCACTTCTCTTCGAGAAGCTTTGAAAGCTCAGCAGCTTCCAAAACAGTGAGGTTGGAAAGGTCTTCGACGATTTTTTCAAGATCAGCCATTTTATGTCTCTTCTATATAGTCAGTTCAAATTTGGTTGTTGAGGAACGGCTTATGCCGCCTCGCCCTTGGCGGCTTTCGCACCCATAACACGTGCAAGCTGACCAGCGGGTGCCTGAAGCACACCGGCGATCCGCGTAGCAGGTGTGGAAATCATTCCAACCAGCTTCGCACGCAGCTCGTCCAGCGACGGCAATTCGGCAAGCGCCTTAACACCGTTCTGATCGAGCAAGGTTTCACCCATCGCACCCCCGAGGATTTCGAACTTGTCGAACTCCTTGGCAAAGGCTGCAGCAATACGCGGCGCTGCAACAGGGTCTTCCGAATAGGCGATAGCCGTTGGACCCGTGAAGTAGTCGGTAATACCGGCTACCGGGGTCCCATCCAGAGCGAGTTTGGCGAGCCGGTTCTTCGTGACCTTTACATTGCCACCCACTTCCGTCATCCGGGCACGCAGCTTTGTCATCTGCGCGACAGAAAGACCGGAGTAGTGAGCAACAACAACCACACCGGCATTCTTAAAAACGCCGTTGAGGTGTGTCACAAGTTCCGATTTTTCGGCTCTATTCACTTACTCTCTCCAAAACACCCGAAACCCTCGGGCGCGTCGGGGGTGAAAAAACAGACCATCCGCTTTTCCACCGTTGGCAGTTGCTGCTTACGTGCTTCAATCATCTCCGATCGTCACACCCAAACAGCGCTCCTTGCCTGTCCCGGGTTTGAACTGACCAGACACGCCCAAAAGGCATGTCTGAATTCCGCTCACTCCCCCGTCTAGTGCAGGCAGGGTTGAACCCATTAAGCGTCACCTGAAAACAGGATCGGCACCCACCGTCTCGGACAGGTAAAACGCGACCTGCAGCCTCCCGTTACCGGAAAGCTGCCCGCCCCGTTTCAAACCCGACACACCCAAAGGCATGCCGGGAAACTTGTCAGCAGGCCGCGTTAAGCGTCCTGCAGGCTCCCAAGATCAACTTTGACCCCAGGCCCCATGGTCGAGCTCAGCGCAACCTTGCGAAGATACTGACCCTTCGCGCCCGTTGGCTTTGCCTTCTGCACAGCATCGATCAGAGCGCGGATATTGCCGGCAATCTGATCTTCACCGAAGCTCGCCTTGCCGATACCGGCATGAATGATCCCGGCCTTTTCAACCCGGAACTCAACAGCACCACCCTTGGCAGAGCGAACAGCTTCAGCCACATCAGGTGTAACCGTGCCAACCTTCGGGTTCGGCATCATGCCGCGTGGGCCAAGCACCTTACCCAGACGACCGACGAGCGGCATCATGTCAGGCGTTGCAATGCAGCGATCAAAATCGATTTTGCCCGCCAACACTTCTGCAGCAAGCTCATCATCACCCACAATGTCAGCACCAGCTGCACGGGCTGCATCAGCCTTGTCGCCTTTCGCGAACACAGCGACGCGAACCGTACGGCCCGAGCCGTTTGGCAATTCCACAACACCGCGAACCATCTGGTCAGCATGGCGCGGATCAACACCCAGGCCGATCGCAACTTCAATTGTCTCGTCGAACTTCGCCGTTGCCCGCTCTTTGACCATCTTTACGGCTTCGCCGAGCGTGTAGAGATGTTTTGGATTGACGCCTTCACGGACGGCGGCGGTACGTTTTGCTACTTTCGCCATCGTCTTACTCCGTAACCTCTAGGCCCATAGACCGAGCTGAACCCATAATAATTTTCGTTGCCTGATCAAGATCATTCGCGTTCAGGTCAGCCATCTTCTGCTCAGCAATAGTGCGGCACTGCGCAGCTGTGACAGAACCCGCGACATCGCGACCTGGCAGCTTGGAGCCGCTCTTCAGGCCGGCAGCCTGCTTCAGCAGGAACGACGCCGGTGGCGTCTTGGTTTCGAACGTGAAGGACTTGTCCTGGAAGATCGTCAGGATGGTCGGGATTGGCATCCCCTTTTCCATCTGCTGGGTCTTCGCATTGAAAGCCTTACAGAACTCCATAATGTTCAGACCACGCTGACCGAGAGCCGGCCCGATGGGCGGCGACGGTGTGGCAGAACCAGCTGGCACCTGAAGCTTCAGATAACCGGTAATCTTTTTAGCCATTTTCATTCCCCTTCCGCCAAATCACAGCGGAAACTTTAAAGGGTTAGTGGTACGAGGCTCATCCTCTCCCACATACATCAAGCAGCGCAGGTCTAAAGAGCCCTTTAGACCTTGTCCACCTGCCCATACTCCAATTCGACCGGTGTTGCACGACCGAAAATGGACACTGCCACCTTGAGGCGTGCCCGTTCTTCGTCGACTTCCTCGACGATCCCGTTGAACGAGGCAAACGGGCCATCGGCCACGCGCACCTGCTCGCCCACCTCGAAAATAACGCTGGGCTTCGGGCGTTCGACGCCTTCCTGCACCTGATGCAGGATAACGTCAACTTCCTTCTGGCTGATAGGCTGCGGCTTATTATCCGCGCCCAGAAAACCAGTCACTTTCGGCGTATCCTTGATCAAGTGATACGCTTCATCTGTCATTTCCATTTTCACAAGCACATAGCCCGGAAAAAACTTCCGTTCGGCGTTAATCTTGCGACCACGGCGAAGCTCAACCACTTCCTCCGTAGGGACCAACACTTCTTCAAACGCTTCACTCAAACCGGCACTCTCGGCGCGCTCGCGAATAGACTCCGCGACCTTCTTTTCGAAGTTCGAGTAAGCGTGAACGATATACCACCGCATCGTCATAACCGTTGCGCCCCTTAGCTACCCAGCCCGAGCAGCCAGGAAACACCCGCACTCAAGAGCTGATCTGCCAGAAAAAAGAAAACAGCCGCAACAACGACCATGATGAACACCATGACCGTTGTTACAATCGTTTCGTTGCGGGTAGGCCAGGTCACCTTGGACGCTTCCGACCGAACTTCCCGAACAAACTGAACCGGATTGGTTTTCGCCATAGTCCCTCTTCGAAGAGCCAGACCGGAACCCCGATCCCTCAAAAAATTGCCTGCCCACCTTATGGTGGCAGGAGTGGAGGGACTCGAACCCCCAACCCCCGGTTTTGGAGACCGGTGCTCTACCAGTTGAGCTACACTCCTAAACCGAATGCCCTTTCGGGCCATTCGATCAGGCGCATCAAAAGATGCGCCCGACCGTAAGCTTTACTCGATGATTTTGGAGACGACGCCGGAACCGACGGTACGTCCACCTTCACGGATAGCGAAGCGGAGCTTCTCTTCCATAGCGATTGGGGCAATCAATTCAACTTCAACTGCCACATTGTC
>Ga0189284_100455_pt1 | contig 17801 bp, 17 predicted proteins | sample N32C7minimetaG_FD_130314 | JGI IMG/M metagenome (GOLD analysis project Ga0189284, IMG submission 130314) | Marine microbial communities from the Costa Rica Dome - N32 C7 mini metaG | ecosystem: Environmental > Aquatic > Marine > Oceanic > Photic zone | place: Costa Rica: the Eastern Pacific...
AACCAGCGAGGCCGGCAGCAGGCGTTTGCCATTAGGCTGATCACTGATGAAGTCAGTCAGGCTTAAAGCATCAACCAGATCTTCCAGTGCCGGATTGTGTCCCACTATCAGGACGCGGCTGATACGTTCGTTGAGTGTGTGAAAAAGTGATAGAAAGGTGTCGGTGTCAGCCAGATAAAGGGCTTCGCGAGGGCTTATGCCATGTCCGTCGATGGAGAGTTGTTCACAGACTATTTCGGCTGTCTGTAAAGCGCGTTTAGCTGTTGAGCTGTATATCGATTGTGGAATCAGTTTCAGCTCAAGCAAAGCCTGACCCAAATTGACGGCCTGTTGTCTGCCGGTTTCATTCAGCGCCCTGTGAAAATCACCGGCTGGAGAGTCGGTCTCTGCCTTGGCGTGACGTAAGATCATGATTTGTTTGGTATTAGCGACCATAACGTGACAACCTCGGATTGGCTAACTTAATGAGAGGGAAATATTTTCGCCGGCAAACTGGACCTGCCAGTTCAAGCATAATCAGGCAGACAGGCAGATGCAATGGCTGAAGCGATTGCTGTAGTTGCAGGCTGCTGGCGTTTTTTTGAGCAATGACATTATTGTTTATGCTTAGAGCAGCTTAAGACTTTTTACGCCTGATACCCACAGACTTATCCACAGTTATTGTGAGTAAAAAAATGAAGTTCTAATTAGGAGAGTTGCTGAAGACAGCGGCAACAAAAAAGGGCCATGCAAAAGCATGACCCTTTATTTGTTCTGGAGCCGGTGATAGGACTTGAACCTACGACCCACTGATTACAAATCAGTTGCTCTACCAACTGAGCTACACCGGCAATGAAGAAGCGCATTATACGTAGGAGCCTATGACTCTGCAAGTCATTTGCCCGGTACTTTTACAGGGAATCGCTAAGTTATTGAAGCTAGGTAAAACTAACTCGCTGGAACAGCCCGGAATCTCAAACAGGGCGCTTGGCCGGAATCGGATTCAGACAGTTTGTTGGGAAGGTAGGGAGAAATCAGCAGGGAATGCAAAAAAATGGGGTGAGTGATGGGGCTCGAACCCACGACAACCGGAATCACAATCCGGGACTCTACCAACTGAGCTACACTCACCATTAATTTTTGCAGAAAGCAGGGCGTTTGCAGCCCCGTGCTTTAGAAAGACGATAATTCTACTGTCTTTATTTTTCTGGTCAAGGAAAATCTGTCTATACAGCTAAGATTAACCGTCATGAAGCCGCTACGAGAGCGGCTTTTCCCTATACCAGTTCCAGATCGATTTTCTTTTCATCCAGATCGACGCGGACCACTTTCACGGTCAGTGTGTCACCCAGCCGGTAAACCTTGCGAGTGCGTTCACCGGTAAGCCGGTGGCCGGTGGCATCAAACTGATAATAATCGTTCTTTAATGAGGTGACGTGAACCAGGCCTTCTATATAGATATCACTCAGTTCCACAAACAAGCCGAAACCGGTCACACCGCTAATCACACCCTGATGGGTTTCACCGACACGGTCACGCATGTATTCACATTTGAGCCAGTCACTGACGTCACGGGTGGCTTCATCAGCGCGGCGGCTGGTCATTGAACAATGATCACCCAGTTGCACCATATCCTCATGCGTATAACGCCACTTGCCGGCTTTTCTGCCGCTGATGATATGGCGGATAGCACGATGGACCAGCAAATCCGGATAACGACGAATCGGTGAGGTGAAATGAGCATAGGCATCTAGTGCCAGGCCGAAGTGACCAATGTTTTCCGGTGTATACACAGCCTGTTTCATACTACGCAGCATGACGGTCTGCAGCAGGTGACCATCCGGCCGTTTGCTGGCTGTTGCCAGTAAAGAGGCATAATGACGTGGTTCAGGATCATCTCCGCCACCAAGGAACAGGCCCAGTTCACCCAGAAAATCACGCAGCCCACTCAGCTTTTCTTCTGATGGTGTTTCATGCACGCGGTACAGCACTGGCAGTTTATGCTCGAGCAGGAATCGGGCAGCGCTGACATTAGCCGCAATCATGAACTCTTCAATCAAGCGATGGGCATCGTTGCGTTGACGTGGCTGAATTGAGCTAATCTTACGATTATCATCAAACAGGAACTGGGTTTCGGTCATTTCAAAGTCGATGGCACCGCGTTCTTCACGTGCCTTGAGCATGACATTGAACAACTCATACATGGTTTCCAGCGTCGGCAAGACAGACTGGTACTGCTCACGCAGTGTCTCATCGCCATCAACCAGCATGGCAGCCACCTTGTCATAGGTGAGACGGGCCTTGGAATACATCACCGCTTCATGGAAGGTGTGCGATTCCGTTTTGCCTTCCTGGTTGATTTCCATTTCGCAGACCAGACACAGTCGCTCAACTTCAGGATTCAATGAACACAGGCCGTTGGACAGCGCTTCCGGCAACATCGGTATCACCTGGCTGGGGAAATAAACCGAGGTGCCACGGTCGCCAGCATCCAGATCCAGCGGACTGCCAGGTTGTACATAGTGCGACACATCGGCGATCGCTACCCACAGTCGCCAGTTACCGTTGTCCAGACGCTCGGCGCAGACGGCATCATCAAAGTCCCGTGCGTCTTCGCCATCAATCGTGACCAGTGGCATGTCGCGTAAATCCAGACGACCTTCAATCGCATCCTGCGGAATGCTGTCACCAAACTGCTCCGCCTGTTGCAGCGCTTTATCTGACCATACATGGGGCAGTTCGAAGTCACGCAGGGCGAGATCGATTTCCATACCCGGTGCCATATGATCGCCGATAATTTCCACTATCCGGCCCAATGGGGAACGATGGACGTTGGGGTTTTCAGTGATCTCAGTTTCAACGATCTGATTTTCTTTGGCACCGATGAGCGCTTCAGGAGGAATCAGAATGTCCTGGCTGATGCGGCGATTATTGGGGATCACAAAATAGATGCCGGCGTCACGTATGAGACGCCCAACGATATGAGTATTAGCACGGTGGGTGACTTCGACAATGGCGCCTTCCTTGCGGCCTCTGCGATCAATACCGGTGATGCGGGCGAGGGCGCGATCGCCATGCAGGACACTGCGCATCTCGCGTTCACCCAGGAAAAGGTCATCGCCGCCTTCCTCAGGGATCAGAAAGCCATAGCCTTCAGGGTGACCCATTACCCGACCACTGACCAGGTTCATTTTGGAAAGGACACCGTAAGCGCCCTTACGATTGCGCAATAGTTGCCCGTCACGCTCCATAGCCCGTAATCGACGTCTTAAAGCTTCGTGTTCATCTTCCCCTGTTATGTTCAGCAATTTGGCAATGCCTTTTCGGGTCAGGGGGACATTATTTTGCTTTAAAATCGAGAGGATAAACTCTCTGCTCGGGATTGGGTTGTCGTATTTCTCGGCTTCACGTTCGAAGTTGGGATCGTTTTTCTTGTTATCAGTCATTGACAGTTTCAAATTCACTCTGTAATCTTTGCGCCTTCTTCAGCCCAGGTGGCGGAATTGGTAGACGCGCTAGCTTCAGGTGCTAGTGTACTTATGTACGTGGGAGTTCGAGTCTCCCCCTGGGCACCACTTCCGAAAGGCAACATTTCTTCGTTGCCCATTCATTCAAAAAATCCATTGTAAGTTATTTTTCCCGGAGCCACCGAATTATTCTGGTTTGGCGGGAACACGCAGAATGCCGTCCGGCGCACTTGTATCAGTTGTCGGGACAGGGCATTTGCTACTCTCTGGCATGGCCTCATGGTACAGCAATATGCCTGAGCCTGCCTGCTATTTCAAATTGGTTTTGAAACAGTTCCTGAGGACATTTGTCGATGTTCGCTCAAGATTTCATGATAATGTCCGCTATTCAATTTATGATAAGTCTGTCACATCACGACAGCGTATACAGCGGGAAATTTTATGGCTACATTTATCGATTCCATTGACGAGCGCACCAAGCTCGCCGGTACCAATCATCTGGAAGTACTCTTATTTAATCTGGGCACCAGTGATGCCACCGGTCGCAATGAAGTATTTGGCATCAATGTATTCAAAGTGCGTGAAGTGCTGAATATGCCCGAGATTACTTCGGCGCCGGAAATGCCTGATGGCATCGAAGGATTTGTCAGCCTGCGTGGTGAAATGGTTCCGATTATCAATCTGCAGAAGTTTTGTCATTTAGAATCCAAAGACGAACCTCGAATTTTAATGATCACCGAGTACAACACCCATATACAGGGCTTTCTCGTCAGTTCAGTGGATACGATTCAAAGGCTGAACTGGGAGCAGGTGAAAGAACCGCCGCAATTGATTTCCAAACGTTTGGGGGGGCTCGTTACTGCGGTGGCAGAACTCAGTGACAAGCGTCTTGTGATGATAATGGACGTCGAAAAAGTGCTCGCTGATGCCGGTGAGTTCTATGATGATACCGTTTTTGATGGTATCCGGCACATTGGTGAGCATCAGCAGTATCGACTGTTGTTTGCTGATGACTCCAATATTGCCCGCAAACAAATCAAAAAAACGCTGGATGTCATGGGCGTCAATCACCTGGCGGCAATTAACGGGGCAGAAGCCTGGCAGTTGCTGAGTAAAATGGCTGATCAGTGTGACCAGGAAGGGCGTGATATCACCAGTGAAATCCAGGCGATACTGACCGACGTGGAAATGCCGGAAATGGACGGTTATGTGCTCACCCAGAAAATCAAATCTGATCCGCGCTTGTCACATCTTCCCGTGATTATGCACTCGTCGCTGACAGCGCAGGCCAATCAGGCCATGGGGCGTGGTGTGGGTGCCGATGCTTATGTGCCGAAGTTTCAGCCACGGGAACTGGCCGATACGCTGGAACATTTTCTGAAAAGATAAAAAATCGGAAACTCCCAATAAATCAATTAGTAACGATTGCTTCGCGATAGAAATTAGACTAATCTGTCAGGATTTTGTGATCTTCATCACAAATGAGTGCGGAGCAAGGGAAAGATGCAGAATAAGCAGACAAGGCACGTGGCATGATCCATAACAGTATCCGGATTGTTGATAATCTGGCTGAAATTACCAGTCACCACGATCGTCATGTACTCGAAAAGAGTTTACTTAAAACACTCAATGAGCTGTTTCCAACTCAGGATCTGCGGTTGTTCCGTGTGCGTGAACAATCCGACGGTCACGAATTGAGTCTGCTGGCCTTCTGTGTCAACAGTGTTATTGTCTCCACTGATGACAACCCCAAGTTGCTGAGTGGTGATTCAGAGATTAGCTCAGCGATTAACCGTGCCATCGAAACCGGTGATGTGGAACTCAGCAACACTGAGAAGGGCGACTGGAATGTGGTCTATCCTGCCTTTGATTCCCATGGTGATATCTTCGCGGTACTGCTGATTTCTACCGATACCCTGCCGTCTGCCAGTGACCAGCGGCTGGTTTACGGTATTCTGCGTGTCTATTCCAATTATCTTGCCCTGATTGAGAAAACCCAGAAAGACAAACTGACCGGCTTATATAATCGTGAAACGCTGGATAATGAAATCACCAAAATTCTGGTCCGGCAAAGCGATCATCTGGAAGAGGAAGTGTCTTCCCCCAATGATTCCCGTCGCCGGACTTATGCCATCAAATACTGGCTGGGCGTGATTGATATCGATCATTTCAAATCGATCAATGACAACTACGGCCACCTTTATGGTGACGAGGTCATTATTCTGGTGGCGCGGCTGATGACTTCCGGTGTGATTCGTGATGATGATCTGGTCTACCGCTATGGCGGTGAAGAGTTCGTTGTGGTGCTTAAGGCGCCCAATGAAAGCGATGCGACGCATACCTTCGAACGCATCCGGAAAATGATTGCCGAATACGATTTCCCGCAGCTCAAGCAAGTGACTACCAGTATTGGTTTTGTTGAAATAAGTCATCAGCAATCACCTTCGGATGTGATTGGTGAAGCCGACGAAGCTTTGTATTTTGCCAAGCAAAATGGTCGTAATCAGGTGCAAAGCTACCGGCAACTGGTCGCCGACGGTCATATCCATCCGGTGTCAAAACTCGCTCATGGTGATGTAGAATTATTCTAGGACTTCTACAAACAGACGCCATCATGAGTGAAAGACATTACAGCCTGTTCGACAAATTCATTATCGAGTTCGATAAAGCCCTGACCACGGTGGCAGGTAAACCGGAAACTACCTCAAGACCGACACCGGGTAAAGAACTTGAGGAAGCCGAACTGACCGCTGAGGAACACAAACAGGCTGCCGGTCTGATGCGGGTAAATCATGCCGGTGAGGTCTCTGCGCAGGCCTTGTACCAAGGCCAGGCACTGACAGCAAAACTGCCTCAGGTCAGAGACGCGATGGAAGTCGCAGCCAGGGAAGAAAATGATCATCTGGTCTGGTGTCAGCAGCGACTGGATGCGCTGTCTTCTCATACCAGTGTGCTTAATCCGATCTGGTATGCAGGCTCGTTCACCTTAGGCGCGATTGCCGGGAAAATTGGCGACAAGTGGAGTCTGGGCTTTGTGGCCGAGACTGAAAAACAGGTCGTTGAACATATCGACGGTCACCTGAAAATTATCAGTGAACAGGACAGGAAAAGCCGCGCCGTGCTGGAACAGATGAAGATCGATGAAGCCGAGCATGGCACCAAGGCACTGGAGGCAGGCGGTGCGATGTTGCCGACACCGGTCGTTAAATTGATGGGGCTGATGTCCAAAGTGATGACCCGCAGCAGTTATTGGGTCTGAACCTTGTGATGCTATTGGGTACTGTTCAGCACCACCGAAATTAAATATTTGTCACTATCCTCAGGATCAGCTTCCACCCGTAACACTTCCCCGTCGGCCACAAACGGTGGCAGGCGTTCATTATCGGTGTGCATTTCCAGATGTAATTCTGCCCCTACCGGTGGCGCATAATCTGCTTGCATCAGCAGGCCCGTAGCGCTCAGATCCCGGCTCAGACCCTGATAGGTCACATCACTGTTTCTATTTTCACTGAAACGTACCGTCGTTTTAACCTGCATTCTGGTGAATGAGCGTTTTTCCTCGTAATCCTGCGACATCGATGACTCCGTCATTGTTCTGTTGCCTATCTGTATCGGCTGACCTAAGCTTAAGGTAACGCATTCAAACAGGGAACACCATGCAGAGACGTAGCGAATTACAGGTCAGTGATCTTTATCAGCATTGTGATCCGAATAACTGGCAATTCAACACCACGGCAGAACTCGAAACACTCCCTACTATTATTGGTCAGGAGCGGGCACTGAGTGCCATCGACTTTGGCGTCAACATTGATGCCGAAGGCTACAACCTCTTTATCATGGGCCCTGCTGGCGTTGGCAAATACACCATGGTCAAGCGCTTTCTTGAAACACATTCAAAGCACCAACCCCGGCCCAAGGACTGGGCTTATCTCAACAACTTTGGCGACCCGCAAAAGCCCTGGGCAGTCTCCTTACCGGCCGGGCAGGGCAATCAGCTCAGGGATGATATTGAAACCATTATCGGTCATCTGGAAACTGAACTGCCGCAGGCTTTTGATGACGAGTATTATCGTGGTCGAATGCGTTCCCTGGAAGAAGCTGCGCGCAAACATCGGGTCAGACTATTTGGTGTGCTGCAGGCCGAGGCGGATCGAAAGGGCATTGTATTGCTGCGGATGCAGGATGGCAGTTATGCCTTTGCCGCCCAGCGTGAAGGCCAGGCGATGACCTCAGAAGAGTTTGAACAACTGCCGGCGCATGAACAGGAGAAAACGGAAGACGCCATTGCCGATCTGCATGAAGAGCTACAGCACACACTACTGGAACTGCGTGAGTGGGAGCGTGACAATTTCCGTAAATTACAGGCGCTCAATGATGAGGTCGCGCTTGAAGTTATCAGTAAGCACATCAATAAAATCAAACATGCCTACCCCAGTTCGACCAGGTTGCAGCTTTATTTCGAGGCGATGCTGAAAGATATTCGCGACAATGTCGATGCCTTCGTCAAACAGGATGCCAGTAATGCGGATGAGGCGGCAGGAGAGGATAGTCTGCTCAAGCGCTATCAAATCAATCTGGTCGTCGATAATTCACAAACGCAGGGCGCGCCGGTTATTTACGAAAACCTGCCCCACCACCAGACTTTGCTTGGCTGTGTTGAGAATATGGCCATGATGGGGGCGCTGGTGACCGATTTCAGTCTGATTAAAGCCGGCGCCGTACACCGGGCTAATGGCGGTTATCTTATTGTCGATGCTGAGCAACTGCTGATGCAGCCATTCGGCTGGGAAGGGCTGAAACGGGCATTAAAGTCGCGTGAGGTCAGGTTTGATGCGCTGGAACGTATTTATAGTTTAGTGGCTACGGTCTCTCTGGAGCCCGAGCCAATACCGCTGGATCTGAAAGTCGTTCTGCTTGGCGACCGCCATTTGTACTACCTGCTCTACGAGTTAGACCCGGAATTCGCCGGTTTATTCAAAGTGGTGGCCGATTTCGAAGAGCATATGCCGCGCAATGCCGATAACGACATGCTGTTTGCGCGCATGATGGCCAGTACCGTCGACAAGGAGAACCTGCTGCATATGGAGCGTGCCGCAGTGGCCCGTGTCATTGAGCACAGCGCCCGCTCGATTGAGGAAAACAGTAAGTTTTCTCTGCATCTTGGTGATATGACCGATCTGCTGCGGGAGGCTTCTTATCTTGCCAAACAGTCAGAATCCAAGCTGGTTGCGCGTGAACACGTGCAGGCGGCCATTAACATGCGCGAGCAGCGACTGGATCGCCTGCGTTCGCAGATTTACAGTCAGATTGAGCGCCAGGTTATCGATATTGATGTGATTGGCAATCAGGTGGGGCAGGTTAATGCACTCTCGGTCCTGAGTATCGGCGGTTTCAGCTTTGCCCAGCCTTCCAGAGTCACGGCCAGCGCCCGTTTCGGTGATGACAATATTATCGATATCGAACGTGAAGTCGAGTTGGGCGGTGAAATTCACAGCAAAGGCGTGCTGATCCTCAGCGGCTATCTGGGGAAAACCTACGCTGCCGATGCGCCGTTATCGATGTCAGCAAGCATTGTTTTTGAGCAGAGCTATGGTGAAGTGGATGGTGACAGTGCCAGTGTGGCTGAACTCTGTGCCTTATTGTCATCGGTGGCTGGCGTATCGCTGAAACAGTCTTATGCCATCACCGGTTCGATGAGTCAGCATGGGCATGTTCAGGCTATTGGCGGCGTGAACGAGAAGATTGAAGGCTTTTTTGATATCTGCAAAATGCGCGGCCTGACAGGTAAGCAGGGCGTGATCATTCCGGCTTCCAATGCGCAGCATCTGATGCTGAGGCAGGAAGTCATTGATGCGGTGAGCAAGGACCAGTTTCATATCCATGCCATTCACCATGTCAATGATGCGCTCAGTCTGTTATCAGGGCTGGATGCCGGCGAGCGTGATGAGAAAGGAGATTTTACCGCAAACAGCTTCAACGCCGCTGTCGCAGATCGCCTCAAAAAGTGGACTGATTTACATCGTCATGAAAAAGACAGTCCGCAGGAATGAGTAAACTGCTCATGTCGGTGTCAGGGGTGCCGATAAACTAACTGTACTTTAATTTTTCAGGAGTCCCTGTTATGCGTGGATTCATTGTTTTAATCAGCAGCTTTTGGGTGACCCAGACGGTGGCCATGTCCTTGCCGCCGGTGCCTACTGAGCCGATTTATTTTGAACCCCCGGTGGTGCAGGCTGAAGCGGTTGAAAAGGCGCTGAGCTGCTATCAATTGGATATGGCAATCAATCAGTTACACCCCTATCGCTATAGTTACAAACCCCATTTCTATGAAGATGGAACTAATAAACTGGCTACCGCACTGGTGGTGTTTGACAGTGTGCCTCTGGTCGAAGGCTGGTTGGGCCTCGGGTATCTGGGATACTCGGCCTTAGTCGATGAGAAAGAGGATAGGAGACAGATCCACGTGGAGCAACAGATTGCCTCACTACAGCGTGTGAAAGCTGAAAAACACTGCTACGAATAAGACCTGATCAGGATCAATACTGCGAGCTATTTTGTTGTTGCTTTGATGACAACTCATGTAATATCAGGTTTAGCAACTACCCAGAGAGGTATGAAAATGAGTAGCACACTTGATATTAAAACAAAGTGGTACGAAGCGAATTTAAAGACAGCACGTGAAAGCCGCAGCAAATGGTATGAAGCTAACCAGAAGCCGGCTGCAACGACTGCCGAACCTTGGTACAAAGCCAACAATCGTCCGGCTAAAGAGGTAGAGATTCCTTGGTACAAGGCCAACCTGGTCAAGCATCAGGAGACCAAAAACAAATGGTATGCAGCTAATCTGCATCAGGCTGTCCAATCTGTCCGTGCTACCCGCAAATGGTATGAAGCCAATAAAAAACCTTCCGAGGTGGAACAACGCTGGCAACATTTCAGTGAGGAAATGTACAGCGATGTGAAAAAATCCTGGATGCGCTTCAACCTGGAGCAGGCGAGGGAGCGTCGTATCAAATGGTACGAAGCCAATGAGGATAGTACGCCGACAGAAAGACACTGGTATGAAATCAGTGATGCCGTCGCGACAGATACCAAGAAGAAATGGTGGCAGGCCAATCTTGAGCAGGCGCGTGTTTCACGCCATAAGTGGTATGAAGCTAACCTGCATCCGGATCCGCATGCCGAGTTGAAAAAACGCTGGCGTGAATCCAACCTGAAATTGATCCGCACACAGCGCGCTAAGCAGAAGTACTTTGCTGAAAGTGCCAGCCGTGCGCAGGAGAATCTCAAATGGTATGAAGCCAATCAGCGCCCGGCCAAAGAGGTTGAAACGCATTGGTATGAAGCCAATCAGGTGGTGCATCATGAGACCAAGCGCAAATGGTACGAAGCCAACCTGCAACAGGCGATTGCCAAAGTACGTGATCAGCGCAAATGGTACGAAGCGAATCTGGATAATACCCCGACAACGCATCACTGGTATGACTTCAGAGAAGCGGGGGATACTGATTGGAAACTGGCATTCCGTGAAGCCAACCTGAGACAGGCTCGTGAAAAACGCCATAAATGGTACGAAGCCAACCTCGATAACACACCGACCGAGAAACACTGGTACGAAATCAGTGACGAGGTGGCGACAGAAACCAAGAAAAAATGGTGGAAAGCCAATCTGGAACAGGCACGGGTGAACCATAACAAGTGGTACGAAGCCAATATGCATCCGGATCCGCATCTTTCACTCAAGAAAAAATGGTGGCAGGCCAATCTTGACTTGGTCCGCAGCCAGAGAATCAAACAGGACTGGTTCCGTCAGAATACGTTAATTGCCCGTGAGGCACGTAAAAAATGGGATCAGTTTGAAGACTAGAAGCTGAGCTCGTTCAGGCCGCCAGTGGAGTTGATTCAGACTCGCTGGCGGCCTTTTTGTGTCTGGGCACAGGAATACAAATCAATGGACTTCAGACGCTAATCGGGATTGAATAATTGTATGGAGATTGAGTGCATCACGGTAGGTGCCTTTCACGTCAACACCTATCTTGTACAAGATGAAGCAACGGGCCAGGCAGCCATCATTGATACCGGCGAAACAGAAGAGCTGGCGGAATATCTGGAAGCATTAAGCCCGCCAGCGGATATTCGGATGATTTTGCTGACTCATGGCCACCTCGATCATGCCGGCGCCCTGACCCGACTACAACAGTCTTTTAACGTACCGACCTATCTGCCGCGGCTGGAAAAGCCCCTGTTTGACACGCTACCGCAACAAGGAGACTGGTTCGGGGCCCCGCATATGAATCGACCCTGCGGCCGTATTGACCATTTTGTTGATGATGGTGACAGTATCCAATTGGGCGAGACCAGGCTGCATTTTATCTCAACACCGGGCCATACACCGGGCCAGGGCTGTTATTACGATGAGCAGGATATCTTTGTCGGTGATACGCTGTTTGCCGGCAGTGTGGGAAGAACAGATTTGCCGATGGGCAATCCGGCGCTGATGCAGCAAAGTCTGGAAAAACTGATGAAACTGCCGGGACATTTACGAGTGCACAGCGGTCATGGACCGATTACAACGCTGGCACAGGAACGAAAGACAAATCCTTTTTTAATTTCTAGACAATAAAAAACATCATGGCGTATACATACAAGCTTTTAGAAGGTTTTCAACGTTTTAAAAAGAACTACTTTGGTGACGACAACAAGCTTTACGCGAGTATGAAAGAAGGCCAGCCGGCCAAAATACTGATGGTAGCGTGTTGTGACTCCCGTGTAGATCCCGCCATTTTGACTGATTGTGATCCCGGGGATATTTTCATTGTCCGCAATGTCGCTAATCTGGTACCACCCTGCGAGGAAGATCAACATCATCACGGCACCAGTTCCGCAATCGAGTTTGCGGTTAAAGGCTTGGGGGTCGAAAGCATTATCGTGATGGGGCATGCAAACTGTGGTGGGATTAAAGGTTTGTGGGAAAGTGAAAATCTGGATGACTCACAGTTTATCCATCGTTGGGTGTCGATTGCCCAGGAAGCGAAGGACTGGGTCAAAGTGAATCATGCTGACGACAGTGATGCCGAACAGTTAAAAGCCTGTGAGCAACGCTCAGTACTGGTGTCTCTGCAAAACCTGATGGGCTTTGATTTTGTGCGCGAGCGTGTGGAAAACGGCTCATTGAAGATACATGGCTGGTATTTTGACCTGGCAGCGGGTGAACTGCTTTGCTACAACGCTGATAACGATGAGTTTGAAGCGCAGTAGTGTCAAGCTGAGATAGGCGGACAATAAAAAGGCGCTTTCAAAGCGCCTTTTTTGTTTATTCAATTTCAGTGGCTGTCTCTCCACCGCTATCAAGTTCGCCGCCAGCAGCTTCTTCCATCATCGCCTTATCCGCTGCTTCCTTAACGTCCTCTTCAGACGCTTCCGCATCTTCGATGATTTCGACTTCTTCATCGCCACCCAAGCCAATCAGACCCATCAAACCACCAAAGAAACCGGTTTCCTGTTCATTGAGTGGAACTACGACGTTTTTGTCCTGACGCTCGGCCTGCGGTAGTTCTTCACGGCTGGCAACAACCCGGGTATCACCTTCAATGTGACTCAGGGTCTCATCGTCATTGAAATAGAGCGTGATGCGGCGTTGTTCGCGTTCTTCTCCCCCCGGTTGATAGCTGTAGATGTAGTCCCAGCGATTTGGGTGGAAGGTGTCAATGAGCAGGGGCGTTCCCATGACAAAGGCAACCTGATTTTTAGTCATACCGGGCTCAAGTTTATTGAGCATTTCCTGGTCGACATTGTTGCCCTGTTGAACATCAATCTGATACAGACCTGGGATATTATCGGTGCTGCAGGCAGAGATGAGTAAAAACGCAGTCACGGAAAGGCTGTAAACGACGAAACTTTTCATTTAGTATTACTTGATGTAGTTGATTACCAGACTGCGATGATACTCTATTCGCAGCATTTCTACGAGGCGACAATAATAATGGAAAGACAAGATCTAAGAAAAGCCGGGCTCAAGGTGACTTTACCCCGATTGAAAGTACTGGAAATCCTGGAAACAGCCGAGCATCGCCACATGAGTGCCGAAGATGTGTACAAGGCTCTGTTGGAAATGGGAGAAGAAATCGGGCTGGCGACAGTCTACCGGGTCCTGACTCAATTCGAAGGCGCAGGACTGGTATCACGACTGAGTATTGAAGGTGGTCACGCGGTATTTGAGCTGGAAAGCGGCGATCATCATGACCACTTGTTCTGTGTCCGCTGTAACCGGATCGAAGAGTTTATGGATGAGGTCATCGAGCAGCGCCAGAAAGCGATTGCCAAGGAAAAAGGCTTCGAAATGACTGACCACAGTCTCTATATCTACGGTATCTGCAAAACCTGCCAGAAAGAACAATAAATTACTGTTGTGCCTGATCCAGCATTTCCTCAGCGTGAGAGCGGGTTTTCTGGGTCAGGTTCACTCCGCCTAACATACGGGCAATTTCTTCCACCCGTTGGTCTTTATCCAGTTTGTCCACAGTAATGTGGGTGCTGTCATCCAGATGTTTTTTGCTGACCTGCAATTGATGATGGGCCTGTGCAGCGACCTGCGGCAAATGGGTAATGGCCAGGACTTGTTGACTGCTCGCAAGCTTACGTAAATGCTGGCCTACCACTTCGGCAACACTACCGCCAATGCCGACATCGACTTCATCAAAAATCAGGGTTGGCACACTGCGTTGGCCAGCGGTAACCACCTGAATTGCAAGGCTGATACGGGCCAGCTCCCCCCCTGAAGCCACTTTGGCGAGGTCACCTGCAGGTTGGCCGGGGTTGGTTTTGACCAGTAACCTGACTTGATCCAATCCATGCTCGGTGATTTTAGCATCGGTATAAGGCTCGACTTCAATGCTGATACTACCGGCAGGAATCGCCAGTTGCCGGATTGAGTCGGTGATCTGTTCCGCCAACGGGATGGCTGCCTCACGCCGTCGTTGATGCAAGGCTTCACAGAGTTGGCGGCAATCTTTTTCTTTGTCTGCGACCTGTTTGTGCAACTCGGCCAGCGTTACATCACTGCCGGCAAGCTGGGACAATTCTTCACTGAGCTCGTCAAACAGGACGGGCAGTTGTTCTATTTCGACATGATGCTTGCGTGCCAGATCATGCAGTAAAGACAACTGACTTTCGATCTCGTTAAGTCGGCCCGGATCCAGCTCGATATTGTCCAGATAATGACGCAGATCTGTTGCCGTCTCATCCAGGTTAATCACGGCAGCGTTCAAGGTTTCTACCGCACTGGCAAAACGCGGCTCATAATCCTGCAGTTTTTCCAGTTCGCTTAATACGTGGCTGATGACGTCGTAAGCGGCGGCCTGATCGGCATCGAATATTTGGTGCAGGCCTGATTCGGCGGTACTGATGAGTTGTGACGCATTGGCGAGTTGGCCCTGTTCCTGTAACAGGCTGCTGATGCTGTCATTGGACAGGCTCAGCGACGCCAGTTCATCGACCTGATATTGCAGCAGTTCCTGGCGTGCTTTCTGTTCTTCCGATTGCTGCTGCAACTTGTCCAGTTGTTGCTTGAGGTTCTGCCAGTCACGATAGCTGACCTTGAGTTCATCAAGCAGGGCCTTGTTTTTGGCAACGATATCCAGCAGCTCACGTTGTGTCTGGGGTCTGACCAGTGACTGGTGGGCATGCTGACCATGAATATCGATGCTGCGTTCACTGATTTCACGTAATTGTGTCAGTGGTACCACACGGCCATTGATATAGCCTTTGGAGCGACCGTCACGACTGATTGTCCTTCTCAGGTGACACTGTTCATCATCATCCAACTCCTGAGCGAAAAGCCAATCTCGCAGCACAGGGTTATCGTTAAGACTGAAATCCGCTTCTATTTCGGCGCGCTCGGCACCGTGGCGAATCATATTGGAATCGGCACGGTCGCCCAGTACCAGACTGAGGGCATCAACCAGCATGGATTTACCGGCACCGGTTTCGCCGGTGAGCGAAGTCATTCCTGCATCAAATGTCAGTGCCAGATCTTCAACAACGGCGAGATTGCGCACACTCAGGCTGATTAGCATGTCAGTTTTCTACCCCATTCCAGTTTTGCCCGGAGGATAGAATAATGGTCGTGATCTTCCAGATGCAATAGTCGGATTTGGCTTTGGTGTCGTTCTATTCGAACGGTTTTACCGGGACGAAGGATTTGCCCGGGACGCCCATCACAGGTCACCATACCGGTGGTGATGTTGTTTTCACTGAGTGTGATTTCAATGGTGCTGCTGGCAGCAACGACCAATGGCCTGTTGCTCAGGGTATGCGGGCAGACCGAGGCCAGCACGATGGCATCCAGATCAACATCCAATATAGGACCGCCGGCAGACATCGCATAAGCGGTGGACCCAGTCGGGGTGGCAATGACAAGGCCATCGGCACGCTGACTGTTAAGAAACTTGCCATTGATGTAAGTCTCAAACTCAATCATGTGCAGGTTCTCATGAGCATGAATAACGACATCATTCATCGCAATACCGGGGGCTTCATCGTGACTCTGAATTTCGGCCTGCAGCATAAATCGGCGATCATCACGGTAGCGACCATTGATGACTTCCTGTAATTGCTGTTCTAGGTTATTTAGCGTGACATCAGCCAGGAATCCCAGGCGACCGACATTAACGCCCACGATCGGCATATCTGTGCCCGCGAGAGCCCGGGATGCTGACAGTAAAGTGCCGTCACCGCCGATGGCGATGGTTAAGTCACACTTTGCAGGAAATTCCGTTGCCGATATCACGGTCAGATCAGGCAGAAAGCTCAGTTTTTCATTACAGACCACGATAAGACCGGCCCCACTCAGAAACGCGTTAACACGTTCTACGGCATTTTCCATCACCGTGTCGTCTTTACGGATAAACAGGCCGATACGTTTAAATGTCGAATCAGTGGTCAAAACAGGCTTCCGTTGCTGAGAAATCGTCATCTGATAGTAAAGCTTTTGTCATAAAATCCAAAGTGAAAACGCTGAGACAGTGGATTTCGTCGATAACATTGATAATAGCTACTGCAGAAATGGTAGAATGACGGGATTTTATTAAACTTAACCAAACCAACAGAGGAACGAAATGGCGATTGAACGTACACTTTCTATCATCAAACCTGACGCAGTTGCAAAAAATGTCATTGGTGAGATTTACACACGCTTTGAAAAAGCGGGTCTCCAGGTGGTCGCTGCCAAAATGATGCACCTGTCTCAGGAGCAGGCAGAAGGTTTCTATGCCGAACATAAGGAACGTCCTTTCTTTGGCGCTCTGGTCAGCTTTATGACCTCTGGCCCTGTGATGGTTCAGGTTCTGGAAGGTGAAAACGCCGTGCTGACTAACCGCGATCTCATGGGTGCCACTAACCCTGCTGATGCTGCTGCCGGCACCATCCGCGCTGACTTCGCGCAAAGCATCGATGAAAACGCCGTTCACGGTTCTGACTCGGTAGAGAGTGCAGCGCGTGAAGTGGCTTACTTCTTTGCTGCTGATGAAGTTTGTGCACGTACCCGCTAAGCGACTGTGATGACTAAGCGCACCAATCTGCTGGGATTGGACCTCAAAGGTCTGGAAGCGTTTTTCGTCGAACTCGGCGAAAAACCTTTCCGTGCGCGTCAGCTTCTGCAATGGATTCATCAATACCGCGTGACCGACTTTGCCGGGATGACCAATCTCAGCAAAGCGCTGCGGGAAAAATTACAGGCAGTCTCTGAAATTCGTCTGCCTGAAGTCATGCATGAACATATCTCGCGTGACGGCACCCGCAAATGGATTATCAAATTGTCCTGTGGTAATGCTATTGAAACCGTCTTTATTCCGGAAGGTGGCCGGGGCACCCTGTGTGTTTCATCGCAGGTTGGCTGTGCCTTAACCTGTACTTTCTGCTCAACCGCACAGCAGGGATTCAACCGTAATCTTGACGCAGCAGAAATTGTTGCTCAGCTGTGGATAGCCAATGAAGCCCTGGGCAAAGACCCGAAAGGCAACCGCGTGGTGACCAATGTGGTGATGATGGGGATGGGCGAACCATTAGCCAATTATAACAATGTGGTTACCGCCATGAACCTGATGCGGGATGATTTTGGCTATGGTATTTCATGGCGCCGACTGACGCTCAGTACATCCGGTATCGTGCCGATGATCGATAAACTTCGACAAGATTGCCATGTCAGTCTGGCGATTTCCCTGCATGCTGCCAATGACGAACTGCGCGATAAGATTGTGCCCATAAACCAAAAATATCCCATTGCTGAATTACTGGCCGCCTGCAAACGCTATGTCGCTGGGGACCAGAAACGCCGCCACATTACGGTTGAATATGTGA
>Ga0189284_100456_pt1 | contig 17741 bp, 18 predicted proteins | sample N32C7minimetaG_FD_130314 | JGI IMG/M metagenome (GOLD analysis project Ga0189284, IMG submission 130314) | Marine microbial communities from the Costa Rica Dome - N32 C7 mini metaG | ecosystem: Environmental > Aquatic > Marine > Oceanic > Photic zone | place: Costa Rica: the Eastern Pacific...
CCGAGAGCACAAATCCGTCCCGGTCTTTGCTGTAAGGCCTGGACGCTTGCTCTGGGGCTTCGTTTCTGCAGGAGAGGGCCCGCATAGCGGAAAAGCCAACAAGCCCGAGCCGGTTCACTGGCGCTTCAGTGCCGCCGGCAAGGACGAGATCAGCCCGGCCGTCGTTGAGCAGCATCTGGGCCAGCATCATCGCTTCGGCTCCCGATGCGCAGGCCGATACGGGGGTGTGTGCACCCCCGTGCAGGCCCAGATCGATGGCGACTTGGCCAGCGGCCGCATCAGGGATCAGCATCGGCACGGTGAGTGGGTTGACCCGGCTCGGTCCTCCCGCGGTCAGTTGGTTGTGCTGTTCATGCATCGTGTGAAGCCCCCCGATGCCGGTGCCCAGCACCACGGCCACGCGGGCTGGATCAATCCCGCTGGTGAACGCGGAAGCCATGGCCCAGGCCTCCCTGGCGGCCAGAAGCCCGAGCTGGGCACAGCGGTCGGAGCGCCGCAGCAGCAGTGGTTCAAGGGCTTGGGTGGCGGCATCGGGCACGCATCCGGCAATGCGTACCGGCAGGTCTTCGCTCCAGGCTGCCGTGAGGGCACTGATGCCGGATCGGCCAGTGATGACGCCTTCCCATGTCGATGCGGCGCTCGTACCCAAAGGGGAGATGGAGCCCCAGCCAACGATTGAAACCCGCTGGGAGCATCGTTGTTGAACAGCCACGGTCAGGCGGTTTTTGAGCTGGTGGCATCAAGGTTGAGCGATTCCAGATGGCTCTGGATGTCACCCACCGTCTTGAACTGGAGCAGTTGTTCTTCTTGGATGCGAATTCCGAAACAGGTGTCGGCTTCGATCAGGATTTCGTAGAACCCCAGGGAGTCGATCCCTATGTCTTCCATCAGGCGGGCATCAGGAGTGATCGCTGCTGGATCAGCGCCGGAAATGCGATGCAGGATCTCGACGAGGCGTCCCTCCAGCTGCTGCTTATCGGGAGTTCCCTCGCTCAACACCACCAACCTCTTGATCCAGCCAAAGTACCAGCGTTGCTTCGTTTATCCCTCGCCTCGGTACCAGCTGGACTGCTGGTAGACGGGTTGATGTTCAACGTCGATGAAGAAGCCGAGCCGGTCCTTCGGCAGGGCTGAGAGGTCAGCGGCCATCAGGATCTCCGTGATCTGGTTGAAATCCTTCGCCAAAGAGAGGTCGCAGACTTTGGCTTCCATCAGGTTGAAGTATTGGCGTAACAGCACCGGCAGACGGAAGTCCTCGCTGTGCTCCTGGCGGATCGCCACTTCAAGGGCCTGAACGTTGCCGATCGGGTGGGTGCTGTCGCTGGGCTGGATGTCGTTGATCGGGTGACGCGGTGGCGGCAGTGCTGGGCTCGTCCTGCGGTAGGGAGGACGCATCAAGGCACTGAGGAAGGTTGTATTGACTGCTTCGCTGTGTGCGAAATGGTTGTAGGAGACCAGCCCGTGCAGGATGTTGTAACCCGAGTGGGCTGCGATCAGAAGCCCTCCGCGGAACAACGCCATCAGAGAGTGCGGTTGGCGCTGGAATCGTGGGGCTAGAGCAACCCGACCTATCTCCACGTGATTTGTTTGTTGCGCCAGCATCTCCTTGATGCCGGGATAAACGTGCTCTAGGTAGGACTGTTGGCTGCCAGGGAGCTCCTCGGCGGCCATGAACTGAGGGATGAATTGGAGCCTGGCGGACCCGGCGAGAGCTCCGCTTTTGGGCTCCAACAGGATCAGGTGGTCATAAGCCGAATCGCGACCATCGAGATCCCGGGTGTTGCCTGAGCCGGAGAGCTGTTGGCGGTAGGTGGACTCTCGCAGGGTTCCAACGGCATCTGCGACGGCTTCAAATTTTTCTCCGGGGATCAGATGAAGCTCCAGACCGTCGAGGCGGAACAACATGCTGCTCGTTTGGTTGGCGTCTCGCCAACCGTGAGGAAGCAGGACGTCACTCTGCGCTGGTGGTCCGGTCTGCGTCATGGTCCATGTCCCTGGATCGCATTATGCGGGAAGATTGGCTCCCACTTGGCTGCTGTCTCAGCTCCACCCATGGTTGTGCCTTCAAGTACGGGCTTTTCTAGTGCTGTCGCTGCAGCGGTCATGCTTTCCGTTCCAGGGTTTGTTGGCAGTGAGCTGAGGGCTGAAGAGAGGATTGACTGGCTCAAATCGAATGGTTCAGTCGCGAGGAACTGGCCCACGCGGAATCCGAAGCCATCTGCGCTTACGGAGAGAACGGTCGAAGCCACTTCGACTCTCAAGGCTCCGCCTCCGTTGCCATCTCCGCCCAGCCTTCCTCCTCAGACTTATCGCTATCGCTTGGCTCCAGGGGACCGGCTGGTCACCTCGGTGTTCAAGATCGACGGTTATGAGGCGCAGGTGCAGGTGTTGAGTGACGGCACCATTAATCTCCCGCGACTTGGCACAGTTGATGTGTGGGGGTTGACCTTGGAGGAAGCCCGGCAGCGCATCACCGATGGCTACAGCCAATTTCTGAGGCGCCCCCTGGTTTATCTCGACCTTGTTGAACAGCGTCCAGTTCGGATCACGGTTACAGGTCAGGTTTTGCGTCCCGGCGTCTTCACACTTCCTGTCAACGGTTCAGGTTCCGCGGGGGGCTCTGGAACTCTCACTGGAGTCGGCTCCGATGGTGGCGGTTGGCCGACCATGATCGACGTGATTCAGAAAGCTGGTGGGATTTCTGCTTCAGGTGATTTGGCCCGTCTGGAACTACTGAGGCCGTCTCCTTCGCCAGGAGGACCAACCCAGAGCTTCGTTTTCGACTACCTCAATGTGCTGAAAAACGGAGGATTTGCTCCCAATCCATTGATCTACGACGGCGACAGCATCCGGGTACACAAAGCAACGACACCGATCAACGTTGACTTACTAACGACGGCTGCTTCTAACTTCGCTCCCTCTGCGATCAATGTTCAGGTTGTTGGTGAGGTCGTTTCGCCTGGGGTGGTCCAGGTTGGATCCAATGCCCCTTTGTCACGAGCCATTCTTGCTTCCGGAGGCGTCACCCGTCGGGGAAGCTCAAAGCGGGTGGACTTGATCCGAATGGATGGTCAGGGTCGTACAACCGTGAAACAGTTGCGCTACGACCCCAATGCTGTACTGAGCAGTGTGAATAACCCGCCGCTACGCAACGGTGATGTTGTGGTGGTGGATCGCAATAACTTCACGAAGGTCACCGACACCATGGCTGATGCCATGTTGCCGCTCGAACCGATTGTTGATGCGGCTTCTGTCTTCCGGCTTCTGGGGATGCCGACAGGAGTCGGTTCATCTTCCCGTAATCGTTAGTTAGATCCCCAGTCGCTCCCAGATCACGCCCAGGTTCTCCTGGTGCAGTGCTGTGCTGAAGCAGTCGGCGAGCTCAGCTGCGCTGAGGCGGCTGGTCACATCGCCATCTGCTTCCAGGTTGGCGCGGAAGTCGCCGCCGGCGGTGTTCCAGGCGGTGTGTGCGTTGCGTTGAACGACCCGGTAAGCCTCCTCTCGGCTCATGCCGGTGCCCACAAGAGCGAGCAACACCCGCTGGCTGAACACAACACCGCCATACACATTCATGTTGCGGCGCATGTTTTCGGGGTAGATCCCAAGACCCTTCACCACGCTGGTCATTTCCCGCAGCATGAAGTGCAGGGTCACCGAGCAATCGGGAAGCATCATTCGCTCCGTGGAGCTGTGGCTGATGTCGCGCTCGTGCCAGAGGGCCACGTTCTCAAGGGCAGCAATGGTGTAGCTGCGCAGCACTCGCGCCAGACCGCTGATCCGCTCACTGCGGATCGGGTTGCGTTTGTGGGGCATGGCGGAGCTGCCCTTCTGACCCTTGGCGAAGTTCTCCTCTACTTCCAGCACGTCGGTGCGTTGGAGGTTGCGAATCTCGGTGGAGAAGCGCTCCAGGGAGGCGCCCACCAGGGCGAGGGTCTGCACGTAGTCGGCATGGCGATCGCGGGAGATCACCTGGGTGCTGGCGGTGTCGGGAGTCAGCCCGAGGATCTCGCAGGCGATGGCTTCCACCTGGGGATCGGTGTTGGCATAGGTGCCCATGGCGCCGCTCACCTGGCCCACGGCCACATCCTGCTCAAGCCGTTCCAGGCGGATGCGGTTGCGCTCGGTTTCCGCCAGCCAGCCGGCCACCTTGAACCCGAAGGTGATCGGTTCGCCGTGGATGGCATGGGAGCGGCCGATCATTTCAGTGCCCTTATGGGCCCGGGCCAGGTCGCGCAGGGCATCGGCCAGGGCATCGAGTTCGGTGCGCAGCAGGGCCACGGAACGTTTCAGCTGCAGGGCCACGCCCGTGTCCAGCACGTCGCTGCTGGTCATGCCCACATGGATGTGACGTCCGGCATCACCAACGTGCTCGTTCACGTTGGTGAGGAAGGCGATCACGTCGTGGCGCACCTCGGCTTCGATTTCGAGGATGCGCTCCACCTCGAAGCTGGCCTTCGCCTTGATGGTGTCGAGGGCCTCTTGGGGCACGCGGCCGAGCCTGCAGTTGGCTTCGGTGGCAGCGATCTCCACATCAAGCCAGCTCTGGAATTTCGCCTGCTCACTCCAGACGGCTCCCATCTCAGGAAGGGTGTAACGCTCAATCACCGGCGCGCTCGGTTGAACAACCCAACAAATCTATGGGGCCGCCTTCGCGCGCCTGAGTGAGCCTCAGCAAGTCGTTCGACCTCAGCAGCGTCGTTTGACCTCTGGATTGTCGCCATCCTTGGGCCATGACCCCAACGCTCTACCTGCACTGGACGGCAACGCCCTACGACTGGATCCGCCCTGGGCACTATCACTCGATCATCAGCGGTGATGGACGTGTGCACCGGTTGCATGATTACAACGTGGATCTGCCGGCTCACACCTATGGCCGCAACCGCAACAGCGTCGCGCTGTCCTGTGCCTGCATGGGCGGTGTGCCCGATCCATGGACACAGCCCCCAACGGAGTCCCAACTCAACAGCCTCTGCGCCAAGGCCGCTGCCGTTGCCCGCAGCTGGGGCTGGGGTGCGGAGCAGATCACGGTTGAGCGGGTGATGACCCATGCCGAAGCAGCCTCCAACCGCGATGGTCGTTGGATGCACGACAACTACGGACCGGTGATCTGGGGCGGGACCGGGGAGCGCTGGGATCTGCTGCAGCTGTCCCAGAACGGTTCCACCTACGGAGGGGACCAGTTGCGGCATCGCATTCAGGCGCTGTTGCGGGAGCCGGATGGGCGGCTTGAGCAGGAACGGCTTGCCTTCCGGGGCACCACCACCATTCAGGCTCGCGGCCGTGAGCTCTCGGTTCAGTTGGATTCCTCGGGCCGTTCCTGGGCCTTGGCATCCGATCTGCTGGAGCGTTACGAGTTGCCTTTCGCCTGGGATGCAAGCCACCGCCGGCTGCTCATCGGGGCCATGGATGTCAGCCCCACCTTCCGGGAGGACGGCGTTCAGGCGGAGGTGGGCTGGCCGTTGTTCGAGATGTCGCTGCAGAGCAGCTCTGCCCCTGTGATTCTTCGAGGCATTGTTCGGCCCGGAACCAAAGGGGACCGGGCCTGGTGTCGGGTGGTGGAATTTGCCGAGGAATTCGGCATCTCCATTGGTTTTGATCCGCTCAGGCTTGGAGAACGCCGCGGCGGATAGGGCTGTTCTGGCGTTATTACCTCAGAGAGCCGTGCTGTCGCGGTCGCCGGTGCGGATGCGAACCACTGATTCCACAGGGCTGATGAAGATCTTGCCGTCACCGATTTCTCCGGTGCGGGCGGCATCGGCGATCGACTTAACCACCTCTTCGACGCGGTCGTCCTCGACCACCACTTCAATCTTCAGTTTTTGCAGAAATTCAACGGTGAATTCCGAGCCGCGGTAGCGCTCCACCTGACCTTTCTGGCGGCCGAAGCCCCGCACCTCGCTCACAGTCATGCCGATGATGCCGGCCTCAACCAGCGCCACCTTGACGTCTTCCAGTTTGAAAGGACGAATGATTGCTTCGACCTTTTTCATGAGGGGAATACGGATCTTGATTCAAGGATGCCGCGGTTCTCAAAGCCGTGCGTGGCCGCTGTTACAGAACGCTGCCGAAGCTTGACTTCCTAGGGTCGCTGATCAGAACTGGCCCCTACAGCCCTTTGACCCAGACCCCCCTCTACGGCGAACGCGCCATCGCCGAAGCCGAGCTGATCTGCTTCGACAACCCCCGGCCTGGGCGCCCCTACGAGGTGTCGATCGAGCTGCCGGAATTCACCTGCAAATGCCCCTTCTCCGGCTATCCCGATTTCGCGGTATTGCGCCTGATCTATCAACCCGGGCCGCGGGTGGTGGAGCTGAAGGCGATCAAGCTGTATGTGAACAGCTACCGCGACCAGTCGATCTCCCATGAGGAGGTCACCAACCGCATCCTTGATGATCTGGTGGCGGCCACTGATCCGGTGTGGATGCAGCTGGAAGCCGATTTCAACCCCCGCGGCAACGTGCACACCGTGGTGCGGGTGAGTCACGGCACCCGTCAGCCCTGCTGATCGACCACCCCCTGCTGCACCAACTGAGGCAATTCAGTGGCGAAGGCGGCGAGGTTGCGGTTGCAGAGGCCACCCACGCTGAGGGTTCCATCGGCTGCGATGGCCCACAGCTGCCGGGTGGCCACGAGGCTCAACCCACCGCCCACCAGCAGCACTGCGAAGCCCAGGTACACCAGCGGTACTCCTGGATCCCGCTTGAGCAAAAGTCCGCTGGCCGGCAGCACCGCGTCCACCCGCATCGGCAAGCCCTTCACCTCAGCGGCGGGACCACCCGGTCGCAGTCGTGCGAGCTGCTGGCCGTCCGCATCGAACACCGTGGCGGGCCCCTGTTCGCTCTCCAGGCTCAGAAACACCGGTTCCGTTCCATCGGGGCGTGTCGGTAGCACCAGGCCCCAGATCTGATCACCCAGCTCCGGATAGGTCTGTAGCGGCAGCTCCAGCACGGGGCTACGCCCAATCTGCAGGCTGATCGTCGCCAGTGACCAATCGGCCTGGTAAATGGTGATGCCCCGGTGCCGCAGCGGGTGATTCACGCTGATCTCGGCATCCAAGCTTTGGCGGGGGCCCTGCAGCTGCAGAGCGGAGCGGAACTGTTCCGTTCGGCCCGCCGGATCCCGATCAATGGCGAAGCGGTCCAGGGTGATGGTCAGTTGGGTTGCGCCATCGCGATCCAGCAGATCGAGGCTGCGGCCGGGGGCCAGGAAGCGCTCCAAGCGGTTCCCCGCCAGCGCCCCCCAGGCCGCGCCAAGCATCAACAGCACCAGGCCGGTGTGCACGAGCAAGGGCCCTACCCGGCCAATGGCGCCGCGTCGGGCCGCCAGCCGTTGTGGCTTGCGTTGTACCTCCCATCCGCCGGCCCGCAGCACCGTCTCCAGCTGCGTCAGAGCCCGGCTGGGGTCAGCGCAGGGCTGGCTTTCGGCGATGGCCAATTTGCTCAGCTGGCGTGTGGTGCGGTAGTCGATCCAGCGCCGGGCCGCCATCAGGGCCGGCCACTGACGGCGCCAACTGCAGAGGATCAGGGCGAGACCCAGCCAGGCCAGCAGGGCCAGAAACCAGCCGCTGGAATACACATGATCGAGCTGCAACTGCAGCACCTGTTCGCCGTTGAGCAGCCCCAGCCAGGGAGTGTCCGCATAGGCATCGATATAGCTGGAGGGCGGATCCCCCTGGGGGATGCCGGTGCCCACGGCACTGGCCAGGGCAATCAGCAGCAGCAGCACGATCGCCAGCCGCAGATCGCTGAGCCAGGCGGCCAGGCGTTTTAGTGGGGCCATCCCGCTCGTCATTCCCATCAGCTCCAGCGGGCCAGCAGGGTGAGTAGGCCGCTGGTGAGCAGCACCACTCCACTGGCTGGCGGCACCCAGCGACTGATGCCCCGCAGGGCGAGCAGTTTGGGGATGGCTGCTGCAAAGGTGCCCGCCAGCAGCAAGGGCAGCACTTGGCCGAAGCCGAAGCTGCTGAGCAGGGCCACCCCTGCCAGGGGACGTCCGCTCTGGGCAATCCAGCCCAGCAGCACCGCCAACACGGGGGTGGTGCAGGGTGAGGCCGCCAGCCCGAAGGCCAGTCCTGCTGCAACCGGCGCCAGCGGGGCCGGCACCTTCTGACGCCATTGCTCCGGGTCTGGACCGCTGGGCAGTGGAATCCGAAGCACCCCCAGCAGGTTGAGCCCCATCGCTACCGCCAGGATCGCCACCAATGTGGGGATCAGTGCCGGCACCTGGCCGTAGATCCGGCCCAGCAGTCCGCTAATGCTTCCCAGCACCACCAGGGCACCGACGATGCCGCCGCAGAAGGCGAGGCTGCGCTGCCAGGCCGGTTGGCCATCGTCAAAGCCCGCCAGGTAGGCCAGCGTCACCGGCAGCAAGGACAGGGAACACGGCCCAAGACTGGTGAGGGCGCCGCCACCAAACACCAGTGCCAGCGTCAGTGGGCCTGGATCCGCCAGGGCGCGCTGCAGCAGCTGCTCGCTGCTCTGGGCCAAATCGGAGAGCAGCAGCAGGTCCACAGGTGCCCTTGAGTGTGCAAAGCCTATCCAGGCAAGCCTGTCACCAGACCAGGCTCAGCGTTGACGCAACGACCGTTGGCGCCCGTTGGATCGTCCCCCGATCAAGCCGGTGGATTCCAGTGAACAGCGGATCAGCAGACCCAGGATCACCAGGCTCGACATCAGGGAGTTGCCGCCGTAGCTGATCAAAGGCAGTGGCAGACCGGTGGTGGGCATCGCCCCAGAGGCCACTGCGATGTTAAGGATCGACTGGCCCACCAGGAGCGTGGTGCAGCCGATGGCCACGAGCCGGGTCTGGTTGCTTCGGCAGCGCAGGGCCACCCGCAGCCCCACCCAGGCCACCATCATCAGGAACAGCAGCAGCAGCACCGAGCCCACGAAACCAAATTCCTCGGCGAACACCGCGTAGATGAAGTCGGTGCTCTGGATGGGCAGGTATTGGAGCTTTTGGGTGGAGAGGCCATAGCCCTGCCCCATCCAACCGCCCGATCCGATCGCCAGCAGGCTCTGCACCAGCTGATAGCCATCTCCCCTCGGATCGTTCCAGGGATCAATGAAGGAAACAACCCTGAGCCATTGGTATTCGTTTTTCGAAATGCTCCAGCCGGCGAGAGCGATGCCGCCCAATGCTGTCCCAAGCAGACTTCGCCAGCGCAGCCCAGCCGCCAGGGCCACCATCCAGAGCGTGAGTCCCATCAGGGCCGCTGTGGAGAGGTTGGGTTGCTTGAGGATCAGTAGCAGCAGCCCGCCGAAGCTCCCCAGCCAGAGAAGCTTCTGGTCGAGGCTCATCCGGCTCCAGGGAGCGAACAGGTTGGCGGCCTGCAGCACAACGAAGGGTTTCACCAGCTCCGAGGGCTGCATCTGCAGCGGGCCCAGCACCAGCCAACGGCTGGCGCCGTTCACCGTGGTTCCCATCACAAGGGTGGCGGCGATCAGCAGGCAGCCCATCCACAGTCCCGGGCCTGACCAGCGCAGCCATCGCCTCAGGTTGGTGGAAATCGTGATGCCCAGCAAACTCCAGCTGGCCAGGAGCCAGATCGCCTGCCGTTTCAGATAGAAACCGCCATCGCCCATTTCCCGCAGGGCCACCCACCAGCTTGCGGACGCCAACACCACCAGCCCTGCCACACTCCAGAATCCCGCCAGCCCCATCAGCAAGCGAGCTTCTGCTGGCCAGAGCTTCCAGGGCAAGGGCAGCAGCCGCTGAACCAGAGCCAACGTCTGAGTTTCTTGCTTACCCCGTCGTCTCGAAGCTCTTTGTGGGGCTGTCGCTTGACCCAAACGTTTGCTCAACCAGCATCAATGCACCATTGAGCCGTGAAATGGTTGCCTTGCCAAGGCACTGATTGAAGAGAATTGTTGGCTGGGAGTCTTTGCAGGGCTTGATGAGCAGCGGTTTCGCTTACGCAACGTTCAACCGCTCATGCTCAACTTCCCATTGCACGTGGGATCCCCAGGATTGCTGGCGCACCCAGCAGCGCCCCCCGCGGCAGTGAAGCACCTGGAAGGGCGGCAGATCGCAGGGCTGGTTGTCGAGTCGCACAAAGCTGCCCGGCTGCAACAGCGGCATCACCTTGGCGGGTTGGGGGCGGTGGTTGGACACGTCCCTCGACGCGAATTGAGGAAATCCTCCAGGCAGAACACGTTCCAGCCGCTGGATCGCCGGTTTTCTTCGGGATCGGTCTGCTTTTATGTCGCAATGGCGTCCAAACAGCGTCTTGATCTGGAACTCCTGACCCGTGGATTGGTCAGTTCACGCCAACAGGCGCAGCAATTGATTCGTGCTGGAAAGGTGCGGGATGGCGCCGGCACCCTGTTGGACAAGCCCGGAACGGAGGTGACGCCGGAGCGAGAACTGCGGGTGGAGCAGCCCCCCCCGCTTCGTCTCTCGAGGGGGTGAAAAACTGTTGGCGGGCTTGAAGGCTTTCCCTGTACTGGTGGAGGGGCGCGTCTGCCTGGCTGGCGGCATCTCCACCGGCGGCTTCACCGATTGCCTGCTGCAGCATGGCGCCACCCGTGTTTATGGCGTTGATGTGGGTTACGGCCAGACGGCCTGGAGCCTGCGAACCGACGAACGGGTGGTGCTGCGGGAACGCACCAACCTGCGCCATCTGCAGCCCGACGATCTCTATGGAGCCGACGACCCCTGGCCCAGTTTGGCGGTCACCGATGTGTCGTTCATTTCCCTTCGGCTGATTCTTCCGGCGTTGCGCCGGTTGTTGCGGGGGGGGCGAGACCGATGCGCTGGTGCTGGTGAAGCCGCAGTTTGAGGTGGGCAAGAGCCGCGTTGGCAAGGGCGGCGTGGTTCGTGACCCTGCGGCCCACCGGGATGCCATTGAATCCGTGATTGGAGCGGCGGCTGAATCGGGTTGGCAGCCCCAGGGCTTGGTGGCTTCGCCGATCACAGGGCCTGCCGGCAACCACGAGTACGTGCTCTGGTTGGGGGAGGGAGATGCCGCTGTTCTTCCGGATCTCGATGCTTTGGTGGCGCAGACCCTCCATAGTTGATGGCCAATAAAAAAGCCCGGTATTGAACCGGGCTCGTAATTCGCTTTGGAGCGGAGTTCAGTTGCCGACGTTGACCTGCTGACCCCCGGTGCAGAGCTCCACCTTGATGATGCGGCCGCCCTGCTTTTGGATCCGCTGTTGTTCAGCGAACCAGCTGTCGTAGGGCACCCACTTGGTGAAGAAGGTGTTCTGCAATTCGCGCTGCGTCCGAACCTTTTCAGGGCTGGGGATGCAGGCGGTGACCTTGAACAACCGCATGGGGCTCAGTTGCCGAGACCGGAGCAGATGTAGTCGAAGTAGACACCCATTTCCTTGCCGGCATCAGGGCCGACCAGTCCGGCGGTGACTTCCTTCATGGCCTGGATGGCCTGGACGGTGGCGCCAATGGGCACGCCCAGGGAGTTGTAGGTCTCTTTGAGGCCGTTCAGAACACGCTCGTCGAGAATCGAGGTGTCGCCAGCCAACATGGCGTAGGTGGAATACCGCAGGTAGTAGTCCAGATCGCGGATGCAGGCGGCGTAGCGGCGGGTGGTGTACATGTTGCCGCCCGGACGGGTGATGTCCGAGTACAGCAGAGCTTTGGCCACGGCATCGCGGATGATGGCCGAAGCATTGGCGCTGATGGTGGCGGCAGCGCGCACGCGCAGTTCACCACTGGCGAAATACGACTCGAGGCTGCCCATCGAAGCCGTGTCCAGGTAGAGGCCCTGGACGTCCGACTTGTTGATGACGTTGGTGATGGCGTCTTGCATGGATCCGTGAGGAGGCGAGAGGGAAAATCAGCGTGCGGTTCAGGCGAGGGCGCCAACCACGTAGTCGAAGTAGGTGCCGGCTTCCTCTGCGTCGGCTCCAGTGAGGAGGCCCATGGCGACGATTTTCATTTCGCGCACGGCTTCTGCCATGGCTTCCAGGGGAGTGCCCAGGGAGCGGTAGAGCTCTTTCGCGCCGATCACACCGATCTCTTCGATCGGAGTGACATCACCGGCAACGATGCCGTAGGTAACGAGGCGGAGGTAGTAGTCCATGTCACGCAGACATGTGGCGGTCATCTCTTCGCCGTAGGCATTGCCGCCGGGGGAGATGACGTCGGGACGCTTCTGGAACAGCTGACCACCAGCCTGCTTGACGATGCGCTCGCGGCTCTCGCACAGGACCTGGGCCACGCGCAGACGGCGTTGACCGCCGGTGACGAAGGCTTTGATCTGGTCGAGTTCGCCAGGGCTGAGGTAGCGGGCTTCGGCGTCCGCGTTGATGATCGAGTTGGAGACGATGCTCATGCAGTTCTGCCTCGAAACAAGCGGCCGCCCGTAGGAGACCGGTATCCGGTGAATAAGGGGTGATCCCGAGGGATCGCGTCCCAGACTAAAGGCTGGGACAGGGGGTCGAAGCGTTGGGAGTGGGACTTGTTCACATCGGTCAACACTGACCGTGGTGAGGTCGCTCCCTTGGATTCGGCTGATGCATTCTGCGCTGGCATTGGCCAGGGAGATTTGGCCAGGTAACAGTTCTTCACGGCGCATTTGTTCTGCGGAGAAGCCTTGGCATCACTGCGATCTGTGAGATCGCCCCTGATGTGGTCACGACGCACAAAATGATCCCGATGAAGCCTTACTTCACCGGGATCGGATCACAAAAACCACAGTGATTTGTGGATGCTGTTTGTCAGCGAAATGGAGACCCGAGGATCAGATCGCGTCGCCTGTGGGAGGAGTCAGGCCTGCATTGCCGCGGTAGAGCGAGGCCGTGCGCTGGATGGTGGCTTGGTTGACCCCTGATGCGGTCGCCATGCCGTCGATGCGGGGCACCGTCGTGGTCATCCGTTCCGCCAATAGTTCAGTCACGGCAGCGCCATGACCCGCTTGTGCGCGGGTGATCAGGAAGCGGCTGGTTTCCGCTGGGGTGGTGGCCCGTCCCAGCAGAGCCAGACCTGCTGCGGACGCGGCCCGAAGCGGTGCCATCGTGGCGATTCGGTTCTGAAACGCTTCGCTCATCGCTACTTCAGCAATGAACTCGGTCAGGTCAATGTCCTGATTCCGCAGTCGTGATTCCGCGCTGATCAGACGCTCATTCCCTGTGGGGACACGGTTGAGAAGCTGCTTGTATGTTGCATTTACAGCAGTCTGGAGCTCATCTTCGCTGCACGGCTGTTTCAGCTCCAGCGTCGCGGGAAGTCCACCCCGCAAGCGGAATCCTTCAGCGCCTTCTGTGACAAGAGCCATCCCCATGCGTGGGAGTGCTTGCCCGCTCCGCGCATTGGAAGAAATCAGCTCAACGCTCCACGACCGGCCACCAATGCTGGTTGGCGTTGAGTTGCTGGCTCGCCGCATCGGGAAGCCAGTCCTGTTGGACGCAAGACGTTGTTGACGCACTACCGACAGCCAACTGGGCGCAGCGGAGTTTCCGCTCGTCGTTGTTGTGAACTCTTGGGTGGCTGTTTTTTGCGTGTCGGGCAGGTTGCGTGGCGTCACATCGCCACTACTGCGGAATGCCTCGGACCGCTGTGTTTCTGGACGGCTGCTGAGGGTGAGGTCAGCGGCAGCCTCAAGCTTGAGAGCACGTGACCAGCCTGGAGTTCGGCGTGCAGTCACATCACCAGGTGTGATGAAACGTTCGTAGGGGACTGTGTCGGCCCCAAAAGCTTCGCTGTAGTCCTTGCTGTCGATTAGTGCGTCCACCACGCCGTAGAAGCCCTGTCTTGCGGCTGTATCGAAGAGCGCATCGATTTCCCAGCGGCCGAAGGTGGGTCGGCCCAGCAAACGCCGATGCATCACTTCGATCGCCTTCACGATGTAGAGACCGCTCCAGTAGCGGCGTCGGAAAGCATCGGATTTGGCGACTGCCTTAACAAAATCCTTGAGCGAGATGTCTCCGTTTTCGAGGCGGGCTTCATCAGAGCTCATCCGCTCTCCCGCATAGCCGGCGTTGCCGAGCACTTGCACGTAAACAGCCTTGATGACGGCTTGTGTGCTGGCCTCAGTCGTACGGACGCTGGGTTGACCGCCTCGCCCTGGATTCACAGTGCCACCCGTGGCGATCTGCTGAAGTCGCATCACACGTGGACCACCCTTGCGGGGGCGGCTCTTGCGGAAGCTGGCGCTGTCCAGCTGTCCGGGGCTGTTGAGCCCGTTGCTCACCAGAAGTCGGCGGCTGTCATAGCCGTAAGGCGCTGGCCGTGTTGCTACCGAGGCGGTTCCGCTCGGGAAGATGGCGCCGAATTTGTTCGCCACCGGATCATTGCCACCCCCGTAGACGTGTTGGTCGGCAAAGGGCTGGCGGTAGGAGGCGTAGAGGGTGACGTACTGCGGTGCGCCATCGAACGGAGCGCTGAAGTTGAACAGCTTGCGGTTGGAGCCCCAGCCGGCACTTTCCTGAGCTTCCGTTCCGAGATCCCGGAGGTAGGGAACGGTTTCTTCTCCGAAGGCCTGGGCGTATTCAGAGGAATTCACCAGCACATCCACAAGACCGTTGAGGCCTTGGTCGCTGAGGATCGCGAACGACTTGCGGAATTCCTCGAGGGAGCTGATGCCCCGGCCGAGGAAGTGGCGGTAAGCCAGTTCCACCACGCGGCTGTTGACGAAACCGTCGTGGAACTGCTGGCGGTATTCCTTGCTGCGGCCGAGGGCGCGAACGAATTCGCGCATTGAGATCTGGCCCTGGGCAACCGCGCTGGCTTTGTCTGCACAGGGGGTCTGGGAGTAGCCCTTGGCGATGTCGCGCTCAAACACCTGGCGGTAGGCGGCACGAATGATTTCTGCCTTCTCGGCACCCGACAGACCCGGCCGCATTTCAAACAGCTGGCGTCCCTCGGAGGCCAGGGCGTAGATCGCTGGCAGCTGCAGGCCCTGTTGCACCGCACTCCCCTGGCGTTGCTTGGTGCTGGGAGTGGGGATGGCCAGCTCCTGCAACAGCACGTTGAAGCAGTCGATGGTCATCTGACGGGCTTCAGGACGATCCCTGAGCAGCTCCGCTGAGGCGGCACGCATTTCCTGAAGGGCCACATTGGTGGCGGCCAGGGAGCAGTTTTCGAGAAGGATGTCCCGGAGCCCGCGGGTGTTCACCGCAAGGATGCTGGGGTCTCCGGCGACCAGTGCGTAGCCCACGTAGCGCAGGAACCAACCCATGTCGCGCACCGACTTGCGCATGAAGGCCGGGCCGTATTTGGCCACGCTGATGGCGTTGAAGCCTGTGGGAAGTACCACTCGAATATCAGCATCCCCTCCGGCTCCTTCCAGCAGGCGGGTGAGGAAGTTGCCCCGCTTGGTGCTATTGCTGTCGCCGGTGAAGGTGCGCACCGACTGCTCAAAAGCGGCTTGGTCAGCAGCCAGCGGGGTGGCTTCCTGAGCTGTTGAACGCTCGGTTTCGCCCGTTGTCAGCGGTGCTTCAAGGAAGGAGAGGGGCGTACCTCCCACAAAAATTCTGTTGGCGGCGCGGGCCACGATGGCCTCGGCGTTGGCCGCAATGATCCGGGACGCTTCGATCCGGTCCTGACCGGTTCGGAAAAAGGTCACAAGACTGTCCAGTTCCCCGTTGTCAGGGAAACGGTCCTGCTGCTCTGCCTGACGGACGCTGGAGAGCGGCAGCGTGTCGAACAGTTGGGGAGACACGCGCGGGCTGCCGCTGCTGGCGGTCACTGTCATCGACGAAAGCAAGCCGGATCGCGCCACGTTACGGCTGCTGGGATGGCCCTCCGTGGCCCCATGAACAAATGTTTGCAGGCCTTGCGGTGCTGCAGGGGATCCACGGGTCTGACGTGAAAAGCTCGCAGGCGCGAAATCAGCGCTGCATGACCCACCCCAAGCCCAGTGATGCTGCGACTCCCGTGGTGAGTGCGTTTTATGACCGCTTCCCCTTCCCAGGGGATCCACTGCAGGACGGACCGCCACCTGGATACAACTGGCGCTGGTGTCATCGCAGCGTTTTAGCTGCAGTGCACGGATCGATCCCTTCGGGGATGAAGGCGCCGCGGATCCTCGATGCCGGCTGCGGAACCGGGGTGAGCACCGATTACCTCTGCCATCTCAATCCGGGGGCTGACGTGCTCGGGGTGGACATCAGTGATGGGGCTCTGGCGGTGGCCCGGGAACGTTGCCAGCGCTCCGGGGCGGTCGAGCAAGTGACCTACCTGCGTCAGGAGCAGCGCAGTCTTCTTGATCTGGCCGACGAAGGGGCCTTCGACTACATCAATTCGGTGGGGGTGCTGCATCACCTGGATCAGCCGGAGGCGGGGCTGCGCTCCCTGGCGGATCGCCTGGCTCCGTCGGGTCTGCTGCATCTCTTTCTTTATGCCGATGCCGGTCGCTGGGAGATTCATCGCACCCAGAAAGCGCTGAGTCTTCTGAATGCCGGCACAGGCTCGGAGGGCCTGCATCTGGGGCGGGAGCTGTTCGAGACCCTGCCGGAGGGCAACCGCCTGGCCCGCCATCACCGGGAACGCTGGGCTGTGGATTGCGCCCCTGACGCGAATTTCGCGGACATGTACCTGCACCCGCAGGAAACCAGTTACGACCTCGAGCGCCTCTTCGCGTTCATCGAAACGGCGGGTCTGCATTTCGCCGGCTTCTCCAATCCGGAGGTCTGGGATCCAGCCCGCCTTCTTCAGGGAGAGCTGCTGGAACGAGCCCAGGCCTTGCCACCGCGTCAGCAGTGGGAGCTTGTGGAGCAGCTGGATCCCGACATTAGCCACTTCGAGTTCTTTCTCTCTGCGGCACCAGTGGAGCGAGCTTGCTGGAGTGATGAGGCCCTCGGCCAGGCCAGGGGTTTGGTTCAGCCCTGCCTCTGGGGAGAACCCGATCCGATTCTTGGTCGCAACATGGAGCCCATTCAGCTCACGGATGCCGACCGCTCCCTGCTGCGGACTGTCGCTGAGCAGCCGCAACAGAGGCTGGGGGCCCTTGCGTCTCCGGATCAGATCCGCGATCTTGTGGATCGCCAGCTGCTGCTGTTGCAGGAATAACAGCAGCGAACGCGTGATAGATTCCGCGCGCCATTTCAGGCAGCGCTTGGAGGATTTTTACCGTCTTCAACGTCGCCTGCTGTTGGCCACCGTTCTGGTGTCACTCGTCACGGTTCCGATCGTGGCTCTCACCATGAATCTCTCGGTGGCCGGCAGTGTTCTTGTGGGCTCCTGCGCCGGACTTCTGTACGTGCGCTTGTTGGCTCGCAGTGTGGCCCGGCTCAGTGACCAGTCCCGTGGACTGGGGCGTTTTCAGCTCATCGTTCCAACACTGCTTGTGGTTGGTTCGGCCAAGCTGCCTCAGCTCGATCTGCTGCCGGCCTTCCTGGGATTCCTTCTCTACAAGCCCGCCCTGATTCTTCAGCACGTCCTCGACGACCGCTGAGTCTGAGCACTTTCCTCTGCACCCATGGCTTTGTTGCCCTTACCACTCCCGTTCGCTGAACTGGAAGTGGGTCACCACCTGTACTGGCAGATCGGCGATCTGTATCTGCATGGTCAGGTGTTCCTGAGCTCCTGGATCCTGATCGGCATCCTCCTGGCTGTGGTGCTTGTCGGCACCCGCGGGATGAAGCGTGACCCGATCGGTCTGCAGAACCTGCTCGAATTCCTCTGGAATTTCATCCGCGATATCGCCCGCGACAACATCGGCGAGAAGTACTACCGCGACTGGCTGCCGTTCATCGGCACCCTGTTCCTGTTCATCTTCGTGAGCAACTGGGGCGGAGCCCTGATCCCCTGGAAGATCTTCGAACTCCCTGAGGGTGAGC
>Ga0189284_100459_pt1 | contig 17430 bp, 16 predicted proteins | sample N32C7minimetaG_FD_130314 | JGI IMG/M metagenome (GOLD analysis project Ga0189284, IMG submission 130314) | Marine microbial communities from the Costa Rica Dome - N32 C7 mini metaG | ecosystem: Environmental > Aquatic > Marine > Oceanic > Photic zone | place: Costa Rica: the Eastern Pacific...
CGCAAAAGACTGGGAAAAATCCATCGCATCGGCAGATGCCTGGACACTCATCGCATCCATCAGAAGATCAACCCGCTTCACCGCACGAAAACTCGCAGCTGAATTATGAGTCAGACTCTTAGGCTAGACATGTTGACTGAAGAAGAGCGGAAGAGCTTTTCGGCTCCATCTGGCGAATTCTGTAACTCGCCAGATAACTATCATGACTGGCAGGGTGAAGGTGACTAAATGTTCTGCGGCCGACTCTACTACAGATCGTCGGCTGCAGTTTACTTTTTGAAGTCGGCTTAGCGCCCCAATTTAAGACATCTGAATTTGCCCTGAGCCTACTCGAAATCAGACCGTCAGCTTTGCACTTTGCCTGCGGGCTTACTCAGTTCTTTGGGTGGGGCTAAAACCTTCGAGGGGTACGAAATGCACGAGGGATTGCTTGTGCCAGCTGGTACGAGCCACGTCTCGGACAAGTGAAAGGTCATACTTACCCCCTAAATGAACCTATAATCGGCACAAATGATTGCGACAGGCTGAGAGGTTGAAGAGGAACAGAACATCAACCCCCGCACCCCTAACTAGACATCAATATTGGTCTATCCGCCCGAGGCTTATCCCTCATCGACCGTTAATCACTCTAACCGAACCGGTATTCAGTCCTCATTAGAATTACCGAATTCTGGTTCGGATGAGGACCGTATTGGGCATCTATTGGTACATCGTCAGATGTGCTGTGATGAGCGAGACATTGGCTTGATCGCGCCTTGGTATCTCGCATTCCCTCGCTCCGACCACTTTTGGTCCTGCAACCTGTTCGGTGTCGAGATGGACAATTGGCCTAAGCAATCATGCTTGCGACCAGGCCAAATGGAACCATCATGACCGGAAAGGTATGTCTCGAATACGTCATCCGTATTGGACGCAACCTGAGTTTCCTCACAGTCTGTCATCACAAAATACATGCCGAGCTGTCTTTCCCAGACCGCTCGACCGTCAGGGGAGATGGGAATGAAGAACCTTAATTGTATTGCGATGCGTTGCTCGGTTTCGGCAATCGCTTTAGGCCTTGCGTCCGGACTTGCGGCACCGGGCGTGCATGCAAAAAATACCGAGCAACCCGCGAGCGAGGCCAGTGGCATGATTGCTTCGGATGCCTCCGCGCAAGATCAAAGCGCGCAATCGCCATCTGAACAGGGTCAAGCAAACGATGCGGTTGCTTACGATGGAGCGATCGTGGTTCAGGCCCGGCGGCGCGAGGAAAATCTCCAGGACGTGCCAATCTCAATCGCGGCTTTTGGTGGCGAAAGCCTTGCAGATCGCAGTGTGGTCACCACGGACCAGCTGACCCAGCTGGCCCCGAACGTTCAATTCAGCGCGGTCGCCCCGTCTTCGGGCAATAGCGCCTCTTCTGCAGTCTTCATTCGCGGTGTGGGTCAATCGGACTTCATTGGCTCAACCGATCCGGGCGTGGGCCTCTACATTGACGGTGTGTATGTCGCTCGCTCGGCCGGCAGCGCGCTTTCGCTCCTAGATGTCAACCGGGTTGAAATTCTGCGCGGCCCGCAGGGAACCCTATTTGGGCGCAACACGATTGGTGGTGCGGTCCAAATCTTCTCCAACGAACCCGAACTTGGCGACACCTATGGTTCGCTGACCCTAGGCGTTGGCGATTTTGGAAGGTTTGAAGGTCGCGGGTTTGTCAATGCACCTGTGTCCGACAATGCTGCGCTGCGTGTGGCTGCAATCTACCGCAACCGGAATGGTTATGTCGAGAACATCACAACGGGCGTGGACCAGGCCAATGTCGATACGTTCGCGGCGCGGGCCAGCCTGCTTTGGGAGCCCACTGATAACTTGGAAGTTATCGTCCGTGGCGACTACACGATCGACAAGACGGATGGCACAGCTACGGTGTTTGGTGGGATTACCAATGATGCGCTTTTTGTTCGGCTTGCGTCGTTCTTTGGCGGTTGTCCCGGCATGGCGAATCCTGGTGTGGCTGTTCCGGAAACGGCTGAGATCGACCCTCGTTGCGCAAACAATGCATATCTTGATCTCGGTCCGTATCAGACAGCTGCTCAAGCCCCTTCACGGTCACGGACAGAAGTATATGGCGGCTCGCTCAATATCGCTCTGGACGTTTCAGATACCGCTACATTGACTTCCACCACCGCCTATCGTGAGACAAGACCATTTTCGATCCGAGATGCTGACAATACTCCGCTGAAGATCCTTGAGACGATCAACTCGGATGTCGTGAAACAGTTCAGCCAAGAGATCACTCTTGGTGGCGAGCTGTTCAATGACAGGATGACCTATGTCATTGGCGGCTACTATTTCCGCGAGACTGACGATCAATTCTATCCTGTATATCTGCCCTCTGCCCCAAATGCCGACGGCGTTGAAGCCCTTGTTGGTGGGTCGGCTAGTGACGCGTTTATCAAGAACGAATCGCTTGCGGCATTTGCCCAAGGGACCTTCGACATTACAGATCAATTGAGCTTGACAGCGGGCATCCGCTATACGCGAGACGTAAAGGAGGTCACTCCGAGGCAGGTTCCGTCGCCTTCGGTCGAAGGCTTCGAGAACTTTGGGTACTTGGTCCCCTATCCTGCCGAAATCGACGGCATTCTGTATTCAGTTTGCCTCGGCGCGGCCCCAGACCGACAGACTGGAGCTAGAGGCTTGCCATGTCTTGGGTCGACCGAGTTCCTGTTTGATCCTGTGCTCAATCGCAGGGTGGACAGCAAGGTAACGCCAATGGCCAGTTTGCAATATGAATGGTCGCCAGAGGTGACGAGCTACTTCAGTTTCTCACAGGGCTATAAGAGTGGCGGCTTTAACACGCGCATCATTCAGCCCGTTTTCGGACCGAACGCCCCGACAGGACGAGAAGCCTTGCCCAGCTTCGATCCTGAAACTGTAACCAGCTACGAACTGGGAACCAAGTTCCAGATTGGACGAGTGTTTCGGGCCTCAGTCGCCGGCTACGTCGCGAAATACGACGATATCCACATCGTCGTGCGCGAGGGTGTCGCTCCAGTTGTTCGCAATGCAGGGCAAGCCACGATTTCTGGATTCGAATTCGAAGGCGCGATCAGCCCGGTTCCCGCTCTGAACATTGATTTCGGGCTCGGTTACACGAACTTCAGCTATGATAGCTTCACCGCGGCGCTCGAAGCCGGTCAGGCCGGGCTCGCTCCGGGCCAGCTCGGTCGCGTCGATCTGACAGATTTGCAGGCATATTCGCCAGAATGGAGCGGAGCGATTGGGGTTTCGTATGAGATCGATCTTGGATTTGCATTCCTAACACCGCGGGTCGATCTCTCGCACCGCAGCCGCACGTTCTTCGATGCTCCCAACACACCGCAGATTTCTCAGCCCGCCTACGAGCTTGTGAATGCTTCGCTGACATTGGCTAGTAACGATGATCGGTGGAAGCTTAACGCTACAGTTACGAACCTTACGGATGAAGCATACCGCGTCAGTGGCAACAGCTCGCTCACAGCAAGTTCCGGATATGCCGAGGTAACCTTTGCGCCTCCGAGAATGTTCACGATTGATGCGACGATCAATTTCTGAAGCGACTATCCATTAGAGAGCTCTCCCGGGGATATTCCCCGACCTGACTTGCCCGGACGATCCGCACGAGATCATCCGGGCAAGCATTTTGGCATCCGCGTTCGTGCGAGCTTAAAAATCGCGTCTCATGGCAGAAGCCCGTCAGGACTCCCCTTGTGCCAAAATCCTGAGCGCATCAGGGACCGGGTAACCCCAGATCTCATAGGTGCGGAGGATCACGTCGGCCATAAGGCGAAGCTCTAGCGAGCGATCATCGTGGCGATGGTTCATGATGATCGGAGATGCCGCTTCCGGGGGCAGCGAGCGGTAGCTGACGCCGTCTATATGCGCCTTCGCGACCGATTCCGGCACGACGCAGACGCCCTCGCCTGCAGCGACCAATCCGATGGCGATCTGGAGTTCTCTGACTTCATAAGCGACTTGTGGCCGTACCCCGGCATCGTTGAGGAGTCGCAAGACTTGGTCGGCATAGCTTGGGCGGGGCTCGCGCGGATACAGCACGAGTTCGACGCCCTCGAGTTCCTGCAGTGTCATCGGCTCGAATTTCTCGGTGGCCAGCCGATGCCCACTGGGTATGGCGACCACCAGGGGCTCTTTGCGCAGCACGATCCTGCGAACCGAATCGTCTTCGAAACGAAGGCGCCCAAAACCCACATCGATGCGACCGTCCTTGAGAGCGACCACCTGGTCCAGGCTCACAAGTTCGAGAAGCGCGAGATCTAGGTCGGGATCGCTAGCGCGCAATTCGCGAATGATGGGAGGAAGGCGCGCATAGATGGTTGACGCGACGAATCCTATCGACAGCCTTCTTCGGTCCGCGGCGATGGCGCGATCAACCATTGTGCGCATCTCGGACATGCGACCAAGGACCTGAAGTGCCTGTTCGAGAACAAGGCGACCGACTTTCGTCAGCTCGAGCGGCCGCGCGCTTCGATCAAAGAGGTCGGTCCCGATCTCCTCTTCGAGCTGTTTGATCTGCCGGCTGAGGGGTGGTTGCGCCATATTCAGCCGCTCTGCCGCGCGGGTGATATTGCGTTCCTCAGCTACGGTCACGAAGTAGCGAAGCTGCCGTAGATCCATCAAAGTATACCTTCCCGATATGATTCTAAGACAATATCAGTCTTTGGCAAGGCGGTGTGGAAAGCGCATAAAGATAAGCGAGTAACAGCCGAGAAGAACCCAATGGCAAAGCGCGTCAAATTGGCATCGATTGAGACCCTGATCGTCGATCTTCCGACCATCCGGCCCCATGCGTTGGCCATGGTGACGATGAGCGCGCAATCCATTGTGATCGTGAGAATCAAGGACAGCGAGGGCCGGTCCGGTATCGGCGAAGGCACGACAATAGGCGGCCTGAGTTACTGTGACGAAAGTCCAGAGAGCATCAAGCTTACGATCGACACCTACATTGAGCCGCTTCTCGCCAGTTGCGATCTCGGTCGCATCGGCGAAACGATGGCCAAGATCGACAAGCATGTCTCGGGCAACAGGATTGCAAAATGCGCGGTCGAGACGGCACTTCTCGACCTAGCCGGGCGGCGCCTGGACATGCCTGTGTCCGAGTTAATTGGCGGTGGACGCAGGCGCGATGCGCTGCCGGTGGCCTGGACACTGGCGAGCGGCGGAACGGAAAGCGATATCGACGAGGCGGAAGCGATGCTCGCGCAGCGCCGCCACAAAATCTTCAAGTTGAAGATCGGCAAGCGATCGCTCGATGAGGATGTCGCCCACGTCCGCGCGATCAAGCGCGCCTTGGGCGACCGCGGCAGCGTCAGAGTCGACGTCAACCAGGCCTGGGACGAGGCGACCGCGGAGCGAGGCATTGCCGCTCTTGCAGATGCAGGTTGCGAACTTGTCGAGCAGCCTCTGCATCGGGATCATCGTCACGCGATGGCGCGGCTTTCGGCGAGAGCGGCTATTCCCATTATGGCAGACGAATCCCTCCATGGTTCAGCAGAGGCATTCGGTATGGCGGCATGCGGAGGCGCGCGCGCATTCGCAATCAAGATCGCTCAGTCGGGCGGCTTGTATGCGGCGCACGATGTTGCCATGCTCGGGGCGGCGGCAGGCATCGGCCTGTACGGTGGGACTATGCTTGAGGCGGGCGTTGGTACGGCCGCCTCGGCGCATCTCTTTGCGACACTTCCGTCTCTAACTTGGGGAACCGAGCTGTTCGGACCATTGCTGTTGACCGAAGAACTGCTGACCGCTCCGCTGACCTATTGCGATTTCGAGCTGGCGGTGCCGGACGGACCGGGTTTGGGAGTCGAGATCGACGAAGACAAGCTGGAGCATTTCCGTCGGGATCGCACTGCTCCCAAACTCCATGCGATAGGAGGGAATACCTGATGCTTTTCATGGTGCAGATGGACGTCGCGATTCCCCATTCCGTTGACGCAGCTGAAGCGGACCGCCTTAAGGCGCTGGAAAAAGAGCGCTTTCAGGAATTGCAGCGGGCAGGCACATGGCGCCACATCTGGCGTGTGGCTGGACAATACGCGAATGTGAGCATCTTCGATGTAAAGGACAACGCCGAGCTTCATGAGCTGCTGACGGGCCTACCGCTTTATCCATTCATGACGATGAAGGTGACCGCCCTGTACCGGCATCCATCATCGACCTATGACGACGACCGATAAAATTGACTACGGAGAAGGACATGCAGGAAGGTTTCGTGAACAGCCCCGAGGTTCAACAGCTGTTGGATAAGGTTGCGGGCTTGGACTCCGTTGAAGGAAACGACCGGATCAAGGCCATCGTGCGTGATCTGGTTGAGCAATTCATGCGGGTCATCGTCCGGCATGATCTGAGCGAGGACGAAGTCTGGCAAGGTGTGAACTTCCTTCAGGAAGCGGCCGACGAATTTGGGCTCATTATGCCTGGGATTGGCATTGAGCACTTCCTCGACTTGCATATGGACGCCAAGGATCGCGAAGCCGGGCGAGTGGGCGGGACGCCGCGTACCATTGAGGGACCTTTGTATGTCGAGGGAGCCCCGCTGGTGGAAAGTGGCGCGGACCTGACCAATGACCCGGACGATACTGGAACGCTCTTTATGAGCGGTACTGTCTATGGGCCAGACGGTGAAAAGGTCGAGAACGCCATCCTACACGTGTGGCACGCGAATTCGAAAGGCTTCTATTCGCATTTCGATCCGACCGGCGGGCAGACGCCCTTCAATAACCGGCGCCGCATCCGGTGCGAACAGGATGGCACCTACGCATTCCGATCAAAAATGCCCAACGGCTACAGCGTACCGCCAGGTGGGGCGTCTGACAGGCTCATGAATGTCTTGGGGCGTCACGGCAATCGGCCCGCCCACGTCCACTTTTTCGTCGAAGCGCCAGGCTATCGGCAGCTGACCACACAAATTAACTTCGGCGACGACCCCTTCGCTGCGGATGACTTTGCCTTTGGGACCCGCGAGGGTCTGCTTCCGGTACCCAATCGTCAGGGCGACAGCGCAAATATCCAGTTCGACTTTCATCTGCAGCGTGCCGACAGCGACGGCGACCAGGTACTCTCGTCGCGCAAGCGGCTGTCGGTCGACGCCTAAGCTGACTAGGAGCATTACCATGCAAGATATCGCAACACGTATCGAAACCGCGGTTATCGACGACAAGGAAACCGGCCAGTTCCGCTGCCGTCGGGACATCTTCACTGATGAAAAACTCTTCGATCTCGAGATGACTCATATTTTCGAGGGAAACTGGGTCTATCTCGCTCACGAGAGCCAGATCCCGGAGCCTAACGACTATTTCACGACCTGGATTGGTCGAACACCCGTCATCATCACGCGCTCAAAGGAAGGCGAATTGAGCGCAGTCGTAAACGCCTGTGCACATCGAGGTGCGATGCTTTGCAAGAAAAAGGCAGGAAATAAGAGCACCTTCACGTGTCCATTTCATGGATGGACATTCAAGAACGATGGACGTCTGCTCAAGGTCAAGGACGGAAAGACCGGAAGCTATCCCGAAAGCTTCAACACGGAAGGTTCTCATGACCTGACGCGCGTCGCGCGTTTCGAGTCTTATCGCGGCTTCCTGTTTGGTAGCTTGAGAGAGGACGTGCAGCCGCTCGACGAGTATCTGGGAAGCACGACGAAGATCCTCGACCAAATCGTCGACCAGGCGCCGGACGGTCTCGAAGTGCTGCGGGGAAGTTCGAGCTACGTATTCGATGGCAATTGGAAGTTGCAAATCGAGAACGGAGCTGACGGCTATCACGTAAGCTCGGTCCACTGGAACTACTCCGCGACAATGGGCCGCCGCAACTATGAAGCCGAAGGGACGAAAACCGTCGATGCCAATGGCTGGTCGAAGAGCGTTGGCGGTGTTTACGCCTTCGATCATGGGCACATCCTTTTGTGGACCAAAACTCTCAACCCTGAAGTGCGCCCGATATATGCCCACCGTGAGGAACTCGCCGAACGTCTTGGCGAGGAGCGTGCCAACCACATCGTCAATCAGACGCGCAATCTGTGCCTTTATCCAAACGTTTACGTGATGGATCAATTTTCGACCCAGATTCGGGTGGTTCGTCCGATCAGTGTCAATCAGACTGAAGTCACGATCTACTGTTTCGCGCCGAAGAACGAGGACGCAAAAGAGCGGGCTTTGCGCATTCGGCAGTATGAGGATTTTTTCAACGTCAGCGGAATGGGCACGCCGGACGACCTCGAAGAGTTCCGCTCGTGTCAGGCTTCGTATGAAGGCGCAGGCGAACTTTGGAACGACCTGTCACGCGGTGCTGAGCGCTGGGTCGAAGGCCCGGATGAAAATGCAAAATCCCTGGGCATCGATCCGATTCTGAGTGGGGGTCGCAGCGAGGACGAGGGGCTTTTCGTTCGTCAGCACGAATATTGGGCTGAGGCGCTCTTGGGTGGTATTTCACGGTCTGGCGGAGGCGGTGATAGCGAGAGTCAAAGTACGCCAATGAGAGCTGTCGCATGAATTCCCACCAATCTATTTCGGCCGCTCTCGACCCGCTAGAGCGACAAGAAGTAGTCGATTTCCTTCATCGCGAGGCACGACTGCTCGATGATCGCGAATGGGATGAGTGGATCGAATGCTACGCGCCTGAGGCGTCCTATTGGATGCCTTCATGGGATGACGACGATCAGCCTACCGAGGATCCCCAAAGCGAGATGTCGCTCATCTATTATCCGTCGCGTGACGGGCTTGAGGACCGGGTGTTTCGGATCAAGACTGAACGATCGGGAGCGACAAGCCCCGAGCCAAGGACTTGCCACATGCTGTCCGGTATCGAAATCCTCGCCAAGAATGGTGATGACATCGAGGTGCGCTATAACTGGCACACACTTTCCTACCGGTTTAATTCGATCAACCAGTTCTTCGGCACGACCTGGGTGACGTTGGGTCGACCAGACGGACGCCTCTCGATCAGCAACAAGAAAATTCTCCTGAAGAACGACTACATCCACCAGGTGATCGACATCTATCACGTTTGACGGATGTAGAGGTCGCACAGAGAGGCTTACCATGCCATATCAGATCGCGCTTACCTTCGAGGACGGCGCAACCCGAATTATCGATTGCGGGGATGGCGAGACCGTTCTCGATGCCGCGTTTCGCAACAAGATCAATCTCCCCATGGATTGCTCGGACGGTGTCTGCGGAACCTGCAAGAGCACCTGCGAAGCGGGAGAGTTCGATCTCGGTGACGAATATCTCGAGGAGGCGTTGACCGAGGAAGAAGCAGCGGAAGGCATGGTCCTGACCTGCCAGATGACGGTCTCATCGGACTGCATCGTGTCGGTCCCTGTTCCTTCTTCCGCTTGCAAGATCGAACCGGCGGTTCACAAGGGGACCGTCAAGAGTGTCGAGCGGGTATCTGACAGTACTTTCGTGCTTACAGTGTCGCCTGACGATCCTGAAGCCCTCGCATTTCTGGCCGGGCAATACGTCAACATTCTCGTTCCGGAAACGAACGAGCGTCGCTCGTATTCATTCAGCTCACCGCCCGGAGCCAGCGAAGCCAGCTTTCTCGTTCGCCATATCCCGGATGGAGTGATGAGTACGTGGCTCTCCGAGCGAGCGAGCGCCGATGACCGGATCGAGATGGTGGGACCGCGCGGCAGCTTTTTCCTACGCGCAATCGAGCGGCCGGTGATCATGCTTGCCGGCGGCACCGGGCTCGCACCAATCCTTTCGATGCTCGAGGTTCTGGCCGACAATCCTCCGGATCAACCTATCCATCTGATCTACGGGGTGACCGCCGACGAAGACCTCGTCGAGGTGCAGAGGCTGGACGAGATCGCGGCCCGTTTCGATGGCTTTACATGGTCGGCCTGCGTCGCCGATCCGCAAAGCGGCCATCCGCTCAAGGGGTATGTGACCGATCACCTCGGCGATGACCAACTGAACGCCGGCGATTGCGATATCTATCTTTGCGGACCTCCGCCGATGGTCGAAGCGGTTCGCGAATTCCTGACCCAGAAGGGGATTACGCCTGCGCATTTCCACTACGAGAAATTCCTTCCCAGCGAGGCCGAGGCAGCATGACTTTCCCTGGCCGATTCGAAGGAAAAAGCATTGTGGTGACGGGTGCGGCTCAGGGCATCGGTCTGGCTACAGCCCAGCGAGCCGCGAACGAAGGCGGCAAGGTCGTCTTCGTGGATCGTTCTGACTTCGTCGATGAAGAAGCGCACGCTGCTGGCGGCATCGCCGTAAAAGCTGACCTTGAAACGTCGGAAGGTGCTCAAGCGGCGATTGATTTTGCTCTTCAGGCTCACAGCAAGATTGATATTCTTATCAATTGCGTAGGTGGCGCGATCAGGATGCGGCCGTTTGCAGAATTCGAGCCCGGGCAGATTGAAGCCGAGATCCGGCGTTCGCTCATGCCAACGCTATGGTGCTGCCGCGCGGTTCTGCCGGGCATGCTGAAACAAGGTCGCGGCACGATCGTCAATGTATCTTCGAATGCGACGCGCGGCATACGCCGGGTTCCCTACTCGGCTGCGAAGGGGGGCATCAATGCCCTTACCCATAGCCTGGCGATGGAATATGCCGAACAGGGGATCCGCGTCTGCGCGACGGCGCCGGGCGGAACACAGGCACCTGACCGCCGGATTCCGCGTAATCCCGACGGCGACGATGCGAACGAGCAGGCGTGGATGGCGGAGGCCGTCGAGCAGGTCACGCGGTCCGCCTTCATGCAGCGCTACGGCACGATAGATGAACAAGTCGCTCCCATTCTTTTTCTTGCGTCAGATGAAGCCAGTTACATCACCGGCACGGTTCTGCCGGTTGCTGGCGGCGATCTGGGTTGATGGAAAGATAGCATGGCTAACAAGATAATTGATGACCCGGCGAATGCGCTCGACGGCTTGTTGTTCGATGGAATGACGATCATGTCCGGCGGCTTTGGCCTTTCCGGAAATCCCGAAAGCCTGATCCCGGAAATTCGCAAGAGCGGCGTAAAGAGTCTTACGGTCATCTCGAACAATGCCGGGGCAGACGGATTTGGTTTGTGGATGCTGCTCGAAACGCGGCAGATTTCAAAGATGGTGTCGTCCTATGTGGGCGAGAACAAACTGTTCGAGCAGCAGTACCTGTCGGGAGAACTCGAACTGGAACTGAATCCACAAGGGACGCTTGCAGAGCGGATCAGAGCTGGTGGTGCGGGCATCCCGGCTTTTTACACCAAGACCGGAGTGGGCACCGTTGTCGCGGAAGGTAAGCCGACCGAAAACTTCGAAGGTGAGGAGTACGTCCGGGAGACTTGGCTGCGAGCGGACCTCGCAATCGTCAAGGCATGGCGCGCAGACTCGGAAGGGAACCTGATGTTCCGCAAAACCGCACGCAACTTCAATCCCAACATGGCAACCGCTGCAAAAGTCACTGTCGCGGAGGTTGAGGAAATCGTTGAACCCGGCACTTTCGATCCCGATTGCATTCACACACCTGGCATCTTTGTTGATCGCGTGGTTCAGTCCACCATCAACGAAAAGCGGATCGAGAAGCTGACGATACGCGAGCGGGAAGGCGTAGCATGAGCTGGACCCGAGATGACATGGCGGCTCGCGCGGCACGCGAGCTGAAGGACGGCTTCTACGTCAATTTGGGCATTGGTATTCCGACGCTCGTTGCCAATCATGTGCCTGATACGCTTGACGTCACGTTGCAGTCCGAAAACGGGATGCTCGGCATTGGTCCTTTCCCATTGGCCGAAGACGTAGATCCTGATCTGATCAATGCTGGCAAACAGACAATAACGGCGCTGCCAACCTCCAGCTTCTTCTCCTCTGCGGACAGCTTCGCGATGATCCGTGGAGGTCATATCGACATGGCTATCCTTGGCGCGATGGAGGTTAGCGAGGCGGGGGACATCGCTAACTGGACGATCCCGGGAAAGATGGTGAAAGGCATGGGCGGCGCTATGGATCTCGTAGCTGGTGTGAAGCGCGTTGTCGTCGTCATGGATCACACCAACAAGGCGGGGGCAGCGAAGATACTGCCGCATTGTACGCTTCCGCTCACCGGACGTGGCTGCGTCGATCTGATTATCTCGGACCTTTGCGTCTTCGCCTGCGACAAGCCGGGTCTTCGCCTTGTTGAATTGGCGCCCGGTGTTTCGCTCGAAGAGGTTCGCGCCAACACCGAAGCTGGATTTTCCATCGACGACAGCCTCAAGCGTGCCGGCTGATGCCATTCACTGCATCCGATGGTGCCAGCATCTACTGGAAGCTCGAAGGCGTAGAAACGGCTCCCCCGCTCGTCCTTCTCAATTCGATCGGGACAGACATGGACCTGTGGGATGGGCTCATCGCAGTTCTACGACAACGCCATCTTATCCTGCGGATAGACACCAGAGGTCACGGCGCCTCTTCCGCGGTTGAAGGCGACTACACTCTCAATGCGCTTGCAAATGATGTCATCGCGGTGATGGACGAGGCGGGGATGCACGAAGCGGATGTTGCAGGCATCTCGCTCGGGGGCATGATCAGTATGCAATTGGCCTTGGACCACCCCAACCGCATTCGCCGTCTCGCGCTGATCTGCACATCCTCTACCATGGACCGAAAGGCCTGGCAGACGAGGATCGACATGATCCGCGCGGAAGGAATGGAAGGGATCGCTGACTTGGCGATAACCCGTTTCCTCTCGGAAGAGTTCATTGCGGAACACCCAGAGGTCTCTGCAAGCTTGCGCCGCGCGCTCGTCGCTATGGATGCCGGTGGCTATGCTGGTTGTGCCGCTGCAATCCGCGATATGACGCTCGATGAGCAGCTTGGCTCGATCAGGGCTCCTACGATTGTCGTAACCGGGGCGCGGGACGTTTCGACACCTTACGATGGGCACGGCGATTTCCTCGTCCAAGGAATTCCGGGCGCGCAGCATGCGAGCATTGACGCCGCTCACCTTCCTTCGATCGAAGCACCTTCGGCGCTCGCTCGAACCCTCGAACAGTTTCTATTGGATAATGACCGTGGCTGAAGCCTTCATATGCGACGCAATCCGCACGCCCATCGGCAAACTCAACGGCACTCTTGCAGGCGTGCGTGCCGATGACTTGGCCGCCATCCCAATCCGATCGCTGTCTGAGCGGAACACTTCGCTCGATCTCGGCGCAGTTGACGAGGTTATTCTGGGATGCGCGAACCAAGCAGGCGAAGACAATCGTAACGTGGCACGGATGGCGACGCTGCTTTCGGGTCTTCCCGAAACCGTGCCCGGCATAACGGTCAACAGGCTTTGTGCCTCCGGCCTCAGCGCAGTTGGAATGGCTTCGCAGGCGATCCGCAGCGGCGACGCAGACCTCCTGATCGCTGGTGGCGTCGAGAGTATGACACGAGCACCCTACGTGCTGGGAAAAGCCGGGTCTCCCTTCGGAAGAGATCAGAAGATCGAAGACACGACCTTGGGCTGGCGCTTCGTCAATCCAAAAATGCTCGCGGAATACGGCACTGACAGCATGCCACGCACAGGCGAGAATGTTGCCGAAGAGTGGGGGGTATCGCGCGAGGATCAGGACCGCTTTGCCCTAGCAAGCCAGAATAAGGCCGCCGCTGCCCAGGAAAATGGGCGTCTGGCGGCCGAGATCACTCCCGTGACCATCCCTCAGCGCAAAGGTGAAGCCGTAGTCTTCGATTGCGACGAACATCCAAGGCCTTCAACGATGGAGGGCCTCGCCCGCCTTAAGCCGGTCGTAAAGTCGGATGGCACTGTGACGGCGGGGAATGCGTCCGGCTTGAATGATGGCGCAGCGGCCATGCTGATCGCCTCTGAAAGTAGCGCTGCGAAAAACGGGCTGGAAGCTCGCGCTCGGATTGTTGGCATAGCCGCTGCTGGAGTAGCACCGAGAACAATGGGTATTGGTCCGGTCGAAGCGGCGCGTCGCCTTTTTGCCAAGACGGGGCATACTGTCGATGATTTCGACGTTTTTGAGCTCAACGAGGCCTTCGCCTCGCAGGCTATCGCGACTCTTCGCGAACTCGGCGTCGCTCCGGATGACCCGCGCGTTAACCCCAACGGAGGCGCCATTGCACTGGGCCATCCGCTCGGCATGACCGGCGCGAGACTTGCGCTGACAGCAACCGAAGAACTGGTGCGCAACGGTGGTCGTCGGGCTCTCGTTTTCCTTTGCGTCGGCGTGGGTCAAGGAGTTGCGCTTGCGCTCGAACGCGTGTGAGGCAGCACTGTTTCTTCAGTCCTCCTGCTTGATAGCGCAACGCGTGACGTTCTAGCTCTTGCTTTCGGTCTTTGATTTGCGAGTAAGCGCCACCTTTATTGCATGGACGGCGATCCCGGCAACAAGCCCGAGGAATGCCGAGCCCAGCCCAAGGATCGTAATCCCGGAAACGCTAACCGCGAAGGTCAGCAAGGCGGCATCTTGCGAACCGTCGGGGCGCAAAGCATTTGCCAATGAAGATGCCGTGATCGGGAACAGCGCTAAACCTGCCAGCGCGGCGACCAGCGGCGCGGGCAGCAAGGCAAACAATGCGACTACAGTGCCCGCAAAACTGCCGAGTACGATATAGGCAACGCCGCCCGAAATCCCAGCGATCCAGCGGCGCGAGGGATCGGCATGGGCTTCCGGCCCTGTGCAGATAGCGGCTGTAAGCGCGGCGAGATTGAGGCCATGGCAGCCGAACGGAGCGAGCAGGATCGACGCGCCGGAGCACCAAGAGAGGACAGATCGCGGTGCAGGTTCGTGGTAGCCAGCGGCTTCGAGAACAGCGAAGCCGGGCAGGAATTGTCCGGTCAGAGCTACGACAGCGAGGGGAATCGAGATGCTTATTAATGCCTGCAATTCGAAAGTCGGCATGGTGAAAACCGGGGTAACAAGGGCGACCTGAGGAACAGTGCCTGCGAGCATCCCGCTCAGCGCGGCAACGGCACACCCTGTGGCGAGGACCGCGACCACAGCGTACCGGGGATCCAAAGCCCGCACCGCCACGAACACCACGATCATCGAAAGGACTAGGACCGGTGCTTCCGGCAGCACTCCGGCAAGTTCCAGAACGAAGCGGAAGAGTATTCCGGCGAGCATCGCCGCTGTGACCGATCCCGGCAGATAGCGCAGGACCCGGTCGAACATTCCCGTCAGCCCGATGACAAGAATGATGGCGTTGGCAAGGATGTAGGCTCCAACCGCAAGCGAAAAGTCGGTGACGCCCAATATCGGTATGAGAAGCGCGGAGCCCGGTGCCGACCAGGCAATGACGACGGGCACGCGGAAGCGCAGGCTGAGGAAAATGCCGAGCACGCCGCTGCCGATCGAAATCGCCCAAATCCAAGATGCGACTGTCGCTGTTGGAAGCCCATCTGAGGCCTGAAAAATTATCACCAAAGGGCCAGCATAAGAGATAAGAGTCGCAACTATCCCCGCCATAATTGCTGGCAAGTCGGACGCTATCGAGCGGTCCTGTTGATTAGGCCCTGCCTCCATTTTCAGACAGCCTGCAAAACCGCATTTCTTTCCCGGCGCTTACGCAAGTTCAGCGAAAAGATCATGGTGGCGAGTACGGAGATCGCACCGGGTATCGCGAACACCACGAAGTTCCAGGTCATTGGCAGTTGCGCAGCAAGAAGGACGCCACCGAGCATTGGGCCAACGATCGCACCAATCCGACCGATGCCTGAAGCCCAACCCAGGCCGGTAGACCTAACAGAAAGGCTGTAGAACTCTGCCACGCTGGCATACAACAGGATCTGAGTACCGATCGTGCCTGCTCCCGCGATAAAGATGAGCGCGTAGAGGATCGGCATCGTTGAATTGAAGCCGAGAAGAATAATGCAAAGCGAGCCAAGCAAGAAATAGCCAATGACAACTTTCGGCAAACCGAACCGGTCGGCCATACTGCCACCCGCGATTGCCCCAATCATCCCACCAAGATTAAGCGCAATGAGGAAAGACAAGCTGGAACCAAGCGAGTAGCCAGCGCTTCGCATAAGTTGCGGTAGCCATGACCCAAGAGCGTAAACCATCAGGAGACAGCAGAAGAAGCTCGTCCAGAGGGCGAGCGTTCCAGTCGTCCTTTGATCCCGGAAGAGGGCGGCGACCGAGGCATTCTCGGCCTTGGGTTCCTCGTATGTCAGCGTAGCGTTTTCAAGGTCGCCATGCTGAGGAGCCAGAGCGCTTATGACTTTGCGGGCTTTATCCTGTTGACCACGCCGGATGAGCATGCCCGGGGATTCGGGCAACTTCCATGCGATAAGCGGCAAAAGAAGAAGCGGCACGATCGCAGCGAAAAACATCGATTGCCATCCGAAAGCAGGAAGCATCCATATGCCGATGCCCGCTGCCAAAATACCTCCCACGGCATACCCACTGAACATGAGCGCGACGAGGGTACTGCGCATGCGGACGGGAGCATATTCGCGCGTCAAGGCGACGGCATTTGGCATGAGGCCACCGCATCCCAAGCCAGCGACAAAACGCAGCACGCCAAACTGCCATGGTGTTTGTGCGAAGCCGTTGACGAAGGATGCGACGCTGAAAAGCGCAAAACAGATAAGTATGCACTTCTTTCGCCCGATGCGGTCACCCAGCGGACCGAATATCATTGCGCCGAACATCATCCCGAACAGCGCCCAACTCGCCAAAGTTCCTGCCTGGGTCGGAGTCAGGCCCCAATCATCCATAAGAGCAGGAAGAATGGCCCCGTATACGAAGACGTCATAGCCATCCACGATCAAGAGAGTCCCAGTCAGCATGACAATTAGCCAATGTGTCTTCCCGAACTGAGCCTCATCGATGACTGCATTCACGGATACCGTGCCGGCCAAATTCTCGTCTCCTGTGCTACCCGCCCGTTTTGCGTCTGGCGCACGGGGCCTGCGGCAAATGGAGATAGCCATCCCCGCTGCTATTCTCCAATACCGTCGAGATAATCCGAGCATACCTAATCAGTATTCCGCACCTCACTCTCAAGATACGGCCGAAATGACTTGGTGGGGCACTGACAGGCAAATTCCACCTGATTGGAAGAAGGTGCAGTTACGATAGGGAAGAGCGAAGCTCGGGCCCTGGAAACCGGGTGGTTGATTTTGGCACCATAGGTCATCGCCAGTGGTTATGCGCCATATACTAATGGAATGAATATGCGCGTTCCGTCGAGACTGCGGAAGGTCACGAACGCATGCTTTGGAGCCTGCCAGAACGCCGGTAACTAAAGATGGTCCGAAATCAGCGCTGCGACCGCAACGACACTCGCAGGCGCAATGTCTGCATTTCACAACGGGGACACCAAAAGTGGACGGTCAACACACGGCCCATAATCCGCAATAGGTTTAGGCGAATCTCGCTGCGCGCTCACGCCAGTTTGTCGCCAACGCGCCTAGCTCGCTAAGCTCACCGGCAGCTTCAGATTCTCGTTTGGCTTCACCAGCG
>Ga0189284_100460_pt1 | contig 17344 bp, 19 predicted proteins | sample N32C7minimetaG_FD_130314 | JGI IMG/M metagenome (GOLD analysis project Ga0189284, IMG submission 130314) | Marine microbial communities from the Costa Rica Dome - N32 C7 mini metaG | ecosystem: Environmental > Aquatic > Marine > Oceanic > Photic zone | place: Costa Rica: the Eastern Pacific...
GACCGTCGTCAAGGTGGATCTCACCGAAGGCGATCAGATCCTGGTGACCGCTGGTCCGTTCAAGGACTTCCAGGGCGAGGTGATCGAGGTCTCCGGCGAGCGCAACAAGCTCAAGGCCCTGCTCTCCATCTTCGGTCGCGAGACCCCGGTGGAACTGGAGTTTTCTCAGATCAGCAAACAGAACTGACCTGGCGGCGGCCGTCTCCCTGCGGAGGGCGGCCTTGGGAGTGGGCAACCATTCCGCCGCACCCGACCCGAGGGTCTGGTGATCCGCAGCTGTCCAAACCCCCCAGCCGATGGCCAAGAAAGTCGTAGCTGTGATCAAGCTGGCCCTAGACGCCGGCAAAGCCAACCCCGCGCCTCCGGTGGGCCCTGCCCTCGGTCAGCACGGTGTGAACATCATGATGTTCTGCAAGGAGTACAACGCTCGGACGCAGGACAAAGCCGGTTATGTGATTCCGGTGGAGATCTCGGTCTTCGAAGACCGCAGCTTCACCTTCATCACCAAGACGCCTCCGGCGTCGGTGCTGATCACCAAGGCTGCAAAGATCCAAAAGGGATCCGGTGAGTCCGCCAAGGGCAGTGTTGGATCGATCACTCGAGCTCAGCTCGAAGAGATCGCCAAGACCAAGCTCCCCGACCTCAACTGCACCAGCGTTGAGTCCGCCATGCGGATCATCGAAGGCACCGCCCGCAACATGGGCGTTTCCATCAGCGACTGACGTCGCTGCATCGCTTCTCCAACCCAATTCGGGGGAGGCATCCCTGATGTCGTCTGAACCCCAACTCTGAACATGCCCAAAATCTCCAAGCGCCTGGCCAGCCTGGCCGGCAAGATCGAGGACCGTGCCTACGCACCCCTCGAGGCGATTGCCCTGGTGAAGGACAACGCCAACGCGAAATTCGACGAGACGATGGAGGCCCATGTGCGCCTCGGCATCGATCCGAAATACACCGACCAGCAGCTGCGTACCACCGTGGCTCTGCCCAACGGCACCGGTCAGACCGTGCGCATCGCTGTGGTGACCCGCGGTGAGAAGGTGGCTGAAGCTAAAGCCGCCGGTGCTGAATTAGCCGGTGAAGAAGACCTGGTGGAAAGCATCAGCAAGGGCGAAATGGATTTCGACCTGTTGATTGCCACCCCCGACATGATGCCCAAGGTGGCCAAGCTGGGTCGGGTTCTCGGCCCCCGTGGCTTGATGCCCAACCCCAAGGCCGGCACCGTCACCACGGACCTCGAGGCCGCGATCAAGGAATTCAAGGCCGGCAAACTGGAATTCCGTGCCGACCGCACCGGCATCGTCCACGTTCGCTTCGGTAAGGCCAGCTTCAGTGCCGATGCCCTGCTGCAGAACCTCAAGACCCTGCAGGAGACCATCGACCGCAACAAGCCCAGCGGTGCCAAAGGCCGTTACTGGAAGTCCCTGTATGTGACCTCCACCATGGGTCCTTCCGTTGAAGTCGATTTCTCTGCTCTGCAGGACATCGAGCAGGGGAGCTGATCCGGCTCTCCTCTACACTTAGCGATTGGCGAAAGCCAAATCGGGCACGCGCCCGGCCAGAGACAGCAGGAAGTCCCCGGGAATGACGTCAGTCATTCCTGTTGATGTAATCCCTGCCGAGGCAGACGCGACACGGTTTTGTCCCATTCGGGATTGGATCGGCACGCGGCCTCGTCTTCCTTATCGAAGACTCGATCGGCCGTGTGCCCAGCTTGTTCCTTTGATCCGATCCAATCCCTATGGGCCGCACGCTGGAGAACAAGCAGCAGATCGTCGGAGAGCTCAAAGAGCTCCTCGCCGACGCCGAACTGGCACTTGTCCTTGATTTCAAGGGCCTGTCCATCAAGGAAATGTCTGACCTGCGGGATCGTCTGCGGGCCAGCGACAGCGTTTGCAAGGTGACCAAAAACACCTTGATGCGCCGTGCCATTGATGGTGACAGCAACTGGGCCAGCCTCGATTCCCTGCTGACCGGAACCAACGCTTTCGTCCTGGTGAAGGGCGATGTTGGTGCCGGTGTGAAGGCCGTTCAGACCTTCCAGAAGGAACTCAAGAAGTCCGAGACCAAGGGTGGCCTTTTCGAAGGCAAGCTCCTGTCTCAGGACGAGATCAAAGCCATTGCCGATCTCCCCTCCAAGGAGCAGCTCATGGCTCAGATCGCCGGTGCCATCAACGCCGTGGCCACGAAGGTCGCTGTGGGCATCAACGAGGTTCCCTCTGGTATGGCCAGGGCGCTCAAGCAGCACGCCGAAGGCGGCGAAGGCTGATTCGGCCCTGCCGAGACCACTGTTCATTGATCTGTTGCTTCCCCTTTCAAAACCATGTCTGCAAAAACCGACGAAATTCTCGAATCGCTGAAATCCCTCTCCCTGCTTGAAGCTTCTGAGCTGGTCAAGCAGATCGAAGAGGCCTTCGGTGTGTCCGCCGCAGCATCTGCTGGTGTTGTGATGGCTGCCCCCGGCGCTGCTGGTGGCGGTGGTGATGCCGCTGAAGAGAAGACCGAATTCGACGTGATCCTCGAAGGCTTCGATGCCTCCGCCAAGATCAAGGTCCTCAAGGCCGTCCGTGAGGCCACCGGTCTGGGTCTGGGCGACGCCAAGGCTCTGGTCGAGGCTGCTCCCAAGGCCGTCAAGGAAGGTGTCTCCAAGGAAGACGCCGAGGCCGCCAAGAAGGCCATCGAAGAAGCAGGCGGCAAAGTCACCCTCAAGTGATCGCCTTGGGAGAGGGCTTGTCCCTCTCCCCCTGTTCTCGTTCAGTCACCGGCCCTTTCGAGGGTCGGTTTTTTTGTGTTTTTCTCTGGCCAACAAAAAAGCTCCGCCAAAGGCGGAGCTTTCGTCGAGAGGAACACGTTCAGGAGTCTGTCCTTGTTTCGACCCTGAATAGGCGTTCGGCACTCCTCACACAAGTTCAAATTAAGAGCGGAGTTTCCATTGTCAGCCCCTGTCTGGTCGCTCTCCCAACTGGCACTGTGACGGTTCGTCTTCAGCGGCGGTAAGGAGTCACCTGCAGCCGGATCGGAGCAGTGCTGGCGAGGCGTGTTGTTCGTTGGCGTGATGCTGGTGCAGTGGGCAATGGCGGTGGTGTGATCGGCGCCATCGGGGCTCCCAGGCGGCTGAAGCCTGAGCGATGGCCGCGGCTGCTTGCGATCGCCAGCAGCCGGTTCAACGGTTCCTGGTGGGCGAAATACAGGTGGTTCAACGGACGTCCCTGGTAAACTCGACGTTCCAAAGCCCAGCCTGGTTCCAGCCTCAAGGCCACGAACCCGTTGGGATCGCGTTTGGAGATCCTGGCCTGACCCACCAGGAGTGGTGCCCGTTGCTGGGGGTCAAGCGCCTCAAGCTTCAGCGATGTGCCGGATCGCTTGAGCTGGAAGCGGAAGCGGGTTCCAAGGTCTTGGCCCCCGCTGCGCAGCGAGTAGCCATTGCTGTCCAGGTAGCGCTTGCAGATTCCGCTGAAGTTGAAGCGATTCAGGCTGGGCTTCACCAGTCCGTCCTGGCGTGCCCTCCAGCAGCGCGGTTGGGCCTTGATTTGTTCCAGCACCAGCAGTTTCCACTGGGCCCTGCCAATCGGTTGGGCCAGCACCGCAAAGCGCTTCTCCGGCACAGCAGCGCTGTCAAACAAGGCCCGTGCTGCACTCTCCTGCGACAGGCCTGCGGTCAGGAGCCCCACGGCAGTCAGGCATGCAGCCTGCAGGTAGGTTCGGCTCATTCACGGTGACGCCAGAAACCGTGTTGTACCGAACAGTGTTGGGACCGATCAATGGCGGAAGGACGGGGACGGGTCGTGGCTGCAGCGACGGATGGTGCCTGCAGCGGCAATCCAGGTCCTGGGGGTTGGGGCGCGTTGTTGCGCTTCGAAGATGGCAGCGTTGAGGAATTCGGTGGCCATGCGCCCGACACCACCAACAACCGCATGGAACTGCAGGCGGCATTGGAGGTGCTGCAACGGCTGGAGCAGCTGCCCCGTCATCCGGATCTCACCCTGCGCACCGACAGCAAATATCTGATTGATGGCCTGGGCTCCTGGATCAAAGGCTGGAAGCGCAAAGGTTGGAAAACGGCTGCTGGTAAGCCCGTGCTCAACCAGGACCTCTGGAAGGCCCTGGATGCCGCCCGTCTCGACGATGTCCCCCTGCGCTACGTCAAAGGCCACAGCGGTGACCCCGACAACGAACGGGTGGATCGCATCGCCGTGGCGTTCTCCCATAACGTCCAGCCGCCCTTGGCTCTAAAGCAGGGATCGTCGGAGCTGCCCTCCTCCAAGGCCGCACCAGAGGCTGCATTTGAAGTTGCTCCTAAGCCTCTGCTGCAGCTGTTGTCGCGCTTGGAGTTGGCGGATCGCTTGGCACAGGGTGGTTACAGCCTGTCGCTGTTGGAGCTGGCGCAATTGGTGGAAAAGCCGCTCAAACAGCTGGAAACCAAGCGGGAGAGCTGGATCTGGAGGGATTGGACCGTCGAGCCCCAGGCGGAGGGGCGCTGGACCCTGCAGCGTCGCGAGGCAGGATCAGAACAGTCCTGAGCCAGCGCATGTCGCCGTCCTCTTCGGCTGGACCGCTCAGCAGCGGTGCCTTCTATCAGCGTTGGCTTGGCCCGGTCCTGGCGCGGGACGACGGCCTGGATGCGGAACAGCTGTCGCGCACTGCGCTTACGGCCCTGGGTCAGGCCAGCCTGCGGCGCCGCTGGCCAGGGGTGTCCACGGTGCTGGATGGTGTTGCGGCGGATCTGCAACGGCGTGATCTGCGCCTGGAGCAGGTGTTGTTTGGCTGCCGCTTCCCAAACCCGGTGGGTTTGGCGGCGGGATTCGACAAGAACGGTGTGGCGGCTGGCATCTGGGATCGCTTCGGCTTTGGCTTCGCCGAAGTGGGCACCGTCACCTGGCATGGCCAGCCGGGCAACCCCAAACCACGCCTGTTCCGTTTGGCGGAGGAGCAGGCCGCGTTGAACCGGATGGGATTCAACAACGATGGCGCCAAGGCACTGTTGAAAACGCTGGAGCGTCAACGCCTGGACTCGCCCGGCCGGCGGCCAGCGGTGCTTGGCATCAACGTTGGCAAATCCAAGATCACGGCCTTGGAGCAGGCACCGGACGACTACGCGGCTTCCCTGGAGTTGTTGTCGCCCTTGGCGGACTATGCGGTGATCAACGTCAGTTCCCCCAACACCCCCGGGCTGCGGGATCTGCAGGACACAGCCCAGTTGCGTCGTCTGGTGGAGCGCTTGCGGCGGCTGCCGGCTTGCCCGCCTTTGCTGGTGAAGATCGCGCCGGATCTCGATGATGAATCGATTGATGCGGTGGCCCGCTTGGCCTTTGAAGAGGGGCTGGCCGGTGTGATCGCGGTCAACACCAGTCTCAATCGGCTGGGCCTGGAGCAACGGCGGCTGCCGCAGACCGGACGCACTCTGGCGGAGGAAGCCGGTGGCCTCAGCGGTGCTCCCCTGCGTCAGCGGGCCCAGGAGGTGATCCGCCGCTTGCGGGCCAGTGCTGGTCCAGCGCTGCCGTTGATCGGTGTGGGTGGGATTGATTCTCCGCAAGTCGCCTGGGAGCGCATCACCGCAGGGGCTTCTCTGGTGCAGCTCTACACCGGCTGGATCTTTCAGGGCCCGGATCTGGTGCCGCGGATCCTGGAGGGTCTGCTGCTGCAGTTGGACCGCAATGGCCTGCGCAACATCGCTGAGGCGTCCGGCAGCGGTTTGCCCTGGCAGGACTGACCCTGTTGCTTGAAAGCCACCTCACCTGCGCGATGTTGCCCCCTTAAATGTCTCTGAGAGGGAGTGATTCAAGCGAGTCATCGTCGATAGCTTGAAGACAGTGGGAAGCGTTGTGTGCCACTGCCTGCTTTCGGTGAGCTGCCTCAACTCACAGGATTGAGTTTGGCTTGGCGACGGCTTGTTGATGTCAAGCCGGTGTTGATTGCGGTAGATAACTCGAGCTTGGTGTGTTGTTGGAATCAGGCCGGCCGTTGGCAGCAACGTGTTGTGGCCTGGCCCGATGGCGTGTGCCGTGATGGTGTGCCGCTGCAACGGGAAGCCGTTGGTGAGTTGATCGCTGATCTGATCTTTGACTGCGATTGTCCAGGGGGCGAACTCGTGCTTTGCCTCCCTTTGGATGCTGCGTCCTGGTGCGTGGTCGACGGCTACGGATCGGATGGGTCGCCTGGTCTTGTGCCCCTAGCGCTGCAGTCTGTTGAGTTGCCGTTTGGTCTGGCGGAGAGCTATGTCACGTCTTCGCCGTTAAAGGAGGCCGTGGCAGTGGTGGCTGTGCCGCGGTCGTTGATGCAGGGGTGGAGCGAGGTTGCTGAACTGGCGGATCTGCCGTTGCGGCGCGTTGACTGGTCGCTCATCGCGGCCCAGCGGGCCTTGGATCAACTCACGCTCGCGTGGGATGGCGATCTGGCTTGGCTTGTGCGGGATGGAAAGAGCATGCGTTTGTTGTTGCGCCGCCAGGGTGTTCCCGAGGTGGACCATGCGCTTGAGCAGCTCGACCCTCTGGCCTGCCAGCGCGAGATTCGGGCCTGTGTTGCTGCCTGGCAGGCCTTGGTCGATACACCATCTGCACTGGGCTGGTGGTTGTCGGTTCTGGCCGAAGAGGTTGACGATTGGATGCCACTCGTCGACGAGGAGAGGGGGGAGTGCTGTTTGAACCAGCCCTTACCCACATGGGCTGAACCATCGGATCAGAGCGCCGCCGGAGATGTGACCGGTGTGCCGTCAGCTCTGCAGCAGTTGGCGCTGCTGGCGCTGCAGCAGGAGGAGCGATGACGTCGCGTCAGGACTGGCCCAAGCCGGATTTGTTGCAGCAACGCCGGCTTGAGCTCGGCTTGCCGTTGGATCCGGCTCCTGTCCCGTCGCCACTCTCCCTGCTTCTTAAGGGCGGCATCGGAGCGGTGGTGTTGGTAACGCTGCTCCTGCTCACCCTGTTGGCCCTCCAGCGTCGTCAGCAGCTGGTGCAGTCCGAGGTCGATGCACTCAATCTCGTGGAGAGGCGTGTGGGTGATGCCAAGGCACGGCTCCGTGCCATGACATCGCGCCGGTCCAGCCTGGAGCAGCAGACGCAATCCATCGCCGAGCAGTTGGTGGCGGTGCGCTCGGGGTCGGCCTTGTTGGAGCAATTACGACGGGTCACGCCTCAGGGGGTGCGCCTTGTGTCGGTCGACGCCAACCCTTCCAAACTGCTGATCAAGGGGGAATCTCAAGGAACGGATGCCTTCCAGCGGATCAACGCTTTGGATCTCAACCTTGAAGCCCTGCCGGACATGCTCTTCGATGGCACAACCGTTGTGAAAGCTCAGGCCGATAAACAGGGACGAATTGACTTCAGCCTCGAGGCCAAGCTCGATCCAGCCATGAAACCCACGCCGGAACACTTGCGTGGCCTTGGTGCAGAGGGTTTGGTCCAGCGCTTGGAGTTGCTGCAAGGCGAGGGGTTGTTGCCATGACCAACCTGTCGACAACATCAAGCCAGCCATGGCTCACGCGCGGACGCTTGTTGGTGGGCTTGCCCCTTGGGCTTGGTGTTCTGGTGAGTGCTGCTGTTGTGGTGTTGGGGGTGAGACCTCTCCTGCAATCGGTGCAAGGTTTGGAGGAGAGGCGAGACACCTTGCTCACTCTTCAGCGCAGTGCTCCCGCTTTGGAACGTCAGCTCAACCAGGCTGAGACTGAACTGCTGATGGCTGAAGAGAAGCAGGCTTTGTTGGTGGGTTTGCTGGCAGGGCGTGACAAGGTGAAGACATTTCTGGCGCTGTTGAATCAGCAGGCTGTGGCTTCGGATGTGCAGATGCTGCGCTACGAACCACTCAAAACGCCACCACCCCAACAAGGGCAATCCCGGCAGAACAACAGACGATCACAAGCGAAGCAGAAGGCTGAAACTCCGCAAGATCCATGGCAAGCCCTTGGCTATCGCAAATCGTCTGTTGCGCTTGAAGTGAGCGGTTCATTCGGCGGATTGCAAACCTTCTTGCAACGGATGGAGTCTTTGGAGTTGCTGGTCGAAAGCAGTGATCTTTCGCTTCAGGCCAATTCTTCTGGCAAGTCGGATGATGAAACATCTCTGAAGCAACCCGCAACCAAACTCACCCTCCAATTGAGCTTTTACGACTGGCTTCCTCAAGCCTCGGATCGTTCAACTGCGGCAGGTTCCAACGAAGACCCTGTTTGAGCCTGGTTGCCTCCAGATCCCGTTGATACCATCTGCCCATAGTTCAGGCATGCGAGCGGTTTCGGTTTGGTGACCCCCCCCTCCGGCGTGTTTTTCCGCTTGTGTTGATGCTTGGTTTGGCTGGCCAGGGGCTGGTCGAGTCAATCTTCTTTGAACGAGCGGTCTTGGCTCAAACCGTCTCTCGCGTCTCCCTGAAGTTGCGCAAGGAACCGAAGCATCTTGATGTGATGTTGGCCGGCATCGGTAATAGCGCTCGGGTGGTGCAGGAGCAGAGCACCAAAACCAGTTGGCGCGGTGAGATTGTCGGCTCGGATGATGAGGTGGTGACTGAGGTGGTCCCGCAACAGGTCTCCATGCCCGAGATCGGTGTGGCCAGTGTGCGACTCAGCAGATCAGGTTCTGCTTATCGGCTGGAGGTCACAACTGTTAACGGCAAAGTTTTGCCGAAGCCAACAATCTTGGCAACTGGTGAGGATCTGGTCCTTCGGTTCATTGGCCTTACCGGCACATCGATTGCGCGTCAAACTGGTTCCTTGGATTTGCGTCGACCGGGCCGTCTTCCGCAACCTGTATCAGCCCCACCCTTGAGATCTCGTGCTGTTGCTCCTCCATTGGGAGATATGGCAGTAGGCACGATGTTGATCAACAACCGCAGTTTTGTGCAGGCCAGTGGGCCACCGGTAACGCTCACGCTCAACAGAGCTCCGGCGAAGGATGCCTTGATGTCGTTGGCTCGCCTTGGTGGTTATGGCTTTGTTTTTGTTGGTGAAAATGCTGATGCAACCTCAGATGAGGGTGCTGCTGGTGGAAGTGACCCTCTAGTCACCATGGCCTTCAAAAGTGAGCGGTACGACCGAGCTCTGAATAGTGTCTTGATGGCATCGGGGTTGCAAGGGCGTCTTGATGGCGGAATGTTGCTTGTGGGAACTGCACTCTCTGCCAAGAGCTTTGGGCCGCAGATGTCCAAAGTGTTTCGCCTGAATCAGGTGGATGTGGCTTCTGCTAGTGAATATCTAGGGAATCTTGGGGCGGATATACAAATCGCGAGTACTTCAACTACAACTTCTCGAGAATCGGAATCGTCCGGAACGAGTTCCAATAGTTCTGAGTCTAGTACCTCTACAACTTCTCAAATTAGTGTGAGTGAATCGTATAGCTCGGGAGTTGGCCCTTTGGTGGGCTTGGTGGGGACAACTGATTCTCGCTTAAATACGATTACGATGATTGGAGATCCTGCTCTGATTCATGTCGCTCAAGGCTATCTAAAGCAAATTGATCTGCGCAAACGGCAAGTCGCTGTAAAAGTGCAGATTCTGAATGTGAGGCTTGAGAATAATGCGAGTATTGACTCTAGTTTTTCGGCGAAGATAGGGGATGCGTTTATTGTGAGCCAAAGCGGCACGGCGCATATGAATTTTGGTGCTTACAAACCCGGAGATCCCAATTTGGGTTCAGGTAACTATAACGGAAAAGAGTATGCGAGACCGGGGATTTACCCGTCATTTTTGCCGAGAGTTCAGGCAATGGACGTGAAAGAACCTTATATTCCTGCAGTTGATGTAACCAAGCCTCAGTACGACGATGAAGGCAATTTTACTGGATATCCTCCATTGCTCGATGAGTTAGGGCGTCCAAAATATGTCCCAGATTCTAACCCCAATGCTTCCAAGAAGCTTGTGCCTCGTGTTGACAAAAATGGTCGCCCAGTTTATGTGAAAGCCAAGGATCCTGATAAGTTTAAACATGCTAACAATTCCTTTTACTCTTATCTTGAGTCAGCTGTTATTTCGTCAAATGCTAAGACTTTGGCTCAGCCAACACTTTTAGTTCAGGAAGGTGAGTCGTCTGTTGTTCGCTCCGGAGTAAGCGTTATTACTGGTGTACAGAAAACTGAGGGTGTGAATGGGTCGACGTCTTTTAGTAACACGCGAGAAGATGCCGGTTTGACAGTAAATCTTGAAGTGGAAAAAATTGATGATAATGGATTCATTACCTTAAAGTTAGATCCTACGATTGCAGTGCCGATCCCAGCGGGTGTGCAGGAGGGTGTGCCAATTTCTGATCTCAACAGACGTGAATTGAAATCCGGTCGTATTCGTCTTCGGGATCGGCAGACTTTGATCCTTACCGGTGTGATTCAAGAAGATGATCGTCGCTTAGCACGCAAATGGCCATTGCTTGGTGACCTGCCGTTGATTGGTCAGCTGTTCCGGAGCTCCACAACCACCCGGCTGAAAAATGAGCTGGTCATTATCGTGACCCCTTCGATCTTGGATGATGACAATGGTGGTACGTATGGCTATGGCTACAGACCAAGTACGACAGAAGCGACCCGGTTGATTGGTGCTGGTTCAAATCCCTAAGTCTTGGCTTTAGAGGCCCATCCCTCCAGGCATCAAGGTTTTCAGCGCAAGTGGTGCGAGAGCATTCAGAGTTGAGAGGGCTCCTCCGAGAACTGCAGATCCCAGTCCGTTGCCTGATTTGCTTCTTTCGCTGTCGTTGGTGTTCAACATTTTGACAGCCCTTCGTATTTGTTCACTCTGTTCCGTGGCTCCCTGACTATCCAGAAGGTCGGCGGCATGGAGCAAATCTTGAGCTGCCTTGGTTTCATCTCCCTGTTCGCCTCTGCTAAGTCCTCTTGCGATCCAACTCATGGCTTGACCTGGATCGGCCTGTATGGCCTCACCAAACAGATGCTCTGCCTGAGACCAGCGTCCGGCCTGGGCTTCATCTACGCCAGCGTTATGCAGTGAAGCGGGGCTGCGCAAGCCTTGGTTGATGCCTCGTGCCCCAAGCCAGTGGCTACGGTCAAGTGCGCCTGGAATGAGCTGACTTCCGCTCAGGTCTGCCTGCCGAAGGTCGGTTCCGTTGAGTTTGGCTCCTCTGAGATCTGCGCCCCGCAGCGACGCCCCCTGCAGACTGCTGAACCGTAGATCTGCGTCGCGGAGATCGGCGCCATCCAAGAGGGCTCTGCTGAGATTCGCGCGTTGAAGATCGGCCGCTGATAGGTCGGCATCCCGTAAGTCGGCATGCACCAGATCCGCATCAGCCAGACGGCAGCGCGGGCATGATTTGTTTGTCAGCAGCATGATCAAATCGTCTGCGCGGGCCGAGAGTGGTGCACCGAGCAGCAATGTCAGCAACAGCATCGGTTTGGCTGGCATCGGCAGTGGGTCACGCTGGTGATGTCATTGCGTTTTAACGAGACACCGGATGCGCGTCGACCTGCGCCATGGGGGGAATCGACAGGCGGTTGCGGCCGCTTTGGGCTGCCGTCCATCGCAGTTGCTGGATGCCAGTGCTTCATTGGCTCCCTGGACGCCCCGTTGCCCTCGTTTGCGTGCGGCTGATCTGCGGGATTACCCCGATCGAGGCCAGAATTCCTTGCGGCAGGCGATTGCTGCGATCCACGGGCTGTCTCTTGATTGGGTGCTCCCGGGCAATGGTGCTGCAGAGTTGTTCACCTGGGCTGCGCGCGATGCCACCGCTGCTGGCTTGAATGGATTGCTGGCTCCTGGTTTTGCCGACTACCGGCGGGCCCTCCAGTGTTGGGCCGCGGCATTGGAGGAGACGCCATTGGCGCTCCACTGGGATCACGCTGGCCCGTTGCCCCACCCTCCGCTGGAGGCTGCCGTGGCGTGGATTTGCAACCCCCACAACCCCACCGGGCAGCTTTGGAGCCGTGCCTCGATCGAAGCGATGCTTGATCGCCATGCGCTGGTGATCTGCGATGAAGCCTTTCTCCCTTTGGTTTCGCAGGCCGAGCAGCAATCGATGATCCCCTTGGTGGCTCAGCACCCGAATCTCGTTGTGATCCGCAGCCTCACCAAGTTGTTTGGGGTGGCGGGAGTGCGTGTTGGCTACGCCATAGCGCATCCCGATCGCCTTCAGCGTTGGAAGGCGTGGAGGGACCCTTGGCCGGTGAATAGCATCGCTGCGGCGCTGACGGAACAGTGGCTAGGGACACCTAAGCGCTACGAGCGCTGGTGTGCTCGAGTTCAGCGGTGGACGGCAACACAAGGCGCATGGATGCAGCGGGAATTGGCGCGTGTTCCTGGCATCACGCCGATGCCTTCGGCGGCCAATTTTTTGTTGATTGCAGGAACCAGCTCCTTGGTGCCGTTACGGGAAGCCCTGGAGCTCGACCATCGAATCCTGCTCCGTGATTGTCGATCCTTTGCCGGGCTTGGTGAGACGTGGCTGCGTATTGGCTTGCAATCAGCTCGCAACAATCGCCGGATTCTTCGTGCTTTAAATCAGCTTCAGCATCTGACCGATTGAAGCATGTTGTTCCTCGAATGGATGGTCGGCCTTTCCCCACTGGGTTGATGTAGTGCTAGTGCCATAAAGGGCGACTTCCCTTCAGCCCAATCGACCCGATGATTTTGTTTGGTTGTTGCGGGGTTGGAGACGTGCTGGTCGTTCAAACTGTGATTGGCTTCAGGCTGCCATCGGGGCCTGTTCAGATTCCAGATGTTCGAGCAGCTCAGCTGCGATCGCATCCAACAGTTCCGCTTTGGCTTTCTGTTGCCGTTTCACACTGCGAATGGCTGGAATCTGTAGCCTCAGCCGAACTGTGGGCTCATCGGGTTGAGTCGATGGAGAGCCGGCCAAGCGCATCAGATCAACAACAGCCACCCAGCGCAATGGAGCATCGTCTTTGCAAAAGCTTGGCCGAAATGACGGCGGTACAGCACCTATGGCTTGAAGAGGAGTGAATTCACCCTCAGAGGCCGAGCGGAAACGAACAATGGCGGAAGGATTGGTTTGGAACCAGCAACGGTCTTGCCGTATCGCACTCACCAGGCCAACTCTCATTTCGCCGAGTATGCCGTCAGGACCTGTTCGAGGCCAGTTGCCCGGGAGTGGACCGGCGGCGGTGGGATGCAGGTTGTGCATGATTTATGCATTGATGGCTGGTCAGGCTTGGCCTTGGGAGATTCAATGGAAGGACTGAAGCGATTCTTGTGAGCGCAGGAGCGTGGCGGGAACTTGACCTTCTGGTCCGGCGGCGCGAGTCGCTTGGCTTGGCTCGTCCCCAGCCGATCCCAGTTCGGACGTTGCTAACCCGAGGAACGCTGATCGGCGGCTTGTTCCCTTTGCTCGTGCTTTTGGCGTGTTTGGTGTTGTTGCTTCAGGACCGTCTACTGGCTCGTCAGGAGAAGCAGCTCAAGCCGGCTGCTGCCCGCTACGACATGGTTCAACAACGTTTGACAGACCTTGTTGAGCAGATGGATGCGCTGAGAACGAGAAACCGCTCCATTGCTGCTGCCATGGCTGACGTGCGATCCAGCTCCGCGTTGGTTGGGGAACTGACGCAGTTGCTTCCCTCTGAGATGGTGCTGGAGCGATTTCAGGTTGAAGGCAGCCGTTTGTCGGTTGATGGAACCGTGCTGCAGCCGAATGGATTGCGCACAATCAATGCCTTTCTTCTCCAACTGGCGCAATCCAGTTTGTTTGATCCAAAAAAGGTTCAACTAGAGAAGGCAGAAGTGAATGCAACTTCGGGTGATCTGGCTTCTGTGATGCGCTTCAGTCTCAACGCAGCCTTTCGTGGTGATGCTGCTGTGCTGACGCGTCCGCGGTTGGACCTTTTGGGTGCATCTGGTCTGGCAACGCGTATGCGGTTTTTGGAGTCTGAGCAGCTCCTGCCATGACTAATTTTCAGGGCCAATCGTCTTCTTCTCGCTTGCAATGGTTAACCCCTGAGCGTGCGTTGTTTTTTATACCTGTGCTGACGAGCGTTGGTGTGGCCATAGCTCTCTTCTCCCTGGCAGTACTTCCCATGCTGCGCATGGTTCGTGAGCGTCAGGCTGTTGTGAAAGATTTATCGAACAAAGTTCTTGAGCTTCCAGAGCTGGTGCGTGATCTGCAGAAGCAGCAAGCCCAAAAGTTGCAGTTCGAAGAGCAAGAAAAAAGGCTTTTTAAAATGCTGGCTGGTACTAAAGATCTGGATACATTTTTGGCGGGTTTGAATGTATTGGCTGTGAAGCATCAGGTGACCGTAGCAACCACTGAGCCTGGTGCGATTGAATCTTGGGTGCCACCTTTAGATGGTGAAAGCATGGAGGATGATGATATGGACTTTGATGGTAATTTGCCAAATTCAAATGATAGTCTTTTGCAGGAAGGCCTTGAGAGGCGCTCTGCCTTGATTGTGGTTCAAGGGCCCTTCCGAAATGTGCAAGCTTTTCTTCAGGATTTAGAAAGTCTGGAGGTTTTTGTGATCGCCAGTGATTTGTCAATGGAGGCCATCCGTCAATCAGCTAATGAAACTGGTAATGAAGCTCTTGTTCAAACCAAGTTGGAGCTCCAGCTTTCCGCCTATGGAAGGGTCGTTACGCCCATAATTAATGACATTGATGTGATGAGTGAGGTGTCACAATGATTTATTTCTACGCTGGTCTGGGTGTCGCAATGATGACAGGCATCATGGTGCTTTTTGAAGTAGGGCTGGCTCTAACAGGTCAGTCGTTGCTTGAGGAACCACCGCACTCAGATGTTTATCGGGATGTTTCAAGCTCTGCTGATCAACTCTTTCAAAGGATGTTGTCAGAACCGCTCGAATTGAAGGCCTTGGGAACTGGTCGATATGGACCTGTTCTATGTCAACAAATCCTCTGTCGAATTTATGGCATAGGTTGTGGATATGGGAATAGGCAAACACCTCAATATGCAGGTTTGAAAGGTTATTCAACGCCCACGTCAACTCCCTCTGCTGGTGTTTGGTCGTCATCCTGCGTTCTAGAACGTCAGCTTGACCAAGGTGGTTACACCCATCGCCTTTTAATTCGACCCAATCGTAAACTTTCTGAACGTGGATATGAGTTGTACAGTTGTGTAGTCAAGGAAACTAGCTTGGATCAGCGCTGTTTATTTGAACGCGGAGAGTAGATGTAACGATGCTGGATGCTGTTGTTGGTTCTGTGATTATGGTGATTGCGACAACAACGCTCTTTGCAGCTGTGGAAGTTATTGAGAAGGGCTTCGAGGGAGCAGGTCGTCAACCTTTGTCAAAGAGAGAAGAAAGACTCTTGGAGAGAGTTGGTCGTGCTGATGCCCTAGATCAGCAGCAGTTCTGGCGAGATTCGTTGCAATCCCTGCCGAGGGAAGTTCTATTGCCTTGAGTGAAGCGATGCTACGCCGCACTTCACAATCAAGCAGTTCAGGCATGACGGTGCTCGAACTTCTTATAGCGGTCACGATGTTGCTCGTTTTTACAGGTGTCGTTGTGATGGTTAGCGGAACGCTGCTTCGATTTCTTTCTCCTATTGTTCAGGGCAGCGGCAGCGGGACACTTCGCTCCAACGGGTTGCTTATTGATCAGACGGAGCTCCGAGCAACCATGCAGAGTCTTGTGAGCTTGTTGGAGCAGCCTGGGATCACACGTAGTCAGGTTCTTGGCCTTGAAGATAAGGACGGAGGGCGTTTGGCGATTGCTCACCCCCAATCTGCTGATCCTGATCAGGCTTGTGTGATCGATCCCATTCGGGCATGGAATTTGCCTCTGGCTACCGGTAGTGTCCCCTCATTACCCCCTGGCTATCGCTTGTGCATCTGGACGACATCTATTCAGGAAGCCACGATGCAGCAGCTTTTATCTGGAGATGCATCCCCTGGGGTATATGTCATGCAGGCATTGCCTGAACAGTTGACGACAAGCCATTTGCCAAGCAGGCTTCTTTTTTGTAGGCCTAGGCCGTTCTGTTGAGGTTATGACGGCGACTCCTGTAATTGGCACGACTTTTTTTGGTCTGGATATCTCTGGACTGGGCGAGGGACTCAAGTCCATTCGTCGGAAAATATCCCGCTCAACACTTCTGATTGAATTTGGATCACGTATGCTCCAAATCGCTGAGGCTCGTCAGCGATCCCACGGTATAGAAATTAGACACTTCAGTCGGATTGTTTTACCTGAAGAAGCTCTGGAGCGATCTGTTCCGGCAGACCCAGACGTGATGGCACAACTATTGCGTGATTTTTGCAAAGAGAAGGGCATCATTTCCCATCGCGCCGCTGTTGTTTTGCCTCCGGAACTCGCCTTTCAACGTCTTGTTCAACTTCCAGTTGGTCTGTCAGTTCAGGAGGCTCGCAAATATTTACTCGATCCAAGGAATGGGTTATCACTTCCGTTCCCCATTGCTCAAACTGATTTTGATTTGGTTCCGTTGGATTCCTTTGATCCAATGTCAACCAAACCAGGTTCTTCAGCGTTTCAGCTTAGTGCGATTCCAAGTTCCTTGGTTGAGCCTGTTTTAACCATGCTTGATAGATCTGACTTTGATCTACAGACCCTAGAGCTCGGTTCTTTTAGTGCATTGCGCTGCATTCAGGACTCTCTGCAGCTGCTTGGTGCATCTGGAGTTTGTCTCCTGTTGGATTTCTTGCCTGATGCAACGTTGCTTCATTTTGTTGGTATAGATGGGCTGATTGAGTCAGAGCGCTTGCCATCAGTTCGTGAGTTCCCCCGTTATGAGTTATCGGAGCTTGAACGGGAGCAAATCCTTCAAGGGAGCCAATCACTCGAGCAGGCCACGATTGCAAGTGACCGTTACTTGCCCCTCTCAGAGATGGACCTTCGCGCATTCATGAAAGATCTTGAGTGTGCTTTGAGTAATTTTCTCAAACGCTATTCAGGCTCGACCCTCATTCAGGTTGTTGTGACTGGTGAAGGGAGTGCTCATCCAGATTTGCCAGCACTGCTCCAGAATCATCTCAATTGTTCTGTCAAGCAGGTGAGGCCCCTGTTGACAAAGGGGTTGCGGGAATGGGAATTGGATGAGCCATTGTTGCAGGCGAGTCTCACGCGTTTGGTTGGCCTTGGTTTAGGACTTCTCGGTACTGAACAAGCTATCGAACAACCAGATTCCACTTCAGGTCCACAGGATTGCGATCAGAAGTCTTTGCTTTCTAAGTCCATTGTGCCTGAATCAGGCGGATCAAATTTTGCGACTTTATTAAACTCATCATCCTTGATTGATTCGTCTCAAGCTCTCTCGGCTGTTGATGAAGATGCTTCACCGACGCTCATCGAACTTGATGTTTCAGACGGCGAAGTGGAAGATGAAGAGAGTGAATGGCCGAGTCTGAATTTGGCTGCGAGTGAGAGTGTTTTGGAGGATGCAGAAGAGATTGGTGGAGAAGACGAGATTGAGCCTGTGAGAGTTGATGTTTCAGAGGGCGAA
>Ga0189284_100465_pt1 | contig 17076 bp, 22 predicted proteins | sample N32C7minimetaG_FD_130314 | JGI IMG/M metagenome (GOLD analysis project Ga0189284, IMG submission 130314) | Marine microbial communities from the Costa Rica Dome - N32 C7 mini metaG | ecosystem: Environmental > Aquatic > Marine > Oceanic > Photic zone | place: Costa Rica: the Eastern Pacific...
CCGGGTGAGAAATGATCGCAAAGTTGCGACGGCGATCCACCGCCGAGGCCAAAACCTGGGCCAGATCACCATCAGTGGTCGCTTGACTGCCGCTCATCGGATTTCAGGACTTCACCAAGCCTGACACCACCAGATAACGGTCGTCCTCCGCCGACACCGTCAACTCGTCGAGATCAAGCCGGTGGAGCTCTGCGGTCACCTCCTGAGGTTCGAAGGCCGCCGCCAGCGAGGCAGCGAAATCGTGCTGCAACACCTCTGGAGCCGATGGCAGGTGTTTGAGCAGCAGCTGTTGAATCTCAGCATCGGAAGCAGGACGCCGCAGATCCCGGTGCAAGGTGCGACAACCCGGTGCTGCCAAGTCTCTGGTGACCATCCAGAGCAGATCAGGCTGGTGCAGGTGATGCAAAAGGCTGTTGCTGACGATCAGATCAGCCTGCCCAAGCAGAGCACCTCGAAGCACCTCCTGAAGGGTCTGACAAAGGAAGGAGATCCCCAGCTGCTGCAGCTGGGCCCGCTCCCGGGCGACAGCCAGCATCGATTCGGCACCGTCAATGCCGATGATCCGAGCCTTGGGGAAGAGGCCGGCCAGCCGAAGCGTGATGTTTCCAGGGCCACAACCCAGGTCCACCACCAGTGGATCAGGCGGCAAAGGCGATGTGCGCGAGAGGAGACGCTGAATCGCTTCGATGGTGGCTTGATCGCCGGAACTGAAGTCGGCAGCGGCATAGGCCTGCACCTGCGTATCGCCGTTCATCAACTCAGGCTCCAGCCGCCGCTGCATCATTTGCTGCCGATTTAGAGCTCAGTTTGAACGGGACACTGTTGATGGTGGTGAAGAGACCTTGCTACCCCCATCTGTGGCGTTAGGGTTTCGATACTTGTCCTTCGCCCCAGCACCGCACGTGACCCTCACTCCAAATCGTGTGGAGACCTCTGCGGGAGCTGTCGCCGGGTTCGGCGACTTCCCCGCAACCGCTCCTGCTGCCAACCCGGTCTTCTATCGCACCTACAGCCGCAAAACCCCCAGCGGCCGTGAGAGCTGGAGTCAGGTGGGCGCGCGAAACCTGGAAGGTCTGCGTCAATTGGGCAACCTCAACGATGCGGAAGTTGCCCTGCTGGCTCGCATGCAGGCCGAGAAAAAAGCTCTTCCCTCAGGCCGCTGGCTTTGGATCGGTGGCACCCGCTGGATCGAGCAGCCCGAAAACTTCTCGGGTTCCTACAACTGCACATCCACCAACCTGGTGGATTGGCAAGCCTTCGGTCTGATGATGGACCTGGCGATGATGGGCTGTGGCACCGGCGCCATCATCGAGCCGCACCTGATCGACCGGCTTCCGGTGGTGCGCAACAGCTTTGAAGTTCTCAGCGTCAGCGAAATCGGCATCACTCCTGCCGCTGAGCGCCAGGACGACTGCACCCACAGCATTGATGGCAACAAGGTGACCATCAAGGTGGGTGACACCCGTCGCGGCTGGGTGGACAGCTACCAGCTGATGCTCGATCTCAGCAGCGATGAACGGTTCAACGGAGGTCCGATTCAGATCGAGGTGGACCTCAGCGATGTGCGGCCTGTTGGGGAAACGCTGAAGGGTTTCGGCGGCATGGCCAACCCCGTCAAGCTGAAGGATCTCTACGGGCGCGTTGCTCGGCTGCTGAACAAGGCCCAGGGCCGTCGGCTCACCTCAGTCGAGTGCTGCCTGTTGATCGACGAAGCCGCCGTCACGATCGTGGCTGGAAACATCCGTCGCAGCGCCGGCATGCGCCAGTTCGCTTCGGACGATCAGGCGGCTGCGTCCTCCAAGGACAACCTCTGGCAGCAAGACGAGGAGGGCAACTGGAGGATCGACCCCGAGCGTGATGCGCTGCGGATGGCCAACCATACCCGCGTCTATCACACCCGTCCCAGCAAGGACGTTGTGCACGCAGCGGTGACCAAGCAGTTCCACTCCGGCGAAGGTGCGATCCAGTTCGCTCCCGAAGCGATCGCTCGCTCCAATGCCGATCTGCTCACCACCCCTGAGCTGCGAACGGAATTCATTGAGATCTACTGCGACCAGGGTCGTGAGGAAGCGGGGCGTTGGCTGTCCGACAACCACGGCCCCATCGGCGCCGACGAGCTTGAGCACCGCCTCAGCCGTTACGGCTTGAATCCCTGCGGCGAGATCCTGGGCGCCGATTTCCATTGCAATCTGGCCGAGGTGCACCTCAACCAGATCGACCCCAGCGACGAGGAAGGACAGGCCGATGCCTTCCGTGCGGGTGCCCTGTCGGTTGCTTGTCTGCTCAACCATCGTTTCGAAGTTGAGCGCTACCGCCAGAGCCGTGAATGGGACCCGATCGTTGGCGTCAGCTTCACCGGTCTGTTCGACTTCTTCGTCCATGCCTTCGGCACGGAATGGCTGCGCTGGTGGGAGGCTGGCCGACCTGATACCGAGGAGGGTCTGCGCTTCAAGGAGCAGGAAGCTGCTTACCTGAGCCGTTGGAAGGAGATCGTCAATCAAACGGTCTGGGACTACTGCGACCGTCATGGTCTGCATCGTCCCAACCGCTGCACAACCGTGCAGCCTGCTGGCACCAAGAGCCTGCTCACCGGTGCCGCCCCCGGCTGGCATCCGCCCAAAGCTCAGCGCTTCATCCGTCGGATCACCTTCCGCAAGAACGACCCCGTGGCCATGGCCTGCATGGACTACGGCTACACCATCGTTCCCTCCCAGTCCGACAAGGATGAGGAAGGCCGTCTGCTGAATGACCCCTTCGATCCCCGCTGCACCGAATGGCTGGTGGAGATTCCCACCGAGGTGAGCTGGGCCAACCTGCCCGGTGCTGATGCCGTTGACATCAACGGCTTCAGTGCCATGGCGCAGTTCGATTTCTACATGCAGGTGCAGCGGCATTACACAGCGCACAACACCTCCGCCACCATCGAATTCCGCGAGCACGAAATCGAACCCTTGGCTGATGCTCTGCATCAAGCCATGGAGAAGGGCGAGGGCTACATCTCAGCAGCACTTCTGGCCCGCTTCGATGCGAATGCCACCTTCCCCCGCCTGCCCTTTGAGCCGATCGATGCAGCCACCTACGAGGAGCTGCAATCGGCTGTGGTGAAGCGTCGCGTCAGCAGTGATTTCTTCGAAGCACTGCAGCGTTACGACCAGGGCGAGCTGACCGAAGCGGGTCCGGCCGGATGTGATTCCGATAAGTGCCTGCTGCCTCTGGCCAAGCCGGAAAACTGAACTGGGAGCACGTCCCGATACAGTTGTCAGGTGTCCTGCGGGGCACCTGACACCCTCTGGAGAGGTGGTCGAGTGGTTTATGGCTCTGGTCTTGAAAACCAGCGTGTCTTCACGGGCACCGTGGGTTCGAATCCCACCCTCTCCGTTTTGAACGACCTGAACCAATGATCTAGACGATCGTTGATCTTGAAATGAATCAGGAAATGTTGTGTGGCCGACGGTGACGCACCACCGGAGCGATTCGACCACGTTGACACCTTGACGGGCCAATCACTGCAGATCGATTCATCACCAGGTTTCTTAAGAAACAAATGGATTTGACCCCTGCCGAAGCAGGAGTCAAACACCAAGGCGTCGGACATCGCTCTGTCCGGCATCCAAGCCCGATTAGCGACTTAGCTGAATCACTATGGGCCGAATCGTCCGCATTTTTAAAGGGGTTGTGCTCGGATTTCTGGACATCCACAAATTGCGCCCAAGACTCAATCTGATTCCTGCCTCGACGGCCTCGATCGAACTCTTGACGCTAAGGCTCGTGCGTCGATAGATGAAGTGACTGAACAATTAAAATCGGATCAGCCCATCTGGGAGGGAGCCTCAATGCTGCTGCCGTCAAAGTTGAGGATATAAGCCGATTCCTCAGCAACCAATTCACGGATCTCCTGGCGGGGGATATAAAGCAAATCAGTTTCACCAGCCATGCAGGACTCTGCATGGCGGCAGTAATAACAGGCGTAGCCAAAACAAGGCTTACGAGCTCTGGGGTCTTGTTCGATCCCATGCTCATCCATCAAAGAGCGCACAAGGCGGCAACAAAAGCGTTGCTTCTGGATTTGCATTAACGCGAAATCACGAAGCACGTCTTGCATGCTCCGGTTCAACGAAGCGCAATAGGCCTTCAACAGAGTGTGCTCCGATTCAGACATTCTGACGTTGACGACCTTGTCAGCCTGAACCGAAGTTGCACCCATCTGCTCCCAAGAATCCACGCCAACATCATATCCATGGATATGCAGATTTTGCATAAAAAAACTTCGCCTGGGTGATCAACAATCGACACCTGGAATCAGCGGGACAAGGAAAGATGGCAGCCCAGACAGGACTGAATTGACGAAATAGAGGCACAACAATTGCAGCCAGACAGCTCAGTCCTTGTGCCTCAAAGGGGTGGCCCATGAATCAGCTACGCAAGCAGCACCCTGGCGGTCACGCCAAAGGGCCGAGCAATGCCGGGGAACAACCCCGAAGCAAGCCATAAGACACCCGGCAGACACTCGTGAGTTGCTCAGCAGTGTCTCTCGAGCTACCCTGGGGACGCTCCGGCAGCAGACGGGTCATGATCAAAACCTCTACCCGAGAGACCCAGGTGAAGCTCACGGTCTCCGTTCCACCGAGCCTTCATGTGCTTCTTCGCGGCTGGGCCCTGTGCGAAGGACGTGAGCTAACCAGCGTTGTACTTCAGTGCGTGGAGCTGTCGGTGCGCCAACTCAAGAGCAATGGCTCCATTCCCAGCGCAGCCATCCGCGCCTATGAGGCTGCCTGTGATGAACGTTTGGCTGTGGGAGGGTTGTGATCGTGCAGCTTGATCAGATCGAACAAGCGCTTCAGGCTCCGGTGATGGACGCCGTGATTGCCCTGAGCGAAAGGGTGCAAACCCTCGAGAACAATCCTGAGGGGCGGATCTACACCGCCTATCGCGCTATCGATCAAACCCTCTCCTTGGGGTACTCCGAGAACATCGATGCGATCGGTGAACAGCTTCGCGAACGCGACTTCGTGCTTCTCGCGAGCCGTCGGGGTACACGCCGAGAGCAGAGGTTGCTGTTACTCACCCTCAAAGAGATCGGTATCGCCAGCAGCTACAGCGAAAACTGCTTCAGCGCATCGCCGAACACGGTGAGCCATCTCAGGCACCTGGGCTGGCCCTTGGGCAATCTCAAGCAAAACGCCAACGGCACCAAGACGCGCAAACGCTTCAACCCGGGGCGCTGATCAACGATCGACAGCGTTGCACCATCGCCGCCACAACGGCAGGATCAGCGGCGGCTCGATCGCCGCGATCCATGTCCCGGTACAAGTCGGCAACCGCCCATGCTTTGGAGGCCGGTTCATTCAGATGGCGTGGGATGAGATGCAGATGAAGGTGCTGGGCTCCCTCACCAAAGGCAATGGCATACACGCGCTCGCATCCGCTGATCTGTTTCACGAGATCACTGGCATCGCGAACAGCGCACCCCCAATCAGAAGCCTCGGCCGCCGTGAAATCCACGGGGCCGGAACAATGCCTTCGTGAATCCAAGAGAAGCCAACCTGGTAGAGGTGCTGGGTCCGGGTGATGCCGCAAAACCCAGAGTTCAGAGCGCTGAATCTCGTACCGCTCTTGCGCTGTGGGATCGAGATGCAGCTGGCAGATGGCGCAGTTTTCCAAGGGGATGATCTTCAACGACGAACAGCACCACGGCCATTACCGATCAAGCCGAAGTCGATGATCACGCCGATCAACACCACCAACAGGCCACTGAACGACGACACGCCCCCGAACGAGGCCGCAGCCCAGCAATAGCCGAGGGTTGTGGTGGGGAGAAACAACAGACCCAGGATGGGAAGCAACGGGTTGGGAACACTGGTGCCACTGAAGGGCTGCAGCACGAAACTGCTGTTGATCAACCACATCAACACCAAAACCAGGCGGGGAGCCAGCAGGCCAATCGCCGCCATAAGACACATCGCAGGGCACGGACGCTGAGTCATCCATAGCGACATCATCTGAGGGCGACATCGTCTTCACCGGAAGATTCAGGTTTCGAGCGAGCAATTCATCGCCAACTCGAACGGAACGGCGGCGTTGGGGATCGACAACAGGCTGCTCGAGAGAGACGCAAGATCCTCGGGTTGGGTCATCGCGGCAAGTTCAACGGCCGTCACCGCATGAGCCATCTCGGTGTTGACCCAACTGGGACAGATGGCGGTCACCCGAATCCCCTTGTCCCACCCTTCATTGCGCATGCTCTGACAGAGCCCCATCAAGGCGAATTTGCTCACGGGATAACCCGCCATTCGACCTTTGACGCGTTTGCCACTCATCGACACCAGCACCTGGATTCGTCCATGGCCACTGGTCGCCAGATACGGCCAAGCCGCACGGGTCAGCCACCAGGGCCCCTTCACGTTGATCGCCCACAGTTCATCAAGCTGCTGCTCTTCGCCATCCGCAAACAACAACGGGGTTCGATGCAAAATCCCCGCGCAGTGGATCACGGTGTCGATGGCACCCCAGTGACAAACGGTGCTGTCAACCCAGGCTTCAACACTGGCTGGATCACTGGCGTCATAGGCGTGATGCAACACCGTCGCAACATCCAGGTCTGTTCCCCTTAGAGCCTGCGGATCCCGCAGACCAAGGCTGAGGCGGTGACCATCCTTAAGCAACCGTCTGGCAATGGAACGTCCGATGCCACGACTGGCTCCGGTAAGCAAAACCGTGCGTTGCATCAGGACGCGTTGAGGAGTCGATAGATCAGCAATTCTGGCGTTGTTGCATCCAGGAGGAGCTGGCGATTTCGCTGCGAGAGAAAGCCCGTCGAAACGCTTTGACCCAAAAAGCTCAGCAACGCATCGAAGTAGCCATCGATATTGAGCATGCCGATCGGCTTGGCATGAAAACGAAGCTGAGCCCAGGTCAAGGCTTCAAACAACTCGTCGAGGGTTCCCAGGCCTCCGGGCATAGCAACGGCTGCATCGGCCAGATCGAGCATTCGCGCTTTGCGCTCGTGCATCGATCCCACAACCTCGAGATGGGTCAAACCGGAGTGCACCACTTCATCTTGCGTTAACGCCTCGGGGATCACCCCGATCACCTCCCCTCCAGAGGCCAAAGCGGCATCAGCAACAGCGCCCATCAAACCAATGCGAGCGCCGCCGTAAACCAGGGCCATGCCCTGAGTGGCGATCAGTGCACCCAGCTCAGTGGCAGCAAGCTTGAACAGGCTCGAGTCGCCGCTCGAGGAGCCGCAATACACAGCGATTCGATTCATGGCGCCTGGCCGTGATCCATTCATCCTCACCTGGGATGGCTGGCAAAAACGAGCCAAGTCTCGAGAATCACCAGGAACGGGTCCCGATGAGGATGACCTCGATGCGCCTTGAGCTGCTGAGCCGTCACAGGATTCGAGACCCAGGCCTCGGCCTGAATGAGCCATCCGGACTGACGCTGAACGCGGATGGATCAGCTCTGTACACCGTCAGTGATGACACCAAGGCGATTTTTCGTTTGGATCTCAAAGGCGGGGTGTCGGTGAGCGACTTGTTCTTCATCGGCCTCGAGGACTTGGAAGGCATTGCACTCCGTGGCGATGACAGCGAGCTGCTCGTGGTGCAGGAGCGGAGCAATTCTGTGGTGGTGGTGGATCTGAACAGCCGGAGCGAACGGTCTCGGCACCCCCTGTCAGCCATGACCAACTACGACACGATCGCGCACCACTTCCCAGACCCTCCGGACAACAACGGATTGGAGGGCATCACCGTGAACACCAGGAACGACCATGTGGTTGTGGTGAAAGAGCGCAAGCCCGGTCTGCTGATTGAACTGGATTCCTCGCTCACGACAATCCTCTCCACACGCGTGCTGCAGCCCAGCCAAGGGTTCATCCATCCCGAACTGAAGGCCGAGAAGCTGGATTTCTCGGGCCTGAGCTACGACAGCAGCAGCGACACCCTCTGGATCGTGAGCGACAAGGGCCGGTGCCTGTTCCAATACGAATGGACACGCGACACTGTGCTCCAGCGCCTCGATCTCACCATCAGCACGGGAGACAAGCCAAAACGGATCCGAAAACCGGAGGGTGTTGCCTTCGATCCTGATCGAAAAAGGTTGTACGTGGTGAGCGATCGTGACGGGGTTCTCTATGTGTTCAGGCTCCATGACGACGGCTGAACAGCGCCGCGTTCTGATCACCGGTGCCAGCAGCGGTATTGGCCTTGAAGCGGCAAAAATCCTGCTGGCTCGCGGTGATGCACTCACCGTTGTTTGCCGCAATGCAGAACGGGCCGAACGAACCCGCACGGCTCTGTCGGGTTCCGTTGACACCTGCATTGCCGATCTGGCTGACCTTGCGTCCGTCGCCAAAGCGATTGAAGAACTTCGCTGTGACGGAACGCCATTCGATGCACTGGTGCTGAATGCCGGGTTGCAATACGCCGGCCATGACTCCCCCCGCTGGAGCGCACAGGGCATTGAACTCACCTTTGCGGTGAACCACCTAGCCCATCAACTGTTGGCTGAAGGACTGAAAGAGCACACCCGTGCCTTGGTGATCACCTCCTCTGAGGTGCACAACCCAACCACGGGTGGAGGACGGGTTGGGAAGCCTGCCGGCCTGGGCATGCTGAAGGGACTGCGCCAGGGTCCCGGGGCCCCGATGGTGGACGGAGAAAGTTCGTTCGATGCAGACAAGGCCTACAAAGACAGCAAGCTCTGCAATTTGCTGATGGCCCTGCAGATCCACCGACAACGTCCTGAGCTGCCTGTCGTGGCCTGGAGTCCGGGGCTGGTGATTCCACGCACATCAGAGGGTTTTTTCAGAAACAGTCGCCAGGCCAATCCCCTGGGACAGGCCCTGTTTGGGTTTGTTGCCCGAGATGTTCTGAGACTGACGGAGAGTGTTGAGCGGGCTGGGGCACTGCTGGTTCAACTCATCGATGAACAGCTTCACCAGCCGCGATTCAGCTACTGGAGCAATGGGTTGCTGGGTCCAGGCCGGCATCGATTCAGCCCAACACAACCGTCCGAGGAAGCAACAGACAGCACCAAAGCAACGACGCTCTGGGCGTTATCTTCCGACCTAATCGCCGCGTCGCTAGCGACATCAAACTAACCAAATCTTGTGTGTTTGAAGTGATTTTTTAATTGTCAAACTTGTACACGTGATTTGGGATCACACTGATGTTCACATCAAGATCATCCAACCCAAAGCCTTTTGCCCGCTTCAACATCTGCTGATTCACTCGATTCATAATGGATTGATCAAAAATATCTTCCGGTGCACTCAAGACAAGATCCAGTCTTGCCTTGTTATCGACAACACTGACGTTGCTGTACAGCAGACGAACTTTTTCCCACAATCTCGGATTTCGTTGAACGATGGAAACACGTTGTAGGCGTCCGGCCTTGAAGCGACCAAATACAGCATCCATTTGGTACCTCACACTGAAGTCGTGCAATGCCGATGACAAAGGAAGACTTAGCAATCCGAGCAAGCCCAGCCAAACCAAAAGATTGCGCCAGCAGCTGCGGAGTGAGCCGTAACGCTGAAGTAAAAACACCACAAGGCTGGTGACGGTGATGCCGATCAAGTTCGCCAAAAAGAGCAGAAATGAACCCTCCGCGATCTGATTGGTGAGGCCCGCCACCGTTCCTCGCCCAAACACAGCCACCATTTCCGAGCCGAGGGTGAGGCCGATGCCACTAACGCAGAGCGGTGGAACCAGGGCGACAGCAATCGCCACCCCAGCAATCGAATTCGACAATTGTTTGCGGGTCATCGAAAACGACCCGGCAACAGCCGCCGCAATGGCGATACCCAGATCGATCAGGTTTGGAGAGGTGCGAGTGGTGATCTCCGACTCCACATGGCTGATGCCAAGTCCCCAACTGATCAAGCATGCAGTTCCAACAACCGCGAACACGCCAAAGCCAATCGTGACTGCAGAACGGCGCATCAATTTCCCGTCACTGACAGCCAAACCAAAGGCCAGGCTGAGGATTGGGTCCATGAGAGGGGCGACGATCATGGCCCCGATGACGACCGCCGTGCTGTTGGAAACCAGCCCAAGGGTGGCGATCACCGCAGAACTGATCAGCAAGATGAAGAATCCGAGCGATGGCTTAGATGAAGCGATCCGCGCTTCATAGAGCTCTGTGCGCGGAACGCGACTTCCAAGATGGATCGCCCACTGCCCCGAAAGGCGATCCAGTAACTGCCCCAGCACCTTGTTCGTCTCCAAGACTCACATTCCCGAATTGTGCACAGAGTTCTGAACAGCGCAGCAGACTGCACGACGATCACCACCACAACATGACGGGTGTACTGGCGGCCCTGGGAGCGGCCATGGCCTGGACGGGAGCCAGTGCGCTTTGGAGGTCGCTATCGGGGCGGATGTCGGCGATCCGGCTTAACGCCATGAAAAACGGCTTGGCCAGCCTGTTGTTTCTGCCGGTTCTGGTCACACTCCCGCTGCACAGCGGGTGGCAAGCCGTGGTGCTGCTGCTGCTGAGCGGCCTGATCGGGATTGCGGCCGGCGACAGCTTTTATCTCGGGGCGTTGCGGCGACTCGGCACCCGACGAACCCTCACCGTTGAAGCCAGTGGACCGGTGCTCGCCAGCATCGCTGGGGTGCTGGTGATGGGTGACAGCTTGGGAGTGAAGAACGGTCTCGGCGCGCTTTTGGTTTCAAGCGCCGTGGTGCTCATTGCCATGCAGGCGAAAGAGACGAGCCAACGGAAGCAGGGAGCCATCGCTGCTGACTTCGGCACTGGGCTGCTGTTGGCACTCACCGCCGTGATCTGTGGGCTCAGCGGAGCCTTTCTGGCCCGTCATGTGCTGATCAGCAGCGACCTCACCCCTTTGCAGACAGCATCGATACGATTGCTGGGAGGTTGGCTAGGTCTGCTTCCCTTTCTCAAGGGGATCTGGAGACAGACCAAGCTGAAGCGACGGGAGCAGTGGAAGCTTGTGATCGCCACCGTGGTCGGAACCAACGGGGGAATCCTGTTACAACAGGTGGTGCTGCAAACGATGCCCGTTGGAGAAGGGGTGACGCTGATGGCCACGGCACCGGTGATGGCTCTTTTTGTGGGCCGAATGGAAGGAGACCCGATTCACCTCTCCGGCGTGGCTGCCGCGGGGCTGGCCTTGGCCGGTGTGGCCTGCACCAGCCTCTGAAGGCCGGATTCCAGGGCCGGAGCTGCAGCCTCGTTCAAGGCCAAAACCACTAGATCAGCACCACAACCCTGGTCGGGACGCCAGGCATGGCTGGGAGCTGCTTCAAACCAGCTGTTCAACCGCGGACCCACCATCTGGATCTGGAGCGGAAGCGTTTTGCCGGGCAGCCAGACACGCCCCTTGAGTCGAACCACCTGGTGTTTGCTCACGAGGGTGGGCAACATCTGCTCGAGGGCCTCACGGTCCAAGGCCCCTTCGACGCGAACATTGCTGCCCACCATGTCGACATGGCTGTGGTCGTGATGGTCGTGATCGTGGTCGTGGCCATGACTGTGATCGTGATCGTCGTGATGATCGTGATCGTGGTGGGTATGGGCCTCTTGGGGAGTGGGCTTGTGATCAAGGCCCAACACAACGGATGTCTCCACCTGTCCCTGAGACACAGGAAGCAGAGCGGTACCCGGGCGCACTTTGTCTTTGATCCGCCCCTGCACCTCAGCCATCGCTGATGCATCCAGGCAATCAGCCCGGCTGATCAAGACCAGGTCAGCGGCCTGGAGTTGATCCTCAAACAAGTCGTCGATCGCTGTGAGGTGATCGAGGCTGGGATCCTCGGCCCGTTGCCGCTCCAGCGCTTCAGCATCAGCCACTGGGCTGCCTGCAGCCAAAGCTTCGCCATCCACCAGCGTCACCACACCATTCACATGCACGCGGCTGCGGATGGCCGGCCAATCCAGGGCCTGAAGGAGAGGCCTTGGCAAAGCGAGACCGCTGGTTTCAACAACGATCCCATCCAATTGATCCGCCCGTTCCAGCAACGTCTCCATGGTCGGCAGGAAGTCGTCCTGCACCGTGCAGCAGAGGCAGCCGTTGTTCAGCTCAACCAAACGGCCGTCCACCTCCTCCTCAGGACAAAACCCGCAGCTGCGAATCAGATCACCATCAAGCCCAACGCTGCCAAATTCGTTGACCATCACAGCCAATCGCTGACCGCCACGGGTGAGCAGATGGCGGAGCACCGTGGTCTTGCCGGCCCCAAGAAACCCGGTGATCACGGTCACCGGCAGACGCTTAGCCATGACGATTAAGGGCGGCAGCCCAGGCTCTCACGGGTGGAGACACCACTGATCGGATTGGATCCATCCGCCCGAGCGCAGAGGGCCCGCTGTTGGGGAAGGTCGATCACTGCGTTGGTGAAATCAGCACCGTCGATCTGCGCGTCCGTGAAACGGCTCTGCATCATCATCGCGTTGGTGAAATTGGCCCCCCGGAGATCGGCCCCCTCGAAGTGGCTGGCAAAGCCCACAACATCGGAGAGATCGGCATCCCGGAGATCGGCCCCCTGCAGTTGCGAGGTGTTGATCACAGCGCCGCGCAGGTCTGTGCCGCTGAGATTCACCTCGCGCAAATCGGCCTTGAGGAACTCTTTTTCTTTGAGGTCAAGACCGTGCATATCGGCGCTGATCTCCTGAACTGCGAACTGACCACGCAGCTCGGGAGCGGTGATGGCCTGCACTGATTCAGCCCAAACAACAGTGCTGAACGCCAGCGTGATCACCGCCAGCAGCGAGGCCATACATCGAAGGGCGCCCATGAGACCGGTAATTTGAGCAATCACGTTATGGCAACTGTCCGCGGAGCGAGTCGATATGGCCATGAGTTTGCGGGTGGTGGTTCCACCCCATCCCCTGATCGGCCATTGGCTGACCATGCTTCGGCATCGGGAAACCCCTGCGGCCCTCTACGCCACAGCCCTGCAGGAACTGGGTCGGTGGCTCACCTACGAAGCCCTGCGGGACTGGCTGCCCCATCGCCGGGAGATGGTGCCCGGACTCCATGGGGACACCGAAGGCACCCTCGTTGAAGCATCGGTACCGCTGATCGCCATTCCAGTGCTGCCAGCAGGCCTCGAGCTTTGGCAGGGAGGACGATCCGTCCTTCCCGATTCCTGCCTCTGCCTGGGGTCGTGCCCACAGGAGATCGAAGCCAACGCCGGGGTGATTCTGTTTGTTGATCAGATCAGTGATGGTGAGGCCACCCTCAAACTTCTGCAGGAGCTCCAGAGCAAGGGTGTGGATGGTCGGCGGCTGCGGCTGATCACTGCCCTCTGCGCCAGTCCAGGACTGAAGCTGTTGGGTGAAGCGATTCCAGACCTAACGCTGCACACCGCCTGCATTGACGAAGGCGTGGGGGAGCAGGGTGAGATTCGTCCGGGAATCGGTGACCCTGTGCGACGGCTGAACCTCAGATCTTGAGGGCATGACTAACCTTCAGGCAGGTTGAACGCACCCATGGCCCAGCAGCACGACACGGGCTCAGGCACCCTGGCAACTCTGGTCACCGGAGCAGTGCTCGGTGCTGCAGGCCTGGCCTGGTGGCTCCTCAACGAAGCCGACAGGCGCAGGCGTTACGGCGCGCAGAAGTCGATGTTGCACGCACCGCGGATGCAGGACGGTTCCGAAGTGCTGGACAGCGCAGGTAACGGACACCTCGAGGAGCGGGTGGAAAAACTCAACGCGGAGATCGCCCGCGTTCGCGCCCAACTCGAGGGACTCGGTAGCGAAGGATGAGCGCTCGGTAGGTTGGCTTGATTGCCACTGGTCCGCTCAGTTCCATGCTTCGCTCCGACGCCGTCACCAAGGGGATTCAGCGGTCTCCCAACCGCGCCATGTTGCGGGCCGTGGGCTTTGGAGACAGCGATTTCGGCAAGCCCATCCTGGGCATTGCCAACGGCTACAGCACCATCACCCCCTGCAATGTGGGGCTGAACGACCTGGCCAAACGAGCTGAGGAAGCGGCCCGGCAGGCCGGAGGCATGCCACAGATGTTCGGAACCATCACCGTGAGTGATGGAATCTCCATGGGCACTGAAGGGATGAAGTACTCCCTGGTGAGCCGTGAAGTGATCGCTGACGCCATCGAAACGGCCTGCAATGGCCAGAGCATGGATGGGGTGCTGGCCGTTGGTGGCTGCGACAAGAACATGCCCGGCGCCATGCTCGCGATGGCACGGATGAATATCCCTTCGGTGTTCGTCTACGGCGGCACGATCAAGCCGGGCAAGCTGGGCGGCTGTGATCTCACGGTGGTGAGCGCTTTTGAAGCGGTCGGCCAACTGACCAGCGGCAAGATCGACGAAGAGCAGCTCACCGCAGTTGAGAAAAATGCCTGCCCTGGGGCTGGCAGTTGCGGCGGTATGTTCACCGCCAACACCATGAGTGCCGCCATCGAAACGATGGGTCTCAGCCTCCCCTACAGCTCCACGATGGCTGCCGAGGACGAGGAAAAGGCCGACAGTGCGGCTCGCTCCGCCGAGGTGCTGGTGGAGGCCGTGAAAGCCAACATCCGCCCCCTGGATCTGCTCACCAAGGAAGCCTTTGAGAACGCCATCAGCGTGATCATGGCGGTGGGTGGCTCCACCAATGCGGTGCTGCACCTGCTGGCCATTGCCCGCACCGCCGGCGTTGCTCTGAGCATCGATGACTTCGAACGGATTCGTCAGCGGGTGCCGGTGATCTGTGATCTCAAGCCCAGCGGCCGCTACGTGACCGTTGATCTGCACAACGCCGGCGGCATTCCCCAGGTGATGAAGCTGCTGCTGGATGCAGGCTTGCTGCAAGGCGACTGCCGAACGGTGGAGGGCAAAAGCCTGAAGGAGTTGCTGGCCGATGTGCCCTCGGAGCCGCCCTCCGGGCAGGACGTGATCCGCCCCCTGAGCAATCCGCTTTACGCCAAAGGGCACCTCGCCATCCTCAAGGGCAACCTCGCCAGCGAGGGAAGCGTGGCCAAGATCAGCGGTGTGAAGACCCCTGTTCTCACCGGCCCGGCGCGGGTGTTTGAAAGCGAGGAAGACTGCCTTGCCGCCATCCTCGACAAAAAGATCCAGGCCGGGGATGTGGTGGTGGTCCGCAACGAGGGTCCAGTCGGTGGACCGGGCATGCGGGAGATGCTGGCTCCCACCTCAGCGATCGTTGGTCAGGGCCTTGGGGACAAGGTCGCCCTGATCACCGATGGCCGATTCAGCGGCGGCACCTATGGCCTGGTGGTGGGTCACGTGGCTCCTGAAGCCGCCGTTGGCGGAACGATCGGGCTGGTTCAAGAAGGCGACAGCATCACGGTTGATGCTGATCAGCTGCTGCTCCAACTCAACGTGGATGACGCGGAACTGGATCGCCGCCGGGCGGGATGGAGCAAGCCGGAACCCCGTTACCGCAACGGAATTCTCGGCAAGTACGCGCGGCTCGTCTCCAGCTCAAGCCGGGGTGCGACCACCGACCACGCCGATTGAATTCGGCGCGATCAAACAGCCGGTTGCACCAGAGCCCGTAGGCGCCGACCCAATGCTTCAAGCGGGGCGGCATCCTGCGGTGCCGCACAGCGCTGCCCCGATGCGCCATCCATCCAGACTGGATGGCGCCCGTGCCAGAGCATTGGACGTTCCGGTTGGTCCCACCAGCTCAGCATCAGATTGATTTCATCGCCACTCCGATAGATCTCCAGTTCAAGATCCTGATCGGAGCAACGCTGGCCGTCGCCATCACGGCATTCAATCCGCACGCGCAGTTCGTCGATCTGTTCTGGAGCCGAAGGATCGATCAGAACAACAGCATGGCTCCAGGGCTTGAGGCAAACGTCAGCCGCCTTGGCAATCAACACCAGAAGGTCCATGGACTCAGGGCAAGGCGCGGATTGAACGGATCAGCACCCGGATGGACCCAGCGCGAAACCCCGGATTGAGATCCCCAGCATCGCCGAATTTCGAGTGCAACACCTGAATGCGGGTGATGCCACTGGGATCGAAGCGCAGCGGTAAGCCCACGGGCTTGGCACGCACCGTGGGTCTGAGGTCGGCGAATGGCACCACAACAGGGGTCAAACCGGACGGCTTGGTCGCAACATCCACCACCCAGCGGAGACCACCGGGAATCAGTTCCGTGAGTTCCATGGCTCCATCCCGGCAACCAAGGGCAATCTTCAGGGTGCGTCCCTCACCCTCAACATCCAGCTGAAGTGCTGAATAAGGGGACAGATCGAGCGGGGGCTGAAGACGAGGGGAGCGGCAGCTCACGAAACCACCGCCGGTCTCCACCAGCTCCCCGTCCAGCACGAGTCCGTCGGGGGTCACGCGGCAACCGGCACGGGATCGGCCGCCCATGATCGTGTCGTTCAGGCTGGCCCAGTCAGCAAAGTCGCTGCCCTGGAAAAGGATCTGTTCAGAGGCCGGCGGCTGCATCCTGATCAGCAAGGATCAGCACATCACTAGCAGGTTGAACCAGCCGAGCGGGAGTGCGATCGGAGGATTCGGAGGGATCAACCAGTCTCCGGAGGGCCTCCTGTTTACCGGCCCCACTGACGAGGAAGATCACCTGACGGGCGGCACTGAGCACAGGAGCCGTCATGGTGATGCGATCCAACCCCTTGCCGCGCCCGATGGTCGTCCAGCGATCCGACACCGCTGGAGCCTCGGTGCCGGGGAACAGGGATGCGGTGTGGCCGTCATCCCCCAGGCCCAGCAGCATCAAATCGAACACCGGTGGTGCTCCTGAGCACAGCTGAGAAAGCTGGTCAGCAAAAGCCTGGGCACTGGCCTCAGGGCTCTCCAGTTCCACGGTGGGCACGGGATGAAAAGCGGCTGAAGCTCCAGGCCCGGGGGCGAGAAGGGTGCGGCGCAGCATGCCGGCGTTGCTGGACGCATCGTCGGCAGCCACCCAGCGCTCGTCACCCAGAACGACGTCCACCCTGTCCCAAGGCAACCGTTCCTGACCGAGCAGGGAGTAGGCGCTGGCGGGCGTGCTCCCACCGGAGAGAGCGATCTGGCAGCGGTCCCGTTGATCCAAGGCCAGATCAATTTGGGCGGCAACAGTTTCACAGACCTGACGGGCGAGGTCCTGAGGATCCTTCGC
>Ga0189284_100472_pt1 | contig 16662 bp, 24 predicted proteins | sample N32C7minimetaG_FD_130314 | JGI IMG/M metagenome (GOLD analysis project Ga0189284, IMG submission 130314) | Marine microbial communities from the Costa Rica Dome - N32 C7 mini metaG | ecosystem: Environmental > Aquatic > Marine > Oceanic > Photic zone | place: Costa Rica: the Eastern Pacific...
GTTCAAAGTCGGTCGGCAGACGAGCCCCATGCTACGTTACGGGCTCCAGGCCCAAGGGTGGGTCGGGGTCTCGTCTGCCACCATCAACACTGACACAGATCGAAGAGACAAGGGTGGGCAGTTTGCCCACCTCCGCCCCGACCGCACGCGTGAAGCGGTGCTCTATCTTGCGCCAGCGCTCGGGATAGTCGCTGTCACCGGGCGGCAGGGTCCAGATCGCGTGGAGGTGATCCGGCAGGACCACCATCGCATCACAGATGACCGGGGCTGAGGCCACCGTCTCGGCATAAGCACGGCGCAGATCGGCGATACGATCGGTCAGGAGGGACGCCCGACGGTCCGCAAGATTGACAGTGAAGAAGTAACTGGCCCCGGGCAGATGAAGGCGGCGATAGGTCGGCATGGGCCATCATTGACGCAGGAAGGTTAACGTCGTGTTGATCCGGTTGGTGGGCAGAACTGCCCACCCTACGCACCCCTTCACACCACCCCACCTTTGAACCCTTCCCCAACATCACCCGATTAACTGGCCCCTCTTTCGACCGGACATTTGGGCATACCCATGGAGGCTTAGGGATAGCCCTAAGCACGTGCTTATGTCTGACTATGAGATCATCACCGATGGCGACCGCGCCGTGAGCTTTCCCGACGATACCGCGATCCGCGCCGTGGCCTGTTCCGGGCGGCATTGCGATGACATGACGATCACGATCTGCCCCTTCACCCGGCGCTGATCCCGGCACCCTTCACAAACGCCGCGCGCCGGGCCACACTTCCCCCATGCGCGCGCTCCTTCTCCTTGCTGTTCTCACGACCCCGGCCCATGGCTGGGAAGCCGCGAGCGAAGGTGCGCTCTGCACCCTCACCCATACCGAGACCGATCTGCATATCCGCCTGACCTACGACCCCGGCCCGCCGGAATACGCGATCACCCTGACCCGCGCAGGGATACCTTGGCCCGTGGCCCCCGTCTTCGCGCTGCAATTCACCGGTGACAGGCCCAACCTGATCACCACCGACCGGCATGTCATCGACGGGCTCTCCCTCACCGTCACCGACCGGGGCTTCGGCAACGTTCTGGACGGTCTGCAATTCAATCGCACCGCAACGGCGCTGACCGGTGATACCGCAATCCCAGTTCCGCTGACCGGTGCCGCCCCCGCCGTCCAAGCCTTCCGCGCCTGCACCGACGCCCCCTCCGCCTGAAAGGATCCGCCCATGCCGCCCGAGTTCCACCTCTTCGCCAGGGGCCCCCGCCCGGTCGCGCCGTTTTCGCACGCGGTAGAGACCGACGGATTCGTGTTCCTGACCGGCCAGATGCCCACAGACCCGGAGGCCCCCGACGCCCCCCTGCCCGACGGTATCGCGGCACAGACCGCGCGCGTCATGGACAATCTCGCGCTGATCCTGGGGGAGCTTTCCCTCGACCTCACCCATGTCGTGCAGGTCCGCGCCTACCTGACCGAGTTCGCCCGCGACTACGCCGCGTTCAACGACACCTACCAGGGCTATTTCGCCCCTGACAGTCGCCCCGCCCGCACCACGATCGGGGTCACCGCGCTGGCCGTGGGGGCCTTGGTCGAGATCGATTGCATCGCGCGTCGGCCCTGACGCCTACCAGCGTTCCAGCAGCTCGAACTCCTCCTCCGCCAGCAGCGGCGTGGTGGAGCGCACCGTGACGACCGGCGACACAGCTTCATCCCAATAGCGTGGGTCGGAGAGGATTTCGGGCGGCAGTCGGTCGCGCTTGAACACCCGGCGTCTTTGCTGCCGGACACGCACGACATGGGTGTTGCTGGCCGCCGGCAGCGCGCCGGACAGGAACCCCGCCCGCATCGCATCGGCGCGCGCGGTCATCTCTGTGATCTGCTGTTTCAGGCGAAAATACTCACTTGCCGGATGCATGGCACGGCCCTCCTTCACGCCCGACGCTAGCGGGACTTCCGTAAACACCGGGTAAACCGTCCGAATTTTGAACCCGCGCCCGCGCCCGCACGACCAACCCCTGAATGCCCGCTCGGAGGTTGACCCCATGCGCCAGTTCCTCGCCCCGCTCTGCCTCGCCCTCGGCGTCAGCCCCGCGCTGGCCCATAACGCGCGCCCCGCCATCGGGCTCGACCTTGCCGCCGCCAGCTATGTCAGCGATCTGGGCACCGCGCTGCCCGCGACGCCGCAATGCGTGACCCGCGTGCTTGCCTTTGGCGAAGACCCCGCGCCCTCCGACCCCGTCCATCTCGACCAGATCACCTGCCTCGACACCGCCTGCACCACGCGTGAGGTCGTGCTCTGCGCGGCCCCCGCCCCCTGAGTGACGAGTCAATTCCGCACGAGCCCATATTATGTTAAAATAACCGCGCCCTGATTTCTCCAAAGGAACATTGCAATGCGTCTTGCCCTCTCTGCCCTGCTGCTTTTCGGCTCGGTCCATATTGCCAGCGCCGAACAATTCATCGCCACCTTCCTCAGCCCCTCGCACCCCAACACGCTCAACATCCAGATCACCCAGTTCGACGCCTCCGGCGGCACCATCGACACCGAGCGCCAGCGCATCGCGCGCATCGGGGCCGGACAATCGACCTGGGCGGTGAACATGCTGCCCTCAGCCGCGCGCGTCTGCGTCAGCCTGCGCGGATCGCAGCGCATCACCAGCGTGCGCGCCTTGATGGAAAACGGCAGCGAACAGGCGCTTGCCGCCACCTCCGACGGGCGCACGACCTGCACCCCCGGCAGCTTGTCCAATCTCGACATGATCGTGGTGAATTTCGACTGAGGCACCTAACCTGTTGCGCATTTGCCACATATGGTGATGGGCGCCGGGAACCGAACCGCATCGGCGGCGTTCTTTCCGCATCCCGGGCGGCCATGCAGGTCACTGCAAGACCGGCACCGCCCGCGCAGCCCCCATGCGCCCGCTTCAGTTGGACGGGCGGATGCTTCAGGAAAGGAAACGTACCATGCGACGCCTTCTTACTGCCGCCCTCGTTCTGGGCGCCACTGCCACCACCGCCACCGCCGAACAGTTCATCGCGGCCTTCTCAAGCAATGCCCACCCGGCCCAGATCGAGGTCGCCATGACCCAGATGGACGGCAACGGGCAGACGCTCGACGCGACCGGCCTTGCCGTCGCGCCGACCGAACCGAACCAGTCCATCGCCGCCGTTCCGATGATGCCGGGCGCGGTCAATGCCTGCGTCACGATGGCCCCCGGCACACGGATCACCCAGGCCATCGCCATGCTGGCGGCGGGCGGAGAGCTTGCCCTGCCGATCAGCGATGATGGACAGACGGCCTGCGCGCGGGTCGCCGATCCGGCCTTTGATCTGATCCAGGTGCAATTCGATTGACGCCAGAGCGCAACATGACCGAACGCCCCCGCCAAGCCCGGTCGGGGGCGTTCCCGCGCCGACCCGGTCAGCAGGCCAGTCCCAACCGTTCCAGATGCGCCACGCTCTCGCGGACCCGGTCGAAATCGTTGATCTCGACGATCAGATGCGGGGCGGCCTTGGTCCCGGCCAGCGCGGTGAAGACCGCCTCCCACAAGATATTGCCCCGCCCGAGCGGCCAGTGCCGGTCGGCATAGCCGTCGGCATCCTGAAGGTGAATATGCGCCAGCTTCGCGCCCGCCTGGGAAATGAACCGATCCACGGGCGGCGCGCCACAGGTCACATGCGCCCAAAGCGCGTGGCCGGTATCGACCGAGAGGCGCAGGGCAGGGCTGTCGGCGGCGTCCACCACGGCGGCGCGGGCGGCGGGATCGACATCCTTGATGTTCTCCAGCACCAGCACGACGCCCAGGGCCTCGGCCCGGTCCAGCGCCGGTTTCAGCGTCTCCAGAACCGCCCGGATATGGCGCGCGCGGTCGCCCGGCGCATTGTCCAGATTGGCATGATCCCAGGCGTCATAGGGCGAATGTAGCACCATCTGGCGCGCCTCCAGCGCGGCGCAGACATCAAGCGCCTGGTCGATGCGTTTCTGCACCACGGCGCGGATCTCGGCATCCTTCACGTCCAGCTCAAACCCCGAGAACGGCCCGTGAATGCCAAGCCGCCCGTGCCAGCCATCCAGCTTGGCCTTCGCCATCTCGATGAAGGGCGCGGGCGCGTTCAGGATATCGGCCAGGCAGAACTCGGGCAGTTCCAGGTCGCGGTTCTTCTCGAACAGCCAATCGCGGTGGCGGTCGATATCCAGCACGCACAACTGCGCGCCGATCACGGGTAGCTCGGACATGGGGGCCTCCGCCGGTGGGGTCTCGGGTGCCACCATGCCAGAGCGCGCCTCAGAAGTCGAAGATATCGCCCAGGAACGACCCCACGCCCTCGCGCTTGCGGGGCTTGTCGCGGCGCTCGCGATAGTCCCGATCCTCGCCACGGGGCGGGGCGGCAGGCGCGGCGCTGCGCTCGATGATCTTGTCCAGTTCGCCCCGATCCAGCCAGACGCCGCGACAGGTGGGGCAGTAGTCGATCTCGACCCCGTTGCGGTCGGTCATGACAAGGGTGGCTCCATCGACGGGGCATTGCATCGGCTAGGTCTCCTGGGCTGCGTTAATCCTGACCCTTTAGATAGGGGAACGCGGAGGCCGGACAAGCCCCGTCAGGGCGCGTTCCGGATCTGGTCGGCGATCTGCGCCGCCCAATCGCCCAGGACGGGGATGAAATCGATCTGGCTCAGCGCGTAGACCACGACCGAGACCAGGAAGGACGCGCCGACCACGGTGCCGAGGCCGAAGGCCAGCCCGCGCGCGAAGTTGAAGGCCAGCATCCGGGGAACCGAGTTCTGCAACCGGATGAACCGATGCGCGTTGAGGCGCGCGACCTCCTGGCGCAAGAGCTTGAGCTCGCTCTTGAAATCGCTACTCATGGCGCCACCCCGTCCAGTGCCGCCACCATCGCGCGCACCTTTGCCGGGTCGGTCACGAAGCGCCCGCCCGGCGGGTCGAAATCGGAAAACGCGCGCACGCCGGGTGCGGGCGAGGCGCAGGCCGCGTGAACCTCCGTCACCCCCGTGGCGCGCACCAGCGCGGCGACATTCCCCGGCTCCAGCCCGCAACCCGGCATGACCGAGACCCGCCCGCCCGCGTGCGCCACCATCGCCCGGATCAGGGCCGCGCCATCCGGGGCCGCAGGCTCCGCGCCTGATGTCAGCACCCGTTCAAAGCCAAGCGCAATCGCCTGGTCCAGCGCCGCCATCGGGTCGGGCACCACGTCGATCACCCGGTGCAACGTCGCGGGCAGCGGGCGGGCGGCCTCCAGCAATTGCCGCAGCAACCCGGTGTCCAGCCGCTCATCGGCGCCCTGCACGCCCAGAACCACGCCCGCCAATCCCGCCGCCTTCGCCGCCGCGATATCGGCCAGCATGATGGGCAGATCGCCCGCGTCGAAATCGAACAGCCCCGACCGGGGCCGGATCATGGCGACACAGGGAATGTCGAGCCTTGCCGCCGCCTGCATCAGCCCCGCCGACGGCGTCAGCCCACCTTCCGACAGCGACGAACAAAGTTCCACCCGGTCCGCGCCCCCCTCCTGCGCGGCCTTCGCACCGGCCAGCGTGTCGACGCAGACCTCAAGCGCGATTTTCGTCAAAACGTGGCGGTGACATCATACATCACCGGCTCGAAGCTGCGGCACATGTCATGGATGATCCGGTTGCGCCTGCGCATCTCGTCCGATCGCAGCATCGCCTGGAAATCCTCGCGCCGCGTCCATTGCGAGTAATTCGCCACCCGCGTCTGCGCATCGTTGACATGCAGGCCCGCCCCGATGAATCCCGGCTGCTTCGAGATGAAGACGGCATAGGCGTCGGTCAGTGCGTCCAGCAGATCCTGGCAGGTTCCCGGCGTGGTCTCGAATGTGGTGATGACCGTTTGCAGGTCGGCACCTTTCTCAATGTTCGGCATCTGGCTTACTCCCATCACTGGAGATCAGCCTAGCAACCCATCGCAGCCCCCGCCAGACCCGGATGCCAGAACGGGCAGGCCCTTTTCCGGACCCGCCCGCCAGTTTCATCCACGCGTCCGCGTCAGCTGACCGTGCCACCCTGGTTGGTGTGCAACGTGGTATAGGGCGTGTTGCCGTTGGGGATGGTCATCCCGCGCGCGGCCATCTCCTGCTCCATCACCCCGATCCGATCGGTCTCATGTTGGGCATGGGGGTAAACGCCGCCCGTCGCGACCCCGTAGGAGGCATTGTAGGCCGCCATCAGGTCGGCATCCGACATGGCCCCGAACCGCGCGGTTTCACCGGTGCGCCAGGCCTCGTTATGCGAGGGCCCGACCAGCGAATGGCCCGAATAATCGACCAGCTCGGCAAAGCTGCTGGCGATCTCGAAATCGGTCAGGGCATCTCCGGTATCGCCGCTCACATCCTCCACGCCCGCGCTGACCACGGTCATGGTGGCCAGCCCCAACCCGACGAGTCCAGCGGTCAGGATCACCCAATCGACGGTGACGGCCCCGGACTCTCCGGCTGCGAAAGTCTTCAATCTGCTCGATAGATACATTTTTTCTGTCCTCAATGCTGTGTCCGGCTCTGACGTAGAGGGCAATCGCGGCGGGCCTTTGCGCGGGTCGGGACATTTCAAGGATCAATTCGGGCCGATTTGCGACCTCATCCGGTGAACCGCGCCCGCATCGCCTGGTAGACCACCGCCGTCGCCGCGTTGGCCAGGTTGAGCGAGCGGATATGCGGGCTGAGCATCGGCAGGTGAAAGATGCGGTCCTCCATTCCCTCCAATATTTCTGCCTGCAAACCCTTGGTCTCGCGTCCGAACACCAGGTAGGCGTCGTCGGGGTAGTGGGGCTCATAGACGCTGCCCGCGCCGTCATCCTCGAACAGGAACAGGCTCTCGCGCGGCGGGTGGCGATCCTCAAGGAACGCCTGCCAGCTGTCATATTCGCTCAAGCGGACATGTTTCCAGTAATCCAGCCCCGCGCGCCGCACCGCCTTGTCGTCGATGGAGAACCCGTAGGGCCTGATCAGGATCAGCTCAAGATCCAGCGCCACGCAGGTGCGCCCGATGGTGCCGGTATTGCCGGGGATCTCGGGGGTGACCAGGACCAGTTTCATGCGCGTGTCGGGCATCGGGGGGTTCCAGAGGATTGCATCGCCCCTGCCCTACACCATTTCGCCGCCCGCGAAACCGTCAGGAATAGGTGGCCAGCCACGCGGCGTGCAGATCGGCATGGCGGGTGTTGCCATCCGGGATCGGCAGGCCGCGCGCGATCATCTCGGCCTCGAACACGCCAAGCCGGTCGATGCGGTTGGCGCGCTGGTTCGCGTTGCCGGTCTGGGCGCGGGCATAGAGGTTGTTGTAGCCGCGCGCCAGCCGGTTGTCGTTGAAGCCCGCCACCCGCTCCTGCAACTCGGCCCGCCAACTGGCGTCGTGATTGGCCCTCAGCATCTGCAAGCTTGTCGGGTCATCGACCATGTCGGTCAACTGGTCATCCACGTATTGGCTCAGGTCGGCCGTGCCGGAATTGACCACCGCTGTCGTGGCCAGACCAAGCCCGACAATGGCGGCCATCAGGACGGTCATGTCGACGGTCACGGCCCCGCTGTCGCGGCGGATGAACGAAAGAAGGCACTGGGTAAACATGGGGCAAGGCTTCGATGGGCACGGGGGTAGGGTTCCGCCGTCAGACTGCACCGCAAAGACGGTTACAATTTGACATCAGTTTGATTTGAAAACGGCCTTTCGCCGCAATCGTTAGCATTGTGTTAACCGGTATCGGAGGAGCCTCGGGGCATGCACCGGCTCTTCGCTGCCCTCCTGGCTCTCGCGGGCCTCCTTGCGCCCTCCGTCCAGGCCGGCCCTTGGGCGCGCGCGCCGGGTGAGGTGTTCCTGTCCTATTCGCACAACCTCGCCACCACCGCCGACGCGCTCGCCGCGGGCGATATGCGGATGGAGGCGTTCAGCTCGCTCTATGGCGAGGTCGGGCTTGGCCGCCGCCTGACCCTGGGGCTGGATCTGGGGCGCGGCACCTACACGGATGAGGCGCTGATCTTCCTGCGCCGTACCCTGACCCGGCCTGACGCGACCTGGCAGGTGGCGCTGGATTTCGGGCTTGGGCAGCGCCGCGTCGAGGGACTGGACGACAGCCGCCTTGCCCGCGCGGGCCTCTCGGTCGGGCGCGGCTTCGGGGCCGAAGCGCTGGACTGGATGCCGGGCGGGATGGCGGGCGGCTGGATCGGGCTGGAGGCGGTGGCGATCCGCGACCTGACGCGAGACACGCAGCGCTGGAAGGTCGAGGCCACGCTTGGACTGCGCAGATCCGACCGGCTGACCGTGATGCTGCAACTGATGGCCGAGGACTGGCCGGACAATGACACCAGCTACGGCATCAACCCCTCGGTCGTGTTCCGGATCCGCGAGGGCACATCGCTGGAACTGGGCGCGCGCACCAGTTTCGAGGAAAACCCCAGGATCGGCCTGGAACTGGGCCTCTGGCACCAATTCTGACCATATGGTCAGGTTCATTCAAAGCGCCTGCCATGCTACGCCTTCTTGCCAAGGAGGTGCGGCCATGTCGGACGCAAAGTCCCATCTGCTGGAAACCGGCGAGGCGTCGCGCTCGCTGGCACAGCATCTGCTGCGCTCGGCGCGGCACGGGGCGCTTGGCGTGATCTGCCCCGGAACGCTGGCCCCGCATGTCACCCGCGTCTCGGTCGGGACCGCGCCGGACGGGATGCCGGTGACGCTGATCTCGGAAATATCCATGCATACCGGGGCGCTCAAGCAGAACCCGGCCTGCTCGCTCCTGGTGGGGGACGCGGGCGCGCGCGGCGATCCGCTGACCCATCCGCGCCTGACCCTGCAGTGCGTGGCGCGTCCCACCGACAAGGCCGCCCTCAAGTCGCTCTTCCTGGCGCAGCACCCCAAGGCGACGCTTTACTACGATTTCAGCGATTTCATCATGATGCGGCTCGAGGTGCAGGCCGGCCACCTGAACGGCGGCTTCGGACGCGCCTACCAGATCAGCGCGGGCGACCTCGACCTGTCCGGCGCGACGGCCGACATCTGACGCGCATTGCCAAACCGGCCCCCGCGCGTCACCATGCCCGCATGACCATCGACCCCGACCTGCCAGGCATCTGGATCATCCCCGGTGAACCCGCCACCTACGAGGTCGCGCCCGATGGCGGCTATCACATCGCCGAACCCTCCGCCCCGATTTCCATCCATCGTGGCGGTCAGGCCATGACCTGGGACGGGGAGGAGTTCGACCGCGTGTTGGGAACCGATGCAAGCGTCGAGGGCGTCTGGCGCAACCGCGCCACGCTGGACGAATGGTATTTCCGCCCCGATGGCAGCTATACGCTGCACTGGACGGACGGCGAGGAGGCGCATGGCATCTGGTCGGTGCAGGATGAAGGGGCCACGCTCTGGACGCGCGAACATCTGGGCCGGATCGAGACCAACGGCGCCGAGGTGACCTTCACCCTCGCCGACGGCCCGCCCGCGCGCTACGGCTATACCGTGGGGCGGGAGAGCTGGACCCTGATGGACCCGCAAAGCTGGAAAGTTCTTATAGAATATAAGCGCGCCTAGGACAGGGCGGCTCGCGCATAAGGCGGGCCGCCCTTCACGGCAGGATCACACCGTGTCGCAACGCGCCGTCAGTTGCACCGTGCCATGCACCGGCTGCGACCAGTTGATCCGGATCGACCCGCGCCCGACACCGTGGCGCGTGGTGCAATAGGGCATGGTGTAGACCGCGACATTGCCGGGCGAGCGGATCGCGCCCTCGGGCAGGACCGACACCGCCACCCGCGCCTCGGACCCGAACGGCAGGTAATCGCGCAGATCGACCTCCCAGGTATTGCTGTCGCCGCTTTCATAGACCCGGACCGTCACCGGGTTCTGCGAATTGCGGTTGACGCCGTGATAGACATTGCCCGACATCAGGAAATTGCGCGCGCGGGTGTGGTCGAGCGGCGCGATGCTGTCATCGACCCCTTCCGCCGAGCCGAGCGCATTGCCGTTCAGATGTTTGAACACATTGTCGCAAATGGACAGGCCGTTGATGTAGTGATCGGGTCCATAGGGCTTGATCTGGATGAACTTCGACCAGCCCGCGATCCCGTTCGCGGTGAAGATATTGGCGTTGATCGTCAGCCCGCCGAACGAGAACTCGCCCGACATCTCCGGCTCCGGATCGTGCTCGTTGCCCCATTCGATGAAACTGTTGTCGATATAGTTGCCGTGGATCGTGGTCTTGACATTGGTGTTGGTCAGCACGATGCCCGCCGTGATCAACCCGTTCGGCTCGCTGTCCCCCTGGAACCAGTGATTGCCGGTGATCAGGTTGCCATTGCCGCCGAAGACTCCGAAATGCTTGAACTTGACCGACCGGTTGTCGCGCACCTTGACATCGTTGGAATTGGTATTGAAGGCGATGGTCGTGCGGTCCTGAACGCGCAATGTCTGTTCGTTCGACAGGAACTGGTTGCGGTCCAGCAGCATCCCCGCGCAGCCGCCTTCGATCGAGGTGATGCCGCGATCCTTGGGGCCGGTGAAGAAGCAATCCTTGACGTGGAAGATCAGCCCGTCCTTGGGCAGCATCACGGCACTGGCCCGCCCGGCACAGAGGAACTCCACCCCCGAGATCGAGAACCGCTGCAACTGCTCGAAGCCCGAGAAGTCGAGGATGTATTTGAACCGGCGGAAGGTGTAGGTCTGCTGGCTCGGCGCCGTGCCGAGCGGGCTGGACAGGAACACGCGACCCGCCGCCACGTTGATCGCCCGCACATAGACCTCGCGCCCGACACCCTGGCCCGCCGTGACCAGCGACCCGATGGGGATGGCCCCGGCATTGGTGACATTGTCCAGCCGGTCGGCCTGGGATGCCGACCATGTGGCGTTGCGTGTCGTCACGGTGTCATTCCAATTCGGGCTGTCGATGCAGGAGAACTGCCCGTTCTGGATGCTGCGCTGATTGGCATAGGTGTTCTTGTTGCCGACCACCGCCTGCATGTCGATCGGCGCGTCCAGCAGCACCCGCCGCCCGCCCATGTCGAATGACTCGTGATCGCCGTGGTTCAGCATGGCCTGAAAGCCCTTCTTGAACCCCTGCACCTCGTCGCCGCCAAAGGCATCGGCATAGCTCGGCAGGTCGAAATTCTTCGACAGCACCAGCCGCGCGTAATCTGGCATCGACAATTGTCCCTGGAACCGCACCGGGCTCTGCATCGTCAGGTTGCCATTGATGCGATAGGTCCCTTCCGAGACCAGAACCTCGCGCCCGTTCGCCGCCGCATCGGCCGCGTTGAACGCGCCGGTGTCGTCGGTGGAGCCATTGCCGACAGCGCCGAAATCCTTGACGTCGACCCAATCCATCAGCTTGCGGTAGAAGACATGGGTGATGTCCTCGACCTTGATGCTCTCGATCCGCACGGTGCCGCCATTGGCCCCGGTCAGGTCCAGGCCCATATGGCCATAGGCCGCTTCCTCGCCCCAGGCCATGTCGACACCGCCGCGCGCGCCGACCCCGATGATGGCGGAAACCGTGACCACCTCGCCATAGGCGGTCAGCGCGGTCTGCGGACCGACCTCGGTGACGCCCGGCACGTTGGTGTCGTTCGACCGCCCCGCCCAGGCCGCGATACGGACATCGGGCAGGCTGCCCGACAGCGCCTTGATCCGGGCCGAGACCCGCAGGTAGAGCCCCGGCAGAACCGGCGTCTCACCCATATAGCGCAGCCGCGTGGTGCCAGCGGTCTTCAGGATCTCCAGGCAGGTGCCGAAATCCTGGTCGGCAGCGACCAGAGCCGCGTTGGCGGCACTTGCATAGGTATCGGTGCCGGGTGTGCCGTCCTCCTGGCTCCAGACGCCCAGGCCATCGCCAAAGGAGGGCGGCATCAGGTTCAGCCCGTCGGTAATCACTTGGTTCATATCAGACCCCTTTTTGCGTGCCGCGCGCCCTTGACCCGGACACGCGTTTCGACCCCGCGTGCCTGACCTGCACGTGGGGTTCTCGGTTTTCAGTCGTGTCCAGAAGGATGCCGGTGCCGAAAGGCCCGGTTATGTGACAGATTTAGCGAAGAGGTCTTAAGAAGCGGTTAAGCTCAGACACCCACGCCGGGGGCCTCGACGATCTCGACCGCGCTGATGCGCCAGTCGCCCTCCACCATCACCATCTCGTAATCCAGAAGATGCGCGTTGCCTGCCTGGTCGATCACCTGCACCCGCTGCACGGGGCGGCCATTGCGGATCTCAAGCCCCTGGAAGGTCACCTCGCCGGGATCCCAGACCATCGGAAACCCGCGCTCCACCATGGCCCCGAAATATTGCGGGTTCTGAAAGATGCTCTGGATCGTCGGGCTGGCATAGGTCCAGGCGGTAAACACATTGCCGGTGGAAAAGGCCGAAAACTGGTCGGATATGACGCCCTGTATCGCCAGGTCCGGCGTCTCCGCCTCCTGTGCGCTGGCCCAGAGGGGGGCCAGGATCAGGCTCAGGGCAAGGATCGCTCTGCGCATGGAAATCTCCTCCGCTTGCATGTCCCCTGACGGAAAAACTAGCGCGACAGCGGAGGAGGTCAAATCACGATGCCAGTTGGCCCTTCAGCGCGGCGTCGATCAGATCGGCGGTCTCCGTGACGCCATAAAGCGCGATGAAGCCCCCGAAACGCGGGCCCTGCGAGGCCCCAAGACAGACCTCGTAAAGCGCCTTGAACCAGTCGCGCAGCGGCTCGAACCCGTGCTCCTTGCCGACGGCAAAGACCATGGTTTGCAAGGCCTCGTCCTCGACCTCGCCCCCATAGGCGCGCAGCCGCGCCGCCAGGTCGGCCATCGCCGTGGCCTCTTTCTCATCGGCCCGCCGGAACTGCCGATGCGGCTTCACGAAATCGTTGTAATAGCGGATCGCGAATCCCGCCGCATCGTCCAGGTCGGGATGCGTCTCGGGGCTGGCCTCGGGCGCATAGCGGCGGATGAAGCCCCACAGCGCCTCCTTGTCCTCGGCATGGGCAACGGAGGCCAGGTTCAGCAGCATCGCAAAGCTCACCACCATGTTCGATTCCGGCACATCCGCCCCATGAATATGGAACACCGGGTTGTTCACGCGCGCGGCGGCATCCTGCCCCGCATAGGCGCGCAATTGCTGGTGATACTCGTCCACCGCCTTCGGGATCACGTCGAAATGCATCCGCTTCGCTGTCTTCGGCTTGAGATACATGAAATAGGACAGCGACTCCGTGCTGGCATAGGTCAGCCATTCATCAATGGAAATCCCGTTGCCGGTCGATTTGCTGATCTTCTGCCCGTTTTCATCGAGGAACAGCTCATAGGTGAAATGCTCGGGTTTCCGTCCGCCCAGGATCTCGCAGATCCGGTCATAGATCGGCGTGTTGGTGGAATGATCCTTGCCATACATCTCGAAATCCACGTCCAGCGCCGCCCACCGAGCGCCGAAATCGGGTTTCCATTGCAGCTTCACTTTGCCGCCCGTCACCGGCAGCACCCATTCGTGCCCGTCCTCGTCGTCGAAGGTGATCGTGTGATCCCTGGCGTTCACCTCCTTCATCGGCACATACATCACGCGCCCCGTCTCGGGGTGGATCGGCAGGAAGATGGAATAGGTCTGCTGACGTTCCTCGCGCAAGGATTTCAACATCACCTTCATCACGTCGTCATAGCGCTCGACCGCGCGTTTCAGCACCTCGTCAAAGCGACCCGACTTGTAGAACTCGGTGGCGGAATAGAACTCGTACTCGAACCCGAACGTATCCAGGAACCGGCGCAGCATGGCGTTGTTGTGGTGGCCAAAGCTCTCATGCGTGCCGAACGGGTCCGGTACGCTTGTCAGCGGCTTTTGCAGATGCTCGGCCAGCGCCTCGCGGTTGGGCACATTGCCCGGCACCTTGCGCATCCCGTCGACATCGTCGGAAAAACAAATGAGCCGCGTCGGAATATCCGAGATCACCTCGAAGGCGCGCCGGATCATCGTCGTGCGCAAGACCTCGCCGAAGGTGCCGATATGCGGCAGGCCCGACGGCCCGTATCCGGTCTCGAACAGGACATACCCCTTCTCGGGCGGCGCTTTCTCGTAGCGTTTGAGCAACCGGCGCGCTTCTTCAAAGGGCCAGGCCTTGGAGCTCATCGCAGCGTCACGCAGATCGGTCATGTCTCTTTCCATCAGATAAGAAGGGTCACGCGGCCCGGTGCCGCGCCTGCGCCAGCCCCTATTGCGCCAAGGCGGCGGGGTCAATAAATACCGGGCATACCCCATCGAAAGGCAAGGCTCCCGTGACCGAACAACCCTCCCTCTCGCCGCAGGACGCGCTGGTCGCCCTGATGATGGCCGTCTCGGTCTCGGACGAAAACATCCGCACCGCCGAGCTTGTCACAATCGAACGCATCGTCAATCACCTGCCGGTCTTCGGCGATTACGACGACGACCGCATGAGCACCGTCAGCCGCATCGTCTTCGACCTGTTCGAGGACGAGGACGGGCTGGACGCCCTCTTCGGTCTGATCACCGACGCCCTGCCCGAGCGCCTCTACGAGACCGGCTACGCGCTGGCCTGCGACGTGGCGGCTGCGGACGGTCTGCTCCGGCAGGAGGAACTGGAGATGCTGATGGAGATCCGCTACCAGTTCAACATCGACCGCCTGCACGCCGCCGCCATCGAGCGCGGCGCCCGCGCGCGGCATCAGGTGTTGTGAGGCGAGACCTGCGCCGCGACCGTACCCGAGGCGCGGTATTCCCGGTAGCCCAGATAGACCCCGCTTGCGACGATCATCGCCATGCCGAGCTGAGTCGCCGGCCCCGGAACCTCCCCCCATAGCAGATAGGCAATTGCCGTCGCCATCGGCAGATAGGCATAGTCGAAGGGGGCCACGACGCCCGCGCTGGCAATCTGGTAGGCGCGTGACAGGAAGATCAGGCCGACCAGCCCGATCACCCCAAGCCCGCCCAGATGCAGTGCGGCCTGACCGCGCGGCACGTACCACTCCCATCGCAAGTGATGAATGGCGGCGCTCTCGGGCAAGACGGCACTGACCAGCGCCCCGACCAGCGGCACCGTAACCACCATCGCCCCTACCGTGTACACCCCGACCGTCAGCGGCGAATCGCGATCCCCGATCACCCGCGCCAGGATCTGCGACCCAGCATAGCCCGCGGCACAAAGCAGCGGCAGCAGTGACAGGGGCTGAAAGGCCGCGCCGCCGGGGTTCAGCGCCACCAGCACGCCCGCGAACCCGATCAACAGGGCGATGCTCCGGTGCGGGCCAATCTGTTCACCCAGAATGCCCCATGCCATCACCGCGATAATCAGCGGCGCGGCAAAGAAGATGGTCGAGACTTCGGCCAGCCCCATGAAGGGGAACACCGCGTAGAACACCGAGAACGCCAGCGTGATCAATAGCGCGCGCGTCAGATGCAGCGGCCAGAGAGGGGTCAGCAACCGATGCGGACCACCCAGGAGCACGATCAGCGGTACCAACACCGCCAACCCGACCACTCCGCGCGCGGTCATCAGCATCCAGAGCGGATATTGCGTGATCAACACCTTCATCGCCACATCCTGGGCGACGAACAGCGCCATGCCGATGATGACACAGAGAATGCCCTGAAGGCTGCGCGATACAAAGATCGGCGGGGTCTGAAGGGTGACGCTCATGTCGGGGGGCCTTGCGGACGGGTCGTGTCCGGCAGGTAAGGGTCAATTCCGTCGCCTGTCGCGCCTGTTTGCGACCCCGTTGCGGCGCACCAAAGCCTCACCCATGCACCGCCGCCCACCGCTCGATCAGCGCCTGCTGCAACTGTTTCGCGCGGCCGTTATAGCCCCTTGCCCCCGCCGGGCGTGTCTCCTGCGAGGTGTCGAAGGTTCCGCGCCGTTCGAGGTCGCCGCAGAAGATCGCGAAGGCCAGGTCGCGGCCTGACGGTGCGCGCGCGAACCCCGCAAGGGTCGAGACGAAATAGAGCGTGCCGGTCTTGGCCACCACATCGACGGGGTGATCGGGCAGGACGTTGCCGTCCTGATCCCGCATCGGGATGTCCTTCATCAGCCGCCTGAGGCCCCCGTTCGCACCGGATCCGACCAAGGCCCGCACCATCTCGCGCGTGTTCATCCGGCTCTCGTCGCCCAGCCCCGAATGGTCCACGAAATGCTGCCGCCGCACGCCCCAGCGCTCCTGCATCCAGTCGCCCATCGCCTCCGCCGACTCCGGCAGCGTCTGCGGGTTCCCGCCCCCGGCCTGGGTCGACAGCAGCCCCACGATCTCGGCGGTCAGGTTGGTCGACCAGCGCATCATGCCGCGCAGGATCTCCTCCAGCGGCTCGGACACATGCGCCGCCATCACCAGGGCATCCTCGGGCGGCGCCCCCGTTTCCACCTGCACCTCGTCCAGCACGATGCCGCGCGATCGCGCCAGCACCTTGAACACCTCGGCTGCATAAAGATGCGGCCTGCGCACCGGCAGCCAGCGCGCCCCGCCACGGCCCAGCGCACCCTCGGCCACGGTCCAGTTTTCATGGGTCTCGGTCGTGGAATAGCCATAGACGGGCGCGGTCCGGTCCACCACCTGCATCCGCGTCATCGAGACCGGGGGCCGCACGCTCTCCGACCTTGCGTCCATCCGCACCTCATAGCCGTCCTGCCCGCGCTCCCATTCGAAATGCACCCGGTTGAAATTCAGCGTCAGCGCCGAGATCGCCGGATTA
>Ga0189284_100473_pt1 | contig 16625 bp, 21 predicted proteins | sample N32C7minimetaG_FD_130314 | JGI IMG/M metagenome (GOLD analysis project Ga0189284, IMG submission 130314) | Marine microbial communities from the Costa Rica Dome - N32 C7 mini metaG | ecosystem: Environmental > Aquatic > Marine > Oceanic > Photic zone | place: Costa Rica: the Eastern Pacific...
CCGCGCCACCAAGAGCACAAGCGGCGAGGCAGCATGGGCTTGGAAACAGTTCATGCTCCAGATCAAGGACGAGATCCCCGTCCGAAACTTCCCCGACAAACCCAAGCTGAAACGCGAAGTGCGCTTGGCTGTTGACCCGAAAACGATCGCCAAGCCACCGAAGACCAAACCAGGGCAGGAGAAGGGGAATGGCAGCGGCGATCCTGATGGAGCTCAACCGACTGAGCTGCCCGCGCTAACACCCTTGACGCCTCCACCTCGCCGGACCCCCTATCTCTGGAGAAACAGCACACCAGGCAGAAGCGTCGATCGCCAAGGACGTCGCTGGACGCGGGATTAATCCAAGGCCCTAAGCCCTCTGCAGCACAGCCGAGTAGAAGCCATCTCCCCCGCTGGCTTGATCCGGCCAGAGCTGGCTCTCCTGCGCCAGGCGAAGGGCTGGATGGCGCTTCAACAACGCCTGGATCTGTTTCTGATTTTCATCGGGATGAATGGTGCAGGTGGCGTACACCAACACCCCTTGGGGAGACAACAACGGCAAAAGCCCGTCCAGGAGAGCCTGTTGTTGGGGCAAAAGGCCATGAATGGATTGTGGCGTCACCCGCCAGCGGGCATCGGGGTGACGGGCCAGGGTTCCCAGCCCTGAGCAGGGGGCATCGATCAGGATCCGCTGAAAGGATTCACGCCATTGGGGGCGCTGCTCCAAAAGATTGGCGGCATCCGCAGCCAGGGCATTGATGGAGGCAAGGCCGAGCCGGGCGGCATTGGCCGCAACGCGCTTCAGCCGTCCGGCTGAACGGTCCACAGCCCAGATCTCCGCCTGATCTCCCACCAACTCCGCCAAATGGGTGGCTTTGCCCCCAGGAGCCGCGCAGGCATCCAGGATGCGATCTCCCGGCTGGGGATCGAGCAGAGGTGCAATCCATTGCGCGGAACAATCCTGCACACACCAATGGCCCTCGGCATAACCAGGCCAGTGGCGTAGATCGCCGCTGTGGCTTGAGATGCGCAAGCCATCAGGACAACCAACGATGGGCTCACTGCTGATGCAAGCTGCAGCCAGATCCTGCTGCACCTGCGAAGGGCTCGATCGCAACCGGTTCACCCGCAAATCCAGATCCGGTACGCGGTTGCAGGCGCTTGCCACCGCCGCGGCCCCCTCCGCCCCGCGCCACTCGATCAACAACTGGGTGAACCAATCCGGCAGGGAATGGGTCTGGGCCAGCTGAGCCGCCAGATCATTGGGCCGTTGCAGGGTTTCGCCGGCCTCCCGCGCCCGCAGCGCCGCCCGCAGAACCCCATTCACCACAGGGGCCAGTCGGGCCAATCCCTTGCTGGCTTTGGCCAACTCCACGGCAGTGTTCACCGCTGCTGAATCTGGAATCCGCTCCATCAACAGCAGTTGATAGAGACCCACATGCAACAGCCAGCGCAGCTTGGGCGGCTGCTTGGCGGCCGGCACCTTGCCCAACCGATCCAACCAGGCATCGAGAGTGCGCCGTTGGCGGATTGCGCCATAGGCCAGCTCGGTCACCAATCCCCGATCCGAAGGCTTGAGGTCCCGCTCCCGCAGCACCCGCTCCAGCGCCACATCGGCATAGGCCCCAGCCGCAACCGCCTGCAACACATCCCAGGCGAGACGGCGCGGCAGCAGTCCAATCGGAGCCGAATCAGACAAGAGCGACACGCATCAGTCCCCAGCATGGGCGTCCGGGTGCCAGAGGAACTGACGCAGCGGCAAGCGTCCTTCCTCATCCACCGGAATGCCCTCAGCCAGCAGAAGATCCCGCTGGATCCAGTCACTGCCCTCACGGCTGAGGCTCATCGAAATCCGACCCTGAGCGTTCACCACGCGGTGCCAGGGAACGCTGGACGGGAGTTTGAGCCGCCGCAAGGCCCAACCCACCTGACGCGCACAACCAAAGGCACCGATCAAATCGGCAATCTGGCCGTAGGTCGCCAAGCGACCGTGGGGGATGCGGGCCACCCGGCTCCAGACACGCTGATCAAACGTGCCGCCGGAGACGTACGGTTCAACGGAGGGATCCTTGGGCGGGATCTGGATGGCGAGGAAGCACTGACTTCTTGATTGTCGTTCCAGACCCCAAAGCATGGAAGGCCCCCACCTGTTGCTCTCTCCCGACTGACCGCCCATGCCCCTGCTGCCGCGACGGTTTGAGCGGCTGAAATCCGTGCTCAACCACCGCATGGCGGATCTCACGGTGCTGCTCGAACACGTGGAGAAACCGCACAACCTCTCCGCCATCCTGCGCAGCTGTGATGCCGTTGGCGCGCTGGAGGCCCACGCGGTGAGTTTTGACGGGCGACCACGCACGTTCAACAGCACGGCCCAAGGCAGCCAGAAATGGGTGCCTCTGCACGACCATCCCGACACCGCAACCGCCATCCGCCATCTGAAAGCGAAAGGGTTCCGGCTCTACGGAACCCATCTCGGTGTGGATGCCAAGGACTACCGGGAGTGCGACTTCACCGGGCCCACCGCCTTCGTGCTCGGGGCCGAGAAATGGGGGCTGACCGATCAGGCCCGGGACCTGATGGATGAAGCGCTGTTCATCCCGATGCGCGGCATGGTTCAGTCCCTGAACGTGTCAGTGGCCACCGCAACCCTGCTGTTTGAAGCGCTGCGCCAACGCCAGGTGGCCGGAATGGCTCCAACCCAGGGCGAAGGCCTGAAGCCAGAGCAATACCAGCAGTTGCTGTTTGAGTGGTCCTACCCCGAGGTGGCCCGCTGGTGCCGGGAACAGGAACGGCCTTACCCCGCCTTGAGTGAGGAGGGGGAGCTGATGGAGGAGTTGCCGCGAACTGTGAAGCTACGCTGCTGATCCAAGGGAAGACTTGTATCTCCGTGAACCCTGGGCCATAACCAAAGCAGCAGATTGTCAGCAATGGACAACAAACAGCTGCACCAGTACGCGGTCACTTACCACTGCGGCAACGAATGGGGCGAAGAAATGCTCCAGTCCGACGATCTCAGCCATGCCGTGGAAGCGGCCCACGCCATCTTCCCCAGCTCCTGCCGGATTTCAATCCGTGAGGTGAAGGCACCGAAACCAGCCTGAGATCAGCGCGGTCGCCGCGGCACTCCAGGCAACTGAACCGCGGCGATCAACACCGCGGTTTCCAGCAGCAGATTGCGGCTGACTAGCACCACCACCAACATCAAGGTGGTGGCGAGGATCCGCTCGAGCAAGGCGATCACGTCATCGGTGCTGTCGCAGCTCTTTTTCCAGAGCAGCGCGGCCATGCTCAGCAACAGCAAGCTGATCCACCAGGCCATCACACCCGTGCCGATGGGGTCAGTCTGACGCGGGCCGGGCTTCTGCGCCGCTCACCCAGGCCTCAATGCCTTCCCCAAGGAAGGACAGCCCCAGCACCAGCACAAACATCGCCAAGCCCGGGAACAGCGCGGTCCACCACACCCCTGTGGGCACTGCGGCAAGGGCCAAGTTGAGATCACCACCCCATTCAGGCACGGTCTCCGGCAGACCCAGGCCGAGAAATACCAATCCGCCCAGCACCAGCACGGCATCGGCGGCATTGAGGGTGAGCAGCACCGGCACGGAGGTGATCACGTTGCGGAACAGGTAGCGCCGCAGGATCCAGAGAGGCCCCGCCCCGAGGCTCTGGGCGGCCTCCACAAACAGCTCGCTCTTCACCTGGGCGGTTTGATTACGCACCACGCGGAAATACTGCGGCACATACACCACACAAAGGGCGGCGGCGGCATTGGGAATGCCCTTGCCCAGCAGAAAGGCCAACACCACCGAAAGCAACAACACCGGCAGGGTGTAGAGCGTGTCCATCAGCAGCACCATCAGGCGATCGACAGCGCCGCCGAAATAACCACTCACCATGCCCAGGGGCACACCCACCAGCAGGGCCACACCCACCGCCAGCAACACCACCTGAAGCGCCACTCCACTGCCGGCCATGGTGCGCACACACACATCCCGGCCGAGCCGGTCGGTGCCGCACCAATGGGTCCAGCTGGGAGCGGAATAGATCGGGTTCTCCAGGCCGGCATTGGCGTCCGGAAGGACGCCAGCACTCACCAACAAGGGCGTGATCAAAGCCACCAGCAGATAGATCCCCACAATCACCAGGCCCCAGCGGGCCATGCGGGTGGAGAGGCTGCGGGTCACAGGCAGGTTGGCCTCAGGCAGATGCATTGTCTCCCGAACCGCGGAAGAATGAAGCCATGGCGTCCCGTTACCGCTGGCGACAACAGCTGCTGGGCAGCCTGCAAGGGCAGCTGCAGCTGGCCACCTATCTGGTGGTCTTCCTCGGCTTCACCGGGGCCTCATCGGTGGGGCTGTTGATCGGTCAGCGCCATCTGCTGGCCAACGACCAGCAGTTGGCTCGCCAAAGCATCGCGCTCTGCGACAAAGCCATCCGTGGCCTGCAAGACGACCCAGCACGGCTCGAACAGGAGTTGCTGTTCCACTCCAACGCCAACACCAGCCTCTGGATCGAAGACAACAGCGGAACGCTGCTGCGGCCCCGCATCCACCGATCCCTCTCGGACGCCGCCATCCAAACCGCCATGGCCACCAACCCCGGCCGTGAGCCGGGGTTGCAGCGCACGATCGACATCGGCAATGAACGGCTGCTGACGGAACTGGTGAAGCAGCTGCCTGATGGCTCCCATCTGTGGATGGCCCAACGGGCCAGCTCCAACCTTCAGGCCCTGAACAACTATCTGGTGTTGATGATCGTGGTGTGGGGCAGCTGCCTGGCCATCACCCTGCTGAGCGTGAGCTGGGTGGTGCGGCGGGTGGTGCAGCCATTGGATCAACTCAATGCCGCCAGTTCCCAACTCACCGCCGACACCCTGGCCACCGCCAAACTTCAGCTGGGCGAAGGCCCGATCGAGGTGATGCAGCTGAGCCGCACCTACAACGAACTGCTGGAACGGCTGGCCCAATCGTGGAGCCAGCAACGCCAGTTCGTGTGCGCCGTGAGCCACGAACTACGCACCCCCCTCACCATCGTTCAGGGCTATCTGCACCACACGATCAAACGGGGCGACAACCTCAGTCCCAACCAAGTGCAGGGGCTGCAGACCGCCGAGGAGGAAAGCATCCGCATGCGCCGGCTGTTGGATGATCTGCTGGATCTCTCCCGCGGCGACTCCGGCCGGTTGGCGATCACCAAGGAGCCGGTACGACTCGCCGACCAACTGGAACAGGTGGCGGATCTGGCCCGCAACACCTTGAACCGCCCGCTGCTGCTGGAGCTGCCTGAGGATCGAACGGCCCGTGATGTGGTGGCCCAGGCCGATCCGGCCCGCCTGCGCCAGGTGTTGCTGGATCTGATTGAAAACGCCGAAAAGTATTCCGCTGAGGACGCGACCATCCGCTTGGTGCTGCGTCAGCGCGACGGTGCCTCGTTGATCGACGTAATTGACCAAGGCATCGGCATTCCTGAGACCGAGCTGAACAAGGTGTTTGAACGTTTTCAGCGCGGCAGCAACGCTCCGGAAAAAACAGGTTCGGGCTTAGGACTTTCCGTTGTGAAGCTGCTGGTGGAGGGCATGGACGGCAGCATTGAAGTGCACAGCCGCCTAGGCGAGGGCAGCTGCTTCACCGTGGTGTTGCCGACATGATTCCGTTCCTGGTGTTCTGCTCACTGCTGATCCCGGTGAACCTCTGGGCTGCAATCACACCCCACATGCACAGCGATGTGTCGATGCGGATCCTGCATGGCGTCTGCACGGTGGTGTTGCTTCCGCTGCTGTGGACTCTTTGGACGCAACGCCGTCTGCTGCGGCCTCTGCCTGCACTGCTCTTAGCGATCTTTGCAACGGTGATGGTGGTGGTGAACAGCTGGATCACCGCCATGGGCATGGGCGTGGAATTCGGCTGGCTGGACCACCTCTTCCTGGCGCTATCTGAAGTGGCGTTGACGGTGTTTTTCCTGATGGCACCTGATCCTGAGCCCATGACCGAGCCCTAACCCACACCCTGGGAACGGACCCGACCGCCACGGCGGGTCCGTTGTTCGAGCTGCATCTGCAGCACCGGCAGCCCCGATGGCTGATGGAGTTGAAAACGGTCGAAGCCGTCCAAGACGACACGATTCTGATAGCGGCTGCCGTTCCGGACCCGCCGTGGAGATCAAAAGCAGGCCCGCAGCGCATCAACACATCGCCGCGCCAGATCGCAGACGGCGCCGGTCCCAGGCTGTACACCACAGGATCGGAGCCGTCTGTTGGGGTGATGGCGAGCCTGGGTTGCCGATCAGCAAAGGGACAGGGCCAACGCCCGGACGGATCTGGATCGATCTGCCAGCTGGAGGCTCGTTCGAGGTCCCCCTTCACCAATTGCAGCGTGCGCCGTTGCCATTGCTTGAGGTGCAGGCTTCAGCCAATGCGCCGCCTTGGCGGGTTTCGGCGAACAACAGCTGAAACACCACACCGCAGAGATCAGCTCCCCCCACCATCGTTGAGTTTGAGCACCGCCATAAAGGCCTCCTGAGGCACATCCACCTTGCCCATGGCCTTCATCCGTTTCTTGCCCTTGGCCTGCTTCTTCAGCAGTTTCTTCTTGCGTGAGATATCGCCGCCGTAGCACTTAGCGAGCACATCTTTACGGATGGCACTGATGCTGGTGGAAGCAATGATCCGGCTACCGATCGACGCCTGAATCGGAATCTTGAACTGCTGGCGAGGAATCAGCTCCTTGAGTTTTTCCACCAACGCTTTACCCACGTTGTAGGCCTTGTCTTGATGGACGATCGTGGTGAGGGCATCGGCCCGCTCGCCGTTGATCAGCACATCAAGCCGCACAAGTTGGTTCTTGCGGTAACCGATCAGGCTGTATTCCATCGAGGCATAGCCCTGGGTGCGCGTCTTCATCTGATCGAAGAAGTCGGTCACCACCTCCGCCAGCGGTAATTCGTAGATCAACGTCACCCGATCGGTGGTGATGTACTTCATATCGATGTAATCGCCCCGCCGTTCCTGGCAGAGGCCCATTAAGGCGCCGTTGTAATCGTTCGGCGCATAGATCTCCATGCGCACGTAGGGCTCTTCGATCGACTCGCGCTTCTGTGGATCCGGAAGCGTGGCGGGGTTGTCCACCATCACCTCTGAGCCATCGATCATGTTCACCTTGTAGATCACCGATGGCGCGGTGACGATCAGATCAAGGTCGTACTCGCGCTCGAGCCGCTCCTGCACGATCTCCATGTGCAGCAGGCCAAGGAAGCCGCAGCGGAAGCCGAAGCCCATGGCGCTGCTGGTTTCCGGCTCATACTTCAGCGCCGCATCCGAAAGCTGCAGCTTGTCGAGCGCATCGCGCAGATCCGGGTACTGGTCAGCTTCGGTGGGGAAGAGGCCGCAGAACACCATCGGCTTGGCCTCGGTGTAACCGGGCAAAGGCTCATCCGCCGGCGCATTCACCAGGGTGATCGTGTCGCCCACACGGGCATCAGCCACGGCCTTGATCGACGCGGCTAAGTAGCCCACCTCACCGGCGTGGAGCTCATCCACCTTCGTCTGATCCGGCGCCATGATCCCGATCTCATCGAGCTCATAGGTCTTCTTGCTGGCCATCAACAGCACTTTGTCTTTGCAGTTGATCCGGCCGCTCATCACCCGGAAGTAGACGATCACGCCCCGGTAAGGGTCGTAATAGGAATCGAAGATCAACGCCTTGGTGGGCTCCTCCACCGCATCCTTCGGGGGCGGAACCCGGTCCACCACGGCTTGCAGGATCTCGGGCACCCCCATGCCGGTCTTGGCCGAGCAGGGGATGGCGTTGCTGCAATCGAGGCCGATGATCGCCTCCACTTCCTCCTTGATCCGATCCGGATCCGCACCGGGCAGGTCGATCTTGTTGAGCACCGGGATAATCTCGAGATCGTTGTCCAGCGCCAGATACACATTGGCCAGGGTCTGGGCTTCCACGCCCTGGCTGGCATCCACCACCAATAGAGCCCCTTCACAGGCTTGAAGGCTGCGACTCACCTCGTAGGAGAAGTCCACGTGGCCCGGGGTGTCGATCAGGTTGAGGACGTACTCCTCGCCATCGGCCGCCGTGTAGTTCATCCGGGCAGCCTGGAGCTTGATCGTGATCCCTCGCTCCCGCTCCAGGTCCATGTTGTCCAGGAACTGATCCTGCATGTCCCGGTTGGCCACGGTGCCCGTGTCCTGCAGCAAGCGGTCGGCCAGGGTCGACTTGCCGTGGTCGATGTGGGCAATGATGCAGAAGTTACGGATCCGTGAGACGGGGGCGTCGGTCATGCAGCGGCGGAATCCCGTCTCGGGTCCAGAAAGCGTCGTTGCCACAATCCTAAGGAGCGGCACCAGTGGTCATGAGCAATCCCTGGACCCTGCTGCTGCTGGCGATCAGCGCTGAGGTGATCGGCACCTCCTGCCTGCGCTTGTCGGAGGGCATGACCCGACCGCTGCCCACACTGCTGGTGTTCAGCGCCTACGCCCTTGCAATGGCCCTGCTCTCCAAGGTGGTGCTGAGCATCCCCCTGGGGATTACGTATGCCCTCTGGAGCGGCATCGGCACTGTTGTGATCGTGCTGGTGGGCCGGTTTGCCTACAGCCAGATGCTGCAGCCAGCCCAGTTGATCGGCATCGGCCTAATCACAGCCGGAGTAGTGTTGGTGAACCTGGGGGAATGACGCTCAGGCGGTGAGCCCCAGCAAGGCATCGCTGCGTTCCCGCATCCGGTTCAACACCTGCTTATCCTGCTGCGGGTCTTCATGGATGCTGGGCAACAGCGCTTGCAGCCGTTGCTGCCAGGCGTTGCTGTCGAGCCGTTGCTTAAAGCAGCGCTGCAGCACCTCCAACATGATCGTCACCGCTGTGCTCGCTCCCGGGGAGGCCCCCAGCAGCGCCGCCAGGGAGCCATCACCCGAGGCCACCACCTCGGTTCCCAGCTGCAGCCGTCCGCCCTGCTTGCTGCGTTTGATGATCTGCACCCTCTGGCCCGCCACCGAGAGGGTCCAGTCGTCGGCGCGGGCGGTGGGCATGAACTGCTGCAGCGCCTCATGCCGCTCCGCCGGGCTCTGGCGCAGCTGATTGATCAGATACTGCACCAGTTCGAAATTGGTGGCCCCCACCTGCAGCATCGGCAGCAAATTGGTGGCCCGCACAGAAGCAGGGAGGTCCAACAGTGAACCCTGCTTGAGGAACTTGCTGCTGAAGCCTGCAAAGGGGCCGAACAACAGCGACCGCTTGCCATCGATCCAGCGGGTGTCGAGGTGGGGCACCGACATCGGTGGAGCTCCCACCGCCGCCTTGCCGTAGACCTTGGCCCGCTGGCGGTCGGCCAGCTGGGCATCACCGCAGACCAACCAGAGGCCGCTCACCGGGAAGCCCGCGAAATCAGCCGCCTCCGGAATGCCGGAGCGTTGCAGCAGCGGCAGGGCACCACCCCCGGCACCGAGGAAAACGAAAGGAGCCCGCACTTCTTTTTTGCCGGAGGGCCCCTTGAGCACCACGCGCCAGTCGGCCTCGGTCATGTCGCTGCGGCGCAGACGTTTGAGGTCGTGCACCTGGGTGCCGTACTCCACGCTGAGCGCTCCGCTCTGCTGCAACGGCATCAGATAGGCCCGGGTAAGAGTTCCGAAATCCACGTCGGTTCCCCGATCAATCCGGGTGGCCGCCACCGGCTGCTTGAGGTCACGGCCCGCCATCACCAGGGGCATCCATTCGGTGAGCTCGCTCTGCTCTTCGCTCCAGCGCATCCGCGCAAAGGCCGGCAGCTCCTTCAGCTGGCTGTAGCGCTGACGCAGAAAGGCGATGTTCTCCGGCGTCCACACGGCGCTTATGTGTGCCGCCTGGTGGAGAAAGCTGCTGGTGTCGAGATCGCCCCGCTCCCGCAACGACCCCCAGAACTCCAGGCTGCGTTCAAACGAAGCATTGATGGCCACCGCTTTGGCCGTCGCAACGGTGCCATCCGCCTGGATCGGGGTGTAATTCAGCTCGCAATTAGCGGCATGGCCGGTGCCGGCGTTGTTCACCGCAGCGCTGCTCTCCAGAGCAGGCGCTTCGAGCCGCTCCACCAGAAGAATTCGCAGCTGCGGGTCGAGTTCGTGCAGCAGCGCCGCCAGGGTGGCGCTCATGATTCCGGCGCCCACCAGCACGGCGTCGTAACGGGCCTCGGGGTTGAACGAACCGTCGTGCTGCACCGGAGCTGGAGGGTTAACCGCTCTCGTCACCCTATGGGGCCGCTCCGTAACCTTGGGGTCTTGATGTCTGGTTCATCCCGATGAGCACTGAAACCATGGCCCTCACGCTTGAGAACGTGGAGAAGGTGCTGGATGAGCTGCGCCCCTTCCTGATGGCCGACGGCGGCAACGTTGAAGTGGTGGAACTGGACGGCCCAATCGTGAAGGTGCGCCTGCAGGGAGCCTGCGGCAGTTGCCCCAGCAGCACGATGACCTTGAAGATGGGCATCGAACGCAAGATGCGCGAATCGATCCCCGAAGTGAGTGAAGTGGTGCAGGTGCTCTGAAGCGCCTCTTCGTCTACGGATCACTCAAAAGCAACGGCAGCGCCCATCACTTGCTGAAGGGCGCACAACGAGACCGCGACGGCATCGTTGACGGCTTCATCGAGATCCAGCACCGGGGCTACCCGATGCTGCAAAGAGGTAATGAGGCCATTCCAGGAGAGGTGTATTGGGTGCCCGAGCCTTGTTGGCCCGCCTTGGATGATTGGGAGGAGGTGCCTGAGGTGTATCAACGCAGCAGCGTGACCCTCAGGGATGGCCGCAGCGCGTGGCTCTATGAAGCAGCCCCAAGAATTAATTAATCGAAGAAAGTAAAATCCACAAAGCTAAATTTTTCGCACTGCACATTTACAGAAAACAAAAAAATGATGCCTTAGACCATTGGCATACCAAGTGAGGTGGGCCGATGCAGGCAGCACCCAAACCGATCAACGAAGCAGCCAGGCTGAGATCACTCAGTGAATATCGAATTCTGGGAACGAAGCCTGAACAAGCCTTTGACAACATCACCCGGATGGCCTCAGAGATCTGCCAATCTCCGATTGCCCTGATCTCCTTGGTGGACGAGAAACGTCAGTGGTTCAAATCGAAGGTAGGCCTTGAGGCCAGCGAAACCGAGCGGGATATCTCCTTCTGTGCCCATACGATCCTCGATTCGAAACCTCTGGTGGTGGAGGACGCGCTGTTTGATGAGAAATTCCGCGACAACCCCCTCGTTCAGGAAGAACCCCACATCCGGCTTTATGCGGGCTTCCCCCTGAAAACAGACATCAACCACCGCATTGGAACGCTTTGCGTGATTGATCGCATTCCCAAATCACTCACGAATTCGCAATACAAGGTGATGGAAGGCCTGGCGGAACAGGCCACCACACTTCTGGAACTCAGACGCCGATCCCTGGCCCTGATGGATGAGTTCTGTCAGATGCATCAAGCCCAAGGCTTAATCACCACCTGCAGCTACTGCAAATCGATTCGCGACAGCGAGGGGTTCTGGCAGCCGATCGAACGATTCCTGATGCAGCACAGCACGCTGAATTTCAGCCATGGCATCTGCCCAGACTGCATGAGCGAGCACTTTCCCGACGTGCAATTCAGTCGCGCGGAATCGTCGAACAACGAGAGTTGAGCTGATTGAGGTGGAAAGATTGGAATCCGTAACACCCTGAACCCTTGACATCGCCGGAAAATTAAAGGTAGTTCCAGTCATTCGTCATGCGAATTGCAGATTTTCTGTATCGCAAGCTCGGGCTGAATATCTTCAAGGCCGCACCACACCTAAGGACACAAACACCTGAGGTTCCAGCCCCCGCCGAGGATGAGCCCGAACTTCTGGAGCCACCAACCCCGATCAATGCATCAAGCACCGATGTGATTCACATCGGGCCACGGGGTGGCCGCTACAGGGTAGATGCCAATGGCCGCAAGGTCTACCTAAAAGCCAGTTGATGTCGTCCAAACCGACAGATTGGACGACAAGCTGAGTTGAAATACTGATCAATTTGGTTCGGTAGCAAACACAACCACCATCCATTCAGCCTGCACGACAAGGTTGAATCAGGTCGGGAGCTCAAGGTGAACGCTGGTCCTGCTTGCCCCATCCGCTTTGGCACCACCAACAATCAAAAGGAATCGCTCGCCGATCAATGCCTCACGGCAGCTGAGATCGAATGGCGTCGTTGGTCGGGTTGGCAGATGGAACGAACCGCTGAAAAACAGTTCAGAAAAAGGTGGTCCTGAGTCGTTGACGAAAGCTCTAAGTCCCTGAAAAGCAACGCAGCCTTGCCAACGTGGTGACACCGATCCTTTGGCTCACGCCATTGCCGTGACCATGCGCGACCTCTGCCCTGCCCTGCAGAACAAGACCTACTTCAACTACGGCGGCCAAGGACCTTTGCCCGCTCCATCTCTGGAGGCGATCAGAGCAAGCTGGGAACGCATCCAGGAGCTGGGGCCTTTCACAACGAATGTTTGGCCCTACATCGCCAAAGAGGTGAACAGCACCCGCCGCCTTCTGGCCCAGTGCTGCGGTGTTCCGCCCCACCGGCTTGCCCTCACTGAAAACGTCACCAGCGGCTGCGTACTGCCGCTCTGGGGGTTGCCCTTGACCGAAGGCGACCGGCTGCTGATCGGCGATTGCGAGCATCCCGGTGTTGTGAGTGCCTGCGTGGAACTGGCCCGGCGCCAGAACCTCGCCATCGATGTGCTGCCGGTGAAGCAACTGCGGGGTAATCAGACCCAATGCGATGCCGCCGTGGTCGAGGCGATTGACCAAACCCTCACCCCCCGAACCCGTCTGGTGGTGCTGAGCCATCTGCTCTGGAACACCGGCCAGGTGATGCCGATTACCGCCGTCGCCAAGCAACTCCATCAGCACCCCCAACAACCTTTTCTGTTGGTGGATGCAGCCCAAAGCTTCGGACAGATCCCCGTCGAAGACGCGGCTTCTGCAGCGGACATCTATGCCTTCACCGGGCACAAGTGGGCCTGTGGACCGGAAGGCCTTGGGGGCGTGGCGCTTTCAGAGCGTGTGGTGGCCGAGGCGTCTCCAACCGTGATCGGTTGGCGCAGCCTGCGTGATGAAAGCAAGGTGGATCTGAGCAGCACTGATCTGTTTCATCACGACAGCCGCCGCTTCGAGGTGGCCACCAGCTGCATTCCCCTGATGGCCGGCCTGCGCTGTTCACTGCAACTGCTGGAGAATGCGGGATCAGCCCAGCAACGCTGGGACCACATCCGAAGCCTCAGCGGCAAGTTCTGGCGGGCACTCCAGGGGCTGGAGGCCGTCAAGCCCCTGCTGGAAGTGCCGCCCGCCAGCGGACTGGTGAGCTTTCAGATCATTGGCGATGTGTCCCCTGCAGAGCATGTGAAGCAGCTCGGGGCCCAGGGGCTGTGGATTCGCGATCTGGCAGACCCCAGTTGCTTGAGGGCCTGCACCCACATCACCACCACAGACGTCGACATCAACGCTTTGGTGGCCGCAATCAGCACCCTTTGATCGGCTCAGATCAACCGCGTCAGAGCACCTTGCTTCAAGACAACCGCAAAAGCAGGGCGCGTTCCGCCTCCTCGCGATCATCGAAGTGCACCTTTTCGGTGCCAAGAATCTGGTAGTCCTCGTGCCCCTTGCCGGCCACCAGCACCAGATCGTTCGCCTCAGCTTCGGCAATGGCTGAGGCAATCGCCTTGGCTCGATCACCCTCCACAAGCAAATCGCTACCCGCCGGAATCCCCGCCACCACGTCATCCAGGATCTGCTGAGGATCCTCGGTTCGGGGGTTGTCGGAGGTGACCACCACGCGGTCAGCCAGGCGTGCCGCAATCGCCGCCATCTGCGGACGCTTCCCCCGATCCCGATCACCACCGCAACCGAACACGCAGATCAGCCGCCCGGTGCAGAACGGACGTGCTGCCGAAAGCGCGTTGTCCAGGCCATCGGGAGTGTGGGCGTAATCCACCAGCACCGGCGGCAAATTCGATGCATCCACCCCGTTCAGGATCACCCGCTCCATCCGGCCGGGCACTCCGCCGAAACGGCCGATGGCCTCCAGCAGCACCGGCAAGGGCAGCTGCTGCTGAAGCATCACCCCCACCGCCTGCAGCAGGTTCATCAGATTGAAGCGACCCAGCAAGGGCGAACGGAAACGACCCTCGCCCACAGGACTGATCAAGCGACCCTCCACCCCAGCAGCCGTCATCTGCAGGTCGCTCATGTACAACTCCGCCGATGGATCTTCAAGAGAGCTGCGCCAACAGGAGGCCCCGAGCCGTTCGGCCAGGCGCGCCCCCCAGGGGTCATCGCTGTTGACCACCGATCGCACGCCGTCGGCAAGCAACAAAGGATCTGAAAACAGCGACGCCTTGGCCTCAAAGTAGTCCTCCATCGAGGCGTGGTAGTCGAGGTGGTCCTGCGTGAGGTTGGTGAACACGGCGCCCGCGAAGCGGCAGCCCGCCACCCGCTGTTGCGCCAGGGCATGGGAACTCACCTCCATCGCCGCCAGGCCGCAACCGGCGGATGCGGCTTCGGCGAGTTGCCCCTGCAGAAGATCGGCAAAGGCCGTGGTGTGGGTGGCCGTGATGCTGTGGCCCGGCCAGCGGTTCACCAACGTGCCGAACAAGCCCACCGATTGGCCTGCTGAAGCGGCCAGATGCTCGATCAAATGGGTGGTGGTGGTTTTGCCATTGGTGCCGGTCACACCAATCAGGGCCATGCGCCTGCAGGGGTGATCCCAGTACGCCGCGGCGATCTCACCGATCCGACGCGCCACCGGCTCCTGGATCACCACCACGGGGTCATCAGCAGCTGGAGGTTGCGCAGCAGCGGCTTCAGCTCCAATCACGGCAGCGGCGGCCCCGGCCTCAAGGGCTTGAGCCCAGAAGCTGCCTCCATCCACCCGTTCGCCCGGGAGACCGAGAAACAAGGTTCCAGGGCCGACGCGACGGGAATCGGTGGTGATCGCCTCCAACCCAGGGTTCACCAGGCCCGGCGGCACTGCGATGCCTGCGTCACTCAACAGGGCATGCAACGCCTGCGTCATCCCATCTCCCCTGAGCTTGGGGGAGTTTTAAGCCGTTCAGAGCGCTGTGGACAGACAGCGTTGCAACCAATTCAACAGTCCCTCACCCGTGAGACGCGGGGAAACCCGCGGAAGCTCAGAGCCATCGAGCGCGAGCACAGGCACCTCGAGGTCGTAGCGCGCCTTCAGCTCCTGGGGGGTGCCTTGCGCATCGATATCAATCACCGCCAGCTCGATCGAGAGCCCCAAGAGATCGAGGTCGCGCAAGCGGGATTCCAAACCTTCACAGAGGCAGCAACCAGCGCGGCTGTAGAGGGTGAGCTGCTTCATCAATCGGGCACCGGGTCACAGCCGCAGGGCGTGAAGGGATGGCAGCGCAGAAGCCGTTTCACAGTGAGCCAACCCCCCTTCCACGGTCCATGCTTCTGGATGGCCTCCAGGCCATAGGCGCTGCAGGTGGGCGTGAAGCGGCAGCGGGGGCCGATTATCGGGGAGATGAAGCGCCGATAAAACCCAATCCCTGCCAGGAGGACAGCCGCCAGAGCCTGGTTCAATGCCTGTCGCAGCTTGGCCATCGGGCCGCCAGATACAGTGGCAGATTCGTGCATCGCGGCAGATGCCTGGAGCTGTTTCGGTTCCAGCATGCCCAACAACCGCACGATCTCAACACACACCTTCCCACCTATGTCTCGTTACCGCGGCCCTCGCCTGAGGATCACGCGGCGCTTGGGAGACCTCCCCGGTCTCACCCGGAAGGCCGCCAAACGGTCCTATCCCCCCGGTCAGCACGGCCAAGCCCGTCGCAAGCGCTCTGAATACGCGATCCGTCTCGAAGAGAAGCAGAAGCTTCGCTTCAACTACGGCGTCTCCGAGCGTCAGCTCGTGCGCTACGTGAAGAAAGCGCGCGCCCAGGAAGGTTCCACCGGAACCAACCTGCTCAAGCTGCTCGAGAACCGTCTCGACAATGTTTGTTTCCGCCTCGGCTTCGGTCCCACCGTGCCCGGCGCCCGTCAGCTGGTGAACCACGGCCACGTCACCGTGAACGGTCGTGTGACCGACATCGCCAGCTACCAGTGCAAGCCTGGCGATGTGATCGCCATCCGCGAGCGCAAGTGCAGCAAGAAGCTGGCTGAAGCCAACCTCGAGTTCCCCGGTCTGGCCAACGTGCCCAGCCACCTCGAGCTGGACAAGTCCAAGCTGAGCGCCAAGGTCACCGCCCGCTGCGAACGCGAGTGGGTTGCCCTGGAAATCAACGAACTGCTGGTGGTGGAGTACTACTCCCGCAAGGTCTGATCCAGATCCGCAGTTCACACCCCACGATGCGCAACCCTGGGTTCAGGGTTGCGTTTTTTTTTGGCTGATCCCCAGGCACTGCAGTCGCTCACCGGCCACGACTGGCTGGGATTGATCCACCCCGTGTTGATGATCCTGTTCGTCTACCCGGTGGTGGGCGCCACGATCCGGCTGGGAATCCTGGCGCGGGAAAAGCGGCTCAAGATCAACCCAATTGCCGACACGGTGCCGGTGGAGCATGCGCAGCATGGGGCCTGGGTGACCGGCGGAGTGCTGGTGGCGGTGTTGATCGGCCTGGGGCACAGCCTCTGGAGCAGCCATC
>Ga0189284_100478_pt1 | contig 16241 bp, 16 predicted proteins | sample N32C7minimetaG_FD_130314 | JGI IMG/M metagenome (GOLD analysis project Ga0189284, IMG submission 130314) | Marine microbial communities from the Costa Rica Dome - N32 C7 mini metaG | ecosystem: Environmental > Aquatic > Marine > Oceanic > Photic zone | place: Costa Rica: the Eastern Pacific...
GGGTCGTTCAACGCCGCTCAGCAGCTCGTCCAGCAGTTCCTTGGAAATCGTCATTGTCGTCATGCTCCTTCGTAGATGAAGCATGGGCCAAATTAATCATACACAGAAGGTCGGACACTCTCTGGCGCTGCAGCGGTCTCAATTCTCACATTCATTGGCAACTCCGACTACGGAGACGACCGACTAGTCTATGCAATGTTCTGCTTCGCAATCGGAGCATTTCTCGGTCCAGCTATGTTTCTCTTCGCTTATCTGACACAGTTGGAGTACGGGAAACAGGACGACAATAAAGCTTGGCGGTTCCACAAGCTAACGTATGGATTTGTTGCTTTGAGCGCGATCCTCTTTCTCGCAGGGGTTCTTCTTGCAGGATGTTCTTTCATCAATATTGATGCCAATGACACCGCGTAAGAGACTTCAAAAATCTCAAGATCTCTTCTGTGAGGTGTATCCCATAGTGTAGGGCAGGCACACGCCCACCCCACTCCCCCCGTGCATCCTCACCCAACCTGTGCCACCATGCCTCCGACCTTGCCAAGGAGCACCCGCCATGTCCCTACTCTCCAAACTCTTCGGCTCCTCCACCCCGAAAGAGGCCGAGGCCGTCACCTATGAAGGCTTCCGCATCACGCCCGAGCCGGTCAAGGAAGGCACTCAGTTCCGCCTCGGCGCGAAGATCGAGAAGGAGGTGGATGGCGAGTTGAAAACCCACAGCCTGATCCGCGCCGACACGTTCGGCTCCGAGGATCAGGCCGTCGAGATGGCCGTGGTCAAATCCAAGCAGCTGATCGACCAGATGGGTGACAAGCTGTTCTGATCCGTGCGGAGGGGAGACCCCCGCCTCCTACGACCATCAGTACCGGACAAACCTGTCAGAAATCACCGCAACGCGGCGCGCGCGGCGACGGATTTCATCGCCTCCTCCAACTCATGCACCGCCGTTCCGGCCATCGACCGGAACACCATGATCTCGAACGCCTCCGCCCCCACGCGCGCGATGACCGCACTCATGTGGCCAAGCAGGCTGCGCGCGACATGACCGCGTTTGAAGACACCGGGATTGAGGTCAATCGGCGTCAGCCGCGCCAGCACATCCTCGCCCCCCGCCCCCTCCAGCCGCATCAGCGCCCAGGCATCGGATTGATCGCTCAACGCCGCATGGGGTGCGAGCCCCGCATCAAGGCGGGCCCCGAGCACCATCGCCTGCCCCGCCCCGGTCCAGATCGCGCGGATGTCACCCTTTCCCGTGCTGCGACCGGGGCCGGGCAAGGTGATCCCATGCGCCGATTTCAGCGCCTCCGACGCGACCTCCCATTTCCCCTCATAGGGCATGATCGAGGTGATCGCCTCGGGCATGACCTCGGACAGGGTCACCGCCCCGACCTTGATCGGCAACAAGTCCGCACAGGGTGTTTTCACAATCAGATCAACCACGTAGCTTCTCCCCCTCCGGGTCATGGAAGACCGGGTCGCAGATCTCCACCAACGTCTCGACACCGCGCAGGTGGTCGACCATCTTCATCCGATCCCCGATGCGCGACGGGCCATCGGACAGAAACCCGAGCCCGATGAATGAGCCAATCGTGGGCGAGAACCCGACCGAGGTGACATAGCCCAAGTCATTCTCCGCGACCGGCGCGGCCCCCTCCTCGAACAGATGCGCGCCCGCCGTCAGCTGCTTGACCGCGCCGACGGGTTTCAGGCCGATAAGCCGCTCGCGCATCGGGTCTTGCAACCCCTCGCGTTGCGCCGCCGGTTTGCCGATGCACATCTTCCTGGCCGAAATCATCCGGTCCATCCCGATATCGAACGCGGTGATGCGGCCGTGAATCTCGGAATGGGTGATGAAGCCCTTTTCGATGCGCAGCACATTCAGCGCCTCCATCCCGTAAGCCCCGCCGCCAAGCGCCTCGGCCTGCGCCACCAGCAGGCGGTAGAGCGCATCGCCATAGCGCGCGGGCACCGCGATCTCATAGGCCTGTTCGCCGGAGAACGAGATCCGGAAGAGACGCGCCGCGACACCGGCCACGCCGACCTCGCCGCAGGCCATGAAGGGGAAGCTGTCATTGTCGATGGGGCTATCTAGCAGCGTGTTCAGAAGCTCCCGCGAACGCGGTCCGACGACGCCGAATTGCGCCCATTGCTCGGTGACGGAAATGGTGCGCAGGTTCAGGTCGGGGCGCAGACATTGCTGAACGAAATCAAGGTGTTTCATGACCTCACCCGCCGCAGCGGTGGTGGTGGTCATGACGTAATGGGTTTCTCCGAGCCGCGCCGTGGTGCCGTCATCCATGACATGGCCATCCTCGCGCAGCATGAGGCCATAGCGCACCCGGCCCACCTTCAGCGTCGAGAACATGTTGGCATAGACGAAGTCCAGAAAGGCCGCCGCATCCGGACCCTGAATGTCGATCTTGCCGAGGGTCGAGACATCGCAGATCCCGACATGTGTCCGCACCATCGTCACCTCGCGATCGCAGGCCTCGCGCCAGGTCGCCTCGCCCGGACGCGGGAAATAGGAGGGGCGATACCACAGCCCCGCCTCGATCATCGGCGCGCCCCGCGCAACGCTGGCCTCGTGCGATGTGGTGAAGCGTTCGGGCGCGAACGCCTTGCCCTGCCCGCCCGCGCCGATGGCCGCCAGGCTGACCGGCGCGAAGGGCGGGCGATAGGTGGTGGTGCCGGTTTCGGGAATGGCGCGGCCCGTGGCATCGGCCAGCAGCGCCAGCGCGCCGATATTGGAGTTCTTGCCCTGATCCGGCGCCATCCCTTGCGTCGTGTAGCGTTTCATATGCTCGACGGAACGGAAATTTTCCTGCGCCGCCAGCTTGATATCCTTGGAGGTCACGTCATTGGCGAAGTCCAGCCAGGCGCGACCCTTGCCCTCGACAAGCCACAGCGCGCGGGCCTTGCCGGGGCTGTCGCTGGCCTCGGGGATCTCCATCTCGGGCGCCTTGGCCCCCATCGCCTGCAACGCAGCCCCCGCCGCCGCGACCCCGGCGGAGAGGCACCGGGAGGTCGAATAGACCCCGTTGCAGGCCCCTGCGGGCGTCAGCCCCGGCACCGCGCCCTCGGTGGGGACGAACGCGGCGATATCCTCGTTCCAGACCGGGCGGCCATTCATGTGACAGGTCAGGTGCAGGGTCGGGTTCCAGCCACCCGAGACGCCGAGGCAATCGGTCTCGATCCTCTGCTCGGAGCCGCCCTGCCGGATGGTGATTTCGCGCAGCGCCTGACGGCCACGGGTCGAGATCACCTGCGCCCCGGCAAAGAGCGGGTAGTCGCCCTGCGCCTGCGCGTCGGGGCGGCTATCCACCACGCCCGCGACCTCGACGCCTGCCGCCATCAGGTCCAAGGCGGTCCGGTGCGCGTCGTCATTGGTGGCAAAGAGCGTCACCTTGCGCCCCGCCGCCACGCCGTAGTGGTGCAGGTAGCTGCGGATCGCGCTGGCCATCATGATGCCGGGGCGGTCATTCATCGGGAAGGCCATGGGGCGTTCCAGCGCGCCCGCCGCCAGCACCGCCTGCCGCGCATGGATGCGCCAGAAACATTCCTGCGGCAGGTCGGGCGTCGGTGGCAGATGCAGGCCGACGCGTTCCAGCGCGCCATAGGTGCCGCCGTCATAGGCCCCGGTGACGGTGGTGCGGTTCATCAGGCGCACGCGGCCCGTTTCGCGCAGAGCCTCCAGCATGTCCGCGACCCAATCGGCACCGGGCTGGCCGTCCAAATCCTCGGCCTCTGACAGCAGCCGCCCGCCGAAATGCGCGCTTTCCTCGGCCAGGATCACATCGGCCCCGCCTTCAGCCGCCGTCAGCGCTGCCATCAACCCGGTCGGGCCGGAACCGATCACCAGGATGTCGCAATGGGCAAAACCGGTCTCATATCGGTCCGGGTTGGCCTGACCGGAGAGCGACCCGAGACCCGCGGCACGGCGGATCACGGGTTCATAGAGCTTTTCCCAGAAGGCGCGCGGCCACATGAAGGTCTTGTAGTAGAACCCCGCGCTGAGGAAATTCGGCAGCAGGTCATTGACCGACAGAAGGTCATGGCGCAGCGGTCCCATCCGGTTCTGGCTGCGTGCCTCAAGCCCTGCGAACACCTCCTGCATCGTGGCGCGCACATTGGGGGTTCTTGCCGCGCCCTGCCCGATCTCCATCAGCGCATTGGGCTCCTCGGAGCCCGCCGTCAGCACCCCGCGCGGGCGGTGGTACTTGAAGGACCGGCCCATGAGACGGACGCCGTTTGCCAGCAGCGCCGAGGCCAGCGTGTCGCCCTTGAAACCCTGGAAGTTGCGCGCGTCGAATGAGAAGTTCAGCGGCGTATCCCGGTCGATCCGGCCATATCCCTCGATCCGCATCAGCCGCGCCCCCGCTTGGCGTCGCGGGCAAGCTCCACCCGCAAGATGTCATGGGTGACGGTGTCGCGCTCGACCAGCAGCCAGGATGTGCAACCGGCCCCGTGATACCACAGGTCGCGCGTCACGCCCGCCGGATTGTCACGCAGGTGCAGGTAGTCGTCCCAATCCGCGCTCCAGCCCTCGTCACCGGGCCGGTCCAGATAGGTTTCATGCCCCATATAGGTGTATTCGCGGCTGTCGCGGTCCCCGCAGAGGGGGCATTTGATGCGCATCGTGTCTCTCCCCTCAATGCAGGTTGTGCTGGCTGCCCTTGGCCTCTTCATCCATGACGAGGCCGGTGTTGAACCGGTCCAGCCGGAACCGCGCGGCGGGCGCGTGATGGCGGTCGGTGGCAATCAGGTGGGCATAGGAAAAGCCCGATCCCGGCACCGCCTTGAAGCCGCCATAGCACCAGCCGGCGTTGACATAGAGCCCCTCGACCGGGGCCTTGTCGATGATCGGCGAGCCGTCCGAGGACATGTCCATGATCCCGCCCCAGGAGCGCAAGAGGCGCGCCTTGCCGATCATCGGCATCAGGGTCATGCCCGCCTCGATCACATGCTCTGCCGTGGGCAGGTTGCCGCGCGCGGCATAGGAGGCGTAGAAATCCAGGTCGCCGCCGAAGACCAGCCCGCCCTTGTCGGATTGGCTGATGTAGAAATGGCCCATGCCAAAGGTCACGACATGGTCGATGCAAGGCTTCAGCCCCTCGGTGACGAAGGCTTGCAGGATATGGCTTTCAACGGGCAGGCGCAGCCCCGCCATGGCCGCAACCTGGCCAGAGCGTCCGGCGGCAGCCATCGCGACCTTTTTCGCCCGGATCGGCCCGCGCGAGGTCTGCACGCCTGTCACCCGCCCGTTCTCGATGTCGATCCCCGTGACCTCACATTGTTGTATAAGATCGACGCCGCGCATATCCGCCCCGCGCGCATAGCCCCAGGCCACCGCGTCATGGCGCGCGGTGCCGCCGCGTTTATGGTAGAGCCCGCCATATATCGGGAACCGGGTCTGGTCATAGTCGAGATAGGGCAACAGCCGCCGACAGCCCGCATTGTCCAGCAGAATCGCGTCGTCGCCCTGGTTGATCATGGTGTTGCCGCGCCGCGCATAGGCATCGCGCTGGCCGTCTGAGTGAAACAGGTTGATGATGCCGCGCTGGCTGTGCATCACGTTGTAATTGAGCTCCTGCTCCATCCCCTCCCAGAGTTTCAGGGAATGGGAATAGAACTCGGAATTGCCGGGAAGCCCGTAATTGGCGCGCACGATGGTGGTGTTGCGGCCCACATTGCCGCCGCCGAGATAGCCGCGCTCCAGCACCGCGACATTGGTGATCCCGTGCTCCTTGGCGAGGTAGAAGGCGGTGGCCAGGCCATGCCCGCCGCCGCCGATGATCAGCACGTCATATTGCGGTTTCGGATCGGGGTCGCGCCAGGCGGGCTGCCAGCCCTTGTTGCCTGTCAGCCCCTGTTTCAGCACCTGCCAGCCGGAATATCGCATCGCCCCGCCCTTCCTGATCGCCTCAGGTTAAAGCACAGGGCCGGGCGGGGTTAAATGGCGGATGGCGACATCGGGGTGTCGGTTCTCGACGCGGGGTTCCGCCAGCGTCAGGTTCCGCCGCCCTCGACCCCGTCATCGCTGCCCGAGCCGTCATAGTAGAAGCCATCGGTGCCCGTGGGCGACCCGTCGTTCTCATAGACGTAGGAGTTGCCGAGATTGGCGTTGAAATCCACCTGACCGGCAAATCGGGGGCGGGTCACGGTGAAGTTGACAAACTCCTGATCGGAGAGACCGACGTTGAAGGCCGGTCGGTGCGGCAGGAAGGTCTCGACCAGCAGCATCCGGTCGCCAAAGGCCATGATCGGGATCTGGTCGACGATCGCGGGGAAATCCGAGGCGCGCAGATAGGTCAGCCCGTCGGTGCCATGGCTCCAGTCGATGCGGTAGCCACCCGTTTGCCGGGTGATCTGGGTGATCCGCAGCGAGGAGCCGGAGGTATTGCGGGTCAGGAACTGGAACACCTCGGCGAGCCCCTCGATATCGGTCGAGGAGATTGTGTTGGTCCGGCGCGACATCACGTCGGCCACGGAATAGGTCGCCTTGATCGAGGTGTTGTAGACGCGGAACGCATCGAAGAAGACGAAGCTGGCGATGAAGATCCAGGTCAGGATCGGCATCACGATCACCGCTTCCAGGGCGACGCTGGCCTCGTCCCGGCGCCAGAAATTCCGGATCATCGCACGCATGTCATACCTCAATCGGGTTCGTTGACGAAGATGGTCGCCGCCATCAGGTGGACCGCGCCGGTATCGTCGCGGGTCAGTTCCAGACCCAGGCCCGAAATGGGCAGGATGCGGTCGACGGCGGCGCAGGCGCGCACCAGCATCAACTGGTTCTCGGCACCGGGGTTGAAGGTGTTGGCCGGTGTCACCGTACCGCTGCGGTCGATGCAGAGCGTCTGGTAATCGGGCAGCGCATAGGTGGTCTGATCAATCACCCGGAGGTCCAGCAGCAGCGCGTTGCCGCAATCGGGGATCAGCGGCGTGTTATCGCAGATATTGGTGCGGATCGCGTCATGGCTGACGCTGAGGCCCGAGGTCAGGCGCATGTAGCGCACGGCCCCGTCCAGCGCCTTTTCCAGCATCACCTGGCGCGTCAGCAGCATGGCCGTCTCGAAGGCCGCGATAAAGACGATCAGGATGATCGGGAAGACGATGACGAACTCGACCGTTGCGTTCGCGTCCTCGCGCTTCCAGAACCTCGACAGGTGTGACAAGCCCCTCATTTCCATCCCCTTACTGGATCAGCCGCAGCTGGTTGATGGATTGCGCGATGGAGGCGAAGGCTTCGCTGATCTCGATCCCGTTGGCGTCGTAGTAATGCGAGGGCGTGGTGGCGCAGTACTGCATCACGTCCTGTCCGCCCGGAGGCGCCTCGAAGGCGATGGTGAAGACGATCACGCCCTGCGCATTGGCCGCGTCGCAGATCGCGCGCAGGTTGGCATCGGCCTCGGACCGTCCGGCATAAAGCTCGATCGAGTCGTAGCGGATATCCTGGTAGAGGCCCCAGTCATTGCCGTAATACCAGTATTCGCCGGCCAGCATCCGGGCCGAATAGTTGGCCCAGAGATCGACCCACTGAAGCTCGACCGCGTTGTCGTTCGAACCGTCATCGGGGTAGCTTCTGACCGCGCCGTTACGCTGCCAGTAATAGGTATCCGAATCCGGGTCGTAGTTGGAGATATTGCCGTTGTCGGGATCGACGAAGACATTTGTGCCACCGCGCTTGCGCGTCTGGATCACGTCATACTGATTGGTGTTTTCGCCATCCGTCATCAAGATGATGACCTTGAGGACTTCGGGTTCGTCATAGTCATAGGGGCGGCCGACGAAGTCGGGGTGAACCTCGCCATCGTCGATCAGTTCCTCCAGCGCGGGCCGCGCGGCGGGGTCGATCAGCCCGACGGCCCACCGCATCCCCAGGTCGATCGCCGTCCAGCCATTCGCGTTCAGGCTGTTGATACGGTCGTGCAGCTCATCCGCATCCTCGGACCAGGGCAGGATCGCGCCATAATCGGTCGTGGTGCAGTAGGGCGAACGGAAGGTGCGATAGCGGCCACGGTTGTTATAGTCGAAATGCGCGATGCGTTCGATGGCGACATCGGGGTCGATCGCGGTGCTGAAGTAATCGGCCTGGTCGAAGCGGGTACAGTTCGACTCGGTATGTTCATTCGACAGGGTGAAGACGCTGGCAATGGTGGAGCCCGCATTAACCATACCGTTATACGGGATGAGCGAGATCGACACATTCTGGTCCTCGCCATCGTCGGTGCCGTCCTCGGCATCGTTGATGGCCAGCATCGTGTCGACAAACTCGTTCGCCGCGTCGCGCATGTTGGCGATCTTGTTGTTCCACCCCATCGAGCCCGAGATATCCAGGACCATGGAAATCTCGATATCCATGATGCGTTCCTCGGCGGCGCCGCGTGCGGGCGATGTCAGGGCGCGCACGCCGAACATGTTCATGAAGTAGGACTGCATGTCCATTTCCGCCGACGCCGAGACGCGGCGGTAGTTCAGCCCCTCCTCCACGTCCACATCGAGGCGGTAGTTTTCCAGCCCCGAGGTGGCGAAGTAATCGATCACGACCTCTTCGGGGTCTTCCATCTGGTTCAGGGCGGCGGCGGCCAGCACGGCGCGGTCAAGCGTGTATTGCAACTGCGTGCGCTGCGTCTCGTAGCGCATGACGTCGATGGCGATGCCGCCGGCGGCCAGCATCAGCACGAAGATCATCAGTGCGAAAATGGTGATGGTGCCGTCTTCTTCACGCGCGAAGCGCGCCAGCCAGCGACGCGAACGGCCCGTGGACGAGCAGCCCTTGGGCATGGAAAATTCCGATCTTTTCATCATCTTCAGCGCCTCGCGCAAGAACAGGTATAACGACCGATAGCGGTTCGGCCCAAAGCATGGATCGTTTAGAACCACGGCAGAATTTGGGCAGAATCGGGCTGGAAACACGGTGTTTTGGGATCGCGGACAATCGGCGGAGGCCGGATTTCCGCGCAGTTTCCCGGTTTCTTTCCCCGAATTGAAGGGTTTGCTTGATCGCTTGGCCAAGCTGTGGTCGGCTGCCCGGCAGGGGCCGCGATCCCGATTTCGGCCCCCAGGAACGCGACACAGGAGGAATTGCGATGTCCACCCAGGGAGAGCCGAGTTTCCGTCAGTCAGTTGACCTCATGTTCAACCGTGCCGCCGCGCTGATGGATCTGCCGCCCGGGCTGGAGGAGAAAATCCGCGTCTGCAACGCCACCTACACGGTGCGCTTCGGTGTCCGCCTGCGCGGCGAGATCCGCACCTTCACCGGCTACCGATCGGTCCATTCGGAGCATTTCGAGCCGGCCAAGGGCGGCATCCGCTACGCCCCCAACGTGCATCAGGACGAGGTCGAGGCGCTGGCCGCGCTGATGACCTACAAATGCGCCCTGGTCGAGGCGCCCTTCGGCGGCTCGAAGGGGGGGCTTTGCATCGACCCGCGCGAATACGAGGATTTCGAGCTGGAACAGATCACGCGCCGCTTTGCCTATGAGCTGATCAAGCGCGACATGATCAACCCGGCGCAGAACGTCCCCGCCCCCGACATGGGCACCGGCGAGCGCGAGATGGCGATCATCGCCGACCAGTTCGCGCGCATGAACACCACCGACATCAATGCCAAGGCCTGCGTCACCGGCAAACCGCCCCATGCGGGCGGCATCCAGGGTCGGGTCGAGGCAACCGGGCGCGGCGTCGAATATGCCTTGCAGGAATTCTTCCGCCACCCCGAGGACGTGGCCAAGGCGGGGCTCTCCGGCAAGCTGGACGGCAAGCGGATCATCGTCCAGGGCCTTGGCAATGTGGGCTATCACGCGGCGCAGTTCCTCTCGACCGAGGACGGGTCGATCATCACCCATATCATCGAACGCGACGGCGCGTTGGAGAACCCCAAGGGCCTCAATGTCAACGCGGTACGCGACTGGATTGCGGAGCATGGCGGCGTCAAGGACTGCCCGGAAGGCACCTACCACGCCGACGGGCTGCGCATGCTGGAGGCGGAATGCGACATCCTCATCCCCGCCGCCATCGAGGGCGTGATCAACATGCACAACGCCACGCGCATCAAGGCCCCGCTGATCATCGAGGCCGCGAACGGCCCGATCACGGCGGGCGCGGACGAGATTCTGCGCAAGCACGGCTGCGTCATCATCCCCGACCTCTACGCCAATGCCGGCGGCGTGACGGTGTCCTATTTCGAATGGGTCAAGAACCTCAGCCATATCCGCTTTGGTCGGATGCAGCGCCGCCAGGAAGAAGCGCGCCACCAGTTGATCGTCGATGAGCTGGAGCGCCTGGACAAGCACCTGGGCGGGGCCTGGTCGATGACGCCCGATTTCAAGGAAAGATACCTGCGCGGCGCGGGTGAGCTTGAGCTGGTGCGCTCGGGGCTGGATGACACGATGCGCACGGCCTACCAGTCGATGCGCGAGGTCTGGCACAGTCATAACGAGGTCAGCGACCTGCGCACGGCGGGCTTCATGGTCGCCATCGGGCGGGTGGCCTCCAGCTACCGGGCCAAGGGCCTCTGAACACGCCCGCGCGGGGGCGCGGTCACATGTCCCCGCGCCGCTCGGCCAGCATGACCGAGATCAGGTCGGCCACCGATTTGGTCTGCGACCCTGACGTCACGCCGCCCACCATCACCATTCGCCCCCTTCGCCACCACAGGCCCGGCGCGGTGGCGCGCGGGCGCCTTTCATGCAGGCTGATGCGGAACCCGGCGGCGGGTTTGAAGGCGAAAAAGCCGCGATCCACAGATCTGATATTGTCGATCCGCGCCAGCACGCGGCCATTTTCCTCGCGCAATTCCTCACGCGTCAGTTCCAGCACCACGGCGGAGGCGGACCAGATCATCCAGGACAGCCACAGCGCCCCCGCGCCGATGGCCACGAGGAACAGCAGCCAGGCGGTCGAGACCGGCGGCGTCGTCACCGCGATCAGCAGCAGAAGCGAGCCGAGCAGGCCCAACATCCCTGTCGCCACGACCCGGCGCGGGCCGTTGGGGGTGATGCGTTCGATAACCTCATCGGGGTCTGACATGGACGGGCGCTCCCTCTTGGCTGCCTCCCTCTACCCCGGTTTCGCGGGCTTGGCGAGGGATCACGCCCGGCGCACCTCGTGGCCCGGCTCCTCCGGTTCATCATCAACCATTTCCGCCGGAAACCCCTCGGCGAGGATGCTGAGGCCCGTCGCATCCTCCAGCCGCCGGATGATGTTGGGCGACAGCTCCCGCGCGCCGTAGCGCGCGATGCCATCGGCGAAGATCTTCATCATCAGCGGGTTCATCTCCAGCGGGATACCGGCCCGGTCCGCGACCTCCTGGAAGAGGCCGATATCCTTGGCGACAAGGTCCATGGTGAAGCTGATATCGCGGCTGCCATTCAGGATCACCTGGCTTTCGGTTTCATGCACGAAGCTGGTGCCCGACGAGATCCGGATCGCCTCATAGGCGGTGCCAAGATCCATCCCCGCCCCCTTGGCCACGGTCAGCGCCTCGGCGCAGGTGATCAGGTTGGCCGTCGCCAGGTAATTGGTGATCACCTTGAGGATCGAGGCCGAGCCGATCTCGCCGGTATGCAGCACCCGGCGGCCAAGCGTGGTCAGGACGGGCAGGATCATTTCGAACGTGGCCCGGTCACACCCCGCGAAGATCGAAATATTGCCGGTATCGGCCCGGTGACAGCCGCCCGAAACCGGGCAATCGACCGCCCTGCCGCCCGACGCGATCACCTTCGCCCCGAGCCGCTTGACCTCGGCCTCGTCGGTCGTGCTCATTTCCATCCAGATCTTGCCCGGGCGCATCCCTTCCAGCAGACCCTCCGGCCCCTCGACCACCGCCGCCGAGATGTCGGGGCGCGGCAGACAGGTGATAACGGCGTCGCAGGCGCGCATCATTTGTGCCGGACTGTCGCCTGCCGTCGCCCCGCGCGCCACGAATTCCCCGACCAGCACCGGGTCCAGGTCGCGCACCGTCACCTCCCATCCGTTGCGAATGAGCGACCCCGCCAGTTTGCCGCCCACATTGCCAAGCCCGATAAACCCGATCTTCATGTCCTGCCCCCTTCTGGTTTCGGTCAGCCTTGCCGCGCCACGGACCGCTGTCTGGCCTGAAACCGACCCTTGCAGAGACGCACAGGCCCCGTTTGCGGTTGTGCGATTGTGTGAGGGCGGGCGCGCCCCTACCTTTCCTGACAAGACAGGACAAGGAGACGCCCCCATGTCGATCCGACCCATTCTTGAAACCCGCCCGGCGCAACCGACGATGGAAGGCGCGGGCGTCAAGCTGCACCGCGCCTTCGGGTTCCAGGATCCCAGCGAGCTGGACCCGTTCCTCCTCTTCGACGATTTTCGTGGCGAGCGGCCGTCTGACTATCAGGCGGGCTTTCCCTGGCACCCGCATCGCGGGATCGAGACCATCACCTATGTGCTGGCCGGATCGGTGGAGCATGGCGACAGCTTGGGCAATTCGGGCACGCTGGACGCAGGATCGGTGCAATGGATGACGGCGGGATCCGGCATCTTGCACCAGGAAATGCCCTCGGGCAACGCGGCGGGGCAGATGCACGGGTTCCAGCTTTGGGGCAACCTGCCCTCGTCGCTGAAGATGACCGCGCCGCGCTACCAGGACATTCGCGGCACCGATATCCCCGAGGTGGTAGATGATGACGGCACCCGCGTGAAGGTCATCACCGGCGCGTTCTGGGGCAAGCGCGGGCCCGTCGACGGCATCGCCGCCGATCCCCAATACCTGGATGTCACCGTGCCCGCGGGCGTCAAAAAGACCTTCCGCATCGACACTTACCGCCGCGCCTTCGCCTATGTGTTCGAAGGCGCGGGGGCCTTTGCCGACGCCTCTTCGCCCACCGGGGTGCGGCTGGAAAAGGAGGTGATGGGCCTGGAGGTCAACATGCGTGACCTGTCCGGCAACCGGACCCTCATCCGGTTTGGCACCGGCGACGAGGTCACGGTGCAGGCGGGCGAGGAGGGCGTGCGGTTCCTGCTGATATCAGGCGCCCCGATCGAGGAGCCCGTGGCCTGGCATGGGCCCATCGTGATGAACACGCAGGAGGAATTGCGCACCGCGATGCGCGACCTCAGGAACGGGACATTCCTGCGGCCACAGCATTGAGGGGGGATGCGCTCGGTCGACCGAGCGCAGGTGCGGCCCGTCGATGGGCCGCGCACCCGCCCCGCCGGTTGCGCGTCACACCAGACCCCGCCAGCGCAGCACGACAATGACCAGCGCGAGGATCACGACCAGCTGAAACGCCACCCCTGCGGCGAAATTGGCCCGCGCGCGCGCGCGCCTCGCCTGCGGGTTCAGCCGCGTGAGATGGCGTTCAACGAGGGCCGCATCCTCGGCCAGCGCCGTGTGATCCGTGACCCGCGCCAGCTTGGGGTTCTCGATCTGCGCGCCCGTTTCGATGATGCGCCGCGCCGCTTGCCGGGGTTTTCGCGGCAGCAGGCGTCCGGAATGGCGGAACGTGGCGGCGAAGTCCTCGCCCTTCGCGCCCAGTTGCCGGATCATCAGATCGTGCAACCGCGCGCTGGTTTCCGCGTAGTCCTCCGGCTCGACCGCCATCGCCTGTCCCCTTTCTGGCGCAGGAGCCTAGCGCGCAGGTCTGGCCCCGACAACCGCTCTGGCACAGCCGCGCGCGATGGGGTAGCGATGGGATCATGCTGAGCACCACCGTCACCGGATCCGCCACCGACGCCCCCCCGCTCCTGATCGCCCACGGGCTGTTCGGATCGGCGCGCAACTGGAATGTCATCGCCAAGCGGCTGTCGGATCGCGGCCAGGTGATCTCGGTCGACATGCGCAACCACGGCGAAAGCCCGCGTGAGGCCGCGCAGGACTATGAGGGCATGGCCGAGGATCTGGCCGAAGTGATTGACTCCCATGGCGGAAAGGCGGATGTCCTGGGCCATTCCATGGGCGGCAAGGCGGCGATGATGCTGGCCCTGACGCGGCAGGGGCTGATCCGCAAACTGGTCGTCGCCGATATCGCGCCGGTCGCCTATGGCCATAGCCAGAGCCATCTGATCGAGGCGATGCGGAATGTCGATCTGGACAAGGTCGAGACCCGCCGCGATGCCGATGAGGCGATGCAAGGCGCGGTGCCAGAGGCCGGTGTGCGCGCGTTTCTTCTGCAATCTCTGGACGTTAAGGGCCAGGCATGGCGGTTGAACCTCGATGTTCTGGAGGCCGATATGGACAAGATCACCGGCTGGCCCGAGGGGATCGCGGGCCAGTTTGACGGTCCGGTGCTGATGCTGTCCGGGGCCGAGTCGGACTATGTCCTGACCGACCATCGCGACCGCATCCGGGCGCATTTCCCCGCCGCGCGCTTCGCCAAGATCCCCGGCGCGGGCCATTGGCTGCATGCCGACAAGCCCCGCGAGTTCGAGGCTGCGGTCCGGATTTTCCTCGACGCGTGAAGGGGTTACTGCAGGTGCCGGATTTTCTGCGCGACGACCCAAGCCGCCGGAAGCCCAAGCAACGCGCCCAGGACGGCCCCTGCCACGATGGGTTGCGAGCCGGCCAGTCCCATAGACAGCACCGCGATGACGCCGGCGCCCGCCAGCGAGGTGCCGATGATGGTGAACATGAGGAAAAACAGTCTCATACAGGCAATCTCCCGAATATGGCGCGCTTTCACGAACCGGGATAGCGGCGCGGCCCGGCGCGCGCCTTGATCTGGGACAGATTGGGGGACGAAAAATGCGGAAGACGCCGGGGGATCGGGCAGAGCCCAATCACATGTCTTGCGACACATCCCGACGCCTTCCAATGAACCTTTATCCCCCCAAAGGGCATCCGGCCCAGTTTGCATTGGGACTCGCATCCCGCCGCTGTCACGGTCTTGACCCGAGGGCCGTTTCCATGACGCGCCATCTGCCTTGGGCCCATGACCCGGTCCGCTAAAGATCTGAAAGAACTCAGCTTTCCTTCTGTCACACTCCCTGCGATCTTGCAGTCCGACCCGGTACCGAAGCCCGGTCACGGCCTTGCGCGATCCCATTCAGGTGTCTTGCGCCCCGCTGTCGGAGCGTGAGCCCCTTGGCGGTAAGATGAGGATGTCCCGTGGCAGCGATTCGGCCAAGAAAATAGCAGTGCAGCATGATTTTTTTCTGGGGATTGCGTGGGGGTAAGCCTGTGGAAATCCGGGGGATACGGGGCGGAAATCTGAACGGTTTCGCGGGCTTATGGCGACCGTTTCGGGCGGGTGTCGGCGGCGCCGGAATGCTGCGGGTGCGAAGGGGTTTTCGGGGCGAAATCCGGTGTACACCCCCTGTACACCCCCCGATGCGCCCCCCGTACAGACGCGGGGGGGCGGGCAGGTCACCCCAACCGCTCGGGCGGCCAGGCCGAATCCGCCCGCTTGATCGCATTGGTCACCCAGATGCCGAGCGGCACGCCCAAGACGATCCCGACGACCCCGGAGATCGCGAAGGCCCACCAGGTGTAGAACCCGAGGGCCAAGGCGACGATCACGACCGTGCCCGCGATACTGGCGACGAAAAGGGGAATGTTGAACCACCGCAACCCCGGGTGGCGGCGCAATGAGCGATGCGTAGCCATGATGGCACCTCCGTTCTTTACGCTTTTTCAACGCCGAGACCGGCGGTCCGGTTCCATGCGGGACGGTGGGTGGGGAGGTGGAGGTCGGGTCGGGGTCGGGTTTGGGGATGCCCGAGCGGGTGAGTGGGTGGCGAGGTGAACCCCGCCCTACTGGTGCAATTTCAACGCCATGTCACATTCGAACGCGAAACATTGAAATCGACAAACCCTTGCTCAGACAAAAAACGCGCGCGTCCTCTTCGCTCCATTCGCAGCTAGGGCCCAAGACGAGCTCACTTATTGCTCTACTCCGGTCGATTTCGTTTGATTTGATAAAGCCATATCTCTGGAACAGAAATTGCTTGTCGTCAGAAAGGCCGGGGTTGGTTGGGTGATATGCTGACATTCTTCTGTACGTCTCGGGATCGACAATATCCTCGATAGAAGCATATTGCTCATCGTCCATAGAGAAGCTCAAGCGATACTCTTGCTCGTAGTCCCAATATGACTGCTTGGTTGAAACTGTTGCCTCAATCAATCGCAAGACAAAAGGTACATGCGAAAAATTCAACTGAGAGTGTCCGACCTTCTGTGTATGATTAATTTGGCCCATGCTTCATCTACGAAGGAGCATGACGACAATGACGATTTCCAAGGAACTGCTGGACGAGCTGCTGAGCGGCGTTGAACGACC
>Ga0189284_100481_pt1 | contig 16065 bp, 16 predicted proteins | sample N32C7minimetaG_FD_130314 | JGI IMG/M metagenome (GOLD analysis project Ga0189284, IMG submission 130314) | Marine microbial communities from the Costa Rica Dome - N32 C7 mini metaG | ecosystem: Environmental > Aquatic > Marine > Oceanic > Photic zone | place: Costa Rica: the Eastern Pacific...
CCGGAGCGCTGCTGGAGGGTGGTGGTCATGAGAACGGAAAGAAATGTTCCCGAAGGAACGGTTTAAGGAAGGGCAGGAGAGCCCTGCCTGATCGGGATTGTAAAGGAAGTTTGCGCTGTGTGTTGCTGGCTTGATGAAGTTGTTGTGAAGAGGCCCTCCGCCCCTTTGGCGGCAGCGCTTGTTAGCGTCCCGAAAGCCTCATGGCAGCTTCCGTGGCACCACAACAAGAACGGGTGTTGCTGGTGCGGCTGCCCTGCAATCCGATCTTCCCGATCGGGCCGATCTACCTCGCCGACCATCTGCACAAATGCTTCCCGGAGATGCCTCAGCGCATCCTGGATCTCGCTGCTCTGCCGGTGCTGGATGTCCATCGCGTGCTGGACGCCACCGTTGACCAGTTCCAACCGACGCTGCTGGTGTTCTCGTGGAGAGACATCCAGATCTATGCGCCGGTCGATGGGCGTGGGGGCAATCCTCTTCAGAATTCGTTTGAGGTCTTCTACGCCCGCAATCCGCTGAAGCGTCTGCATGGAGCCTTGGGCGGGCTTCAGTTAATGAGCAGTCATTACGGCGAGCTGCGCAGAAATCAGCGTCTGGTGCGTCAAGGCTTGAAACGTGCACGCCGCCACCAGCCGACGGCCAGAGCAGTGCTTGGCGGTGGAGCTGTCAGTGTGTTTTACGAGCAACTCGGCAAGTCGCTCCCCAAAGGAACGGTGGTCTCCATCGGTGAGGGGGAGCCGCTGCTCGAGAAGTTGATTCAGGGTCACTCCCTCGAGGGCGAACGATGCTTCGTGGTTGGCGAGAAGCCCCGTTCAGGCCTGATTCATGAGCAGCCGGAAAGTCGGCCCAAAACCGCCTGCAATTACGACTACATCGCTTCGATCTGGCCCCAGCTCGACTGGTACCTCGAAGGCGGTGACTTTTACGTTGGAGTTCAGACCAAGCGCGGTTGCCCGCACAACTGTTGTTATTGCGTCTACACGGTGGTGGAAGGCAAGCAGGTGCGCCTTAACCCCGTGGATGAGGTGGTGAAAGAGATGCGCCAGCTGTACGACCGCGGTGTTCGTGGTTTCTGGTTCACCGATGCCCAGTTCATTCCGGCGCGGCGCTACATCGAAGACGCCAAGGAACTGCTGCGGGCGATCAAGGCGGAAGGGCTGACCGGCATTCGTTGGGCCGCCTATATCCGCGCTGACAATCTGGATCCCGAATTGGCCCAGCTCATGGTGGAGACGGGTATGAGCTATTTCGAGATCGGCATTACATCCGGCTCGCAGGAGCTCGTTCGCAAGATGCGCATGGGCTACAACCTTCGCACCGTTCTGGAGAGTTGCCGGATGCTGGCGAATGCGGGCTTCCGGGATCACGTGTCGGTGAACTACTCCTTCAACGTGATCGATGAGCGACCGGAAACCATCCGCCAGACTGTGGCTTATCACCGAGAGCTGGAGGCCATTTTTGGCGCTGATTTGGTTGAGCCAGCGATCTTTTTCATTGGTTTGCAGCCCCATACCCACTTGGAGCAATACGGTTTTGATCAGGGTTTGATCAAGCCGGGTTACAACCCGATGAGCATGATGCCGTGGACGGCCCGCAAGCTTCTCTGGAACCCCGAGCCGATGGGGAGCACCTTTGGCAGAGTGTGTCTTGAGGCATTTGATCGCAATCCTGCGGATTTCGGTCGCACGGTGATGTCCATTCTTGAACGGGATTACGGCGTAGCTTCGCTTCAGGAAGCGTTACGAGCCCCTGTGGCCGGCCGGGCTGCCTTGGCAACGGCTGTGCGCTGATTCCTCAATGCTGTTGTGATTTCTCACGATAAAAAATGTATTTTCATCCACATCCCCAAGTGTGGTGGTACGTCTGTTGAAGATGTGATTTGGCCGCAAGAATAAGATCGTACCGAGGACGATCTTTGGATGGGTTTTGTGAACCAGTTTGAAAACAAATATCAAACTGGGGGCCTGCAACACCTTTTGGCTTGGCAGATTTGCGAAGAGGTTGGCTTTGATGTTTTCAGTGCCTACTATAAGTTTGCCTTTGTGAGGAATCCCTGGGATCGGATCGTTTCGCAATTTGCTTACATGCAGCAAAGGCCAGATCTAATGGATTTTCTGGGGATGACTTCGGATACGGAATTCAAGGCTTACCTCGAATTGATTCGTCGCAAGGAGCACGTGCAGTGGATACCTCAGGTGCGGTTTCTGCTTGACCAAGATGGACCTTTGCTCGTTGATCGAATTGGGAGATTGGAGTCTTTTGATAAAGATTGTGGGCAAATTTTTTCTGCTCTTGGGTTGCCGCTCGATCAGTTGCCCGGCCATGCCAATCGATCAAAGAGGCAGCCATTTCAAGCGTACTATTCTGATGATGAAACGATTGAAGCTGTTGCCGATATCTTTTCTGAAGATATCTCTTTTTTGGGATATAAATTTGCAGATCCTTCTCTCTAGGTGGTCTGTTCTGGTGTCGCCCAGGGGTAAGACCATGCTATTTGAGTGCCCACGCCTGTCTTGGCAACATGCTGTTGGAGATGATGCTTCGCAATGATTTGGTCGCTGCTCTCGAAGTGATCGGTTAATTTTCTCAGCTTGATTTGAAGCAATTGTTCCAGGTAGTCTTTAATTCCCTTTGCTGATTTGGTGTGAATCAAGTTATTCATCTGCAAGGGATCATTGGTGTTGTCGAATAAAAGCCAGGCTCCGCTTTCGTTGCGCACATAGGTGTGCTGGTTTGTGCGCACGCCGCGATAGGCTTATTCCGTACAGTTGAAGTGGCCCCGCCTGCACTGGTGCACTAAGGAGTCCTGCGTCTGAACTTTTTTCAGGTTTTTTGCCTCGGATGGTAGTGCTCCAGTCCTTGCCCTGTACGTGATCTTCCTGTTTTAAATTTGCCAATCCAAGCAGTGTTGGCATCAGATCTGGTGCGTCAATCGGTGCATTGCATTGCTGCCCTGCGCGATGTTTGCTGCCTGGGTCTCTGATGACGAGAGGAACGCGCACAGATTCTTCAAATGGAAACAGCTTTCTGGTTAAGCCGTGGCTGAAAATCATGTCGCCATGATCGGATGTGAAGACCACAATGGTCTTGTCGTCGAGGTTGTTTTTCTTGAGGCTTCGCAGGATGGTTTTCAGGCAATCGTCGAGAGCTGAGATATGGGAGTAGTAGCCATGTAGCTGCTCTCTTGCCTGGTTCTGGTGCTTCCCTGGAACGTTTTCAGGGATCTTGATTGTTGATTTGTCGTATAGCTCTTGGTATTGATGGGGGGGCTGAATGGTATGGGTCATGGGGTGGCCCCCATGAAACAGCGAGGAAAAAGGGTTGTGCATTTTTTGCAAATTCTTTGATGAGTTTTGCGGCGCAACGGCTTTGGGCGATGGCGTCGTAGCCCTTCCAGAGTTTTTGCTCTTGATCATCATTCAAAAAGAATGGTGATTGGTGGTAATTGCGGTTGCATTCGTTCCCTTGCCAGTGATCAAAGCCTGCACTATATTGTTTGGGTATTGGTGAGTTTCTTCGGTTGAATCCTCCAGTTGGCGACCCATAGACATGCCATTTGCCGATGTATGCCGTTTGTTAGCCATTTCTTTTGAAGGCAGAGGCGATCGAATTGTGTTTTGGGTCCAAACAAGTGTCGTTCACCAGGACGCCATGTTGGAGTGGGTAAAGACCGGTCAGCAACGATCCTCGGTATGGAGAATATTGTGAACAGCCGGAAATGGCGTTTGGAAAGTCAATGCCCTGGCTTTTGAAGCGATCAAGTGTGGGTGTGCGGCACTGATCAACATCCGATGTGCCTCGCCATTGATCCGCAAAAACAACCACGACATTCTGAGGCCTTCGATTGGTCAGCCTTTGACGAATCAGTTGAAATTCTTGTCCCAGCACTGCTGTTTATTTTGCGACTTGAATAGGTGCATTTGCTGTTTGGTTTGAATCAGTAGGGCGCTGATGCTCCAAAAAATGACTTTGTTCACGAGCATAGCGTTTAAGCTAAGCTTGCAAAAATTTTTGCTAGGAATTCGGGTTTTCAAATTTCCGAAGTTTATAAATATCGTAAATTTCTTTGGTTTCCCATGGCTCAAATGGATGTTTTATCTTGTATTTTTTAATTCTTTCGGAAAAGTTCTTGCATCGCACAAAAATGTTTTCGTTTATTATTTTATGGCTCAGTTCGTTTTTCGTGAGGATTAGATACGGTATTAAGTGGTGTCCTTTGCCGCTGTAGTTGGTAAGCTTTTCAGCGGAATTAATATCTACCCTTGATTTTAATTTTTCTTTTGATTTTTCTATTAATGAACGGTGTGATCCGAAGTGTAAGTGTACGAGAGATATTTCGCTTTCGCTGGTTCGATGCGAAGAGCTGCAGCTGTGAAAGCCGATATTTAGATTTCGAAAATCGGTTGTTGTGAAAAAGAGTTTCGTTGGCCTTTCGGCTGGCATTGGCATAAATTCATGGTGTGAAAAGGGCGAATTGTTTAACCTTCTCTTTACTTTAAAGATTTTTCCTGAGGCGCATCCATGCAAATATTTTTTAATACTTTTGGCTTTGCACTCTATTCCTTTTTGAGTCTCTAGTGTCAAAAATTCGTCGCAATCAAGCGGTATGCTGACGCAATTTGGTTTGTGATTTTTTTTGATCAACTCTTCGATTATGGCTCCTTTCTTCTCGAATTCTTCGGGATTCTCTTTGGAGACAATATTGAATCCTTTTTTTGCTAATAATTCCAGTATTTTTAGCGTTTTTTGTTCATTTGATCCGTTGTCAACGATTGTAATATTTGCAGGACGGGTGATCTTTGTGTGATATTTAGACCACGCTTCAAGAAGGTCGCATTCATTTTTTTGCATCATATATATAAGTATTTTATTTGACTTGCTTAGTTGCGCTTTTATAAAGTTAATAGGCAGGCTTAATTTAAGCATTTGATTTGGATGAGATTTTTGTGAATAATAAAAATGTGGTAGATAAAAGGTATATTCCAAGAGGACTTCCTATAGGATTGTTAAATTCAATACTAGCTCCTCCCAGAAGCCATAAGGGCAGTTTCTGATTTGTTGAGATAAGAATATTTTGTAATAGAAACCACCCAGCGACTAGTCCGCCATGCAGGCCAATGCAGCCCCAAAGTGAACCCCGGTCTGCTTGCCGCTGTTTGGCAAGAACCATCCCTAGTAGAAATAGGCCGATGAGTAGGCCGCTCATTGCACCCAGCCCCAGGTTGAAGCGCGTGTGAACGAGGCTGAAGATGCTGGCTTGGGCTATGGCTCCACGACGCGAGCCCATCATTCGATTGAGTTCCTCCCAGAGCCAGCCGCGAAAAATCAATTCTTCTGCAAAGCCAACGCCGAGGCAGAGCAACACAGCATTCACCAAGTGGCTTCCATCCACTTCGCCTCGCCAATCTCCCGAGCCTTCGATCAGAACGACGCTTGTGATCACCGTCAGCAGCCCTGCGGCAATGAGAAGACCTTTGAGAAGAGCAGCTGCAGGTGTGGGTCGTTTCTGTGGGGTAGCCCCGCAGATTCCCAGGGCCGCCCAAGGCCGTGATTCGGACCAACGCAGTGCTGCCCAGCGGGGCAGCACCAGGAGGAACAGCGCAAAACTCAGCACCGTTCCGGTGAGTGAGAGCTGATCCATTGGCAGGCCAAGCAGCGTCAACGGAACAGCGGCAAGCCACCCCAACGCATAAAGGAGAGGAATGAACAGAACCGTGGGCAGCCAGGCCGGCTGAAGCAGGAGAAACCTCTTCAGCAGTTGCTTCATCGCTCTAGTTTTCAGGCTCGATGGAGCTGGTCAGCCCCTTGGCCTTGAGGGTTTCGCAATAGAACTCCGCCGGTTCGATGTCACACACGATCACCAAGCCCACGCCTGTGTTGTGGGCCTCCAGCATCACGGCCATGCAGTCCTGCTCGCTGAGTTGAGGCACGACCTGCTGCAGGGTGGCCACCACGTATTCCATGGAATTCACCGGATCGTTGTGCAGCAGCACCTTGTAGCGAGGCGAGCGCTTGCGAACCCGCTCTGGCGCCTTGTCCAGAACAGCTGCACCACCTGGTTTTTGGCTGGGAGAGTCCACCGCCATGACCATTGATCCGAAGCCTTTGGAATCTAAAGGGAATGGGGAGAGGGGGCGGCTCACAACGCCTTGATGCGTGCCATGGCTTCATCCACGTTGGCGCGGCTGTTGAAGGCCGACAAGCGGAAATACCCCTCGCCAGCGGCGCCGAAACCGCTGCCGGGTGTGCCCACCACGTTGGCCTTGTTGAGCAGATGGTCGAAGAAGCCCCAGGAGTCCATGCCCTCAGGGGTCTTGATCCAGACGTAGGGAGCGTGTTCGCCGCCATAGACGGTGAGGCCTGCAGCACTGAGTTCGCGGCGAATGATCGCGGCGTTCTCCATGTAGAAGCTCACCAGGGCCTTCACCTCGGCCTGACCGGCTTCGGAATAAACAGCCTCAGCTCCGCGCTGAATGATGTAGCTCACACCGTTGAACTTGGTGCTCTGACGTCGGTTCCACAGCCCCCAGAGTTCCACGGCTTCGCCGTTGGCTGCTTTGCCTTTCAGCCCCTTGGGCACCACGGTGAAGGCACAGCGCGTGCCGGTAAAGCCGGCGTTTTTGGAGAAGGATCGGAATTCGATGGCACAGTCCCGGGCTCCTTCGATCTCGAAGATGGAGTGGGGGAGTTCCGGATCCTGGATGAAGGCCTCGTAGGCCGCATCGAAGAGGATCAGTGCGCCATTGGCGCGGGCGTAGTTCACCCAGGCCTGGAGTTGTTCCCGGGTGGCGACGGCACCGGTGGGGTTGTTGGGGAAGCAGAGGTAGATCAGGTCGACCGGTTCACTGGGAATCTGCGCTGCAAAGCCGTTGTCTGCGCTGATCGGTAGGTAGGTCAGTCCCGCGTAGCGACCGATCTCTCCAGCTTCCCCGGTGCGGCCAGCCATCACGTTGCTGTCCACGTACACCGGGTAGACGGGGTCCGTGACGGCCACCTTGTTGCTCTCGCCGAGGATGTCGAGGATGTTGCTGCTGTCGCACTTGGAGCCGTCGGAAACAAAAATTTCCTCGGAACTGATGTCGCAGCCTCGGGCTTGGAAGTCGTTTTTGGCGATGGCCTCCCGCAGCCAGCCGTAGCCCTGTTCCGGGCCATAGCCATGGAAGCCTTCGGCGGTGCCCATCGCATCGATGGCGGTTTTCATGGCTTCACGGCAGGCCAGCGGCAGGGGTTCCGTGACATCACCGATGCCCAGGCGGATCAGCGCTGCCTCGGGATTGGCGCTGCTGAATGCTTTGACGCGTCGACCGATCTCAGGGAACAGGTAGCCCGCTTTGAGCTTGAGGTAGTTGCCGTTGACCTGAACCACGGAATCGGGAGCTATTTCTGCGGTGCATCCTGCCGTGTCGGTAGCTCCATACGATGACCTCAGGAGTCAGGACATCCGACGTGGTCGTCTCATCCCTGGATCACCCGGTTGATTTTCATGCCCTGGTGGACAGCGGCATCAACAAACCGGCCCGCTACATGGGGCATGAGTTAGGGGTTGAACCACGTGACTGGCAGACAGCGTCGGTTCGCTGGGCGCTCACCTACCCCGAGATCTATGAGGTTGGCTCCAGCAACCTGGGCCACATCATTCTTTATTCGATCCTCAATGCCGTCCCCGGGCAGTTGTGTGATCGCGCCTATCTTCCAGCGGCTGATCTGGCAAGCCGCTTGCGGGAACGTTCCCAGGCGTTGTTTGCCGTGGAAAGCCGTCGGCCTTTGCCGGCCTTCGACATCCTGGGTTTCAGTCTCAGTTACGAACTGGGCGCCACCAACATTCTTGAGATGCTGGATCTGGCGCAGGTGCCCATCCGCGCCGCTGATCGGGGCGACTTGCCCCTGAGTGATCCTGCAGCACCTCCTTTGATTTTCGCTGGTGGGCCCACCGCCACCAGCAATCCAGAGCCCTATGCCCCGTTTTTCGACTTCATCGCTCTGGGTGACGGTGAGGAGCTGTTGCCCGAAATCGGTCTGGTGGTGGCGCAAGCCAAAGCGGATGGATTGACGCGATCGCAATTGCTGCGGGATCTGGCCCAGGTTCCCGGCGTTTACGTGCCTGCGCTCTATGGAACGGGCGCCGATGGGGTCACCCTCGAGCCGCTTCATCCTGATGTCCCGGCACGGGTTCTTCGCCGTGTGGCGACGCCAATGCCCCACTACGCCATGGGTCTCGTGCCCCATGTGGAAACGGTGCACGACCGTCTCACGGTGGAGATTCGCCGCGGTTGCACCCGGGGTTGTCGCTTCTGCCAGCCCGGAATGTTGACGCGACCGGCTCGGGATGTGGAACCCGAAGCGGTGATCGAGGCAGTGGAGACCGGCATGAAACAAACCGGCTACAGCGATTTCTCGCTGCTCTCCTTGAGCTGCAGCGACTATCTGGCGCTGCCGGCGGTGGGGGTGGAGTTGCGCAACCGCCTGGCGGATCAGAACGTCACGCTTCAACTGCCCAGCCAGCGGGTGGATCGCTTCGATGAAGACATTGCCCACATCCTTGGCGGCACGCGGAAAGCGGGTCTCACCTTCGCCCCGGAGGCCGGGACACAGCGCCTCCGCGACATCGTCAACAAGGGCCTCACCGATGACGACCTTCTGGATGGCATCCGCACGGCCATGCAGAACGGGTACCGCAAGGTGAAGCTGTACTTCATGATCGGTCTCCCCGGTGAGACGGATGCCGATGTTCTCGGCATTGCCGAGACCTGCGTGATGCTCCAGCAGCGCTGCCGTGATCTGGGTCGGCTGAACCTGAACATCACGATCAGCAATTTCACGCCCAAGCCCCACACCCCTTTTCAGTGGCACAGCGTCTCCACAGCTGAGTTTGAGCGGCGCCAGGTGCTGCTCAAGGAGGCCTTCAGGCGTTTGCGCGGCGTGAAGGTGAATTTCACCGATGTGCGGCTTTCGGCCATGGAGGATTTTGTGGGCCGCAGCGATCGGCGCCTTGCCCCGGTGATCGAGGCGGCCTGGCGAGCTGGTGCCGGCATGGATGCCTGGTTCGAGTCGCTGGATCGCACCTACGCCGCCTGGACCGCAGCCATCGCGGATGCCGGCCTGGAGGGGCGTTACCGGGAGATGGAGGTGGGGGGTTGGAGTGCTGTGGCTGCGCTGGATCGGGAGGATCTGGAAGCGTTCTGTGCTCAGCCACTCCCCTGGGATCACATCGACACCGGCATCGACAAAGCCTGGCTCGCGGACGATCTGCAACGGGCTCTGGCGGCGGCGGTTGTGCCCGACTGCTCCTTTGATGGTTGCAGCAGTTGTGGGGTCTGCGGCCCGGATCTCGGGCACAACGTGGTGGTTCCCGCTCCTGAGGTGCCAACCCAGGTGCCGACCCAGGCGCCGCCCAGTGACCGGGTGTGCCGGATCCGGGTGCAATTCGCCAAAACGGGATCGATGGCGCTGCTCAGCCATCTTGATTTGATGCGCATGCTGGAGCGGGCCCTTCGTCGCAGTGCGCTTCCGATCAGCTTCACCGGTGGGTTTCATCCACTGCCGCGGGTTCAGATCGCTTTGGCACTTCCCCTCGGTGCTGAGGCCCAGAGCGAGTGGATGGATCTGGAATTCACCGAGGCCCTGGATCCCAACCACTTCCGCAAGACGCTTCAGCCGTTGCTGCCGGAGGGCATTCAGCTGCTGGCGGCAGCTGAGGTTCCCGTCAGTGGCAAGAGCCTTTCGCAAGAACTGACGGGGGCCATTTGGTGTTTTGATCTCGTGCCGCAGGAGCAGGCCCTGATGTCATTGGATTGGACTGCGGCGGTGGATCAGCTCCTGCAGGCCACAGCCTTGGTGTGGCACGACACCGACAAGAAGGGCCGCCCTCGGGAACGGGATTGCCGCCCCGCGTTGAAGGCGCTGCAGGTGACGGATCAGAACGCCAATGGATCCGTTCGGCTTCGCTTGGAAGCGGCGGTGGATGAGATGGGTCGAAGCTTGCGCCCTGCTCAGATTCAGCACTGGCTGGCTGAGACCGTTGGTCAGCCCTTGCAGGTGCAACGCTTGGCGCGAGAGGCCCTGCTCCTCAGTGCGCAGTGCTAATTTGGCTAAAGAACAGGTGTTTCGTCCATCGGGACCAACCTTGTTCCGGTCTTGTCTGATCCAACACGGATATCGAGGTCCACATCACGGCTTGCACGGCGGTCTTTTTTGGAACCCCCAAGCCTGAGTCATAGGAGTTCTTGCTCCGCAACCTTTTGGTCTTGCTGACCAGCTCAGATCTTTCCATCAACCCGTGAGGGAGAACCGGCAGGTTCCTCAACGGATTTGGCCCTCAATCGGGCTCAACCAGTCCTGTTATGCCCCAGCAAATTGTCATCGCGGAGCAGCTGCGCATCGCAGCAGTGCTGACCGATGAACGCGTTGATGAACTCATCGTCGCGCAGGGTCGTTATCAGATCGGAGATGTCTATTTAGGAACGGTAGAAAATGTTCTGCCAGGCATTGATGCCGCCTTCGTCAATATCGGTGAGAGTGAGAAAAACGGGTTCATCCATGTCACCGATCTTGGGCCGCTGCGTCTGAAGAAAGGTTCAGCAGGGATCACTGAACTTCTGGAGCCTCGCCAGAAGGTTCTGGTTCAGGTGATGAAAGAACCGACCGGCACCAAAGGCCCACGGTTGACGGGAAATCTTGCTCTGCCAGGTCGCTACCTGGTTCTTCAGCCCCATGGCCAGGGGGTCAACATCTCCCGGCGCATCAGTTCTGATGCAGAACGGAACCGGCTGCGTGCCCTTGGTGTTCTGATCAAGCCGCCTGGAGCCGGTCTGCTGATCCGTACGGAAGCCGACGGCATCAGCGAAGAGCTGTTGATTGAGGATCTGGAATCCTTGCTGCGCCAGTGGGAGGCGATTCAGCAAGCCGCTGAAACGGCTGCACCGCCGGTGCTGCTCAACCGCGATGAAGACTTCATCCATCGGATTCTGCGGGACCACATGGGCCCGGATCTGGCCCGGGTTGTGGTGGACGATGCCGCCGCTGTGAACCGTGTGAGCAGTTTCCTTGGTGCCGAAGCCGGCAATGTGCTGGTGGAGGCTCACAGTGAACCCAGCGAGTTGCTGGAGCACTACAAGGTCAATGCCGCCATCCGCGATGCGCTGAAGCCGCGGGTTGATCTGCCGTCCGGTGGCTACGTGATCATCGAGCCCACCGAAGCACTCACGGTGATCGATGTGAACTCGGGCTCGTTCACACGATCGGCCAATGCGCGCGAAACCGTTCTGTGGACCAACTGCGAGGCGGCGATCGAAATCGCTCGCCAGCTCAAGCTTCGCAACATCGGTGGGGTGATCATCATCGACTTCATCGATATGGATTCCCGTCGTGATCAGCTCCAGCTGCTGGAGCATTTCACGACAGCCGTCCGTGACGACTCAGCCCGCCCGCAGATTGCACAGCTCAGCGAACTGGGCCTGGTGGAACTCACCCGCAAGCGTCAAGGGCAGAACATCTATGAACTGTTTGGTCGGGCTTGCCCCAGCTGTGGTGGTCTGGGCCATGTGGCCGTTCTTCCCGGCAAAGACCTGCTTCAACCTCTGGCAACGGCCACAGGATTGGTTCGCTCGGCGGCCTCTGCCCGCGCCGAAGTTGTTGCGCCAGGAGAGAGCGGTGGCAATGGCCGGCGGCGGCGCGGTGGTCGAGGGCGCGGCAGTCAGGATGCCGTCCTTCCTGTCGAGACGACCGACACCACTGCCCCTGAGGTGTCGACCCAAGAGGCTCAGGAGCCCGCGACCGCCCGTCGTCAGGACCCTGAATTGGTTGCCGTCCCGATGACCGGCGAGCAACAGCAGTTGTTTGGTTGGCTGGGATTGAACCCTGCCCTGTTGCTGGAGGAGCCCCCTACATCCGACAACGTCGTGGTCCGGGTTGTGCGTCCTGGCGAGGACGAGCAGGAGGTGCTGGAGGCGGCGCGTCAGCAATTGGCGGCCAGTTCCGGACGCCGCCGTCGTCGTGGCGGACGGGGTGGTCGTTCAGGTTCACGCAACGGGGCGAGTCAGTCCACTGCGATCCCGGTCCCTGCCGCTGAGACTCCTGTTGTCGTCACCTCATCCGCCCCGGATGAGTCGGTTCCCCTGATGGTGGAGATCACCCCCTTGGAGGCGGTGACCAACCTGACGATCACCGAACCAGAACCGGCCCCCATCAGCCAACCGGCTGAGCCTGAGCCTGTGGCCGTGGCGGACACATCTGAGCCTGATGAGCCTCGCCGTCGCCGTCGCCGCTCCTCGGCTGTCGCCACGGTCTGAGTCGGATGACCGCGCAGGACTCCCTCCCCCTCGGGCGGGACGTGGCTGGTGTGGATGAAGTCGGTCGCGGTTGCTTGTTCGGTCCTGTGTTTGCGGCTGCTGTTGTGCTCGAGACCGCAGCGGCTCAAGAGCTGTTGAAGGCAGGGCTGACCGATAGCAAAAAACTGTCAGCCAAGCGTCGGGCTGCTCTGGTTCCGGTGATCCAGTCGCTGTGTGCGGCATCCGGTCTGGGCCAGGCATCAGCGCGCGAAATTGACGCCTGCGGCATCCGCGTTGCCACGGAACGCGCCATGTTGCGGGCGCTGCAGCGACTGCCGCAGCGCCCTGGGCTCGTGCTGGTGGATGGCAACCTTCCCCTTCGGCTGTGGCAGGGCCCGCAGCGCACGGTGATCGCAGGGGACAGCCGATCAGCGGCCATTGCTGCGGCGAGTGTTCTGGCCAAGGAGGCCAGGGATGCACTCATCCGGCGCTTATCGGCTCGATTCCCTGGTTACGGCCTCGAGCGCCATGCGGGCTACGGCACGGCGCAACATCGTCAGAGCTTGATGGCCTCAGGCCCCACGCCCCTGCATCGGCACACGTTCTTGAGGCGTCTGCTCGGTTGAGCCTTGCCCGTCGGTTTCCCGGCACCAGCTTCGGTAGTCGTCGATCAGTTGCTGGCCAACCCGGGCTTTGATGCCAATGAGGATGCCACTCAAGATTGATTCGCCCGTTGATTCCAGCACCCGTTTGGGGATCAGCTTGAGCAGCGATGGCTGGCTGACGCTCACCGAAAGATGGGCATGTCCCTGAAGTCCGTCGGGTGTGGACGTCAGCCGTGCTTCCAGGTTCAGGGCGAAGTCATCAACAATCCCCAGACCCTCCAGTTCGCAGTCGAGGGCCTGCATCACCAAGGTGTCGCCTTCCATGTGGATCTGGAGGGACACCACGGGTTTCACGTGGAGCTGGAAGACCTGAAGGCTGGTTACCACATAGCGGTAGCGCCCTGACTGCAGGCGGGTGAGCTGTTTGGCATCCAGCAGGGCCCCGAGGACGCGCTCCTCCTCCAGCAGGTAAGTGGGAAGCCGCTCTGCTCCGGTTCGGACAGGCAGATCAAGCTTTTGACTGGCTTCGAAGGCCAGGGGCATGGTCTTCACCTGACGCGGCATGATCTTATCGAGTCCATCCAGTGCGGCTTCGATGCCTACACGTCTCGCATTCCTTGGCCCAGTCGGGACCTATGGCGAGCAGGCCGCCCGGGTGTTGATCGAACAGGACGCTCTCGAGGATGTCCAGCTCGTTCCCTGCGTGGGGCTCCGATCGGTGGTGGAACAGCTGGCTGGAGGGCAGTGTGATGCAGCCGTTGTCCCGATCGAGAACTCGGTTGAAGGGGGGGTGACAGCGACCCTCGATGCGCTGTGGTCCCATCCAGAGCTCTGTATCCGCAGGGCTTTGGTGCTGCCGATTCAGCACGCTCTGCTGGGGAGTGGGCCGCTCAGCAGAGTCACCGAAGTGCTCTCCCACCCGCAGGCCCTGGCCCAGTGCAGTGGCTGGTTGGCCCAGCATCTGCCCGACGCCTTGCAACTGCCCACCTCATCCACGGCTGAAGCAGCTCGCATGGTGGCGGGCAGTCCCTTCCGGGCTGCGATCGCCTCCCAGACCGCTGCCCGGGAACACGGGTTGGATCAGCTGGCGTTCCCGGTGAACGATGTTGCGGGCAATCGCACCCGTTTTCTGCTGCTGCGCCGTGGGCAGCGCAGTGAGCATGGCGATTTGGCCAGTCTGGCGTTCTCGCTGCATCGAAATGCGCCGGGGGCTTTGTTGGAGGCTTTGGCCTGTTTGGCTGAGCGGGGCCTGAACATGAGTCGGATTGAATCGCGACCGTCCAAACGGGAGCTGGGGGAATACGTCTTTTTTGTGGATGTGGATCTTCCGCCGGCTCCGTCAGCGGCTCTGAAGGATCTGATCGCCCAGTTGCAGCCTCTGTGTGAGCATCTCGCCCATTTCGGTGCCTACCCCAGCAGCGATTTGAGCGGCTGTTGAGGATCAGTCTTTTCTGATCCGGAAGACGCCGAATTGCATCAGACCGGTGGCGAAGGCCCAGTGCATCAGCAGCAACGTCGGCGTTTCTCTCAGGCCTTGCAGGACCGCTTTCGGTCCCAGGCTGAGCACCGCCCAGGGACGGCGGACGCCCTCGATGATCGAGTCAATCCATGAGGGGAGCGTGGCCTGGGTCCAGTCACCGGTGACGATCTCGCCACGGTTGTGCACGCTGTTGTCGAGGTTCTGGCGGAACCCCTTGATGCTGGCGAATTCAGGGTGGGCCCATTGGTTGAGCAGCTGACGCATCACCCAGCGTTCGGTTCGCGTCATGCCGCCGTCAGATGGATCCCGGCGGTTCCAGTCGGCCACTGCAAGCAGACCCCCCGGTCGCATCACCCGCAGCAGCTCATCGGCATAACGCTGCTTGTCCGGCATGTGGGGACCGGCCTCCACACTCCAAACCGCATCAAAGCTCTGATCGGGCAGTTGAAGATCCAAGGCGTCCATCACCTGGAAGCGGCAACTCAGACCTGATGGGGTGAGTTGTGTGGCTCGTTCCACCTGAGCAGGGCTGATGCTGATGCCGAGAACGTTCAATCCGTAATCCCGCGCCAGGATTCGGGCACTGCCACCGATGCCGCATCCCACATCCAGCACCCGGCTGCCGGCGGGGAGTTGGTCCAGACCGCTCCATCGCACCAGCTCGTGGACGAAGGCTTCCTTGGCTTCGCGGAAGTCGCAGGAGCCGGGCGGGGTCCCGTAATGGCCGAGATGGACATGCTCTCCCCAGAGCTGCTCCAGCAAGCGGTCTTCCGTCCAGGCGTCGTAGGCGGAGGCGACACTCTCCGATGATTCGTAGCGCCGGTCGCGGCGAAGCCACAGCGCAACTCCGGTGGCTCCAACGGAGCCGACTACCAATAACAGAGATCCCAACATCACTTCAGATCCATCAACACAGTGCGGGCCGCCAGTTGGCGTCGGGTGTGGTCCAACATTTCAAATTGCTGACTCAACCGTTCGTGGGTGTCGGTTAGTTCCAGAAGACTCTGTTGCTCCGAAGCAGCCTGATCCAGATGGGCGCTGATCCAGAAGGAGAGTTCCCGCGGTAGATCAGGCAGATCGTCAGGCAGTTCCACCTCTCGGTTCTGCAGTTTGCTGGTCAGCTGAACGACGTCGCTCAAGGCTTCGCTCACCTTGTCCCGCAGGCTGTTGAGCTGGTCGGTGTCGGCCACGGGCTCATCCTCCAGCCAGCTCACAATCCCTGTTCGGTAGGGCGTTTCCCGCGTGATGTTGAGCAGCCGGAACCGCTGTTGGCCCAGCGAAACGATGTAGCTGCGACCGTCTTCGGTTGTTTGGTGCTGAAGCACTTCAGCGCAGCAACCGATTTCGGCCATTTCGCCGTTCTCGGGGTTGATGCGAACGATGCCGAATCGTTTGTCGGTCTCCAGAACCGTCTGGAGAAGCATCCGATAACGAGATTCAAAAATGTGCAGCGGCAGGAGCTGCTGCGGGAACAACACGACGTCCGGCAGGGGGAACAGGGGAAGCTCCCTCACAGAAAAATCGGACACGAACGCCGTGTTGTAGGCAACTGAATCCTAGGAAAATGAAGTTCTGATCGAACGGATCAGAGCTTCACTTCGATGTCCACACCACTGGGGAGATCAAGCTTCATCAGCGCATCGATGGTTTTGGCCGAGGGGCTGTAGATGTCGATGATCCGACGGTGGGTGCGGGTCTCGAAGTGCTCGCGGGA
>Ga0189284_100482_pt1 | contig 15996 bp, 12 predicted proteins | sample N32C7minimetaG_FD_130314 | JGI IMG/M metagenome (GOLD analysis project Ga0189284, IMG submission 130314) | Marine microbial communities from the Costa Rica Dome - N32 C7 mini metaG | ecosystem: Environmental > Aquatic > Marine > Oceanic > Photic zone | place: Costa Rica: the Eastern Pacific...
AGACCGGAGTAGCATTCATGGTGACAGCCCACCGCTTGTGCTCTGGCGGATCCTGGGAAGCTTGCGCGAAAGCAGGCTGGGCCAGGCTGGCAATAACAAAAATCGCTCCGAAGAGCGGTAATGACGCTCCGTGTGCAGTCTTGAGATCGATGGTCATGATCGTCTTCCCCCTTTTATGAGTATCCGCCATTCTCAGGACGGTGTTAATAGATTGATGGCGATATTGCCGCATAGTGCGCCGCGCTAGCTGGCCTGTCTCTGATGGCGGATGCTCCGCGAAACGGTAGAGGAGGGTTCATTATCAGCGCTCGCAATAAGCTCTGTCTTTCCGAGAATGAATCCTGCTGCGCGCTCCGCAATCATCATTGTCGGGGCATTCGTATTACCCGCAACGAGCGTCGGCATGATCGATGCATCGACGACACGAAGGCCCTCCACCCCGCGGACTCGCAACGCCGGGTCGACGACGGAATGCGGATCTTTTCCCATCCGGCATGTTCCGACCGGGTGGTAGATCGTTTCGGCTCGATGGCGGATGTCCGCTATGATGTCAGCTTCGCTCTCGATCGACGAGCCGGGAACCAGCTCGCGTTTCGAAAAGGTCGCTATCGACGGCGCCGACAGGATCTGACGCCCGATCCTTACCGCCGAGATCATCGTCTCGATGTCCTCGGGAGCCGAAAGATAGGCGGGATCGATCAAGGGATCGTCGAGCGGATTCCGGCTCTTTAGCCCGATCCGTCCCCGGCTCTTCGGTAATAGATCGCAGACATGCAATGTGTAGCCATAGCCGAAGGCGATCTGGCGGCCGTGGTCCTTCAGCAGAGTTGGAAGGAAGTGAAACTGCAGGTTCGGGCGACTTTGTGAGGGTGAGCTTTTGACGAATCCGCCGGATTCGGCAACGTTACTCGTCAGAAAACCCCGCCTCTGGAACACATAGGATAATGCGCCAGCCAGTGCCCGCGGGATGAACGATGGAGCAACCCCGATCGGCGTACGATCGTTCGCCTCGTGCATGATCGTGATGTCGAGATGATCCTGCAGGTTTTTTCCAACCGCCGGCAGATCGACGACGACCGGAATGCCGAACACCCCTAATTCTGCCGCGTCGCCGATGCCGGAAAGCATCAGCAACTGAGGTGAATTGATCGCCCCGCCTGACAGAATGACCTCGCCCCTGGTGCGCACGTCGGTGAGCTTGTCACCCGACGCATAGGTCACGCCGACCGCCTTGCGCCCTTCCAGAATGATCCGCGTTGCCCGCGCTCCGGTTACTATTCGGAGATTAGGCCGCCCTTTTGCGCCTGACAGAAAGGCTCGGGCAGAACTCCAACGCCGCCCTTTGCGTTGCGTAACCTGGTAGAAGCCGATCCCCTCCTGTGTGTCGCCATTGAAATCGGCGTTGTGCGAATACTGCGCTTCTTGCCCCGCCTCCACGAATGCTTCGCTCAGCCGGTTGACGGTCTTAAGATCGCTGACGTGAAGCTCGCCATAACCGCCGTGGTGCGCGTCAGCTCCAAATCGCTCGTTCGCCTCCATCGCCTTGAACAACGGAAGGACATTATCGAAGGACCAAATTGGGTCGGCCGCCTCTCCCCAGGCGTCATAGTCCTCGCGATGACCACGGATATACACCATTGCATTGATCGAGCTTGAGCCGCCGAGTGTCTTTCCACGCGGCCAGAACAGTCTCCGGTTGCCGAGGTTGGGCTGCGGCTCAGTCTCGTAGGCCCAGTTAAGCGTCTTGCTCTTGGAAAGAAGAGCGATCCCAATGGGCATATGGATCAGCGGACTGCGGTCGGGTGGCCCCGCCTCAAGCAGGCAGACCTGTATCTCAGGGTTTGCCGATAAACGCTCTGCTAGCAAACAACCAGCGGATCCCCCACCCACTATGATATAATCAAACATCCATCTCTCCGATCTGTAGTGCCAAGACAACTCTCTGTCTGGGCGCTCAGCCTAGAATGCGAACCGTAATATCGATCAGTCGCTTCACGGCGGGCGTGTAGGGCGGAAACAGAAGCCGCAATACAGAGAACCTGTCCCTCAAAACTGCGCGTTCGTGCGAGAAGGCCTTGAAGCCGTGGAAACCATGAGCGCTTCCGATACCGCTGTTGTTGACCCCTCCGAAGGGCAGATTGGGGTGCAGGTACTGGACGACGTTCTGGTTGATACAAACGCCGCCGGAACTGGTCCGTTCGATGATTGATTCCCAAAATGGAGCGTGCTTGCTGAAGATATAAAGAGCGAGCGGCTTGGGGCCGGTGTTGATTGTATCGATTACGCGGCTGATATCGTCATATTCGATCACTGGTAGAATCGGCCCGAAAATTTCTTCCCGCGAAATTGCCATTTCGGGGTCGGTCCCGCCGATCAGCGTTGGCGAGAGATATTTATGATCCGGATCTCGAACCCCTCCTTCGAGGACCAGCGCACCGCGCGAGGTTGCATCGTCGAGCAGCGCGCTGAGGCGAGCGAAATGCCGAGAATTTACGATCCGCCCGTAATCTTCACCGCATTTCTGATCGCACTCCGTCTCCCCGTATACGCGCCGAATTTCGCGGCGGAGGGCACCGACCAGGGACTTCGCCTGATTGCGCGCGACATAGATGTGATCGGGTGCGATGCAGGTTTGGCCATTGTTGGAGAACTTTCCCCAGACGATCTTGCGCGCTGCGTCGTCGATATCGGCTGTCGAATCGACGATCGTTGGCGATTTGCCGCCCAGCTCGAGCGTCACAGAGGTCAGGTGCTTCGCGGCGGCTTCCATTACAATTTTGCCGACTTGAGGGCTGCCAGTGAAGAAGATATGGTCGAACGGCAGGTCCAGCAGTGCCTGTGATACCAATGCGTCGCCCTCGCACACCGCGACATGTTCGCGCGGAAATGTCTCCTCAACGATCTGCCTAATGATGGCGGACGTCGCCGGCGTTAGCTCCGACGGTTTGATGATAGCTGTATTCCCCGCAGCCAAGGCTGACGCCAGGGGTCCGAGGCTCAGATTGACGGGGTAGTTCCATGGCGCGACAATCAGACACACGCCTTTGGGTTGGTAACGTACGTGTGCGCTGATCCCGAACATGCCGAGTGAGCCCGGGACGCGGTGCGGTTTCGTCCAGTATCTTAGGTGCCGTTTGGCGTGGGATATTTCCTGGTAGACCGGGAAGAGTTCGGTCAGCCGCACTTCCGGCTCCGGCTTTCTGAAATCAGCGCCAAGCGCGCTGATGATGTCGCTTTCGCGCCGCGTGATCGTGTCCTTCAGCCGCGTCAGGCTATCCAGCCGATCCCGCAAGCCGAACCGCGATCTATCACGTTCGACCGTTTCGCGCTGACAGGCGAAGAGACCCTGGATATGACTCACGTCCAGACCAGGTTCGGAGCTGGCGCGCGGGAATGGTTGGACATTCATAGGACTCTCCTCAAAATCACGTGGCTGTCGAAGTCACACGGGGTCACCTGGCGATCCGTTAGAAGTCCAGACGTTCATAATCTTCCTTGGTCGCGCCGCAGTCCGGGCAGTACCAATCCGCGGGCACATCGGCCCATCGCGTGCCGGGGGCGAGCCCGGTCGCCGGGTCGCCCAGCGCTTCATCATAGACGTGACCGCAGGTCACGCAGTGCCATTTCGCGAATGGCTCCGCGTCCGCGGAAAGCTCCGCCGGCGCCGTGCTGACAGCCCCCCCCCCAAGAGGGATGAAGTCCGGCTTGTCGCGAACCGCGCAGTCTGGGCATGCCCAATTGTCGGGAATTTCCGCCCATGTCGTGTTAGGCGCAAAGCCTTCGTGCGGATTGCCCGTTGCTTCATCGTAAATATAGCCGCAATCAGGGCACTTATATTGAGTCATCACATTACTTTCTACTTCGCGCTTCGGCGCAGCGATGTCACCGTGACAGGCGAGACCGACCGGAACGCCATGGAAGGCTCGCCGCCTCGGAGGCGCTCCGGTTATGATTATAATTATCCGATGAGCGACCGAGGCGTCTCAAGAATCGCTCGTCTTGTCAGCAACCTAAGCGAGCCGACGCTAGGGAGTCCGGGACGCCACACCATATTTGCGGACGATCTTTTTCCTGCGTGCCGGATCTATCTGGATCTTGCCGATATCGCCATCAGCCCATTTCAGGACGCGGGGATCCATAACAGACCGAAAGACCGGCGGGATCAGTGCCATGAAAAACATACCTGGGTAGCCGGTGGGCAGTTCCGGCAAGCCCCTGAAGTCTCGGAGCGACTGGTAGCTGCGCGTAGGATGGGCGTGATGATCTGAATGCCTCTGCAGGTGGAACAGAATGAGGTTCGACGCAATGTGATTGCTGTTCCAAGAGTGGCGCGGCTGAGCGCGCTCGTACCGACCGTCCGCCATCTTTTGGCGCAGCAGTCCATAATGCTCGATATAGTTGGCGCTGGTAAGCTGCCACCAGCCGAACGCCATCTGAATGGGCAAAAACACGAGCAACTTTGGATCCGGCCCGAAAGCCAAGAGGAGGGCGGCATATACGGCCAAAGTGATCATCAGCGGGGGAATAATCTCGTTGTCGAGGCTCCAGACACTCTTGCCGACACGTTCTAGTCGCACTTTCTCCAGATTCCACGCGCGGAGGAACGCGCCCGGAATTTCCCGGAGCGAGAATTTGTAGATGCTTTCACCCATGCGGGAGGTGGCGGGGTCCTCTGGAGTCGCAACGTCGCGATGATGACCCTTGTTATGCTCGATGAAGAAGTGACCATAACCAACCACGGCCAGGACGATCTTGGCCATCCAACGATCAAAGGGTTGTTTCTTATGGCCAAGTTCATGGCCAGTATTCAATGCCAATCCGTTGACTATGCCGAGTGAGAAAGCGAGGACCACCACCTCCCACCAAGCAATCGGCTGAGTCGTGATCCACCATGCACAACCAATCAAGGACGCGTAGTGCACCGGCACGGTCAGCCAAGTAAGAACCCGGTAATATCTATCCGCCTCCAAGCGTGCCACAGCCGTTTCGGGAGGGTTGTTTGGGTCCTTACCGAACATGACGTCCAAAGCGGGAATGACAGCATACCATACAAAAAGCGTAAAAGCATAAAAAATACTCCATCCCGTCAGATGTACAAGATAGAGACCAATGAGTGGCGCTGCCGGCCAAACGACCGACAACACCCAAAGGTAGCGTTTCCTATCAATATAGAAATCAGGCGCGCCATCACCTGATAGGCGTTTCGGGATGGTGTTCATTGACTTATCCTCTCGATACGAAGCGCACTTCAGGCGCCTTTTAGTCTCGGCATATTGGTCCGAGCCGCAATGAATGGCAGAGCAACCCGTCCGGGCAACCCAACTAAAGTATGGTTTTCGATTAATCCGAATTTCTTATCAGGCGAATTCAGAGGCTAGACCGATCGTCTGGCTAGAAAACCGCTAAGGGAAGCTTTCATGGATCAGGCCGTTGCACATGTCGTCATTTTGGGGGCCGGCCATGCGGGTGGTACCGCAGCAGCCCTTCTTCGTCAGTATGGATTTCAGGGATTGATAACGCTTGTTAGCGCAGAACTCTTTCCGCCCTATCACCGTCCCCCGCTATCAAAGGACATGCTGAGGCATGCGACAGGCGGAACTCCTACCTTGCTGAAACCAGCAGAATTCTATGAAGCAGCCAGCATACGCCTTTGCTTGGGTGTCAAAGCAAAGAATCTCGAACCACAGTCTCGGAGCGTGGAGCTCACCAACGGTGAAAATCTGCAATACGATTTCCTGATTATCGCGACCGGCGCCCGACCGATCAAGCTGCAGTTAGCGGGAACAGACTTGAAGGGTGTTTTGGAACTGAGGACAACACAAGACAGCAACCGACTTAAGAGCGCCTTGGGGAACGGCAAGCGTCTTACAATTATCGGAGGTGGCTTTATCGGACTAGAGGTCGCCGCTTCCGCGCGTGCGCTGGGCACAGACGTAACTGTGGTCGAGCGCGAGCCTCGGCTGCTCGCTCGTGTAGCAAGTGAGGAGCTTTCTACATTTTTGAAAGACCGACATATGAGGCACGGCGTGCACTTCGAATTGGGTGCAACGGCGGCCGGATTTGAAGGGTTGGATGGCCACCTAAGCAATGTGCGACTCGCAGATGGACGGCGTCTTCCCAGCGACGCTGTCCTTATAGCCGTGGGTGCGATCCCGAATGATGAAATCGCACGGGACGCTGGGTTGGAAGTAAGTTCGGGTGTCGTTGTCGATTTAGAGGCCCGTACCTCTGATCCGGCCATCTTTGCCATTGGCGACGTTGCTCGTCGACCGATCCCCCATTATGGACACTTTGCCCGTGTCGAGAGTGTGCCCAACGCACTTGAACAGGCTAAGCAAGCCGTAAGCGCAATAGTTGGTCGCCCCTCACCAGGGTCTGAAGTTCCCTGGCAGTGGTCTGATCAATATGATGTGAAACTGCAGGTCGCCGGTCAGGCCAGGGATGTCGACCGAGTACTGAGGCGAGATAGGGTCTCGCCAAACAGTTTCACGATATTTCATTTGAGAGGTAATCGAATCCAATGCGTCGAGGCTATCAACTCGCCTCAGGATTTCTTGTTAAGCAAGCAATTGATTGCCAGACGTATCGTTACCGATCCGGAGAAGCTGAAGGACAGCGCTATTCCCTTGCTAGAAGCTGAGAAATAATTTTTGCGGCCTGCCATGGGCTGCGAGTCGCATGGAGGGGTAGACCGGTGCGAGCAGTACCGCTGACGCTGCCACTAAACGTGCCGAGCTGAAGAAATATAGGAAGTCTGACTTCAATGGGATCCATAAGTAATCAGACAGGTCTAATTACGCCGGGATGCATTCCTCGCCCGCGTCTATTCGCGTCCGAGAATGCGAAACGGTGCCACATTATCCGTGCTCCTTCGGGCTATGGAAAGAGCGTTGCAATGGCCCATTTCTGCGAAAGTCGCCGCACAGCCGGAGCTGTGGCTGCCTGGACCTCCGCATGGGAATGCGAGTATGATCCCTGCTCACTCACAGAGCGAATTTATGCCCAAATCCGCGCAGACAATAGAAGCGGTGTTCAATCCTCGCAGGATGTCGCCCCTCGGACGTTTCCCGCTCTCGCGAGCTGGTTGCGGGAGACTATGGGCCAGTCGAAAAAAAACATTGTCATCTGTGTTGATGACATCGGCTTTCATCCAGACATTGCGAATGAGATCGAGGATTTTATGCTGGCCGCCCCGGCCGGGGTGGAGATTGTCGTAGCAACCACAGCCGGGACGGGCTTTGCCCGCGTTGCCGCCCGACAACTGCTTCGTGAAGTTCGAGCTGATGCGTTAGCGTTCACGTTCGAAGAAGCAAAGGCGGTCGAACAGAGGCAGCAAGGAGCCCGTCTCGAGGAATCTGAAATTCATAAGCTCTGGAAACGAACCCAGGGTTGGCCGGAACTGTTACGCATATTGTTACAGGCCGCACCTGCGGATACGGCAACGACATTGCCGCTAGCCATTGACTGTGTCACCGGGCGCGATCAAGATCTGGATCGATATTTTCGTAGCGCCATATTGACTGACCTTCCTGGCGAGGTGAGAGATTTCTGTGTTCAGGCCTCTATCCTGCAGCCGATATCCGCGGAATATTTTAATTATGTGTTCAGTCGCACTGACGGTGCACACTTTATCGAAGAGCTTTCCGTCGAACGCCTGCTTTTAAACCCCTTGGATAGAGCGCAGTTATTTTTTGAATTTCATCCTCTAGTGCGGGAGTTTCTCGAACATAGATTCGAGATAGAACAACCTCATACTAAGCCCTCGCTGCTAAACAAAGCGGCCAAGTGGCAGCGGGACAACGGACATAGTCGCGAAAGCATAAGCCTATATTTGCGGGCTGGCGAGCGGGACAAGGCAATCGAGCTTGCATCATCCAGTATGCTAGACATCGCCGTTCGCCAAGGAGAGGTCGACCAAATTCGGCTTTGGCGGCGTAACTTCTCCGAAGCTGCTTCAGACCCGATGATTAATCTAGGGCTCGCCTGGGCACAGATATTTAGCCACGAGCAAAACGATGCGAAAGCGCTGATTGCCGAGATGCGTTCGAACCGGTCGGGCCGTTCCTGCGCGTTCGATCAGCTGCAGATAGAATGCTGGTGTGACCTTATCTCTGCTATCAGCGAAGCGACAGCCGACAATCTGGAACAGAGCAGGAGAAAATGTGAGACATGGCTTGATCTTTATGGCGAAGCCGATCTTGTCAGCAGGGGAGCCGTTTTCACATGCCTCTGCTTCATTGCGGCTAGTGAGGGAAGGCTTGACGACCTCGCGAGGCTCAGCATTGAAGCTTCATCGATTAATACGGTTGCGCAACACCGCTATGCTCTTGCCTGGTTGCACAGCGCGCTAATTTTTGGCGAAATTTCGCGAGGCGACATTAATTCGGGAGCGGCCCTGCTCCGTGGCGCGCGTAACGACAGGTTGGCCAAGATGACTGATACACCTTTCGCGGCGAACCTTCTGGATATGCTGGAGCTTGAACTAAGATACGAATCCAATCAGCTTGCCGGAATTACCCGTAGTGTAAATGACGTACTGGATTTCGTACGTAAGCACGGCGTTGTGGATTTTATTCATTCAGCATTTCGCACCGCTGCGGCTATCGCCTATAATAGTAGTCATTCAGATTATGCTTACGAACTTTTTCATGAAGCCCAAGTGATCGCGCGAGAGTGCTCTTTTCCTCGCCTGGACGCCCTAGCTCGTCTAAGCTTGGCGGATTTATTGATGCTTGAGGACGTTGGAAAGGCGGAGGCGATGTTGCCGAGTCGGGACGACCTCGTATTCAAGAATACACATGGCGCTTATCTGCGCGCATTGAGATTGTTGACCGAAGCCCGCATTGCGGCTCAGAAAGGGAAATATCATCTTTCAATACGGTACGCGAACGAGGTACTAGATCACGCTCGGCGCAGTCGATCGTATAGACTGGAAATTTCAGCTCTTATCTGCCTCGCCGGGGCCCACTCTGCGACAGGAAGGACGTCGACCGGCAAGCAACGCGTAGCGGATGCACTCGATATAGTCGAGCGGACAGGATGCCACCGTACACTTCTTGACGAACGCAAATATCTTGAGCGTCTAGGAACGGTTTTAACCCCCATCCTTGGACTTTTGCCTGAAGATAGGCCTTTTGATCAGGGGACGCTAAAACCACAAATTACCGCTTTGTATCCCGGGATTGCTCTAGAAGGCAAATTGACTAATAAGGAGATGTCTATCCTACGTAGTATTAAAGATGGGTATTCAAACAGCGATATCGCCAAAAAGTACTGCATAAGCGAAAATACAGTTAAATGGCATGTTCATAACATTTTTTCTAAGTTAAATGTAAAAAATCGTGTTCAAGCTGTCAAGATTTTAGAATCGCAGCGTGTTCAAAATTAAAAAGGGTGTTTCGAAGCCAAGAACCAGATCAGCAATGGAAATAATACCGAAAGATCGATGCGCAACTAGATCGAAACAAGAACGGACCCAGCAGCATTGCACGAAACTGAGCATGATCGGTTGCGGCGTCATCTTAAAAAACGGGTCTCGCTGAGGATCATTGCTGCTCGACAGATGCCCAGGGCGGCGGTAAACCGATCTCATGCGCTGCGCAAGTGGCTCCATGGCGACAGTGACCTTGGTAAGCATGAGCTCGCGAGAACTCATGCGATGTACCAGCAAAACAAGTTCCAACATTAGGTGTCGGCCAGTCACGTGCGCTGGTCCGAACGCGAGGGCCGCGATGCCGAGCCTTAAACGCAGCTCCCTCCAGACCACAGCATGGATACCTTGTACGGCTTATCCTTGGGCTTGAGAGCGCGGAGGCGAGTATCTGGCAGCGGCATGTGGAGGCCTTTTCATCTGGCCTTGTGCGAAACGGCCTCAAAAGGCCCACAAAAGTGTCTGGAACCCCCGAGAACAGGCGGAACGATCCAAGGGCCAAACCCCTAGAATTTCTGCGGGTTTTATAGATTATTTGGGAGAACGTGAGAAGGACAAATGGTGCCCCGTGGAGGACAAAAAATGGGCACTCAAATCATTAGAGAATTTCTGACGAGCTGCCGTAGTTTGGTCTGCTTTGCGCCCTAATTCGAGACGTAGCTACTCGAGTTTTTAGCTCCCAATGGCGGACATTTGTCTAAGTCTCTGGACGCAGGTGGTTGGGCCGAGATGCGATCGCCAAGCTATGATCGCGATTTCTCGTTAAGGAGTTTGGGATTTTTCTTGGCAACCCAACAGCGAAAAGTACGGTGGATCCGCGTGGAACCCCGGTGATGTTCGATGACTTCTACGCTCCGAGGGCGCACCTAAGCTATTTGACTAGGGATACGATCGAGTGTGAGCAATCCAGCAGTGTTGATTGCGCGTCGCCATTGCCGCGCCGTCCAGAATGTTCCCTCTAGCTGATCCTTCTCATTATCGTAGAACAAGCAGGCTGCTGCATCGAAACTGAGGTCATCGGCTTGATTATCGGTGTCGTTATGCTGGCTATAGAAATAGCAGAGCGAGGGCCGCTCAGTTTCCGAACGCTTGCGCGGCATGACGATATAGCTTGTCGAGTTTTTAATCGGTGTATCAGCGCGCGGATTGGTCACTGTGATCTTGATGGACCACCACGATTGTTCGATCTCGGCGACCAGTGAGACAGGCAGCAACTCGGCAAGCTCGTTCGCTTCGCAAGTTCGAGGGTCGAAACTACGTCGCCGATCGGCGGCCGCATCAAGCAACTGCATCTGACGCGACCAATTGCTGCGAAGCGTTATAGCCCACTTGCCGTTAAGATCCGGGAACACGTGGTGTCCGAGGTCGGGCAACCAGCCAACCCTTTTACTCACCGCCCAAACCCATTGCCAGATCGGGTTCCATGTAAGGGCAACACAGATTGCCCAAACGATGCTTGGTATTGCCAGCCTTCGAACTTCGATATCGAATGCAGACGTAGCAAATTCTATCGCCAGGAAAACGCCCAAGGCTAAGAGTGTCGCAGCGTAGATCAGCGCTTTTACCGGGAAAATTCTGTACATTGTTTGTTCGCCTCTTGATTTCGCTGTAACCTGCCGCATCTGTGTAGGAAAGGCCCGATTGATTTAGGAGTGCCGCCATGACTTTAGCTAACGCGCATGCCCTATTTGTCGGGCTTCAAAAGAACCCGAGCTATCTTGCAAGTCTCGAGATCGAAGATAACGAGCGGCAGCGCCTCTTAAATGCCCGTCAAACCATCCGCACGGCCCTTCGCAATGCAACGCATCGCCTCGAAACAGACAAAAGCTTTTGGCGGCGTGGTTATCTGATCGAGACTGCCAATCGCATTCAGGACGATGTGAAGGTCAAGTTCATGACGCAAGGTAGCTTCGCGTATAAGACGCTGAATGCTCCAGCGCAGCCGGCTTTGCAGGAGATCGACCTTGACGATGGCATGTACGTTCCGGTCCGTTTTCTGAGGGATAATCATCCCGCGCTAGCGGCTGGCGCCCTGTTTACCTTCGTTGAAGAAGTGCTTCGCCCGGTTTGCCGGGCTAACGGCTGGTCGCTCGACTCCAGCAAGAGCACGTGCGTGCGGATCAGGCTCTGGAGAGGCGCGCATATCGACATCCCGATCTATTCCATTCCAGAGGAGCGGTTCAGATTGATGAAGGCTGCCATTGAGGAAGCCGCCTTCAGCGCGCGCAACCTAACTTTTGACAGCGTTCCTGCGATTCCGAGCGACCGCGTGATGCTGGCCCAGCGCAGCGGAGAATGGGTTCAATCGGATCCCAAACAGCTTCATGACTGGGTTGAAAACCGAGTTGATCGCCACGGCCCGTTATTCCGTCGAATGAGCCGCTTCTTTAAGGGCTGGCGCGATCATGTCTGGGCCAACAGCCCGCTATCCTCAATCTGCCTGATGTGTGCTATCGATGCGGCTCTGCTCGAACTCGGTCAGAGCGCAGATAACCGCGATGATAAAACTATACTCGATGTCGCACGGCTGCTTCCGCGAATTTTTTCAGGTGAGATCAAAAATCCGGTGGTGAAGGCGAACTGTTTGAACAGCTGGCGCGAAGAGGAGCGCGGAGATATTCTGGCGGAAACGCGAGCCCTTGCTGCGACAATGGAAGCTGCGCTCGAGCGTACTGGCGACGCCGACAGGGTTATCGAGCATCTGCGCGATGCATTTGGACGACGCATTCCTTACAGGCCAGATATCATTGCGATTGAGAGTGACACTGCTGCGGCTGTACGTGCCGCTCCTGCGGCAACCGTGGCCACACCCCACATTACTAGTTCCGATTCCGGATGATGTCGCAAGCCGATCGGTGGCGCGCAATTGCAGCTACGCTTGCGAATAAGGGCTTCACCGAACAGCAAGGCGCATCGCCAGAGTTTCGCGGATCGATAAACGTCCATGGCCGTGCGATCGATATCGAACTGGTCGTTCCAGATTCAAAGTTTGTGAAGCTACCCATTGTTCGGCTTGTCGATCGCAAGCAACTCCCCACTGGCGCATTCGGACATCTAAGCCGTGACGACAACGAAGGCTCTGTGGTTTGCTTTGCCACCGCAACAGGCCTGCCACTCGACTTTCACGATCCAGGCGGATCCGTTTTGCGCGTGCTCAGACAGACCGAGCTTTCGCTGGAGAAGAGTTTTGCCGGGCAAGGCGGCGCCGAAGTGGCGGCCGAGTACCAAGAATATTGGATAACGAAGGAGCCGCATTTCCGAGTTCTCGTGAGCCGGGATGGGACAGCTGAGCGACAAGCCGGCTTGCAATACGCGGTCTTCAAGCCTGCAACGGGAAGTCCGTTTTTCGCGATCGCTAATACGATCAGTCTGCACGACCACGAGGCCACTCGATTGTCTGGAGCCGTTGTATTCCATCTCGATGCCGTGTTGGGACCGACCGCTGATCTAGTGGTACCGAACAGCTTCTTGTCTCTTGAGCAATGGTTTCGTGGGCAAACGGCTGTGGTTGCTGATCGCTGGAGCGAATGTGAGAGAGCGCTTCTGTCAGGGAAATTCGTATGCCTCGCAGCAAACAACTGCACTCTCGGCGTCACAGTTGAACTGCCGGCTAACATTGCAGTGGCGGTCCGTACAAAGAAACTGCGATCTTCAAAATTGCAGCCACTTTTAGCCAATCAGAAGACTGAACTCGATATCAAGCGCTCCGGTGGTTATTGGACGGGATTGGCTGAGATCGCTCAACGTAATTTGCACGGGATCAGAACATTGGACGGGAAGGCCATCGCTCTTGTAGGTTGCGGCACGCTTGGAAGCCATCTTGCCAAATTCCTTATGCAGGGTGGCGCGGGCGCGAGTGCACCCCTGACGCTGATTGATGGTCAGGTGCTTTCTGCCGGCAATATAGGGCGACATTATCTCGGTCATTCGCGGATAGGAGAAACGAAGGCGAGCGCACTGGCTGAGGAGCTAAAGTCTTTTCACCCCCAATGCGACATCCGAGCCACGGTTGGCGATGCGCTAGCTCAAAAGACGGTGCTGGCTGACGCAAATCTACTCGTCGACGCGACAGGTGATTGGAACACGCAATATGCGCTGAATGAACTTTTTTATGAGGACGGCATATCGGCTGATGCCATTCTGCATTGCTGGATAAGCGGTAACGGCGCAGCTGTTCAGGCTTTTCTGAATGTACGCGGCGATGAATGCTGCTTTCGCTGTCTGAGGCCCTCTATGGACGCAGGGCCGCGTTTCCCAGCTCTCAAACCGGGGGTCGAAGCCAATATGGCCCCTGCGACCTGCGGAGATGGGAACTATATTCCTTACTCCGTTGCTGCGCCTGCCACCGCTGCCGGATTAGCTTGCGACATGGCGATAGGTTGGGCCAACGATAAGCCGGGGGCGCGGCTTCGCACGATCGTACTCGACCACGAGCGCGGCATCGAGCGTAAACCAACGTCTCCTTCAGCTCACAAAACGTGCCCATCATGCCTGTCGAGGGATCGATCATGATCGAGGGCATTCTTGTCGATCATGCAGCGGCAGAGAAAATGCTAAAATGTACGCGGCAGCATCGCCCGTTAGAAGCTGGGGGGCTGGTACTAGGGCTGCGCAAGGGTCTTTACCTTCATGTGACTGAGATCACCCGACCATTGCCATGGGATCGACAAAGTTCGACGCGCTTCCAGCGCTCACCTAAGGGACACAGAATAGCTGCACTAAGGCGGTGGCGTAAATCCGGCGGAAAGATGGACTGGATTGGCGAATGGCACAGCCATCCCGGATTTTCTCTTTCGCCTTCATCCATCGATATACGCAATTGGTATGACATCGTTAGACAGCGCAAAGCAGAGATGATTTTCCCTATCTGCGACGGTCGAGAAACCGCCTTCTACCTTCAGTGTTGGGGTGATCGGGGCAAGGTCTTGCTCCGGCAAGTCGAGAAAGATGCGCTTGGCACTTTTTACCGCACCCCGGCTGCTATCAAGCGTCAGCTGCGCGAAACAGGGAACGAGGCTTATGGGCCAACCGTCGAGTTGCCTTAACCTAACAGGCGAGCGCAACCACACTTTGCCCTGCTTCTGCGAACATCCGATTCGTGCACGAGCATTGGTAGGGCAACCCGCGAGCCGCAATTGAAACCAAACGATCACAACAACCCGAGATCCTGAGCCTAACAGTAGTAACTCCCGCACAAACGGAAGTGCGCAACGACGAAAGATGAATCTCTTTCCTAAGGTTTAGAGCTGGCAACAGAATCTGGGATGAAACGGCAGCATTCCGTGTCGGGCTTGCCAATAGAAGCCTGTCCGCTACTGATGCTGTGGACGGCTCTCCAATCACCTGCGGTAATAACGCGGGGTTGAGCTGGAAGGAGAGTCAAGATGGGCGAAGTGGTTACGGTTGGTCTGGATATCGCGAAGTCGGTGTTTCAGGTTCATGGCGTGGGAGTAGATGGCGAAGTGCTGATACGCCGCCGACTGACGCGAGCGCGGATGCTGCCGTTTTTCGCGAAGCTGCCGCGCTGTCTCATCGGCATCGAGGCTTGCAACAACTCGCACTATTGGGCGCGTGAGTTGAGTGCGCTGGGTCACGACGTGAAGCTGATGCCAGCGCAATATGTGAAGCCGTACGTCAAGCGACAGAAGAACGACGCAGCCGATGCCGAAGCGATCTGTGAGGCGGTGACCAGACCCACTATGCGCTTTGTCGCGGTAAAGAGCCCGGAGCAGCAGAGCCTGATGATGTTGCACCGTGTCAGGCTCATGCTGAACCGGCAGCGCACGCAGATCTCGAACGCGATCCGTGCTCACATCTCGGAGTTCGGAGTGGTGGCACCGGTCGGTCGGCTCGGCGTCGACCGGCTGCTCAAGGTGGTCGCTGACGCTGGCGACGATCGCGTGCCGGAAGATGCACGCCTGTGCCTGCAGATGCTGGCAGCGCAGCTCGAAGTCGTGAAGCGCCAGATCCTCGAGAATGACCGCCGTGTGCTCGCCAGCGCGCGTCGAACCGAACTCGGGCGCAGGCTAATGGAGATCCCTGGCGTAGGGCCGCTTCTGGCGAGTGCGTTCGTCGCCTCGGTCGCCGATCCCACCGTGTTCAAGACCGGCCGCGACATGGCGGCCTGGATCGGCCTCGTGCCCAAGCAGAACTCGTCGGGCGGCAAAGATCGGCTCGGCAGTATCACGCGCGCCGGCAATCGCTATCTGCGGCAGATGCTGGTCGTCGGGGCGATGGCGGTGATCCGCTATGCCGAGCGGCATGGCACGAAGCGACCGTGGCTGGTCCAGTTGCTCGCACGGCGCCCGGCCAAGGTTGCCGCAGTAGCGCTCGCAAACAAGAACGCGCGCATGGTCTGGGCGTTGATGACCAGCGGTGAGCGCTACAGAGAGCCGATGCCGATGGCAGCGTAAGAACTTCGCGCGGGCAACTGCGCAAACGAGGTTGGAAAGGGCAATGAGGAGTTGATGCGCAAAGCAGGTTGAAACCGCCGGATCGGGAAAACCCATTTTGGGCCGTGGCGCTTCGAGCGCGTGCTATAGGTCGGGACCCGGTTCGCGCGAAAG
>Ga0189284_100488_pt1 | contig 15871 bp, 22 predicted proteins | sample N32C7minimetaG_FD_130314 | JGI IMG/M metagenome (GOLD analysis project Ga0189284, IMG submission 130314) | Marine microbial communities from the Costa Rica Dome - N32 C7 mini metaG | ecosystem: Environmental > Aquatic > Marine > Oceanic > Photic zone | place: Costa Rica: the Eastern Pacific...
GCTGGCTTTCTGCGCTTAACCCCGTCTTCCAATAACGGGAAAGATTCAGTGCATTGCACTTAATTGCACAACGCCTCGTCAGCGTTAAGGAGCGGACCGCATCGCTCGGGGCGAACATGTTTCTCCTCGCGGTTCCGTAGTCCCGCATCTTTGATTCGGTAACGGCTGTTGGAAGTCAGCCCCACCGATGGAAGGGGCTGCAGAGCCGAGTGCTGATTGCTATCTGGTTTGGTTGCGATTTATTGGGTCAGCTGCTTTGTGGTGATGACTCGAGTTCTTCGTGACCAGTGGGCACCGATGGCGATTGCAGGAGCATCACTAGTGGCGTTGGTGTGGCTTGAAGCCTTTGTTTGGTGAGTCGGCGGGGCAGCCTGAAGAAAACAGAGGGCTTAAGTAGACCGCTCAAGTGGCAGGCGCATCTTGAACCTGCAGCCCGAGGGGGTCTGCACTTGGGAGTCGAGGACCACTTGGCCTCCTCCCTTTTAACCGGGGAATCGAGGACCGTAAGGACTCTTCCCCACACCATTCCAAGCCGTCAGCTCAAAAGCTGGTGGAAATTCACCGCACGTAGCGGGCATAACTGGGTAGTCGTTTCAATCGAATCTGAGTCGAATAACCCGTCGGCGTGATGATGTTCACCACTTCAGGGGCAGGGCTATTCAGCGTGTAGCCACGTTGGGTCAACTTCTCCCAGGATTGTTTGAGTAATTCAGTGTCCATAAGTTTTCGATAACACATCTCATCAAGCTTCCGCCAGTTTTGATCAGTATGTGCCACTTGATGCAATTTTGAACCTCAAGGGTTTTTAGCTTTGTGATGCCCCTGGCTACTGGTTTTGGCATTCGACGAACTCGATAGGACAACCAGGTATATCCGTGATGCAAAGGCTCGCGCGCTGGAAGTGCTGAATGAAGCCTCCCCCAAGCTCACCGCACTTGAGAAGGCCATGTGGATGAAGTTGAAGCGAGGGGAACGCCCCTGCAAAAACAGCAATGGCCAATATCCCCGAAGAAAGCATTGACGCAGAGGCTGCCAGTTGTCTGCAATATGTGGCACTTGATGCATTTAAGGATAAGGAATTAACGGACCATCAGGAAAAGCAGAAGAGAGATGATCCAAGAATTCAGCATGATTTCTCGGCCGCCGCCAATGGTGCATCAGCTTGGCGACAAACGCTTTGTTGTCTGTGTGTCGAGTGGGCTGTGCTTGGAATTTGCTGACCGATGGGATGCCGAGTGCTGCCTGAAGAGCCTTCAGGTTGCCAGTGTTTTGCCTAAGTAGTGAGGCTGCTTAAAGCCATCCGCGTCCTTCCTCAAACAGGAGGAACAGCTCGCCGTCATATCCCAGCTCTCTCATTCGTCGTGCCCATTCGACCTCATGGTGAGGTTCGTAATCGTCGTTCTTTTCGATATTTTCCAGACCCCACATCGGTTGATAGTTACGCCAATTGAAGGCAACAAAGCACTGCGCTTCCTCGGCTAGGTCAAAGCTGGCGCAGGGGCGTACGTGGTCTAGGTGCCATTCCCCATAGTTCTCGGGAGTCATTCCCTCTTTGAGTTGGCTGTCGATCCACTTACGAAATTCTGCCCAAGTAGTGCCCATCAGCTTTTCGCTTTCAGCAGGCTTACTGATCTTGTTGGCACGCATCGCTACTGAAATGCGAGACGACATGTTGGCTCTGTACTTGAAAGTCGGGTCTTTCATTCGTTCCCGACGTAGATCGTTCTCGTATTCGCGTACGTCGTCTCTTTTCCGGTAGGTCTTACGCCAAGCGGAACGTGCTGTCATGCGTTCTGGATCGGCTTGCCTTTCTTTGTCAGCATCCAGCGTGCACGGAATGCAACCTCCATTTGCAAAGCGCAGGTCTAAATGGCCCTTGTCGCAGGTCTTGCCGTCGAAGTACTTGGAGTCATTTGCTTCCTGAGCTGCAGTACGAGAGGCAGGTAGGTCAAACCATTCGTCTGGAACCTGACCACGGTGCTTTTCACGTTCTGCCTTGTTGCGAGTGTCCTCCTCCTTCCGGCGAATACGACCCATGTCCTGCTGAGTTCGCTTCAGACCGAGCACGCTCAAAAGCCTTTTTTCGACGCTTCTGACTGTGCGACCCGAGTGTTCGGCCAACACCGCGTTCGACATCTCCAGATAGTTGGCGCGTAAGAACTCGTCGTCTTGCTCGCTGTAGAGGTTCTTCGGCATCAGTTCCGCTCCTACTGCTGTTGCTGCATCTGCTGCTGACTCAGGGATTTAGGTCGCTTTGACTGGCTTGCTGCTGCCTTCGTGATGGCCTGCACTGATGCCATCAGCCCTTCATCGTCTGTCCACTTGCCGTAGTGCTTCATGTGGGTTTTGACCGTGTGCCCCATCAAGGCAGCTAGGTCCCGAATAGGAATGCTTCGGTCGTAGTACTTCGCTCCGCGCCATGCGTAGCCATGCCGCAAGCTGTAGGGCACCAATCCCTCAATCTCTGCCTTAAGCGAAAGCCAGTAGGGATGGCGATCTAAGTACTGACGGAAGGCATCACCGCAGTCCTTGTAGTCCTTCGCGTTGCGAATGCTCGTAGGCAGTTTGATGAGGCCACTTTCGTACTGCTTCAGAACGCGCGCTCCCTCTTCTGGCAAATCGTTTAGGTCCAGAGGTAATGCAAGACGTTTGCCTTTTGGCTTGGCAGCGGAATGACGGTTTCGCTTGGTTTGTCCGACGTAAAGGTGACCTTCGCGCACTTCAAGCTCCATCAGCTCCGATGGCCGTAAGCCGAACAAGCCGACTAGCGCCACTGCAAGCCGCAATTCAGGGCTTTCGTAAAGGCTGTCTAAAAGAGCAAAAAGCTGTTCTGGCTTGATGGGTGGTGTGTCTTGTTCAGCCACCTCACGGACGCCAACAAGCTCTGATAACTCCTCTCCTTGCAAGGGCAGCCAACGGCTGTCTGCCCCGCATCTCTTGACGGCAAAAGTCAGAAACCGGGCAACGTCCAACAGATTCCGCTTTCGTCCTGAACCGCCTGATGTGACATCCAACAGGTGTGCCGTTGTGTAAGCGCGCAGCAAAGAGGGACCGTCACTCGGTGCGTGTTTCTTTTGTTCCAGCAGGGTTAGGCATCGCTTGATGCGATACCTCTCGTTGGCCTCGTAGTTAGCCCTTTTGGCTTGTCCAGATCCAACTCTGAATTGCTCGTACTGCCTCGCCACCTCATCCCAATCCACAGCACCACCTTTGGAAATGGGCGCTGATTTCACAAGCTTTAGAGCGTCCCTAAGCGCCCTTGGTGGATCAGCGGTGACTAGCTCGATAACCTTCCCGACGGCGTTGAGAATTTCTGTTTGGTTGCTGGCCAACCACTTGATCCCAAGGTCGCCGCTCTTGCGCTTCTGCCCGTCACGCTCCAGCAGTTGTGTGAGCTGAGCCTTGCCTGACTGCTCGCGCAATCTCCACCCAACGCCGTGTTCTCTACGGAGCATGTCCTTGAGGTCGTCTTCCCATGTACGGCGCTTTGCCATGGGAGTTGCACTGTGAGTCAGGTGGTCAGAAACTTAGCGCGATTTTTAGCGCGAATCCACCGTAGCTAGCCATAGCTAGCTACGGTGGCTTGAAGGCTAGTTTCTCGGAGATCTCTTTGATACTGGGCTTTTTACGGTTGCCACAAGCGAACTCAGAACTTCTGACTAGTTGCATGGCATGCAGGGGGTCAGGAGTTCGAGTCTCCTTGGCTCCATTCTTCAAAAAGTCAGTCCAGTACTGGCCTTTGAGCGGTCCACACGGGCCGCTTTTTTGATGCCAAATCGCTAAATATCACTTTGATGCGCAAAATGATGCGCAAAATTCTGGAGTGAGGGCGCTGAGCGGTGCTAGTGCCAAAAATGCGCTGTGTATCCGTTTGAACGACAGAGGGGTTGACGCTGCTCCTATAAATGATCCGTAGCAACCGCTACCAACAACGTTCACCTCGCTTCTGCGAGGCGCAGATCACCAGGCCAAGGAACGGGGACCTGGATTTCTGAGGAACCTCAAATGACCCTGACCTATCGCGGCCAGAAGTACGACCAGCAGAAAGTGGCTGGTGCTTCCGCTAAGCCTGCACTGACATACCGCGGCGTTTCCTACGCCAAGTGATCAAGGCTTAATCAGAAAATCCCGAAACCCCCTGCCCTTGGCGGGGGTTTCTTTTTGGCTATGCGTCAGCCCCGGCGTGGCTGATGTCGATACGGGCGTCATCAATTGGGTCAACGCTGACCTGGTGACTCACATTTGTCCGAGGGTCTGAGCTCGGGGCGCCATTCATGTTCATCGAAAATCCTTGACGCGCCCGTCGAAGTGGTACTTACGGATGAGGATGTAATCAGCCTTTTTCAACTCTTCATAGGTCTTGTAATCACCGTCTTTACGCTCCCAAAGTTCGACGTGTTTCCATTCCGAGAACAGTTCACAGCGGCGCCCGTAGAAATTCTTCTTTGGGTCCCCCGACTTTGGGTACGAAACGCTATAGATGCGTCCCTCATTCCTAGCTGCTTTGCAGGCTGCCCTGGCCTCTTCTCTGGGTTTGGCCCAATCATCCCCACTCATCCTTATGAAAGTGAAGACAGTGAGGGCTCCTATCGCATAGAGGTAGAGGTGAATTATTCGGATGTTCATTGTCAATAGTCAACATCCTCTTCAAGCTGCGACACTAGGTCAACTGCCTTCTGCAGTACAGCGATGGTTTGATCAGAACTTGGTGTTGCCGTGCCGTTGGCCGTAACCCCAGCCAGCACGCCTTGCCTTGTGGGCTTCATTGTCCAAGCGACGGCTCAGCAAGATTTCGTAGAGCAAGCGCAAAGCGCCAACCGATGCACCGTATTGCTGGTGCCCTTCGGCTTTGAGGCTGATGCGTTGAAGGCTGGTGCAGAGATGGGTGACCAGGTGCTGAACATCGTGCGCATCAAGGCCCAGTTGAAGCTCACCGTGAGCCCAATGCACGTCCCGTCTTGCAGTTGAGCGGCTGCACCCCCACTCAGACATCACATAAGCCACGGTGTCGGCGAAGCCATGACCATTGCTGATCTCGGCCAGAGCAGCTTCCCTACGGCGTTTGCGTTCGGCTTTGGTGGTCCTCATAGGTGGCCGGTGTTGCTGCCGGTTATGGGCAATTTTTGACAGAGATCCATTGCAGCGCACCCAGAACTGCTTAAGGCAGCCATAAGCATCCATAACCAAATAAGCGAGCTTTTTTGCGTGCAGATTGTCGAGGTTCGTTCAAAACCCAGTCAGTCACTCAATCTGTTGCTGCTGGAGGAGTAGACACCGACAGCCTCATGAGTAGTGCCTAAATCCCTTTCGCTAAAGGCACCGTGGATGTTCGTGCTCTGCAGTCGATACACATCGCTGTTCGTCGCGCTGAATCATTCGCCGCCATGCAGGACGCGATCGCATAACCGCGACCGTTGCCTGCTTTGGTGCAGTGGTGCCCGAGGGAACTGCAGAACTCTCGGGCTTTTTTGACATCAGTATTTTTTGTCAAAACGATTACAACTAGGCCGGCCAATGAAGCTTCTCCTTTATACTTTGTGCGCTTCGCTTGGGTAAATATTTGTGCTGATAATTTTTGTCTTTCCGTTAATGTTTTACTGCCTGTGTTCGGGATTTGCTTTTTCGCTCGGAGCTCTTTATCTAGGGGGGAGGATGAAGCCAGTTATTGGCAAAAACAACTTAATTTGCCTTTTCGGTATTGGCTTGTGCATCTTTCTTTGGATCGCGTTAATTTTGCCTTTTTTCAGTATCTCAGTTTCAACCAATAATCTAGAAGATTTCCCAAAATTATTGTTGTTCTTGTTTGTTTTGGGGTTCACTCCTGCGGCTGCTTTGCCTTCGCTAATCCTCTACGGTCCCGGCAAACACGCATGGCGTAGGAAGCATTAGTCAAAATTTTCAACAACAAATGCTTAGGACTGGGTCCTCGTTGGTCGACCTCTGTGGGTCATCCGAAGGCTTGATATTTAGCTAGGCACAGCAATTTTTGGGATAGTCACCTAGTCCAGTCATGACTGTTTTAAACCTCAACAACGCCAGTGCTCACCTTGGGTTCAAATCTTGCGTGACATTGCGACGATTGCACCGGAAAGGACAACTAGATGACTATCGGCGGGTCGGGCCGGACAAGAGAGCCATTTATTTGGAGACGGATCCTTATGGGTTGCCGTCGTTGCGTGAGCACGTCCAGAAACACACAGCGTGCAGGTTTGATTCACCGCTGTGGCAAGTACCAACGTGGACTGAGGTTGCGAATGGATATTTGGATCTGACGCAGTGGGGGCCACCACCATGGACCGAGCTGCAGTGGGTGACGCTGCGGAACGTCATTGAGCTGGCTGAGGACAGTTAATGCCCAACGTGGTCGACTTGTAATTCCCGCAGAGGTGGACTCGAAGAATCATTTACGCAAATCCTGCAGTTCTTCAAGTAGAACTCGGTTGAGCCGGTCATCGCATCCAACAACCATTTGGGGATAAATCGTTCCTTGTAGGTATGGGGCATAGGCAACGGCACAGACCTCTCTTGTTGCTCGTCTCCAGTTTTCAAAGATTGCTGGAGGCAGCTGTTGTCTCAGTGATTGGTCGGATTCCTCCAAACTTTTTGACGCACACCACCTCATCTCGATGGTGTTCATCCCAGGGCACTGTATGTCTGGTTCCTGTGCTCTTACAGGCATAAGTGGAAAGAGGAGGAAGACGAGCAGTAGTCGTTTCATCGCATAAGGCTCGGCATGCAACTCAGTCTGGCTACTTCTGGAGGTATGCCCAACAAGGACCGCAGCTTCCACGAGGCGCCACAGAAGGCTGGTGGTGAGGGGTGGCTGTATTACTTGTTCGGCATATCAAGGGTCGAACCGCGTCTTCAGTGCTGAGGAAGTGGGTGTTATGCCGAGAAGTGGGTGGCCAAAAGAAGGGTCTACTCAACCCCTTAAAAGCCTAGATAAAGAAAATCTAGTCTTGATAAGTAACCTTGCACGAATATTTAAATGTAGCCAGACTATTGAGCTTCAATGGCTTAAAGTAATTTTTAATTTTTCTTCCATTTGCCGAGCAGTCTCTTGAATTATAAAATTTAAACTCCAGAACTTCGTCTCCCATATCCATATAAAGCGGATATCTTTTATTTTCGTCGGAACCGGTATTTTGGTTTGACTCAATGCATATCCACTGCTTTTTAAGGCCGAAAGTTAATTGCAAGTGCCGAGCATTCTTGCCGCAACTAGCATTACTACCGTAACTCTTAGAAACTATTATACCTCTGCCAGGGTAATGCATAATAAAATGATGACGAGGATCGTCAGACTTTATTTTTGGTCGTTTTCATTCGCAACTGAAAAAGCAGGTAAAACATTCAGTACGCCAAGAGTTGCTAGCAAGAGGAGGTTTCTTTTCATGACCAATAAAAGCCAATCATGAGCATACATAACATACATTAATCAACTCATTTATTGAACACCCCTGACGCGTCAAAGACTCACACCCAGGTACCAGGCCTAGATCGCGTTGTGCCTCAGCATCCGCCTGCGAGTCATCGTCCTGTGCTTTCGATACTCGCTTCGCCCTTGATGAGTCAGGTGTCTGCGAAGGGCGCCCGGCTGGGCAAAGGGAGATGCGACAGATGGCTCAATGCCTCAGGGAGTTGGGCTTTGTTCAGGAGCGAAATGCCACTAAAGATCCTTTGGTTGGCAGGACGCGTAAATGGCACTGGCCTGGCACAGGAGACACAGGCGACGCCAGGTAAGCCTGTGTCGACCTGGCCCTTTCAAGGCAAGGGTTTTGAGCGACTTGGCACTCAGCACATGTGTTTTTGGCAAATGTGCTGAGCTTTCTCTGAATGTGAGTAAGGGGGACCTGGATTTCTGGTGTGTTGGTGTGCTGCCCAAAAGATCTATGACTCTGTCTCCCTGGCCAAGCAAATCGAAACCAACATCGGATGGTTCAGTCTTGAAAGGCAATGAGCGTTAAGGCTGATTGCCTTGTGCGTGCCCGCTGACGAGAGTTAGTCCATCGAGATCGGAGGTGCCAATGACGGCCGACACTCCACCTGAGCAAACCGTAGAAGTCGCCTGACTTTTAGGTCCCTGCTCCAACAGTTTCCACCCAACCGTGGGCTACTCGTCTGTGAAGACACTCCAGTACGTCAGAACAGTCGACTCTCCTCTGCACCGTTCGTAGGTGCCCCGTAGGAGGCCAGCCCAACACCTGGACGTAATGGCCCCAGGAACCTGAAAGCCCGACACTTCGCCCGACGCCAGCAATGGCATACGGCATGGCCCCTGTTCTGCCACTACAGGGGTGTCGGAAGCGAGTCATAAGAGAGGTCACCCCATTCCTGTCGTAGGTGGGCTGGCCTCTCAACCCCTGATCACATCACGGGTTTAAAGATGCACAAGCGAGCGAGCTAGGCCGTCTCTTCCACCTGGGAGGGGCGGCCTCCCTCTTTGTGCCAACACAGAATTTGACTTTCCCCACACCCTCACCTACTGATCGGTAACAACAGCGCCAATCGTTAATGACTAGCTAGAAGCGCGTTACTGGTTAGTTACCCATGAATATTTCTCAGATGCTGATCGCATTTCTTGCGTTAGGTGCTTCTGTGAGTTCCATCGTCGCTTGGCGTTTTGCAGCGTTAAAGCTATGGAGAGATGAGCCATGATTCCTGTCTCCACCTCAGTGCTGATGGTGCTTCTCAAGCCATTGCAGGTCTTTTCCGCCGTGCAGCGTGTTTTTGGCTTCGGACCATGTAAAGGCAAAAGTAATGAGTCTGCAAAGCCTAAGCTTTAACGATTTCTGAGTTCACTTCTCTTGCAGTAACTTTTCTGCGCTTTTATGACGCTTGATTGGCTTCTTGCTTACCGCTTTTGATTTTTGTCAGCTGTTCGGCTGGGGTTCGGTTATCTCACTCACGTACTGCTTCTAAAGCTTGCGAACGTAGTTGAGTCATTTCAATCAATCCAATGACCACCGAAATTCGTAACTGGGCTGTTGTTGCTGCCTCGATGGAAGCTCAAGGTGCAACTAATAGTCAAATGTATATCCGTGCCAAAGCACTTGCAGAAGGTAAGTCCGACCCTATGCCCACTAGTTTTCCGGCGGCTCCTTTCAGTATTTCGGCTGTTTGAAACCAAAGCGACTCTTGGCCTGACTAACCATCAGGCCTTTCCCTCCCATACTTTTCATGACAAATCACCATCTATCGGTTGAGCAGAGATTCCATCTCGAAGCTGCATTTCGCGAGATCGACGCTTGCCAAGACTTGGAGAAGCTTCGCGAGGTAACTAAACAGATCATCACCGCACAGGAAAATGAGAAGGCCTTTGCTCGCGAGGCGATGTCTCAGCTACGGAAAGAAATGGAGTTCGCGGCCTCAAAAAAATTTGGTTTTAACTGGGGTTCAAGCTGAATTATTTTCAGATTGGTTGGATCGCATAAGCCTTTTGAGAGGTCTTCAGTGGTGGACTCTTTAGCGGGTCCTTCTGGGCTAACCCAACGTGGGTCATTCGAAGGCGCGTTGATCCTCTAGACAGTGGTTGTCAAAACATTGGACACTTAGAGACATCGGGAGACAGAGCAATGCAACTCATGAGTGTGAGTGCCGCTGCCAGGCACCTCGGATATAAAAGCCGTTCGCAGCTGTACAAGCTGATGAATGACGGCTGGCTAGATGCTCACGTGCATGTTCAGATGCCTAGTGGGCAGCGTTTACTTGACGCTGATGAATTACAGAAGACTCTGCAGGGCTTATGTCAGTGGCGCGTCGATAGTGTCTTTCTTAGGAATAGCTAGCCCGTACAAGATCAGTATCACACTTAAAAACAATAGTGTTTACGCCGCATTGCGTTGTTCCATGGGTGTGAAGTCCCATCCGATTGGTGATTGACTCTGATTCAGTCTGTGGTGCTCCTCAAACAGACTTTCAATCTCTTTGCAGGCCGAACTGTATGCAGTCCATCCCATCATTCTGCGAGGATTCGCGCGTCCACGCTTGTCAATAGCCTGATCAACTGTGACTCCTTCTGTTTCTGCCTGTTCAAAGGCGCTAAGCAGTGGGATTTGAGCTGTAAGAACTTTGATATCAAATTCCTGGAGTAATTCTGTGGCTTGCTTTGCTGCAGCTTCTTTGCGTGAATCTACTTTCACCAAAAGTGCTGCATAGGGGATTTTGTATTGTCTCAGTATTTGCGACATCTCGACCGTCAATTCGATTGATCTGCTTTGCGTAGTCGTAGGCAGCAGTATGAAATCAGCCCCCTCCACTAAGTTTTTCATTTCTTCTTCGTTGCTGCTTGCCTGCCCATCTGTGACTACGATATCTGCTAATCGAGTGGCTTTGGCTGCCGCCTCAATTGGTACCACAGGACAAGGTAAGAGTCCTCTGGCACCATAAGCAGTTGCTGAGCGGTTGCGGTCGGCATCAACAAGCACTACTCGTTTTTTCTGGTTGCTCCAGCACGCTGCTATGTGCACACTGCTACATGTTTTGGCGACACCACCCTTCTGACCAAAAACAGTGATGAACATTTGGTAGCGACTCAAGGCTTCCCTTTAGGATCGCGTTCTTTCTCGGTAAGGCAATACGTGTTTTGTTACTTTTTTAGCTATGAAAGGTCGGTGGGCTACGGCTCTCCAGCTTATTTGTAGACGGGGTGATTCGCTGTTTGTAAAAGTAGTTTGCGCTAGCCAAGTCCACCAACTCCTATTGGGGATCACGCTCTGCTGCGCTCATAATCCTCCTGCCCTCTTCGAGCCCCGATAAGAGTGTGGCTCTGATCGTCGTAATTGCTGATCAGGCAAATGGCGCCCTCAGCATTACTCATGCGATGAGGGGCCTGCCGTGACGAACGATCGAGGTCACTTCATTAGTGGTCGCGTCAACCACCATGTAAGTGCACATCAGCGCCTTCGACTTTGTGCGGGCACACAGGTAAGCCCTGAATTCCGTTTGGAAGTAAAGCTCCTTGACCCAACGGTCGGGAGCTTCTTGCTTGACGACGTTGTACACGGCTATTGCCTGGACCCTTGCTCTAGCAATGCCTTTGATGCGTCAGCCCAATGCACGTAATTTCCGCTGTTTAGGCACCAGCACTTATCCAACGAGTCGGTCATCTTCAGCCAGGATCGCTTTCCCTTTTGAAATCCTCAGCACCTCACCTGAGTTGCCGGGACTTTCGTACATGACTCGATAGAGCCCGAAAGTATTCAGCGATTTGGCTCGGGCGTTGGTGAAAGCCTTGAACTCAGTCTCGAAGCACTGCTCTTGAACCCAAATGTCGGGCCCATCGTTTCGTTGAACGCAGAACATCATCTGTATCCCTTGAGGTTCTCAGCTTGGAGAGGGCAGAGCTGCTCGCTTGCTATCTCCAAATGAGCTTCGGGATCATGTCGTCAGTTGGCGACCAGTGAGCAACGGACTCAGTCAGCCTTACGAGCCGTGCTCGTCAATGGCACATGATGTCCTTTGGCTAAGGATTCCCAGTGATTACCATGTCGAAATCGCTGTTCACCTGGAAGACGGCAGGCATCCTGACAGGCATGAAGCTCGCGACGCTGGCAGTCGTAATTGGGCTAGCTCGCGCAGGACTTCTTCCCCAGTGGTTTCCCCATTGGGGCTAGCCCGCTTCGGAAGCCAGCCCATCTCCTTCTGCCACGTTGGCGCCCAGAGCTTGCACTTCTTCTTCAGGTGCTGACCATGCAGCATTTGGCGATTAATCCGTACGACGAACCTCCATTGGATCCACCTCAAGCAGGACTGATCCGCTCTCGCTGAGCACCCTGGTTCGCCTTCCAATCATCCTGGCGATCCGCTTCGCTTCAGATGAGGCGACCTCCAATGACGCTGCTGACGTGTGGAGATGCCACTCCAGGAAAGGGTTGAGTTCTTCCACTCGGAACTGCCTTTCTGCCATGCCCCTCAGTATCAGCCGAACCCTGAAGGTCTCCCCGCCACCTAAATCCCAATCCAGTAAAAATCGCTGCCGCTATCCATATGGCGGGTGCCTACAACTTCAAAAAGGTGTTGCCCCGCCATGTCTTACAGAGACGCCAACCACCTCAAATCAACCTTCCAGCGGGAACTTTGGAGTGAAGCGGGGACTTGGTTACTGGAGAGGACGCAAACGCTTTGGGATGACGGGATGCCCGATGAAGCATCGGCGCTCTATTCAGAGTTCTCAAGGGGTCCTGATCTAAGCGAATGACTTTGTGCCCATTCGATACAGAAAGCGGTAGTTCCGCTCATGCCTTGGTGCTCTGAATCGCCTTAGAACAGGAATGAGGTCAGAGACCGAACAGGTCGGAAAACCAGGTCTCAACGACCTTCAGGGGGGTGTTTGCTCACCCCCCTTCTTAATGAGCGGTTCTACTGATGCCGGAAGGGTTTGTAACTGAGCAAACATAAAAGAGCATCATCCGTAAGAGATGAATGCGTCGAACAGAGCAGAGGGTGGGACCTCTGCTTTTTCTTGGCTTGCTGACCTCAGTAGTCGTTTGGTCGTAACCGCGACGACCAGTAGGTGAACCCCGCGTAATCCTTCGGTTGCTTCTTCGGTGAAGGGGCAATGCGTCGAACTCAGAGGGGGTGGGACCCCTCTTTTTTTGGCAGTTCGTAAACGGCACCCACGGCACCACTGACTGCCTTAAGAGGGTGGTGCCGCTGGTAACCCCAGTGTTTTCGACGCGTTCGTCCCCTTGTTGCTGGCGGCACTCCCTGCCGCCCTTTCTTATTGCTTGCGGGCGACCGAACCAAGAACGGTCGTCACTACCTCCTCTGACGGTTCTCCCACTCCTCAAGGCAGAGCGCCTGGAGCACTCTGAAGAGGTCACAGGGAAGAGAACACCTGACCTCTGGGGATGAGATCCCAGGGGTCTTTTCTTGTCAGCCGAACCCAGGCAATGCGATCTAGGTGCTCTTGGAGTGATATGACGAGTGTTCGCTCGCAGTAGTAGGCAATACAAAAAGAACGTCGCTCAGTCGTTTTTCAGGGAATTGAGAAATCGCTGCAGGGCTCCCCAACCGCCCCCATATTTGGTGTCCAGACGGTGTTACTTGTCACTGTCTTGGCAGCACGGGAGAGCGACCCGTTGGCTGGCAGTCAAAGCACCCTTGGCACGAGCGATTGTCAGGGGTAGCTTTCTGCGCTTTTCAAAAATCGGAAGAAATTTGTACCTTTTGAGACGAAGGTTTGTATACCGAGGAACGTGTTTAAGCGGATACCGCATCGCTCGGGGAGAACGTCGTTCTCCTCGCGGTTCCGTGGCCTCACATCATTGATTCGGTAAGGCTGTTGGAAGTCAGCCCGACCGATGGAAGGGGCTGCAGAGCCGGGAGCTGATTGCTATCTGGTTTGGTTGCGATTTATTGGGTCAGCTGCTTTGTGGTGATGACTCGAGTTCTTCGTGACCCCTGGGCATCGATGGCGATTGCAGGAGCATCACTAGTGGCGTTGGTGTGGCTTGAAGCCTTTTTTTGGTGAGTCGGCGGGGCAGCCTGAAGAAAACAGGGTGCTTAAGCAGACCGCTCAAGCAGTGAGCGCATCTTGAGCCTGCAGCCCGAGGGGGTCTGCACTTGGGAGTCGAGGACCACTTGGCCTCCTCCCTAATAACTGGGGAATCGAGGACCGTATGGACTCTTCCCCACACCATTTCCAGGCAGGCGAAAGCCCCTTGCATAGGGGCTTCGCCGCACCGCAGCTCATGCGCGATACAACGATGCAGTTCAGTTGTAATCCTCTTGGCTGCGGCTACTTCGCGTCACCTACTACCGAATCGCAGACAGGGCAATCCGCTCACCAGAAGGCGAATCAACCGAGCCAAGCCCACCACCTCTCTTGGGGGCGAGTTTCTGCAGGGGGCATAGCCCCAATTGCCTTCACGGCGCCACAACGCATAAATCGCGACTGCGTCAACTGGCTTGAGACTTTGACTTGCAACCTCCAGCTGCAATAGGTGAGCAGCTGGAGGTGCTGGAGAACGGTGGCCCGGTCCTTGATGTGTAACTAAGGCCACAGTTTGTGTTGTTGAGTCCCGGACATTGCACTACTTGGACCACGGCATTTTCGAAATTCGTGCAGGGTTGACGAGTTCTCCGTTTTTTTGGAGTGTGTTGTGGGCTATTCCTACCGTGATTGTCTGAGCGAGGAGATTGAGATCCTTCAATTAATGCTTTATCGGGAAGAGTTCGTTCAAGATCCCAGTGCTCGCATGCATTGTGAACCTCTTTTGGATAAATTAGAGGTAGATATAAAAGAACTCTCTGACCTTGACGCTCAGTTGTCTGCATAGTTCCTATGAGTGATGGTTGTTTGGCACGGAATTGAAGAAGTAGTGATAAGCGTCCGGAGTGGTTGGTGTGTCGATCGACTGCCAGTATGTAAAGCAGCGTTAACCGTGAGGAACAAACTATCGCCTCGTTGTGGGAAGGTTCTGAACATGAGTGAAACCACGAAAGAGATTCCGATTTGGGTCGGCGGAGAGTCAGGGCAGCGAAAGCGGTACTTGAGATCGTTAGAAAAGGAGCTGGCAGCGGAGCTGGGGCCTGATTGGCGGAACGTTATTCAGCTGGCGAAGGACAGCTAACGCCTTCGTTTTTCTCTGGCTTTGAGGGCTCGCTTATTTCGCCATACGGCGAGACAACCCCCGAGCCCTAAGCCAACCAGCAGGAGAAGAGGGCTCATGCTTCCTCATCAGCGTGTCTTCTCCACAGAGCCCATGGCCGCTGCGTTTGAGGAGTGATCTCCTGTTGACGTGCGATCTGTTGTGTTGTCTCGGCTTTCTGTAGGGCTTGCTGTTCAAGTTCCGCAGACAGAAACAGTCCTGCAATGAAGATCATCAGGATGCTCAGGAGTAATGCGATCAGATACATCGTTGACCGAGCGATGGCTTGTTCCTGCTCCTTGCTCAGGTCGCCCACGGCTTGGCCCAAATCTGGTCAAGGTGTATCAGTAAAAACTCTTTGCTGCGATTACAGAGAGTGTTTTTTTGTGTGTGCACTTCAAGCTCGGTTCCGCCTTCACCGCCTGTGCGCTGAAGAGCAATCATTTTCGTTATGACAGACGGACCCAGCAGTTGCCGCTGATATGGGTCCGCGTCCCGCCCGGAGCCCTCCAAAACGGGACACAACTCAAATATGCGAGTGACACCAGTCGATTCAGCGTGAATCGATACCAACCTCGTCTTTTTGTTGCCAAGAGAAAAAAACGGCTGGAGACGCTGCCCGCCGCCTGAGCCGCGACTCTCTGGGCTACGACCGCATCGCTCTTAAAGCGAACGCTGATGGTGCGCCCATTAATTATTCAGCTTCATCAGCAAATCAAGAGTGCGGTCAGTTTGCCGCTGACTACTGCTGTTGCTGCATCTGCTGTTGACGCTTGGTCAGCGATGCGGTGATCTTGGCATTGGCTGCATCAAAGGCAGCATCAAGGCCAGCCTCATCAGTCCATTGGCCGTAGTGCTTCATGTGGGTGCGTACGTCGTGGCCCATTGATGCTGCGAGCTGTCTGAGAGGTATTCCGGCTAGGGCTCCTCGGTAGGCGTAGCCATGCCGAAGGCTGTACGGGGAGAGCCCAGGGTTGGCCTTGACCAGCGAAGCCCAGTAGGGATGGCGATCGAGGTATTGCCGGAAGGTGTGCCCGCAGCTTTTGAAGTCTTGGGCGTTCAGGATGCCGACAGGCAGCTTGACCAGCCCGCTGCTGAGCTGAGCCAGAGCCTGACCTGCTGCGCCTGCGAGTTCTGGAATTTCCAGTGGGTAGGCAATGCGATCGGGCCTAGGAGCCTTTGCTGTGGCCCGGTTGCGTTTGACGTTGCCGACCTTGAGCTTCCCGTCCTCCACACGCATTGCTTTCAGCTCTGCTGGCCGCAGACCAAACAGACCA
>Ga0189284_100489_pt1 | contig 15810 bp, 14 predicted proteins | sample N32C7minimetaG_FD_130314 | JGI IMG/M metagenome (GOLD analysis project Ga0189284, IMG submission 130314) | Marine microbial communities from the Costa Rica Dome - N32 C7 mini metaG | ecosystem: Environmental > Aquatic > Marine > Oceanic > Photic zone | place: Costa Rica: the Eastern Pacific...
AGATCAATGCCTCCGCCCGCGATCCGGGCCGCCGCGCTAAGATCGGCGTGATCAGCCGGGATTCGAGCATTGACCCGGTCGGCGCATGCGTCGGCATGAAGGGCAGCCGCGTCCAGGCAGTCGTGCAGGAATTGCAGGGCGAGAAGATCGACATCATTCCGTGGTCAGAAGACACCGCGACTTTTGTCGTCAACGCGTTGCAGCCGGCAACCGTTGCGCGCGTGGTGCTGGACGAGGAAGACGGCCGCATCGAAGTCGTCGTGCCTGACGATCAGCTTTCGCTCGCCATCGGGCGTCGCGGCCAGAACGTGCGTCTGGCCAGCCAGCTGACCGGCCACCAGATCGACATCATGACCGAGGAAGAAGCTTCGGAGAAGCGTTCGAAGGAATTCGCCGAACGCTCCAAGATGTTCGAGGAAGAGCTCGACGTCGACGAAACGCTGTCGCAGCTGCTTGTGGCTGAAGGTTTCGCGATGCTCGAAGAAGTCGCCTATGTCGAAATGGCCGAACTGGCCGCGATCGAAGGCTTTGACGAAGAGCTCGCCGAAGAACTTCAAAGCCGCGCGATCGAGGCGATCGAGCGTCAGGAAGAGGCGCACCGTCAGGTTCGCCGCGAACTGGGCGTCGAAGACGCGCTGGCCGAAATGCCGCACCTGACCGAAGCGATGCTGGTCACGCTCGGCAAGGCGGGGATCAAGACGCTCGACGATCTAGCCGATCTGGCCACCGACGAACTGATCGCCAAGAAGCGCGAAGCACCGCGTCGCCGTGGCAATGCCGACGGCCCTCCGCAGCGTCGTTCGCAGCGCGAAGGCGACAAGGGCGGCGTTCTGGGCGAATACGGCCTCAGTGAAGAGCAGGGCAACGAGATCATCATGGCCGCCCGCGCACACTGGTTCGAAGACGAAGAGCCCGCTCAGGAAACTTCCGGTTCGCCGGAAAGTCAGGAGGCCGCCGATGCGGACTCCACCCAATGAGCGCGTAGGTTCAGACATCGCTGAAGACGCGGACTCCCCCGTTTCGGGGAGCGAGCGCCGCTGCCTGCTTTCGGGCGAGGTTGGTCCGCGCGATCAGATGATCCGGCTGGCCGTTTCGCCCGCGGGCGAAGTGCTGCCCGATCCCGCTGCCAAGGCACCGGGTCGGGGTGCATGGATACGGCCGGATCGCGCCGCGCTTGAAACCGCGATCGCCGATGGCCATTTCAAGCGGGCGTTGATGCGCGCATTCAAGGGCGGGCCGGCCAAGGGTGACGGAGCAGGCGGTTCGCTTTCCTACAGCGACGATTTGCCGCAAGCGATCGAAATGGCGCTGACTCGCAATCTGCTCGATCGGCTGGGGCTGGAACTGCGCGGTGGCAACATCGTCCTGGGTTCGTCCCGCATCGCCGAACAGGCCCGCTCGGGCAGGATCACGCTGCTGCTCCACGCAAGCGACAGCAGCGAAGATGGGCGCAAGAAGCTTGACCAGGCATGGCGGGTCGGGCTGGACGCCGAAGGATCGGGATTGCGCGGAACCGTCTTGCCTCTGGACCGCGATGCGCTGTCTGTGGCATTGGGCCGCGAAAATGTCGTCCATCTGGGCGTTTCGGGTGTGAAGGACGGGCGCGATGACGCGTCGCGCGCTTCGACCCGGGTAGGGCAGGCGGCCACGCGACTGTCGCGTTTCGTGGGGAGCGATCCTCCATGATCGGCGGCCACTGACCAACCAGCATGTGCGCAGGGCTTTCTGCGCGTGACGATAGAAGATTTTGAAGGACAAACGAGCAAGCATGAGCGACGACACAGAAAAGCGCACCCGTAAACCGCTGGGCCTGAAGAGGGCGGTCGATGCTGGAGAGGTCAAGCAGACCTTCAGCCATGGCCGCACCAACAAGGTTGCGGTCGAGGTGAAGCGGCGCCGCAAGCTCGTAAAGCCGGGCGAAACGCCCGCGCCCGAGGCTGCGCCTGCACCCACTGCGGCCCCTGCGCCCGAACCGGCACCGGAACCTGTTGCCAAGAAGCCGGCTCCGGCCAAGGCACCTGTGCGGGCACCAGCCGGTGAAACCCCTCAGGAACGCGTCGCGCGGCTCCAGCGCGAGGCCGAGGAAGAGCGCCTGCGGCTCGCCGAGGAAGCGCGCAAGCGTGACGAAGAACGCGCCCGCAAGGAGGCCGAGGAGGCCAAGCGCCGCGAAGAGGACAATCGCAAAGCCCGCGAAGAAGCTGAAAAGCGCGCGGCCGAAGAAGCCAAGGCCGCAGCCGAAGCTCCGGCGGAAGAGCCTGAGGCCGAAGAAGCGGACAGCTCCGGCGGCGACGGCCCTGCGCCCGCTCCGCGCAAGTTCACCCCGGTTGCCCGGCCCGAACCCAAGCGTCCGGAAAAGAAGAAGAAGGACGACAAGCGCGCGCCCAAGGAAGAAACCGGCGGCGGCAAGGACAAGCGCCGTTCAGGCAAGCTGACTGTCACCAAGGCGTTGAACGAGGACGAAGGCCGCCGTGCGCGCAGCCTCGCCGCACTGAAGCGTGCGCGCGAGAAAGAGCGCCGGATGCAGGGCGGCGGATCGTCCAAGCCGCGTGAAAAGCAGGTGCGCGACGTTGTCGTGCCCGAAGCGATCACCGTGGGCGAACTTGCCAAGCGGATGGGCGAAAAGGGCGCCGATCTGGTGAAGGAACTGTTCAACCTCGACATGATGGTCACCGTCAACCAGACGATTGATCAGGACACGGCGGAACTGCTGGTCGAACAATTCGGCCACAACATCACCAAGGTTTCCGAAAGCGATGTCGACATCCAGACCGAAGAGGATGTCGATCCCGAAGAAACCCTGCGTCCGCGCCCGCCCGTCGTCACGATCATGGGCCATGTCGATCACGGCAAGACCTCGCTGCTCGACGCGCTGCGCGGTACCAATGTGACCAAGGGCGAAGCCGGCGGCATTACCCAGCACATCGGCAGCTATCAGGTCACGACGAAGGACAAGCAGAAGATCACCTTCCTTGATACGCCGGGCCACGCCGCATTCACCGAAATGCGCGCGCGCGGTGCAAACGTGACCGATATCGTGGTGCTGGTGGTGGCTGCCGACGACGGCATCATGCCGCAGACGATCGAGGCCATCAATCACACCAAGGCTGCTGGCGTCCCGATGATCGTGGCGATCAACAAGATGGACAAGCCGGAGGCCGATCCGGCCAATGTGCGCAACCGTCTGCTCGAACACGAAGTGATCGTGGAACAGATGTCGGGCGATGTGCAGGATGTCGAGATTTCGGCCAAGACCGGCCAAGGCCTCGACAAGCTGCTCGAAGCGATCTCGCTCCAGGCCGAACTGCTCGAACTCAAGGCGCGCCCGGATCGCGATGCCGAAGCGACCGTGATCGAAGCGCAGCTCGACAAGGGTCGTGGCCCGGTCGCGACGGTGCTGGTCACGCGCGGCACGCTGAAGCGTGGCGATACCTTTGTGGTCGGCACCCAGTCGGGCCGTGTGCGCGCCATCGTCGATGACAGCGGCAAGCAGATCAAGGAAGCCGGGCCGTCGATGCCGGTCGAGGTTCTGGGCCTTGGCGGGGTGCCGTCAGCCGGGGATCAGCTGACCGTGGTCGAAAACGAACAGCGCGCCCGCGAAGTCGCCTCGTTCCGCCAGCAGAAGGCGACCGAGAAGCGCACCGCGCTTGCGCCGACCAGCTTCGACACGATGTTCAGCAATCTCAAGTCGAACGTGATCGAATGGCCGGTGGTGGTGAAGGCCGACGTCCAAGGCTCGGTCGAAGCCATCGTCAATGCGCTGCACAACATCTCGACTGACGAGATCAAGGTGCGCGTGCTGAACGCAGGTGTCGGCGCGATTACCGAAACCGACGTGAACCTTGCCGCGGCATCGAACGCGCCGATCATCGGCTTCAACGTGCGCCCCAACGCCAAGGCGCGCGATCTGGTGAAGCGCGATAACGTGCGCATGATGTACTACGATGTCATTTATCACCTTACCGAAGAGGTGGCGAAGGAAATGGCGGGCGAGCTTGGCCCCGAACGGATCGAGACGGTTGTCGGCCGTGCCGAAGTCAAGCAGGTCTTCCCTGCGGGCAAGAAGGACAAGGCCGCCGGTCTGCTGGTGCTCGACGGGGTCATCCGCAAGGGGCTCCACGCGCGTCTCACTCGCGACGATGTCATCGTGTCGGCCACCACCATCGCTTCGCTGCGGCGGTTCAAGGACGACGTGGACGAAGTCCGCGCCGGCCTCGAATGCGGTGTGGTTTTGGAGGACACCAACGACATCAAGGCAGGCGACAACCTCGAAATCTTCGAAGTCCAGCTGCGTGAACGGACGCTGGAGGTAGGTTGAATTCTGGCCCAGTCCCGGTCGGCGGGGGCTTTGATCGACAGGTCGAGGTCTGGCGGGTTCGATTCCCGCCCTTCGGGTCCCCAAACTGACTGGTGATCATGGCTGACATGGCTGCATATTTCCCCGATGACGCGAGCGGTTCGCCCCACACGGCGCTACTCGGTTCGCAATTCGTCTCGTTTGATGAAGCCACGCAAACCGCGACCATGCGTTTCACCGTCAAGCGCGAGATGTGCACCTGGCGGGGCGGGGTGCAGGGTGGCCTGATCGCGGGTTATCTCGACGATGTGATGGGCTATGCCTTTGTCGCCGCCACCGGGGGCGAGATGGCGCCGCTCAATCTCGAAATCTCGATGACGCTGATCCGCCTGATCCCTGAAGGGGCGACCGTGATCGGCAAGGGCCGGGTGGTGAAGGCCGGTCGCCGGGTCGTATTCCTCGAAGGCGAATTGCTGGCAGAGGATGGCACGGTTTACGCCCGCTCAACCTCAACCGCGATCCCCACTCCGCGCCCGTCGCCTACCGAAACCGGAATGGGCTGAAGCCGGCAAGGCCGAAATGAAAAGGGCAGGCGATGGTCTGCCCATCGCCTGCCGCTCCATTTGGTTTCCGACAATTTGCGTCAGATTAGCCGGTTGCACCGTCGCGGGCTGCCGGGGCCGCAGTGTTGACCTTGCCTGCCTTGGCTGCAGGAACGCGGCGTTCGCGGTCATCCTGATCGTCACGGGCGATCTGTGAAGCATCACGATCACCTTTGGTTTCGCCCTTGGCTGCGGCCAGGTTCTGGGCGTGGCGCTCAGCGGTGCCGGGGGTGGTGTGGCGCTGCGCAGCTGCCATCGAAGGGGCGATGAGAGCTGCCGCAACAAGGATGGAAGTGAAGGTTTTCATAGGGATCACCATCTGGTTGCATTGGTAACTAGGAGATGACGTATCTATGCAATTGCGACTTAATGTCAAGGATGTGCAGGGCGGATTGGCAAGAAGCTCGCAAGCCTGATAGGGGCGGGCAAAGAGGTTTGAACGACATGGCAAAGCGACAAGAATTCACCGCAGAACAGGCATCGGTTCGCGTGCTCAAGGTGGGCGAACGCGTGCGCCACATCCTGTCCGAGTTGCTCGCCCGTCAGGAAGTTCACGACGAGGTCGTGAGCGCGTCGAACATCTCCGTTACCGAAGTGCGCATGACGCCCGATTTGCGGCATGCCACGGCCTATGTGAAGCCGCTGCTGGGGGCGGGGGATGACGAGGTCGTGCATGCCTTGCGGCAGAACACTGCCTTTCTTCAGCGCGAAGTGGCCAAGCGCCTCGGCCTGAAATTCGCGCCCAAGCTGAAGTTCCGCAAGGATGAAAGCTTTGCCGAAGCCGACCGGATCGAAGCGCTCTTGCGCGATCCCAAGGTGGCCCGCGATCTGGGCAGTGACGAGGAAGAATAGGCCCTAACGCGGCACCATACGTGCCCTCAGCCTGATATCGACATTGTTTCCGACGATCAGCTGATAGCTCTTCATCCCGTAATTGCGCCGGTCAATCTCCATCTCTCCGGTAAAGGTGATGGCAACCCCTCTAGCCCTGGCCGGATCCGCCTCGAACTCGACACTCAGCGTTTCGGGCCGGGTTACGCCGCGCGCGGTCAATTCCCCCCTCAGCGTGCCTTTTGTCGCCGAAGTCATCCGCAGCGACCTTCCGACGAACCGGATGGTGGGATAGCGTTCAACCCAGAAAAACCGCTCGCCGCGAAGACGCTGGAGCGTGGTTTCATCGGGTGCTTCGATTGCGACCGCATCGAAAGTCACGTCGATCACCGCGCGTTCGGGCGCGCCGGGGACGATGCTTACAGCGCCCTGCATTCGGGGAAAGCGAGCCGTTTTGCTGGCGAGGCCGAAGAACGGCACACGTGCTGAAACGTTGCTGGCGCTTGCGTCGAGCCGGTAGTTGATTGTCGCTGCGGTTTGTGCGGGTGTCGGAGCGGTCGCTGGAGCGGTCGATTGCGCAGTCGTGCCCACTGGCAGCGAAACCGCCAGGATCGACAGCAGTATTGGGCGCAACCAGCTTTTCATCGGCACTCCATACCACATACAACCTGTATCTGGCGCAACAGGTTTCCGGTTTTCTGCAATCTCCCGCCGAACGGTTCAGTTTACAGGTTGGATCGCAGGCGGGGCGGTTGCTGTCGGCACCTCCATGAATACGCTCGCCCCCGGTCCCAGCGGCAGGTCGAGCACGACCCAGCCGATCGTCAGCGCGAGGCCCGAAACCAGCAGGCCGATCGAGAACGGCAGCATCACCGCCGCCAGCGAACCGAGGCCGAAATCCTTGTCCCAGCGCTGGCAGAAGATCAGGATCAGCGGGAAATACACCATCAGCGGCGTGATGATGTTGGTCGCCCCGTCACCGACGCGATAGGCCGCCGTCGCCATTTCCGGCGAAATGCCCAGCAGCATCAGCATCGGCACCATCACCGGCGAAATCAGCGCCCATTTCGCGCTGGCCGATCCGACAAACAGGTTGAGCAGTGCCGAGACGAGGATGATCGACGCCAGCAGAGCCCAGGCGGGCATATTGGTGCTGCCAAGGAAATCCGCGCCATTCACCGCAAGGATCAAGCCCAGTTCCGACCATGCGAACATCGCCACGAAATGCGCCGCGGCAAAGGCAAGTACGAGGTAATAGGCGAGGTCTTCCATCGCGCCCGACATCATCTTCACCAGATCGCGGTGATCGCCGATCGTCCCGGCACCCTTGCCATAAGCCCAGCCTGCCAGCAGGAAGAGTACAAAGAACCCTGCGACAAGGCTCTGGTAAAACGGCGTGAGGCGCGCGCTTTCCAGTTCCGCCTCTTCATTGATCAGCGGCGTACCCGGCCCCCAGGTCATGAATATCCACAGCGCGACCACGAACACGACAGCGAGCCCGGCATAGCCAAGGCCGCGCTTTTCGGCGTTACTCAGGGGGCGATCGCCGTCATCGTCGCTGGCCATGTTTCCGGCCCGGTCAGGGTTCCATTTGCCCAGCTTGGGTTCGATGATCTTGTCGGTCACGAACCAGATCACCGGCAGGAAGACAAAGGTCATTCCGGCAATGAAGTACCAATTGCCCGCGATGTTGGCAGTGAAATCGCCAAACACGGTCTCCACCGCCGCTTCGGTTATACCGAACAGCAGGGCATCAAGCTGACCGGGCAGCAGGTTGGCCGAAAACCCGCCGGAAACCCCCGCAAAGGCGGCTGCAATCCCGGCAATCGGGTGGCGACCGGCGGCGTGGAAGATGATACCTGCCAGCGGGATCAGCACCACATAGGCCGCATCGGCAGCAAGGTTGCCCATCATGCCCACCAGTACGATGATCGGGGTGAGCAGGGCCTTTGGTGCATCGCGCACACCGGCTCGCATCGCGGTTCCGAACAGGCCGGAACGCTCTGCCACGCCCGCGCCCAGCATCACCACCAGAACATAGCCGAGCGGGTGGAAATGGGTGAAGGTCTTGGGCATTTCGACCCAGAGCTTTTGGATGTTTTCTGGTGAAAGCAGGCTTTTCGCGGCAATCACTTTCGCCGCCCCGGTGTCAGGATCGATCTCTGTCGGATGGAGCGCCGAAAGCCCAGAAAGCTCGGCAATCACCGAAATCGCGACCAGAATGAAGATCAGCCAGAAAAACAGGAAGACCGGATCAGGCAGCTTGTTTCCGTGGCGTTCGATCCAGCCCAGAAAGCCGGTCATGCCTTCGTTCGATTTGGTCGCGTCTGCGGCCGATGCCATATGTCTGATCCCCGATTGCTCAAATCAATAATGCGAATGGCTAGCATCACGCAGCTTGCCTGTCACACCGATTAATCAACAGGCATCTGGCGCGTTTCATCCGGGGCGGTTAGGCATCGCGGATGGCCAAGCTGTATTTCTATTTTTCCAGCATGAACGCGGGCAAATCGACCACCATGCTGCAAGCCGATTTCAACTATCGCGAGCGCGGCATGGCGACGATGCTGTGGACGGCGGAGCTCGACACTCGTTCGCGGGGCATGGTGCGCAGCCGTATCGGGCTTGAGGCGGGGGCGCATCTCTATCGCCCGGATACCGATCTGCTCGCAGAAATCAGCGCGGCCAAGGCGCAGGGGCCGCTCGATTGCGTGCTGCTGGACGAAGCGCAGTTCCTCACCCCCGATCAGGTGTGGCAACTGGCCGCGGTTGCCGATGAATTGGGTGTTCCTGTGCTGTGTTATGGCCTGCGCACCGATTTCCAGGGCGCGCTGTTCCCCGGATCGGCGGTGCTGCTTGGAATTGCCGATACGCTCGTCGAGTTGAAGGCGGTATGCCACTGCGGGCGCAAGGCGACGATGAACCTGCGCGTGACCGAGGATGGAAGCGCGGTGAAGCAGGGTGCGCAGACCGAAATCGGCGGCAATGATCGCTATGTCGCGCTCTGCCGCAAGCATTTCAGCGCGGCATTGAAGGCGTGACACTGGTTTAGCGCCCCGGCGCTTCCTATCTGCAACCGCATATGACCGACACCGCGCTGCTCATCATCCTGCTGATCCCGTGCCTGATCGTGGCCATCGTGTTTCACGAGGTGGCGCACGGGATGATGGCAAAGGCGCTGGGCGATCCCACCGCCAGCGAGCGCGGGCGGCTGACGCTGAACCCGCTGCGCCATGTCGATCCGGTGGGTACTTTGCTGGTTCCGGGCGTGCTGCTGCTGGCAGGAGCGCCCGCTTTCGGCTGGGCCAAGCCGGTGCCGGTGAACAAGTATCGGCTGAACAATCCGCGTTTCGGCATGATGGCGGTGGCAGCGGCGGGGCCGGGGATCAATTTCATCCTCGCGGGGCTGGGCGCGGTGCTGATCGGCGTGCTGAGCATCTTTGCGGGCCAGAGTATCCTTGCCGATGACAACACCATCGGCGTGGCACTGACGATGTTCCTCTTGATCAACATCTTCCTTGGCCTGTTCAACCTGCTGCCGATCCCGCCGTTTGACGGGTCGCATATCGTCGGCGGGCTGTTGCCGGCGCGGCTGCGGTTCCAATGGGAGCGGCTGCAGCGATACGGGATCGTGCTGATTTTCGCGGTGATCGGATACAGCTGGATGTTCGGAACCGGCTGGCTTGAGGTGACGGTGCTGCCGGTGCTGGAATGGGCCATGCGATTTTATGTCGGCATCGCCGACGCGATCGCCTCGCCCTTCATCAGGGGCTAGTCCGCGCGATCAAACCAGTCCGCGATGCGCGCCTGTTCCTCATCGGTCAGGTGCAGATACAGCTTTGATCGGCGCTTGAGCACGTCTTCTGCCGTCCGGGCGAATTCCTGCGTTGCGAGATATTCCATCTCTGCCGCATAGACGTCGCCGCCCAGATGCGCGCCGAGATCGTTTGTCCCCTGCGCCCCGTTCAGAATGGCGTTCATCCTTGTGCCATAGGCGCGGGCGAGCCGCAGGACTGCTTTTGCTGGAAGCCACTTGTATGCCGCGCATTGGCGGGTGACGAAATCATCGAAGCCGTCCGGGGCGATATCGCCGCCGGGGAGAGGCTGGTCCGCAGTCCACGAGGAACCCGCCAGGCCAAGCTTTTCAAGCGCATGCTCGGCAAGCTTGCGATAGGTCGTGAGCTTGCCGCCAAAGATCGAGAGGATTGGCGGGCCGTCACGATCCAGTTCGAACTGGTAATCGCGGGTGACGGTGGAATTCGATGTGGCCTTGTCTTCGTACAGGGGGCGCACCCCGGCGTAGCTGGCAACGGCCTGATCCGGGGATACGTCCACCCGCAGATATTCGTTCACCGCATCGCAGATATAGCGCGCTTCGGCATCCGATATGTCGATCCCCGCAGGATCACCTTCGAAAAGCACATCGGTGGTGCCAACCAGTGTGAAATCTCGTTCGTAAGGTATTGCAAAGACGATACGATTGTCGCGGTTCTGGAAGATGTAGCTGCGATCATGATCGAACAGGCGCGGGAAGATCAGGTGGCTGCCTTTTACCAGCCGCAGGTTCTCGTGTCGCTCATCCGGCAAGGCGCGGCCCAGCACGGAATCGACCCACGGCCCGGCGGCGTTGATCACTGTGTTGGCTGTGACCTGCCATTCGCCGTCATCGCCCCGGAGGCTTGCCGTCCAATGATCGACTGAGCGATCCAGCCTGACGCATTCGGTGCGCGTGAGGATGTCCGCCCCGCGCTCCTTAGCATCCATGCAGTTGAGTACGACAAGCCGCGAATCCTCGACCCAGCAATCCGAATACTCGAACCCGGTTACAAGCCGGTCTTCCAGCACTTGCGCATGCGGGGCCGCACGAAGGTCCACCGTGCTGGTCGGCGGCAGCAATTTGCGCCCTCCCAGATGATCGTAGAGGAACAGCCCCAGCCGCAGCATCCATTTGGGTCGCAGCCCCTTGTCATGCGGCAGGACGAAGCGCAGCGGCCAGATGATGTGCGGCGCGATGCCGAGCAGCCGCTCGCGTTCGATAAGGCTTTCGCGCACCAGGCGGAATTCGTAATGCTCCAGATAGCGCAGCCCGCCGTGCACCAGCTTGGTCGAGGCGCTGGAGGTGGCGCTGGCGAGATCGTCTTTCTCGACAAGGCAGACCGACAGGCCGCGCCCCGCCGCATCGCGAGCGATCCCGGCGCCATTGATGCCGCCGCCGATGATGAGCAGATCGTAGTGCTTTTGCATTGCAGCATAAGCAATTGGCGAAAGCGCGCCGGTTTGGCTAGGGGGCAGGGGATATGAGCGACAAGAAACCAGCCCCGAACGGATGGATCATCCTCGACAAGCCGCGCGGCCTAGGATCGACGCAGGCTGTCGGCGCGGTCAAGCGGGTCTTGCGCGAAGGCGGCTATGCCAAGACCAAAGTCGGCCATGGCGGCACTCTCGACCCGCTGGCCGAAGGGGTGCTGCCGATTGCGCTGGGCGAGGCGACCAAGCTCGCCGGGCGGATGCTCGATGCGAGCAAGATTTATCAGTTCACGATCCAGTTTGGCCGGGAGACTGATACGCTGGATACCGAGGGCGAGGTTGTCGCGACTTCTGATGTGCAACCTGGGTTTGGCCCGGTAGAAACTGTTGTCGAGCAGCAATTCACAGGTACGATCGATCAAGTTCCACCAGCCTTTTCTGCCCTCAAGGTTAATGGAAAACGATCCTATGCTCGTGCAAGAGCGGGTGAGAATGTCGATTTGCCGACACGTCGCGTCACGGTAGGGCCTTGGCGCTACATCGAAGAGGGGTTTGTCGGCGAGTTTGACGCAAGCGAGCAATATGCGACGCTCTCTGTGCGAGTCTCCAAGGGCACCTACATCCGCTCTCTTGCACGGGATATCGCGCGCGCCCTTGGAACTGTCGGTCATGTCACCTATCTACGTCGCACAAAGGCTGGTCCTTTCACCGAGGCACAGGCGATTTCGCTGGACAAGTTGAACGAAATCGCTAATGGCGCGCAACTATCTGACCTACTCCTGCCGTTGGAGGCAGGGCTGGACGACATCCCGGCCCTTTCCCTCTCCCAGACAGACGCGCAGGCGGTCCGCCAGGGCCGGGTATTGTCTGGATTGCCCCAATCATCCGGGCTTTACTTCGCGAAACTGGGCAATGTCCCGGTCGCGCTGGTCGAGATCATGGATGGGACGGCCAAGGTCGTCAGGGGTTTCAACCTTCCCGATGTCGCAGAGTAAGAGAGAAAAGACATGTCGGTTACCGCCGAAAAGAAGCAAGAGATCATCAAGGACAACGCCCGCATCGAAGGCGATACGGGTAGCCCGGAAGTTCAGGTCGCGATCCTCACCGAGCGCATCCGCAACCTCACCGAGCACTTCAAGTCCAACCACAAGGACAACCATTCGCGTCGCGGCCTGCTGATGATGGTCAACAAGCGTCGCAATCTGCTCGCATACCTCAAGAAGAAGGATGTGGAGCGGTACAACGCCCTGATCCAGAAGCTGGGTCTGCGTAAGTAAGAATTTCACCGGGGCGGCCCTTGATCGGGCCGCTTCGTTTATCTGGCGTTCGCATTCTGCTAGAGCGCCGCAATCAGATCGGCATCCTTCGCAATTCGGTGAAGGGGCCTAGGGGCACATTGGCCCCGCACCGGACCGGGACGGTATCCCCGGAAATTGCAGGCCCCGCCCGGCAATGTGGCCGCGCGGGTTCAGAAGGAATATACATGTTCGACACGAAAACCGTATCGGTGGAGTGGGGCGGAAAAACCCTCACTCTGGAAACCGGCCGTATTGCCCGTCAGGCTGACGGCGCGGTCCTCGCCACTTATGGCGAAACTGTTGTTCTTTGCGCGGTCACCGCCGCAAAGAGCGTGAAGGAAGGGCAGGACTTTTTCCCGCTCACCGTCCACTATCAGGAAAAATTCTCCGCAGCCGGCCGTATTCCGGGTGGCTTCTTCAAGCGTGAACGCGGCGCGACCGAAAAGGAAACGCTGACCAGCCGCCTGATCGACCGTCCGATCCGTCCGCTGTTCCCTGAAGGTTTCTACAACGAAATCAACGTTATCTGTCAGGTTCTGTCGTTTGACGGCGAAACCGAAGCGGATATCGTTGCAATGGTTGCAGCATCTGCCGCGCTGACCATTTCGGGTGTTCCCTTCATGGGCCCGATCGGCGCTGCCCGCGTCGGCTACATTGACGGCGAATACGTCCTCAATCCGAAGCAGGACAAGGCTCTCGAAGAAGGCCGTCTCGACCTCGTGGTTGCCGCCACGCAAGACGCGGTGATGATGGTCGAATCCGAAGCCAAGGAACTGACCGAGGAAGAAATGCTCGGCGCAGTCATGTTCGCACATGACGAGATCAAGACCGTCGTGGGCGCGATCATCGATCTGGCCGAACAAGCGGCCAAGGAGCCGTGGGAAATCGACGCTTCGGACGACAAGTCGGCGATGAAGGCCGAACTGATGGGTCTGATCGGTGACGATATCGCCGCCGCTTACAAGCTGACCGACAAGTCGGCGCGTTCGGACGCGCTCAACGAAGCGCGTGCAAAGGCCAAGGCGCATTACGCCGAAGCCGACGGCCAGACCGCAATGGTCGCCAACAAGCTGGTCAAGAAGCTCGAAGCCGACATCGTGCGCACCGCCATCCTCAAGGATGGCCAGCGCATCGACGGACGCAAGCTCGATCAGGTTCGCCCGATCGAAAGCATCGTCGGCTTCCTGCCGCGCGCACACGGTTCGGCGCTGTTCACCCGCGGTGAAACGCAGGCGATCTGCACCACCACGCTGGGCACCAAGGACGCAGAGCAGATGATCGACGGTCTTGAAGGCCTGTCGTATTCGAACTTCATGTTGCACTACAACTTCCCGCCTTATTCGGTCGGTGAAGTGGGCCGCTTTGGCGCGCCGGGCCGTCGTGAAATCGGCCACGGCAAGCTGGCATGGCGCGCGCTGCACCCGGTGCTGCCGAGCCATGAAGACTTCCCCTATACGATCCGCATCCTGTCGGACATCACCGAATCCAACGGCTCGTCCTCTATGGCGACCGTGTGCGGTGGCTGTCTGTCGATGATGGACGCAGGCGTTCCGATCGAGCGTCCGGTGTCCGGCATCGCCATGGGCCTGATCCTTGAAGGCGACGAATTCGCCGTCCTGTCGGACATTCTGGGTGACGAAGATCACCTGGGCGACATGGACTTCAAGGTTGCTGGTACCGAAAACGGCATCACCACGATGCAGATGGACATCAAGGTTGCCGGCATCACCAAGGAAATCATGGCGAAGGCGCTTGAGCAGGCGAAGGCCGGCCGCGCGCACATCCTTGGCGAAATGGCCAAGGCGCTGACCGGTGCCCGCACCGAGGTTTCCAAGCATGCTCCGCGCATCGAGACGATCCAGATCGACAAGTCGAAGATCCGCGACGTTATCGGCACGGGCGGCAAGGTGATCCGCGAGATCGTCGCCGAAACCGGCGCCAAGGTGGACATCGACGACGAAGGCGTGATCAAGATCTCGTCCTCGAACCTCGACGAGATCGAAGCGGCCAAGAACTGGATCCTCGGCATTGTCGAAGAGCCGGAAGTGGGCAAGATCTACAACGGCAAGGTCGTCAACATCGTCGATTTCGGCGCATTCGTGAACTTCATGGGCGGCAAGGACGGTCTCGTCCACGTGTCGGAAATGAAGAACGAGCGCGTGGAAAAGCCGACCGATGTCGTCTCCGAAGGCATGGAAGTGAAGGTCAAGGTGCTCGAGATCGACAACCGCGGCAAGGTCCGCCTGTCAATGCGTGTGGTTGACCAGGAAACCGGTGAAGAGCTGGAGGACACCCGTCCGCCGCGCGAACCGCGTGGTGACAAGCCGCGTGGTGACCGGGGCGATCGTGGTGATCGTGGCGGCCGTGGCGGTGATCGCCGTGGCCCGCGTGGTGGCGGTCGTGGTCGCGGTGGCAATCGCGACGGCGGCAATGATGGCCCCGCAGCGATGCCCGACTTCCTGAAGGACTAATCCTTCCGTCGTAATGGAACAGAACAGGCCGCCTGGAGCGATCCGGGCGGCCTGATTGTTTGGAGAACCCGCTGATGCTTCCCCGCGAAACCATAGCCACCGCTCAGATCCCGCAAGGCGAGGAACTGACCCTGGTCAGCCACGGCAGCGATTTCATCATCATGCTGGGTCGTGACGAGCTCATGGGCACGCGTATGCGCTTTTCCGAGGAGCAGCTGGCGCATCTGACGCTCGCCCGGCTTTCAAAGCCTGCGCCGCGCATCCTGATCGGCGGCTATGGCATGGGATTTACCTATCGCGCTGCGCTGGAACGACTGCCCGAGCGCGGACAGGCCATCGTCGCGGAAATTGTGCCGGAAATCCTCGATTGGGCGAAAGGTCCGCTGGCGCATCTGACCGGCGACACTCTCGACGATCCCAAAGGCGAAATCATCCTGTGCGATGTCGCGGCGCTGATCGACGATGCAAATGACGGCACCTGCAACAAGTTCGACGCGATCCTGCTCGATGTCGACAATGGCCCCGACGGCGTGGTGCGTGACGCGAACGACAGGCTTTATACCCGCACCGGGCTTGCCAAGGCGCGCGAAGCGCTGAAGCCGGGCGGAATTCTTGCGATCTGGTCAGCCGCGCCCGATCACAAATTCACCCGCCGTGTGAAAGAGGCAGGTTTTGACGTAGACGTGCAGGAAGTGCGTGCGCGCCCCAACAACAAGGGGCCGCGCCACACCATCTGGTTCGCGGCAAAATCCGCCTAAAAATCGTAGATCAGCGTGAACCGGCTTAGCGTGTCGGTCTGCACCGCGCCCGGAGGCGGGTTGCTGTCGTATTCGATGGCATAGGACAGCCGCGCCGAAAGGCTGCTGTTGATCTTGGCATTCAGCCCGGTGACGAGATCGAGGCTGGTGTTGCTGGAATCGATGATGACCGTGGCCGAACCGCCCGTTTCAGCGACAGCGTTGGTGTCATGCGTCAGCTTGAGCCGATCGGTGATGCTCCAGTCGAAATCAACCCCGATCAGTCCCGCGATCCGGCTTTCGCTGCGGCCGTCGACGAATTCGGTGACG
>Ga0189284_100490_pt1 | contig 15727 bp, 25 predicted proteins | sample N32C7minimetaG_FD_130314 | JGI IMG/M metagenome (GOLD analysis project Ga0189284, IMG submission 130314) | Marine microbial communities from the Costa Rica Dome - N32 C7 mini metaG | ecosystem: Environmental > Aquatic > Marine > Oceanic > Photic zone | place: Costa Rica: the Eastern Pacific...
AAACCCTGCTCGACGTTCCAGGGATCGATGGATGCAGCTGCAATGCCTGCCCCTACATGCGGCTCAACACCCTTGAAAAACTGAAGGCATGCCTGGAGACCCTCACGCCTGCGATCGAGATGGATGAATCGATGCGTCTGAAGGCCATGAAACCCATGCAGCGCATGCTCGAAATGAGCCGGTGACGCGCTAACAGATCAAAGAACGACGCGGTACGCGAATAAATTTTCGACAATCCAACCCCTGCGATCATGGCCCCCGTCATCCAGCCCAAGGGCATCAGGGTTCTGACCTTGATGGCAGCGATGGCGGGGACGTTGTACACCGCAGCGACTGCACAACCGTGGAACCAACCAATTCCTGAACCCGCAACGGAGTCCACAGCACAAACAATCAAGTTGGCCGAGCAACTCAACACGGTGGGCGCCAGGTTTTTTGGAGCCCATTGGTGCCCCGCCTGCAAAGAACAGATGAAGCTCTTCGGCAAACAGGCCGGAGCCAACCTGAACTACGTGGAATGCGATCTGCCCGACAAGTACCCGGACCAGCTCAGGCAGTGCAGGGATGAAAACATTCGGTCCATCCCCACCTGGACACGGCCCGGGTCAACACGGCTCCAGGGTGTTCAATCGATCAACACCCTGGAGCGCTGGAGTGGCCTGAGGCCTCAGCCACTGAATTGATTACTTCTTACGGCAATAGCCAGCGCCAACATTCATCCAGCCGGAGGGGCAGGCTTCACCGTTGGTGGGCTTCATCTCGTAATTAATGGGAGACACACAAGTGGTGCCCAGGGTGTTGACATAACCCAGGGGGCATTGGTTGTGGCCTTGGGCCTTGGGAATCTTTTTCTGAGCCAAAGCGGAACTGGGCGCAGCCAGGGCTGAAACAAACAGAGCGGCAGCGAGCAGCTTCATGGCAAGCGGGTCGAACGCGCTCAAGGTATGGGCCTTTCAGACTGTCTGCAGCGATCGGTGGCGGAGCTTGATCGAACGCACACCGGAGGGGTTGTATTGCCGTGCCGCGAAGGCCTGGGTCGACCCATGGCGTCCGGTTCCCCGGGCCCTGATCACCCACGCCCATGCCGACCACGCCCGCCCCGGATGCGGGGAGTACTGGGCCGTGGCCTCCAGTGAAGGGGTGCTGCGCCAGAGGCTCGGCAAAGACATCACCCTTCACCCAGTGGCTTACGGCGAAGAACACTGGCTGGGGCAATGCAAGGTGTCGTTTCACAGCGCCGGACACGTGCTCGGTTCGGCGCAGATCCGTCTGGAATCAGAGGGTGAGGTGTGGGTGGTCAGTGGGGATTACAAAAGGGATGACGATCCCAGCTGTGACCCCTTCGAACCAGTGCGCTGCGACGTGTTGATCACCGAAGCCACCTTCGGAATGCCGATCTATCGCTGGCAAAGCGGTGAGCAGGTGGCCGAGGAGATCCATGCCTGGTGGAGCCGTGATCGCAGCAGACCATCCCTGCTGTTCTGCTATGCCTTCGGCAAAGCCCAACGCTTGCTGGCTGAACTGAAGGCCATCGGCGTGGAGGAGGAGGTGCTGCTGCACGGCGCTGTTGAAACCGTGACCCGCCACTACCGCGAGGCAGCGGTTCCGATGACCCCCAGCCGTCCCGTCAGCGAACTGCCCCGAAAGGATCCGCTCGAAGGGCGGTTGATCCTGGCGCCACCGTCGGCCCATCGCTCCAGCTGGATGCGTCGCTTCAAGTCACCCCAAACCGCCTTTGCCTCCGGCTGGATGGCGGTGCGCGGAGCCCGTCGACGGCGGGGCTATGAGCGGGGATTCGTGCTCAGTGATCACGCCGACTGGCCTGGGCTGATCCAGACCGTTCGTGACAGCGGCGCCCGCAAGGTGTACGTCACCCATGGGCAAAGCGACGTTCTGGCCCGTTACCTGCGGGAGGTGGAGGGTGTGGATGCGGAGCCGCTGGAGACCTTGTTCGAAGGGGAGGCGGACTAGAACTTGGCGATGCCGTCAGGCAGATCGGGGAGGTTGAGATTCGCCTGACGACCTTCAATCGCAGCATTGAGTGACTCAATCATCATGGCGTTGCCGCTGTCTTTAACGGCTTCAAGCGCCTTCTGCAGTCGACGTTGACGGTCGGAAGGATCCTCCGCTGTTTCCGGAACAGACACAGGAGTCGCCACGGCAGTTGCTGACTCAGTGGCGCGGACAGTGTCCAGTTGTTGCGCGAGGTTGTCCCAGAGGAGCGCCATCCGGCTGATTCAGGAAGCTGTCGCTCAGATCAACACAGGTCTCCGCCGGATTTCCAGCACTGCTCACAAAATGTCTTGTCAGGATGGCAGGGCTTTCCATCCATCCCGTTCCAGCGCGCATGCGTGCCTTTCAGAACCTGTTCAATCAGTTGGATCAGGTCACGGGCACCAAGGCCAAGGTGCAAGCGCTGGTGGATCACTTTCAGGGGGTCGAACCAGAGGAGTCGGCCTGGGCGTTGACGCTGCTGCTGGGCAAGCGCCGCAGGCGCCTAATCACCGGTCGCCGACTCCGCGACATCCTGCGGGACCGCGGTGGTCTTCCGGATTGGCTGATCGACGACTGCTACGGCCAGGTGGGCGACTCAGCTGAAACCATCAGCCTGCTCTGGCCCGCCGTGCAAGAGCGCGTCGAAGCAAGCGATCCGGATCTGCCCAGCGGTGATGGAGACATGCCCCTGAGCTGGTGGATGGACACCCTGCTGCCGGCCATCAGCACCAGAAGCGACGACGATCAAGCCAATGCCGTGATCTGGCTCTGGCACCGAACCCCGCTCGACCAGCACTTCATCGTTAATAAGTTGCTCACTGGGGGATTCCGTGTCGGCGTGTCGACGGGCTTGATCAGCCGGGCCATCGCCGAAGCGTTTGATCTCGAAGAAAGCCTTGTGGTGCAACGGCTGATGGGCGGCTTTGAGCCCTCCGCAGAGCGCTTCAGGCAACTCACCGCCTGCGCAACGACGGATGAACACCGTTCCAGCGGCACCCCCTACCCCTTCTATCTCGCCAGTCCCCTGGAACCCGAACGACTGCTGGAGACATCGGCAAGCGATTGGCAACTGGAGTGGAAATGGGATGGAATCCGCGGTCAGCTGATTCATCGCGGCTCCGGCGTCTACCTCTGGAGCCGGGGAGAAGAGCTGGTCAACGAGAGCTTCCCTGAACTTGTGGAGGTGGCCAAGGCCTTGCCATCCGGCAGCGTTCTGGACGGCGAGCTGATCTGCTGGCAACAGGACGCCGCCGAACCGCTTGGCTTTGATCAGCTGCAACGACGACTGGGCCGCAAAAGCGTTGGAGCAACGTTGAAACGGGATTGCCCGATGCGGTTCATCGCCTACGACCTGCTGGAACATCAAGGCGTCGACATCCGCCAGCAGGGATTACGGCAGCGCCAGCAGCAGCTGGCGGCACTGCTGGGCAGCATCAACCATCCCGAGTCGTGGCGGCTGAAGCAGAGCCCGTCCTGGTCGATCGACTCCTGGGAGGAACTGGAGACACAGCGCAACCAGGCCCGTCAGCACAACGCCGAAGGGCTGATGATCAAACAGGCGGAATCGCCCTATCTGAGCGGCCGCAAACGGGGCAACTGGTGGAAACACAAGCTGGAGCCGATGACCCTCGATGCGGTGCTCCTCTATGCCCAGGCCGGCAGTGGGCGTCGCGCCAACCTCTTCACCGACTACACCTTCGGCCTCTGGACCAACGCTGAAGAGCCGCAGTTGGTGACCTTCGCCAAGGCCTATTCCGGCCTCAACGATGCCGAAATCCTCGAGCTGGACCGCTGGATCCGACGCAACACCCTGCAGCGCTTCGGGCCGGCACGGTCCCTGAAAACCGAGCTGGTGTTTGAAATCGGCTTTGAGGGCATCCACCCCTCAAAACGCCACAAATCCGGCATCGCCGTCCGTTTTCCGCGCATCCTGCGCTGGCGACGCGACAAACCCGCCGATGAAGCGGATTCACTCCAGACCGCGATGGCATTGATCGAGAACCGCTGATGGCAGCTTCAGAAAAGAAGGCAAAAGCGAAGGCGAGGCCAAAGCCAACAACCAACGACCCTCGCTTGGAGCCGATTCATGACTGGTTCGCGCAAAGGAACTGGACACCGCTGCCGTTTCAGCAGCAGACCTGGAGCGCCTATCTGGCGGGGCGGAATGGCTTGATCCAGGTACCCACAGGATCTGGCAAAACCTTCGCCGCCGTGATGGGACCGATCGCGCGGACGTTGGCGGAGGAGCAGCCGTTGAAGGGAATACGACTGCTCTACATCACGCCCTTGCGGGCCCTCAGCCGCGACTTGTCGCTGGCGATCCGCGAACCGATCGAGGCGATGGGCTGGCCGATTCGGGTGGGCATCCGCAATGGCGACAGCAGCAGCAGCGAACGCACCAAACAGCTCAAGGCACCACCACAGATTCTGGTGACGACTCCGGAGTCCCTCGCCCTGCTGATGAGCAATGCCAAGGCCGAAGCGCTGTTTGTCCAACTCGAGACGGTGATCCTCGATGAATGGCACGAGTTGATGGGCAGCAAACGGGGCAGCCAGACGGAGCTGTGCCTGAGCTGGTTGCGCCAGCTGCGCCCCCAGCTCCAGACCTGGGCCATCAGTGCCACCATCGGCAACCTCGAGCAGGCAGCGCGCCATGCCCTGGGAACGGCAAGTGAGCCACAGCTGATCGGAGGCGCTCCTGCCCGCAGCACGGAGATTCAGAGCATCCTTCCGGAGACGATCGATGGCTTCCCCTGGGCCGGACACCTCGGGTTGCGGATGTACGAGGAGCTGGTGGCACGCCTCAATCCCGGCATCAGCACCTTGCTGTTCACCAACACCCGCAATCAGTCGGAGCGGTGGCACCAGTGCCTGCGCTTCGCCTGCCCGGAAATGGAGGAGGGGTTGGCCCTCCACCACAGCGCCATTGATCGCAGCGAGCGGGAAGCGATCGAAGCCTCCGTGAAGGCCGGCGGCATTCGTTGGGTGGTCTGCACCAGCTCCCTGGACCTCGGGGTGGACTTCCAACCCGTGGAACAGGTGGTGCAGATCGGCAGTCCGAAGAATCTGGCGCGACTGCTGCAGCGGGCGGGGCGGTCAGCGCACTTGCCCGGCGGAACATCCCAGGTGCTGTTCATGCCCACCAATGCGCTCGAGCTACTCGAACTCAGTGCTGTGCGTCGGGGACTGGCGGAGGGGCTGGTGGAACAACGCAAGCCGCCGAAAGCCCCTCTGGATGTGCTGCTGCAGCACCTCACGGGGTTGGCCTGCGGCCCTGGCTTCCATCCGGAGCAGACCTTGCAGGCCGTGCGCAGCTGTGCGGCCTATGCCGAGCTGAGCCAGGAGGATTGGGACTGGTGCATGCTGTTTCTGGAGCAGGGCGGAGAGTGCCTCGGTGCCTACCCCCGCTACCGCAAGCTCGAGTGGGAGGAGACAAGCCAGCGCTACCGGGTTCGCGAGAAAGCCATCGCCCGGCTGCACCGTCTCAACGTTGGAACGATCACGGCCGCACCAGCGATCACCGTGCGCTTTGTTCGTGGTGCCGTGCTCGGCCATGTGGAGGAGACCTTCATCAGCCAGCTGAAGCCGAAGGATGTGTTCTTCTTCTCCGGCCGCCAGCTGGAATTCGTGCGGCTGCGCGACATGACCGCCTACGTGAAGGTGAGCACAAAGAAAACGCGCACGGTGCCTGCCTGGGCTGGGGGGCAGATGGCTCTCTCCGATCTGCTGACTCATCACCTGCGTCTTGAGGTGGACCGCGCCAGCCGTGGTGATCTCGACAACGCTGAACTTCAGGCTCTGAAGCCCCTGTTTGATCGGCAACAGGACATCTCGGTGTTGCCGACGGTGGGACAGCTGCTGATTGAGACCTGTCGCACCCGGGAAGGCACACATCTGTATGCCTACCCCTTTGAAGGGCGGTTCGTGCATGAGGGCATCGGCTTCCTCTGGGCGTCGCGGCTCACCCGTCTGGAGCGGGGCACGATCACGGTGTCGGTGAACGACTACGGCTTTGAGCTGTTGGCACCGAAGAGCTACCCCATGGCGGAGTTGCTGGAAGACCACATCGATCTGCTGCTCGATCGCCAAAAGCTGGAGCGGGATCTGAAGAACGCACTGAATCTTTCCGAGCTGCAACGGCGACGCTTCCGCGCCATCGCCCAGATCGCAGGCCTGATGAACCGGGGATTTCCGGGATCGAGCAAAAGCACCGGTCAGCTTCAGATCAGTGCATCGCTGCTGTTCGATGTGTTCAGCCGCCATGAGCCGAACAACCGCTTGCTGCTGCAGGCGCAGCAGGAGGTGCTCGATGACCAGTTGGAGATCTCACGCCTGGAGGCGGCCTTGGAGCGCGCTGCAAGCCAGGAATGGCTGCACGTTGAAACTCCGCGGCCCAGCCCATTGGCCTTTCCACTGTTGGTGGAACGGCTGAACAACAGGATGAGCAATGAATCCGTTTTGGAGCGGGTTCAACGGATGAAGGACGAGGCGATCAGGCGCGAGGGGTAGCGATCACTCCAAGCCCCGTCAAGGGCAGATGTCGCTGAGGACATACAAAACCCAGTCGCTGAGTGTTCTGGCCTCAACCAGCCTCAGTTCTGTTGACGCGATTTCTTCACTGCGAGCCCAGCCTCTACTGCTGTTCCAGCTGCGAGAGCAACGAGCCCAAGCAAGCCAATCCATTGGTTTTGGATTTCTTCAGCAGCCTCAGCCCCCTGTCCCAGCACTCCACCCAGGACAAACCAGGTCGTCGCCAAAGCAGACGTGATCCAGTACGCCTTCCAGCGGCGCTGGTAGAGGTACCCGGCACCCAAGCCCGGAACCACGTTCAACGTGACGGCAACCCAGCCTGCCGATGCGGCAATGATCTCTCTTTTGGTGGGCGCCATAACAGCTGGTGTATCAGTGCATTTTTGCCGATATTGAGAGCCATCGCGCGTGGCGAGCACTCATCCATAGGGCCCAAATCGCGTCGCACAGGCGGCACCACACTCGGCACCCAAAGCGATGGCCTCCGCCAGGGGCCAGCGCGCCGCAAGACCTGTGACCACTCCCGCCGCAAAGCTGTCACCGCAGCCATAACTCTCGACCAAGGGCCCCGGAAGGGGTGATGGGTCATAGCGGCCGCCTGGATGACTAACACCGCCTGCGGCACCTTCCGTGCAAATCACTGTGTGGGGAGCTGGGTTCAACTGCCCCGACTCCACCCGTTCACCCGGATCAAGGCCACTGCCGATCAAGGCATCGAGGGGCACACCGGCCTGCTGAAGCACGGGCAAACGAACGCGCGGGGTCGCCGCCAAAACTGCAGCAGAACGGCAGGCTTTCAACAAAGGAGCATCAGCGGCCGTGACAAACAGGCCGTCGCATTCGCCAAGGGCGTTCCAGGGAAGGTCGTCATCCAGTGATGGGGTCAGCCGCTCGCCGATCACCGTGATCGCCCGATCCCCCTCACCATCAACCATGCTCACACCACGACGGGTTGGCACCTCCCTCCAGGCGACATGAACCTCAAGGCCCAGATCCTCGAGTCGCTTGACGCAGGCTTCACCGACCGAATCACGACCTAAAGCCGTAAAGAACTGGACGGGTTGCTGCTGCAACCGTGCCATCTGCACCGCAACGACGGCTCCACCACCAGCAGGTTCCTGCAGAGTCTGCAAGGCATGACCAATGGCCCCGGGGCGGGGCAACTGATCCACCGCCAGAAATTCCACCCATTCGACATGACCCACAACGGCCAAGCGCAGGGGCGGCAGGGCTAAGCCGGAAGACAAGGGCCGTTGAAGCTGCTGGGCCCCATCCTCTCTGCAGGAACGGCTCAACAACAGCTGGGAGCGGATGGAGAACGAGGCACTCAGATCGGATATTTATCGTTTGCATGAGTTTTTTTCTCTTGCTGTATTTGATGAGTTGAACCCCTGTATTCACAGCATCTTGCGCACTCCTGGGATTCACATCTTCCAGTCGATTCATTATTTAGACCGATTGCAGTTCTTCGAATGCCCGAATGATATGGAGCTCAATCAAGCCACAAAAAAGCCCCGCCTGAGCAGCGGGGCCATTCAAACCACATTCTTGGAAGAATCCTTCAATTAACGCGGTGATCCATTGTAGACAACATCAACAACCGAAGCTCCATCTCGAGAGACAAGAATTTCAGTTTCAACAGTGGGTTGACCACCAGCCTCTTGCCAGCCTGGAGAACCACCATCAAACACGAACAGGTAGCCATCACTTGCATTCTTCAAGCAGTTGCCACCTCCCTTACCGGTGGCGTAGATGCATTTCGAAGCTCGGTAGTTGTTGAGTCCACCGTTGATGGACTCAGCTTGCATCCTGGCGGTTTCAGCGCACGGACGTTTTCTTTCGAAACCTTTTGGGCAAAAGCGGGGGACACCAGCAGTGCACTCACCAGGAATCCCGTCGACAGACTGACGACTCTTTTCAAGATGAATCAAGTGGAGGGGCTTCCACTGCCTAGCAACGTGTCACCCGATGAACAGCAACCCAAGAAAGGTTTGTTCGTTTCGGACCAACAGGCGCGCCTTAAGCTCCAGCAGCACACGCGACCAGCAACGTTGGCCAAGCTCGGGGAGATCAAACTCAAACAGATTCCGCAACTGAACACGGCCAACAGCTCAGCCTTGATTCGGAAACACAAAGAGGTTCTGAATCTGATGATGAGAATGCTTTCCCTCGATACCTACGGCCTCACCTGGGCCCAGTTCATCAAGGGGTTTGGTTGCGGTGCTTTGGCCGTTTGGCTGCTCATGCGCTGAGCTCAGCCATGACGCACGGGCCTTCCACCCCGTCGCAGCGACTCCAACATTCCCTTTTCCAATGCCGTCAGTTTTGGTGCCGGCTCGTTCAATGCAGCTTCCGCCCGTGTTTTGGCTGCGGCAATGAAGCGATCTGTTTTATCTCCAGAATCAAAAGCCACGGTTCCTCAGCAAGAACCACCAAAGGTATGGATCAGCACCTGTTGAGGCTCAGGACTTAAGAAAGATGCCTGAACTCAACAGATGTGGGTGCAAGCTCCCCACAGCCATTCCCTCGATCGCAGAATCGTTGCTATCGGTTGGAGGTTGCAGCAACCCGATGAGCCGTTACCCCGTCTTCTATTGCGCTCCAGCGGCCGTTGACGCTGGCTTCAAGCCTGTCGAAGCGGCGGATGCCTACGAGGCTGAGCAAATCGTGCAGCGCGAGCACCCCGGCGCAGTCACGGCATCTCTGAGCGAACGGGTGACCAACGAAGAGGAAATCCGCCGGTTGTTCTTGGCCTGGCTCGAAAAAGTCTGAACACCTGGAGCCACCAAAGGGGTGCATGGAACGCAATCCGTTGTCGGTCACGCCCCCCAGCTGGCTGGACATCGACGCCGACGGCTACAAGCGGCTGCTGAACCGCACGGCGGTGACGATCACCAAGCGCGCCAGGAAGCGAGGGGCGACATATCAGGTGAGGGAGGCCATTGATGCCATCCATGCAGCCTTTCAGCGTTGTGACGGCAACGATCCCTACGACGGACTGCCGCTAGACAATCGCCTTCATGATGGAAGCCGCAGTCCGACCGTCTCCCCGGTGAGCAGCAGCACCACCACAACCTTTGAGATTCTCAGCCTGCAGACCAAGGAAGCCAAAGGGGAGAGGAACGGCGAGGAGTTCATCGCCCACTGCCGTGCCGTCGTCGCCCATGCCGACGCGTCATCACCGGCCCAGCGATGAGCAGCGCCAAGAAGCTGTTCCTGGTGGTGCTGGGGGGCCGTTGCAAGGGCTGCCATGTGGAGCAGCACGATGTTCGCTGGGTCGTGGGCGAGACCATCGACGCAACGCTGCCGGCACTGCGGCAGGAATGGATCGGCCTCCGCCGTGGCTTGCACATCGACAGCTACCGCTGCATCGACCATGTCGATGGCTATCGCGTTGAGGTTGTTGAGCAAGCGCAGGATCCATCCAGTGTTGGCGGTCCGCAGCTGTGGTTCGTCAACCTTGGCGCCTATGACCCCGCCTCGATGGCAGAACAGCATGCCTTCGGGGTGATCGTGGCCCGCTCTTCAGCCTCCGCCAAGGCGCGGGCACGGCAGCGTTGGCTCAAGGGACAAGAGCAGGTGCACAAGGATGATCTTCACCCTGTCGAAATGGACAGCGCGCTCGATGATCTTCTGCCGATTCACGGCAATGGCCAGTGGCACTTGAAACTGATCGCGGATGGCCAAGTCGACGACGACCAAGTTGACGATGGCCCAGCCCATCCTGATTGGTACGGCTACTGGACGATCTGACCACAGAACCAACACGGCTCAGCTACAACAAACCACCACGTTGAGGATGTGTCGTGCTGATCTTGATCCTCCTCGTGCTGACGGGCTCCTACGCCGGACTGTGGGCCCTGCGTTTCGTGCTCGAACAACGCACAGACACCGAGTAGGGAATCACGCCCTCAAGACGCATCCAGTCACATCTGGCCAGAAAGCTGACACGGTTTCCCCATCCACGCTGGATAGTGTCGGATCAGTCAAACGCTCAACCATGTCGCTTGCTCAACGTCTCAGCATTGCTGCGCTTCTGATTGTTGTCACCGGAATCAGTGTTAGTCCCGCTGCCCAGGCCCACAACGATCGCCATCACCACTCCCACAAGAGACAGAAGGCCTACAACAAGGGGTACCGGAAGGGCTACAAAAGCGCTGTGAAGCACAGCTATCGCCCCTACTACCGCACCTATGCCCCGGTGTACTACGCACCTAATCGACGACCTGTCGTCCTCGCCCCACCCCCATGGTTTGGACCGGTTCGTCCTTACAACTACGGAACGCGTGTCAACGTTGGTCTCGGGTTCAACCTGTAGAAACAGAGTCATCCACCATGTCTGATCGAATCAGCAAAGACGCCAGCGAGGCCTGGCGGGACCATGTGCTGAAGCTGGTGGTGGATTACCTGGAAACCCATCGCGAAGCCATCATCGATGGCTTCGAAGCGGAGAACGCTCACAACTTGAAGCGTGATGACATCGAACAATCCGATCTTCTCGATTTCGATGTTTCAGTCACGCTGCATCGCGATCAATCCTCATCCTTTGGCCTCGGATTCGGTTTTTTCAAGGCCAACATGATTCGCTGAATCAACCTGCAGGCTTCCAGAGCACCTCCGGATCCTGGCGTTGCAGGGTTTGTTCAGCCAGCTTGAGGTAATAAAAATAGCTCTGTCTGTCTTCCGATTCAGCAGCTTTGTTCATCAAGTGCAGATAGCTGAGACGCTGATCGCTTTTCATGCATGGGCAGGAAGAGAACCAAACAATCACCTCAGCCGGCCATCAATTTCGGTATCGGAGCGAACAACCGAAACAATTCTGGGTATCGCAAGAGCACTTTTTTATCTTTTCTTTTGAAACTTTGGCCATAAAACCCGTCCTTGCAATGCAATCAACAGGGCTGGAAATTCGTCGTGACAGGCGGACCACCTCCAGGGGGAACAACACAGTCGGGATCAGATGAACCAGTGTTCTGCTCAGGCAACGCAGGAGCTCGGCCAGGCCCTCCCGGCGATGCCGGGCCCAATTCAATCTTGCCGGGCCGGATCAGTTGGGACGTGACGTTGAACGCCAACCCGCCAAGCAAGCCAAGCCCCATCGAGGCCGAAAAAGCAACAAGAATTTGACGCTGACGGTTGTTCATCCCACTGCTCGATCCCGATGAAGGTTGATTGGCGGCGAGCTCTGGCCTCAATCTCAGTGAATAACGGAGATTTGACAGATCAAAACAGACCGCCGGATGATCCGCTTGCTGCAACCGGAACGATCGAAACACAGACTCTGCTGACGCTGCTCACGCCCTTCCTCGTGTTCGGGGCCTTGTTTGTGGTGCTCCTGCTGGTCTGGGACCGATGACAGCCCCCCTTGCGGGACTGTTCTGGACGCCATACGCCGATTGGATTTACACCGTGGTCAGTCTGAGCGGCTTGATGCTGATCACCTGGCTGGTGCTGGGCCGCAGCAGCGGCAGCTGACGCCCTGGGACGCACGTCGAGGGCGTCAGGCAGCAAGCATCTCCATCTCGGGCTCAAGCAGCACATCGCGGGCGGTGTTGAACCGTGTCATCACCTCGGGGTCGCCCCCTTTGTCGGGATGGTGTTGAACAGCCAGAAGCTTGTGTGCCCGCTTCACCTGGGCAACAGTTAAACGCCCAGTAAGCGGCAGGCCAAGGCACTGCCTGGCCTGAATCGCCTCGAGGCCAGGGTCGCGCCCCATCGGGCATTGATCACGGCGATGGTTTGACGTTCCCGGCTTGCGCTTTTTGCTTGTTTTGCGTTTGACCGACCTGGCCTGGCCCCCAAATCCTTTCGATTCCTGCACAAGCTGATCGCCGAAGCAGGCCACAATGCCTGATCGCCCGGTTCAGTCTCCGAGCTGCGACCACCAGCGCTCGATGCGATCGGTGGAGCCGTACCAGCTTTGGCCGAACAATCCGCCGTGGGCCGTATCAGCCAGCTCAATCGACCGGGCATCCCGCAGCAGGGCTGATGGAAGGGGAACCAGACCGTCCCCCTGCAGATCCGGGTCGCCCATGATCTGGCGATAGCTGCGGGCAGCGCTGCGGCGCGAAAAATTGGATGCATTCGCTCCCAGCGGATCAAGCCAACCCGCAACCGCGACGTAGTCCACCCGATCGGCTTCAGGGCAACCCGGAAACTCACGATCCACGCGAGCCCGCAGCGGTGTGGCACGCAGGGCCTGATGGGGACTGCCGAGCGTGATCAGACGATTGCACCGGGCTGCACCGTTGAAGCGGCGTCCCAGAAAGGTCTGATCAGCCAGATAGGGCCGCAACATCACCCCGCCGGAGCTGTGACCAATCAACGTGACGCGCTCTGTAGGCGACTGGCTTTGAAGTTCACACACAGCGGCATCAACGCGATCAAGCAGGCGACGCCAACCGAAACCCCAGCTGGTGGCCAGCCAATCCAATTTGGACGCAGGCACGATGTGCACCGCAGCGCCTGTGGCCTGATCAATCCAATCAGCGAGGGGGCGATAGGCCTCCTGCGTGATCAAAAAGCCACCGAAGATGACAACGGGCTGATTCAGCGAAACCGTTCTGGGATCTAATTTCTTCATTTCTGACAACGGTTTTGAGCGGTTGAGCGAAGAGGAGGTGGTGGTCAGCCTCCGGATTGTGCGGGATGATGCCGGCAAGAAATTAGGCCCAAATCAGGCCCATTTCCCGCCAAATCCCTAAATAAGCCACCGAGAGTCAGCCCAGTTGGATCTGGACCTCACCACTACTAACCAAGCCCTGCGTAATCGCGGGGCAAAGCTGACGCTGTATGTCGTGCCCGGCAGGGGGACCATCGGTGTCAGAGGCACCTGGACTGATGCAGCAGGGGTGAGGAAACAGCGGAAGGCAGGCCTCGGTTGTCCTGCAACGCCCGGCGGATTGATCGAAGCGGAGCAGATCGCCACCGCGATGCACCAAGCGATCAGCGAAGGGATCGATCCCAGCACGGTGGTGCTGAGGGCAAAGCATCAGCCGGGCCAGGTCATTCCTGAGAAGCCCCTCACCGTTGCCGAAGCGATCGCCACATTCGAGAAGGACTACTGGCAGACCCGGAATCGACTCCCCAATACGGAGCTCACCTGGCAGCGATATCAGGCAGTACTCAACCGGTTGCCCGCCAAGGGTGCACTGAGCCTCGGGCTACTGCAGCGAACCCTGCTGGAGACCACGGAGCCGGACAGCAGGACAAGAGAGATGACCTGCATCCTGTTCGAAAACCTCCTCGACAAGTGCGGTGTCGAAGGACGCGAGAAGCTCAGCAAGCTGCGGGGCGACTACGAGGCCAAGGAGAGAAAGCTGCCTACTGATACGCAGCTGGTCCAACTCATTGATGTGATCAGGCCCACGAAGTGGGGATGGTGCCTCGCAGCGATGGCGGCCTTCGGATGCAGACCAGGTGAGGTGCCGAGCCTTCAACTGCACGACGACGGCACCGCCGATTGCCTGTCGATCAAGCAGAAGAAGAAGCTGCCCGGAGAGAGAACCTGCTTCGCCTGCCCGAAGGAATGGATCGACCGCTGGGCCCTTAATGAGGTGGAGATCCCAACCGGGCCGCTCACGGAAGCACGGTGGATCAAGCCAGAGCAGTTCGACTCGTTTGAGAACGAGAGATGGGTGGCTGCATGGCGCGGCGGACGCCAGGCGCAGATCTACAAGGAGACCATCGCCGAAATCTTCGGAGCCGACTATCGATTGGATATCTACGACTTGAGGCACCGCTGGGCCGTGCGGTCAATCGAGACCAACGTCAATCAGAGCCTCTGTGCCGCGAGCATGGGCCACACCCTCCAGGAGCACGAGCGGCGATATCAGCGCTGGATGAAGAAGACAGACCTCAGAGCCGCCATGGCGAAGCTCACCACGTAGCTCCGCAGCACCTCGAAAATCGAACGCTTAAGGATCCATTCCTGGACCTGCGACATACTCCTGTACTAATACAGCTGTATTAGTACAGGAGTATGTCGGTTGACTATGCAAGCGCCGTTGCAGCGCCCAAGTCGGATCCCATTTTTTTGCAGGTCAAACCAGGCGACGCGGTGGTCATCACCGACTCGGATGGTGCTTGGCGTATGGCAGATGTGATCTGGGTGGATGGCGGTGCCAGAAACCCAAAGGTTCCAACGTTGTTCCAAGTGGCTGATGTCGATACCGGCGTCATCAACTGGGTCAACGCTGACCTGGTTACGCACATCGTTCCGCGCTGCTGAACCAGGGAGACGCGGGCGAGGGAACCCGCTTGTCTTCATCTCCCAAGGCGCTGCAGTGGTGCAGACGCGCAATTCATTTCTAAAACGACTGAATGACGGTTCTCACTGGGAATTAATGCCTAATTGGTTCCTCGATCGGTTCGCAGGGTTACACAGGCGAGTCACGCGAGAGCCAAAATGGGTGATGAGGCAGTGGTGCCTCTAATGCGTCGTTTGGGGTGGGCTGAGGGGCCTGCCTCTTTTTTTATGAGCGATTGGGTCAAAGCCGACCTGGCGACTCACCCCTACCCACGGGCCTGAGGCCTCAGCCCTTTGCAGGCTGAGACAGCTTGTAGAGGTTCAAAGCGACGAGAGCCACGCCGAAGCTGGCGAAGAAGACGATCAGGTCTTGACTGGAGATGGACATAAGGGCCCAAAAGCACACTCATTACGTAATGTAACGAAACATAGTTATTGTGATCAAAATCGGGGCGTGACAATGTCCATTGATGCTCGATGCCAGGAACAGCAATCAGCCGCTGACCGTATGTTCATGGACTTCAAATACACCCGTCCTGGCTCGAAGGAGCAGGTTCAGGCTTTAGCGACTCTGAGTTTCCTTATAGGGATGTGGGCCGATTTCCTCACTGCCGAGGAAAAGAGAATGGATCAAGTGATTGTCCTAGAGGCAGGTAACTCGTAGGGACTAAAAGTCGATCTCGTAGGGGGCTCCGCCCTCCATTTGTTTCAGTTGACTGATGTCAATGCCGGTGTCATCAACTGGGTCAACGCCGACCTGGTTACTCACATCGTGCCGAGGGTTTAACGGTCATCCGTACCTCCGTCCCCAAAGCAGGATTTTTAGTGTCTGGGTGTCTGAACGCAGAGCTGCGACCAGACAGTTGGACGGTCTCCGGATCTGAGGGGTTCCGGAGATTTTTTTATTTGCTCCCCATGGATCAAGCCGAAGTCAACAACTGGAAAGCCATCGCC
>Ga0189284_100496_pt1 | contig 15615 bp, 16 predicted proteins | sample N32C7minimetaG_FD_130314 | JGI IMG/M metagenome (GOLD analysis project Ga0189284, IMG submission 130314) | Marine microbial communities from the Costa Rica Dome - N32 C7 mini metaG | ecosystem: Environmental > Aquatic > Marine > Oceanic > Photic zone | place: Costa Rica: the Eastern Pacific...
ATGCAGGGCTGTGGTTCCGTCTGGGTCGTTTGGTCATCTTCGCTCCTTCGTCTCGGCAACGCTGCCGGATCAGGAGCGGAAAATCCACCTAACTCAACTGTTCAGATTTGCCGCGCCACCTCTCGCTTCCTCAGGTCCAATCGGATACTCCGGCAGTTTTGCTATGGCGTCGACCTTGGTCTTCAGGGTGACGTCGCCATAGTGATCCGCTGCGGTTCGGCCAGCGTGGCCCTGTATGGCATCGACGACGCGGTCAGAGATTGCCAGTTCACGGCATGTCGTCTTGAGCCGGTGCCGCCACGCATGGTTCGGCTGGACACCCTCGGGGGTCAGCTCCACCTTACGCAGCCACTCTGATAGCTCATTGGAAATGCGCAATGCCTTCCTGGCGTAGGTAGTCGGATCGGTGCCGCCGTGGAACAAAGGCCCATCTGCGGCGATCTTGACGAATTCCCCGAAACCCTCAGCGATGATCTGGCGATGAAGGGGCACGCCTCGATACTGGCCCGTTTTTGCGGAACCGGCATCCGGCGTAATCCGAATTGACCATTGACCTTCTGTTTGCCGGATATCCTCTTTGCGCAGTTGTGTGATCTCGGTCACGCGCGCGCCAGTAAAGGCGCAGATGATCGGCACCCATCGCTTTGCCGCTACCAGGTGCGGCTTTTCGCGGATGTATCCATTCTCATCCTCGTGCGGCTCGTAAGCGCGTGAGGCCTTCAACAGCTTCACCGCCTCGGCATCGGTGTAGCCGCGCTCACGGGCATATACCTTGCGCGGCTTACTCTGTCGGACACCCGCCGCGACATTCTCTTGCAGCCGTTCGTTATTGACGGCCCAGGTGAGCACCGACCGGATTGTCGAAAGGTAGATTGTGCTTACGGTCGTCGCGGAGAGCCTCTTCAGCAGGTCGTCACGCCATGCCAGCAGGTCTTGCTTGGTGATCCGGCTAGCGTCGTTGTGCTTGAGAGACTTGCGCAGGCTTTCGATCACCGGGGATAGACGCTTGCCACCATCCTTCATGAATCCAGCCTGCTTGCGGCTGTGAACGTAGTCCTGCCACAGGCCGGTGAGGCTGACCGGCTTAGCCGCCTCGTCGGGCAGTGCGGCGTTCTTGATGATCGGGTCCGCAGGAGTGCCGGTAAAATCGCCCTCATCGCGCTCCATGACGCGCCCTAACGCCTCTAGCTCTGCGATGCACAGGGCGCGCGCGATCACGCGCCATTCATGAGAACCGGGCGCTGCGTCGATATTGCCAGCCGCCCGGAACCGCTCGAGTTGATCACCTACGAGTTCGGCCAGTTCGTCGTTGCTGGCGCGGCCTGCTATCGCCTCGCGCAGGCGGACTACCAGCATGTCGCCCACAAGGATGCTGGCATATCGAGGATCGTTGCGCAGCTCGTCGTCGAATGCCAGCCGCTGCATGTAATGGCTGAGCGCAATCTGATCCGGTGCGAGGGGGTAGCGCGCCGGTCCTGCCTGCGGACGCCCCTGCCCCGCCTGACGCTCTGCCTGCGCGATCTGGTGCTGTAGCCGAGCCACCGCGCCAGGTAACAACTTGAGCGCCTCCCGGCGATCACCCCCTAGCGCGATGCGCAATTCGGTCTTACCGACGATTCCCCGCAGGTCTTTCGGGACCACTTCGGGACCACAAGGCGCGCGTGGTATCTGCCTGAACGGTTGATGAGGTGCCTGATCCTGCCAGCCATGAGAAGCCCAGATTGTAACTAAAACTGTGACCCAGGAACGGCCAAGGCCCCCGCAATGCAAGGGCTTTCTTTGGTTTCAATGAGATAGGTTGGTGGGTCGTGAGAGGCTCGAACTCCCGACATCTTCGGTGTAAACGAAGCGCTCTACCAACTGAGCTAACGACCCGCAATGCGCCTCATATAGCCAAGCAGGCGCGGCCTGCAAGGGGTTTATCCCAGGCTGCGGTGCTGCCCGTCCGAGAGGTGAAACACCACCCCCTGCCCGCCCGGCAGCGCGGCGATCTGCTCGGTCGGCTGATCCAGCCAGACCAGGCGCAGCATGCGCGAGGTGATGCCGTGGGTGACCAGGATCGCGGGGCCGTCGAGGTCGGACAGGAACGCCTCGCAGCGGCGGCGCAGCGCGGCCAGCCCCTCCCCGCGCGGCGCGAGGTCATAGAGCGCCAGCGCGCTTTCCTCGCGCTCATCGGTGGCGGTAACGCCGGGCAACGCGTCACGCCTCAGACCTTCCCAGTCGCCGACCCGGATCTCGGCCAGGCGCGGATCGGTGTGGATGGCGGGCACCAGCCCCGTCAACGCGATGGCGGCGGTCTGGACCGCGCGGCCCTGCGGGCTGGTCAGGGCACGAAACCCGGTCAGGTCGCATGTCGCAAGCAGCGCGCGTTGCCGCGCGGCTTCCTCGCGGCCCCGCGCCGTCAGGGGGCTGTCCAGCCCGCCCTGCACCCGATGCTCGGCATTCCATTCGGTCTGGCCGTGGCGCAGGATGTAGAGATCGGGGAAGGACATCTCGGGCCCGCGGAGCAATGATCAGAGGGGAAGTGGTGGGTGATAAGAGATTTGAACTCCTGACATCTTCGATGTGAACGAAGCGCTCTACCACTGAGCTAATCACCCGCCGTGGGACCGGCTTTTACCGCCGGTTCCGCCGCGCTGCAAGAGGGGGAGGGTGCAAAACTACTCGTCGTCGACACTCGGCGTGCGGATCGGGCCGGGGGCGGTCGCGTTCAGCTTGATCCGGGCCACAATCTGGTCGCCATTGGGTTTGGCCTCGCGCCGCTTGGCGGTGATCTTGCCCAGGCCCGGCAGCGCGACGTCGTGGCCTTCATGCAGGGCGGTGCCGAGCGCCTCCAGCACGAGGCCCGCGGTCTGGCGCAACTCGGCGCGCTTGAGCTCGGACTTGCCTTCAAGCGCGGCCATCAGTTCCTGCATCTTGAACATGCCGGCGGGCGCGACCTTGGGCTTGGGGGCCTCCGCCTCGGACAGGTCCGCCTCGGGGGCGGCGGTGACGCCGGTCAATTCGGTCGGGGCCGTCGGATCGGGCTTGGCGGCGGCCGATTTGCGGGCGGCCGATTTGGTCTTGCCCGCCGGGGTCGATTTGCGCCGCGTCGTGGTCTTGGTGGATTTCGCTGTCGTGGCCATGCCGTGGTCCCTGCCCGTGTATTGTTGCCGAATTGAGGACAAGCTTAACGCCACTCGCCCTGTCACGCCAGAGATTCCACCGCGACACCGCCCCTCAGGTCGGCTGGACCTGGGCCAATTGCAGGCTGATATTGCGCTGGTTCCAATGCGGCCAGCCGACCAGTTCCGAGACGGTGACGAACCGGTAGCCGCGCGCGATCAGCGCATCCAGCGCGGCGGGCATGGCGCGTACGGTGGATCCGATGATGTCATGCGCCAGGATCACCGCGCCGGGCCTTGTGCCGCCGACGATGCGGTTGGCAACGACCGAACTGCCCGGACGGCGCCAGTCCTGCGGATCGACCGACCACAAGATCGTGGGCAGCCCGCGCGTCTCGTTGATCAGGCGGCGCTGACGTTCGGACAGCAACCCGTAGGGCGGGCGCATCGTCACCGGCGGGCGGCCCACCGCCTGGTGGATGGCCTGCGCGGTGCGGTCCAGTTCGTGCATCAGCCCGGCATTGCCGAGGTTGATCAGGCGCGGATGGGAATAGCTGTGATTGCCGATCTCATGCCCCTCATTGGCGATGCGCGCGGTCAGTTGCGGATACATCGAGACGCGCCGCCCCACCACGTAGAAGGTCGCCCGGATGCCGCGGGCCGCGAGAATATCGAGCAATTGCGGCGTCAGGCTTTGATGCGGACCATCGTCGAAGGTCATCGCGACAACGGGCTGTGTCGTCGGCACCTGGGTGATGGTGGTGGCCCCGCCGCGGGTAATCCCGGCAGGCAGAGCATAGTCGAGCCGCGCCTGTGCGCGGGCCCGTCCGACAAGGGCAGGCATGGCCAAAAAACTGGCCGCGCCACCCAGAAGGGTACGGCGTGTAAGCATTCTCAAATTCCCCAGCTACGTCAATTATTGGCAGATTTTTTGTGCAGCCGGGAAAGCCAAGCCGAAATTCCCTTGCGAATCAAGCCTTGGCGAATCGCCGCCGGATTAAACTGTGACATAATGAGCGCGGCCCGACCGGCGTGATTTCATCGGGAATATCAGGCGGTTCCAAGGTCAACTGCGACCAAATGCCTGTATTCCTTGCTTTTGAAACCGGTTTGCGGAAGATTTGGGTTCTGATTGAAACGGGGCGCGCTGCCAGTGTCCCGAAGGGGGAAACACAATGTTGAAAACCGTTCTGGCCGCAACGACGGCCCTGTCTTTTGCCGGGGCCACCAGCCTCGCCGCGCAGACCGCACCGGCCACATCGGTCGAGATCGTGACCCAGGATGCGACCTCGACGGCACCCGATGAGCGTCACCTGCTGGTGCCGATCCTGTTCGTGGTGCTGGTCATGGGGGCGGCCAGCGGCGGCTCGGGCTATGGCGGCGCGGTCGCCAGCGACGAACGGCTCAAGACCGATATCGCCCGCATCGGCACCGCGCCCAATGGCCTGCCGGTCTACCAGTTCAGCTATATCGGGGTGGCGGGCACCTATCAGGGCGTGATGGCGCAGGATGTGCTATCCTACCGGCCCGAGGCCGTCATCCGGCATCCGAGCGGTTACCTGATGGTGAATTACGACATGTTGGGACTGGAGATGACACGCGTTGAGTGACGATTGGGGCGGCGTTCCCTGGCCCCGGAGCCAAATTGAAGGAGGATATCATGAAAACTCTTCTGGCGGCGGGCCTGACCTGCATCGCTCTGACGGCGACCCCGGCCCTGGCCGGAGATGAAGGCGGGGATGAGGAAGGCGACGCCTATGTCACGCCGCAAGGGACGGTCGTCCGCGACACCACCAGCAGCGCAGGCGGCATCATCTTGCCGATCATTTTCCTGCTTCTCGTCGCGGCGGCTGCCGCGGATTGAAAAAACCGCCGCATGATGTCGGTCATGCGGCGGTTCGTCTTGCTGTCAGTGGGCGGTGGCTCCGGCTGATCCGCCCGACGCCTCCAGCCGCGCGGCGGCGGCGGCTTCCTCGGCTTCCTCGTCCCAGTCGATGGGCTCGGGCGCGCGGATCAGGGCGTGTTTCAGCACTTCGCGCACGTTCGAGACCGGGATGATCTCCAGCCCCGACTTCACGTTATCGGGGATCTCGGGCAGATCCTTTTCGTTATCCGCCGGGATCAGCACCGTCTTGACGCCACCGCGCAGGGCGGCCAGCAGCTTCTCCTTCAAGCCGCCGATCGGCAGCACGTTGCCGCGCAGAGTCACCTCGCCGGTCATCGCGATATCCTTGCGCACCGGGATCTGGGTCAGCACCGACACGATCGAGGTCACCATCGCCACACCGGCAGACGGCCCGTCCTTGGGCGTCGCGCCCTCGGGCACGTGGACGTGGATATCCAGCTTGTCGAACTTGGGCGGCTTGACCCCGATCTGCGGAGAGATGGACCGCACAAAGGACGAGGCCGCGTCGATGCTTTCCTTCATCACGTCGCCCAGTTTGCCCGTGGTCTTCATCCGGCCCTTGCCCGGCAGGCGCAAAGCCTCGATGGACAGAAGGTCACCGCCGACCGAGGTCCAGGCCAGGCCCGTCACGACGCCGATCTGGTCGTCCTTTTCGGCGAGGCCGTATTTGAACCGCTTGACGCCGAGCATGTCCTCAAGATTGTCCGGCGTGATCTCGACCTTGTCGACTTCCTTCTTGACAATCTTGGTGACGGATTTACGCGCCAGCTTGGCGATCTCCCGCTCCAGGTTCCGCACCCCCGCCTCGCGGGTATAGGTGCGGATCATCTCGGTCAGCGCCGCATCGGAGATCGAGAACTCGGATTTCTTGAGCCCGTGGTTCTTGACCTGCTTGTCGATGAGATGCTGCTTGGCGATCTCGCGCTTTTCATCCTCGGTGTAGCCTGCCAGCGGAATGATCTCCATCCGGTCCAGAAGCGGCCCCGGCATGTTGTAGGAGTTCGCCGTGGTCAGGAACATCACGTTGGAGAGGTCATATTCCACCTCCAAGTAGTGATCCACGAAGGTTCCGTTCTGCTCCGGGTCCAGCACCTCCAACATGGCGGATGCGGGATCGCCACGGAAATCCTGGCCCATCTTGTCGATCTCATCGAGCAAGATCAGCGGGTTGGTGGTCTTGGCCTTCTTCAGGGCCTGGATGATCTTGCCGGGCATCGAGCCGATATAGGTCCGCCGGTGGCCACGGATCTCGGACTCGTCGCGCACGCCGCCAAGCGAAATGCGGATGAATTCACGCCCCGTCGCCTTGGCGACCGATTGGCCGAGCGAGGTCTTGCCCACGCCGGGAGGGCCGACAAGGCACAGGATCGGGCCTTTCAGCTTGGCGCTGCGGCGCTGCACGGCGAGGTATTCGACGATGCGTTCCTTGACCTTTTCCAACCCGTAGTGATCGTCATCCAGCACCTTCTCGGCGCGGCCGAGGTCTTTCTTGACGCGGGACTTGGTGCCCCACGGGATCGACAGCATCCAGTCGAGGTAATTGCGCACGACAGTGGCTTCCGCCGACATCGGTGACATCGACTTGAGCTTCTTCAGCTCGGCATCGGCCTTTTCGCGGGCCTCCTTGCTGAGCTTGGTCTCGGCAATGCGCGCCTCAAGCTCGGCCACTTCGCCGGCGCCGTCCTCACCATCGCCCAGTTCCTTCTGAATGGCCTTCATCTGCTCATTCAGGTAGTATTCGCGCTGCGTGCGCTCCATCTGGGATTTGACGCGGGTCTTGATCTTCTTCTCGACCTTCATGACGCTCAACTCGCCCTGCATCAGGCCATAGACCTTCTCCAGCCGTTCGGCGACGTTCAGCGTTTCCAGAAGATCCTGCTTCTGGTCCACTTCAATCCCGAGGTGACCGGAGACGAGGTCGGCCAGCTTGGCGGCTTCAGTGCTTTCGGCCACCGAGGTCAGCGCCTCTTCGGGGATGTTCTTCTTGATCTTGGAATAGCGCTCGAACTCATCGGCGACGGTGCCGAGCAGCGCCTGGATCGCCTGCGGATCGCCGGGGATCTCGTCCAGATCCTCGGCGCTGGCCTCGAAGAAATCGACATTGTCGACGAAACCGGTGATCCGCACGCGGGCGCGGCCTTCGACCAGCACCTTGACGGTGCCGTCGGGCAGTTTCAGCAGTTGCAGCACATTGGCCAGCACGCCGGTGCGGTAGATGCCATCCGCGTCCGGGTCATCGACGCTTGGGTCGACCTGGCTGGACAGCAGGATCTGGCGGTCGTCCTGCATCACCTCTTCCAATGCGCGGACCGATTTCTCGCGCCCCACGAAGAGCGGCACGATCATATGCGGAAACACCACGACATCGCGCAGCGGCAGGACAGGGTACGTAAGGGTATGCTCTGGCATTCAAGCCTTCCTTGTTCTTGGCAAGAGGGCACCGATCCCGATTGATTCCGGCAATCTGTTGGCCCTCTCCTGTTCAGGATACCTAAATCTGGGGTCGCGGCACCTGTGTTTCAACTGCTTTTCTTGTTGGCCCCAGTCTGCACTTCGCCGCCGCGCGGGGCAAGGCGCGATCTGTCCTCTTGATGAATGATGGGGGCGCGCGCCATGGCCGCAGGCGCGCGCCCGACCCTGGCCTTCAGGCGGCCGCGCTGTGGTCCAGTGTCGGATAATCGGTGAAGCCTTCGCGCCCGCCGCCGTAATAGGTGTCGCGGTCGCCCTCGTTCAGGGGGGCGTCGCGGCGCAGGCGTTCGACCAGGTCGGGATTGGCGATGAAGGGCCGCCCGAAGGCCACCAGGTCGGCCTGGCCCGAGGCCGTCGCACGCAGCGCCATGTCGCGGTCATAGCCGTTATTGGCCATGTAGGGGCCGTCGAACAGGACGCGCAGCGCGCCGATGCTCTGCCCCTCCTCCAATTCGCGGCTGCCGCCGGTCGCGCCTTCGATCATGTGCAGATAGGCCAGGCCATAGCGGTTCAGCCCCGGCACGACATGGGCAAACAACGCCATCGGATTGCTGTCCGAAATGCCGTTGGCGGGCGAGAACGGCGACAGGCGCAGGCCGACACGGCCCCCGCCCCAGACCTCGGTGATCGCGTCGAGCACCTCGAACAGCAGCCGCGCCCGGTTCTCGACCGAGCCGCCATAGGCATCCTCGCGCGTGTTCGCCCCGTCCTTCAGGAACTGGTCCAGCAGGTAGCCGTTCGCGCCATGCAGCTCGACCCCGTCGAACCCGGCCTTTTGCGCCTGTTCGGCGGCGTGGCGATAATCGGCGACGATGCGCGGCATCTCGTCCAGCGCCAGCGCGCGGGGGGTCGAGGTCTCCTCGAACCCGTCTTGCGTGAAGGTCTGGACCCCGGCGGCAATGGCCGAGGGCGCGACGGGGGATTGCCCGCCCGGTTGCAACGAGACATGGCTGATCCGGCCCACATGCCAAAGCTGCACGACGATCCTGCCGCCTGCCTCATGCACCGCATCCGTCACCTTGCGCCAGGCCGCGACCTGCGCGTCGCTATGAATGCCGGGGGTCTGGAAATAGCCCTTGCCCTCGGGCGAGATCTGCGTCGCCTCGGTCACGATCAGCCCCGCGCCCGCGCGCTGGCTGTAGTAATCGACATGAATTTGCCCGACCTCGCCGGTGTCGTTATCGGCCCGGTTCCGGGTCAGCGGGGCCATGGCGATGCGGTTGGACAGGTCCAGATCGCCCGCGGTGAAGGGGCTGAACAGCGCCTCGGTCATGATGGTGTCTCCTTGGTGTGGGGTCTCGTCTCTCACACTCACCTAGGCGCGGGGCGGGGCCGCCTCAATGACAGGGGCGCGCGCGGCCAGACCTGCGCAGATGCACAGGGTGCGGGTGTTGACCCTCAGAGAGGCTCGACATCCCCCCCGGCGCGGTCCCGATGAAACCGCGTCTCGAACCCCGCGAAGTCATCCGCCGCAATCGCCGCCCGCATCTCGGCCATGAGCTCCTGAAAATAATGCAGGTTGTGCCAGGTCAGCAGCATCGAGGAGATGATCTCCTGGCTGCGGAACACATGGTGCAGATAGGCGCGGGAATAGCCCGTGCAGGCGGGGCATGTGCAGGCTTCATCCAGCGGGCGCGGGTCGTCGGCGTGGCGGGCGTTCTTGATGTTGAGTTGCCCCCGGCGGGTCCAGACCTGCCCGGTGCGGCCCGAGCGCGAGGGCAGCACGCAATCCATCATGTCGATGCCGCGCTTGACGGCGCCGACGATATCGTCGGGCTTGCCCACCCCCATCAGGTAGCGCGGCTTGTCTTGCGGAAGCATGTCGGGCGCGTAATCAAGGCAGTCGAACATCGCCGCCTGCCCCTCGCCCACGGCGAGGCCGCCGACCGCGTAGCCCTCGAACCCGATTTCGCGCAGCGCCTCGGCGCTTTGCTGCCGCAGATCACGCTCCAGCCCGCCTTGCTGGATACCGAAAAGGGCGTGACCGGGCCGGTCGCCAAACGCCTCACGGCTGCGCCTGGCCCATCGCATCGACAATTCCATGCTCTCCGCGATCCGGGTGCGCTCGGCGGGCAGTGCCGGGCATTCGTCGAAACACATCACGATATCCGAGCCCAGAAGCCGCTGGATCTCCATCGAGCGTTCGGGGCTGAGCATGTGTTTCGAGCCGTCGATATGCGAGCGGAACTGCACGCCCTCCTCGGTCAGCTTGCGCAATTCCGCGAGGCTCATCACCTGGAACCCGCCGCTATCGGTCAGGATCGGCCCCTGCCAGTTCATGAAGCGGTGCAGGCCGCCCAACCGGTCGATCCGCTCCGCCGTCGGGCGCAGCATCAGGTGATAGGTGTTGCCAAGCAGGATATCGGCCCCGGTCGCCGCCACGTTTTCGGGCAGCATCGCCTTCACCGTCGCCGCCGTTCCCACCGGCATGAAGGCGGGCGTGCGGATATCGCCCCGCGGCGTGCGGATCACCCCGGCGCGGGCGCGGCCGGAGGTGGCGTTGAGGGAAAACGAAAAGGGGGCTGTCATATCCGGGGCCGTGTCCTGTTAGGGTCGGCCCCGTTCATAGGCGATTCTGCCGCGATGAAAAGAGAGGGACCCTCTGGATGGATGATCAAACCGACAGCTTGCGCCTGGGGTGGGAGGAATGGGTGGGGTTGCCGGGGCTTGGGCTGCCCGCGCTCAAGGCCAAGGTCGATACCGGGGCCAAGACCTCGGCGCTGCATGCCTTCGATATCGAGACCTTCGGCCCCGCCGCACGCCCGCGCGTCCGCTTTGCCGTTCATCCCGTGCCGGGGCGCACCGACATCACCATCGCCTGTTCCGCCCCGGTCAAGGACCGGCGCGAGGTGACATCGTCGAATGGCGAGACCGAACAGCGCTTTGTCATCGAGACCGACCTCGCCATCGGGTCCAGCCGCGAAAAGGTCGAGGTCACGCTGACCGACCGCACCACCATGGCCTACCGGATGCTTCTGGGCCGCCAGGCGATCCAGCCCGATTGGGTGATCACGCCCGCCGAAAGCTTTTGCCAGCCCGAGCTGGATTACGACGTCTATCACAGCGCCGCGGTCAAGGCCGCCGCCCCCAACCGGGCGCTGCGCATCGCGGTGTTGAGCCGCGAGAACAACTACTCCACCCGCCGCCTGGTCAGCGAGGGCGAGGAACGCGGCCACACCATCGAGGTGATCGACACCACCCGCTGCTACATGGCGATCAACGCGCTGGCCCCCGAGATCCACTATGACGGCAAGCGCCTGCCGCGCTATGACGCCGTGATCCCGCGCATCGGCGCCAGCGTCACCGCCTATGGCACTGCCGTCTTGCGCCAGTTCGAGACGCTCGGCACCTATTGCGTGAACGGCAGCGCAGGGATCACCGCCAGCCGCGACAAGCTGCACGCGCATCAGCTTCTGGCGCGCCACAAGATCGGTATGCCGCGCACCGCCTTCGCCGCCAGCCCCAAGGATACCGACAACCTGGTCGGCCTGGTCGGCACCGCGCCCCTGATCGTGAAACTGCTGGAATCGACGCAGGGCAAGGGCGTGGTGCTGGCCGAGACCAAGAAGGCCGCGCAATCGGTGATCGACGCGTTTCGGGGCCTGCGGGCCAATTTCCTGGTGCAGGATTTCGTCAAGGAGGCGGCGGGCGAGGATGTGCGCTGCCTGGTGATCGGCGGCAAGGTGGTGGCGGCGATGAAACGCACCGCGGCGGGCGACGATTTCCGGTCGAACCTGCATCGCGGCGGCTCGGCGGTGACGGTGCGCATCACCAAGGAGGAACGCGAGGCGGCGCTGCGCTCGGCCAAGGTGTTCGGGCTCGGCATCGCAGGCGTGGACCTTCTGCGCGGATCGGAGGGGCCCAAGGTGCTGGAGGTCAATTCCTCGCCCGGTTTCCAGGGCATCGAGGAGGCCACCGGCAAGAACATCGCAGGGCACCTCTATGACGCGATCGAGAAGAAGGTGCGCCCGACGCCGGCGCGCAAGCGGAAGGGCTAACGCCGCTCCTCGGAGACCGTGTCCGGATGGGGGTCGCCCGCGGCATCCGCTTCGGCCACGGCCTCCTCCTCGCTGGCGCCGAGCGAGGCGGTCTCGGGTGTCGAAATGCCCATCGTGGGACGCACCTGAAAGGCCGATTTCTCCTCCTCGGCCACCGCGTCGCGCACCGAGATGCGCCAGACGGCAAAGCCGATCAGGATGACATGGGCGGCCAGCGTGGTCGCAAAAAGACCCGTCCCGCCAAGCTGCGCCATGCCGACCCCCGCAACAAGCGGCCCGATGATCGCGCCAAGCCCGTAGACGACCAGGAGCCCGCCCGAGGTCTGGATATAGGAGCCCTCGGGCGCGTGGTCATTGGCATGCGCCGCGATCACCGGATACATCGAGAAGATCGCCCCGCCCAGGATCGCGGCGAGGATCAGGTTGAGCATGCGGTTTTCCGGCGTCAGGAGGATGAAGGCCAGGTCGGCCAGCGCCGCGACCACCGCGATGCCCACCAGCACCTTGCGCCGGTCGATCCGGTCCGAGAGATACCCCACCGGGATCTGCGCCGCGGCCCCCGCCAGGATCGGCAGGCTGGTGAACAGTGCCACCGTGGTCAGCACCAGCCCGATCCGGTCGGCATAGACCGCGGCCAGCGTGCCGAAGGCGCTGTTGGAGACGCCAATGAGCGCCACGCCCATCACCGCGACGGGCGAATTGCGCCACAGGCTGCGCAAATCCAGCCGCACCGAGACCAGCGGGCGCGGCGTGGCCGAGGAACTGAGCGCCGTCGGCACCAGCGACAGGCAGTAGAAGATCGCGGCCAGCACGAAGAAGAGAAACCCGGTCGTGTCGCCAAGCGTCAGCGACATCTGCCCGGCGGTCGAGGCCCCGAGCGTGACCATCGTGTAGATGCCGTAGACCTTCCCGCGCGAGGCCGGTTCGGTGCGCTCGTTCAGCCAGCTTTCGACGATCATCGCGGCGCCTGCAAAGCAGAACCCCGACAGCGCGCGCAGGGGAATCCAGGCCGTGGGCGTGATGAAGATGAGCGACAGCAGCATCGCCACCGCCGCGAAGGCCGCCATCACCCCGAAGGCGCGGATATGGCCCGCAAGCGCCACCAGACGCGGCGTGGCGACGCAGCCGGAGATATAGCCAAGCGCCCATCCGGTGCCCAGAAGGCCAAGCGAAAAGGCGGAAAACCCCTCGGCCGAGCCGCGCACCGGCAGGACCAAGCCATTGATGCCGCCCGCAAAAAGCAAAAGCGCCGTGCCCAGGAGAAGGGCAGAGATGGGCAGAAGCTGACGTGTCATACCGGGGGCGCTCGCGTGGTTTCCTGGGGCCGACCCTAGCGGCGCGGGTCACGCCACCACAAGGGGATTTCGCCCGCGCCCCCCTGCCCCACTGGACGGCCTGCGCCATATTCCCTATATCTTTGGTCAAGTAATCAATGGACCGATACGCATGACCCAGAGCCAAGAGCAGCTTGAAGGCGCCCCCCTGATCAAACCCTCCTCGACAGAGCATCCGCTTTATGATCGCATCATCGAGGCCTGCCGCACCGTCTATGACCCCGAGATCCCGGTCAACATCTACGATCTCGGCCTGGTCTACACGGTCGAGATCAGCGATGAAAACGAGGTCGAGATCCTGATGACCCTGACCGCGCCGGGCTGCCCCGTGGCGGGCGAGATGCCCGGATGGCTGGCCGATGCGGTGGAGCCTGTCGATGGCGTCAAGACGGTGAATGTCGAGATCACCTGGGATCCGCCCTGGGGCATGGAGATGATGTCCGACGAGGCGCGGCTTGAGCTTGGGTTCATGTGAGTCGGTCAAGCCTTTTGGGTTGATTTTGGTAATTTCAAGCCATTTGGGTTGATTTTTGGATTTCAAGCCTTTTGGGTTGATTTTTCTATTATCAAGCTATATAGCTTGATGTATGACAGGCGACACTTCCATCGTAGCCGTGCTGAGCGGTGATTTGATCGGTTCCTCCGAGGCTCCGCCCAAGGAAACATCAATTGCGATCAACCGCATATTGGCGACAACCGCCAAGATCGAAACTTGGGACGGCAACGGCCCGACATACTTCACCCGCATGAGGGGCGATGGCTGGCAGATCGTCATATCGAATCCCACATACGCACTCCGGGCCGCACTCAAAGTCTTTGCAAACCAAATATCCGCCAAAGAAACCGGCTATCTACAAACCCGCATTGCCATTGGTCTCGGAACGATGAACGCCCTTGACGGGGCGGACCTATCCTCCGCCTCGGGCAGCGCCTTTGAGGCGTCGGGCAGAACACTCGATGCGATGACGAGATCAGACCGGTTTGCGATTGCGGGCAGCGGTGTATCCCCTTTGCACCAAGCTGTCGTAGAGTTGACCGAAGAACAGATCGGCCGCTGGACGCCTGAACAGGCAGAGGCAGCGGCCTATTACCTGTCCCCTTCCGACCCAACCCTGAAAGATATCGCAGGAGAGCTTGGTATTTCCACGCAGGCCGTCCATTCCCGTATCAGGGGGGCGGGTGCGCAAGCGCTGCGCAACGTCGTGGAACACTGGGAAGATACACCATGCTAGACACCATCGCCGCCCTCCTCCTCGCCCATGCCCTGGCCGATTTCGTGTTTCAATCCAGGTGGATGGTAGAGAACAAGCATGACATGCCGCCGCTTCTGGCGCATACGGCCATCGTCTTCGCCCTCAGCCTTGCAGCGCTTGGCGGGGCGTTCTGGCCCGCGCTGCTGGTCGCACTTCTGCATTTGCAGATCGACTTCGCCAAGGCCCGGCTCGGCGGCCAGAGCCTTGGCCCCTTCCTGGCAGATCAGGCCGCGCATGGGGTCGCGATCCTGGTCACGGCGCTGCTCTTCCCTCTCGCGGTTGCACGCGGGCTCTGGCCCGCCATCCACCCGGACGCGGGACAGGCCATGGCGCTTCTGGCGGGGCTGATCCTGGCCACACGGATGGGGCAATTCCTGGTCGGCAAGCTGATGGCGCCCTATGCCGATGCGATCCACGAGGAGGACGGGCTGCCCGATGGCGGCGCCCTCATCGGCCTTCTGGAACGCGGGCTGACCTTCATTTTCGTGCTGGCGGGGCAGACCACGGGCGTCGGCCTGCTGATCGCGGCCAAGTCCTTCCTGCGCGTCGGCACCGCCAATGAAAGCCGCAAGATGGCGGAATATGTCATCATCGGCACGCTGGCCTCGATCGGATGGGCCCTCCTTGTGGCCTATGGCGCGCAATGGCTGATCGCGCGCCTCGCGGATGGTTGAGAAACCGCGCCGCGGGCCTTACATTGGGGCTAACCACGCGAAACCAAGGACAACCCCCCATGTTCGGCATCCCCGGAAAACAGGCCGTCACCATGACCCCGCGCGCCGCGAAACAGATCGCGCGGCTGATGGAGAGGAACGGCACCACCGGCCTGCGCATCGGCGTCAAGAAGGGCGGCTGTGCGGGCATGGAATACACCATGGACGAAGCCACCGGGATCGACCCCAATGACGAAGTGGTCGAACAGGACGGGGCCCGCGTGATGATCGCGCCGATGGCGCAGATGTTCCTGTTCGGCACCGAGATCGACCACGAGGTCGGCCTGCTGGAATCGGGCTTCAAGTTCCGCAACCCCAATGTCTCGGATGCCTGCGGCTGCGGCGAATCCATCAAGTTCAAGGATGTCGAGAAGCTGGCCGCCGAACGCGGCCGGGAATGAGCCTCTCGGAGGAAGAGATCGCCCATGCGCGCGACCTCTTCGCAGGGCTTGGGGCCATTTCGGTGCGCAAGATGTTCGGCGGCGCCGGGTTCTATCACCGCGACACGATCTTCGCGGTGATGCTGTCGGATGGACGGCTGATGCTGAAGGGCAAGGGCGCGTTCATCGAGGTGCTGGAGGCCGAGGGCTGCACCCACTGGACCTACACGCGCGACCATGGCCCGTCAGGCTCGATGCCCTATTGGTCCCTGCCCGATGCCGCGCAGGACGACCCGGAGCTTGCCAGCGATTGGGCGCGTCGGGCGCTGGAGCATCTCTAGAGCGTGTTGCGCCCTTTCCGATTCAGGATTCCCACGAAGCTTGATCTGTGATTCCTTGTCCGCATGGCAGATATGGGGGTTTGAGATGGGAAAACCACATCCTATGGCGCTTCGGGA
>Ga0189284_100498_pt1 | contig 15443 bp, 16 predicted proteins | sample N32C7minimetaG_FD_130314 | JGI IMG/M metagenome (GOLD analysis project Ga0189284, IMG submission 130314) | Marine microbial communities from the Costa Rica Dome - N32 C7 mini metaG | ecosystem: Environmental > Aquatic > Marine > Oceanic > Photic zone | place: Costa Rica: the Eastern Pacific...
CGCTGACGGCATCGGAACTGCAATCCAGAAGTCGGGCGTACGCCATCACCCATTCCAGCCGCCGGTTGTTGACCAACCTGGGCCTATGGCACGACCTGCGCGATGCCTTGGTGCCGTTCCGTGAGCTGGATTTGCGGGATGGGGCCACCAACGCCCGCGTTCTCTTCAGCGAGGACGACCTGGCATCAGCCAATCGACACCATGACGGCATCGGCTGGATCCTCGATCACCGGCCCTTGATGAAGTTGTTGCTGGCTCGGCTGAAGGCCAATTGCAACGTGGCCATGCACCTGGCCGAACCATGCCCTGATCCAAGTGCTGACGCCCTGATCGTGGCGGCTGACGGACCGAGCTCCCCCACACGAGAGGCCTGGGGCATCCGTCACTGGGGCATGCGCTATCGCCAGGGGTGCCTCACCGCCAAAGTGTCCCTGCGGGGACTCCCCCACGACATGGCCTGCGAGTTGTTTCGCCCGGAAGGCCCTCTCGCCGTTCTGCCCTTGGGGCAGGGCAGGTTCCAGGTGGTGTGGAGTGCACCCTGGCAGCGTTGCGAGCAGCGCAGCACGCTGCAGCGCAGTGCCTTTCTCGATCAGCTGGCCGCTGTTCTGCCGGAGGGAATTGAACCGGATTTCCTTCTGGATCAACCCCGAGCCTTCCCACAACAATGGCTCCTGGCTCGCCGCTTTCATCGCGGACGGGGCGTGCTGATCGGCGAAGCGGGCCACCGCTGCCATCCCGTGGGAGGCCAGGGGCTCAATCTCTGCTGGCGTGATGTGGAAGGTTTGCTCCGCGCCGTGGAGCGGGGTGGCAGCGCCGCAACAATCGCTCGGCGCTACGGGACGAGCCGCTGGCTCGATGTGCTCCAGGTGGGAGTGGCGACGGATCTTCTGGTGCGGGTGTTCTCCAACCGCCAACCGCTGTTGCTTCCCCTGCGGCGTTTGGCCCTGCTGCTGCTTAAGCAGTTCTCTGGGCTGCGCCAACTCAGCCTGCGGGCCATGAGTGACGGCCCTATGCAGCTCTGGCGGGCCTTGCCAAACTGAACCAAGCGCGGGTCGCGACCATGGTGATGTCCAGCCAGCGGCAACCCCCAGCGACAGACGCCTTGCTGCAATTTCTTCAGCGGCGTTTGGGGTTGAGTCCCAGCGCCCTGGAGCTGGGACAACGCCAGGCGGAACTGGAACAAGCCCCCCTCCCGATCGTGCTGTGGAGCTTCGGGTTGTTGAGTTTGCAGCAACTGGAAGACGTCTTCGACTGGCAGAACAGTCAGCCGTAGCGCAACAACGCGTCCACGGGTTGGCCTGCGGGCAAGGCCTGACGGCCTCCGAGCCCTTCCAGCTCGATCACGAAGGCAAAGCCCACCAAACAACCGCCGGCCTGCTCCACCAGTTGTCCCGTCGCTGCAGCCGTTCCACCGGTGGCCAACAGATCGTCCACCACCAGCACCCGGGGTGAATTCTCAAATGCATCGGCTTGGATCTCCAGCCGATCGGTGCCGTACTCCAAGGCGTAATCCAGACACACCACCTCACCGGGCAGCTTTCCGGGCTTCCGGACAGGCACGAAGCCAAGTCGTCGGTCGCTGGCCAAAGGTGCCCCAAAAATGAATCCCCGGGATTCGATCCCCACGATCAGATCAGGCTTCACCTGGTCGCAGAACGCACCCAGCTGGCGGATCACCTCGGCCATGGCTTCGGGCGACCGCAGCAGGGGGTTGATGTCTCGAAACAGAATTCCAGGCTTGGGAAAATCTGGAATTGAGCGAATGTGCGACTGAAGATCCAAATCCAGGTGACGCAATGGCGGTGCCCCTGGCATCATCGCAGCCATGACTGAAGCTCCAGCCCCCATCGCACCCACCGACGGCGCGCGTCTCAGCCGGCGGGGCGTCGAGCGTCTCGACCTGTTGCTACTGACCATTGAGGCTCTCGACCTCAATGGTGGCGAGGCGATGGTCTGGACCAGCCAGCAGATGGGACTCCAGGCGCAATTCCCCAACCGGGTTGAACTTTGGAAGCGGCGCTGTCACAACCCGCTTCGGCGCACCACCCGGCGGGACCAGCTCGACCCGGTGGACGCCGAATCGCTGATCTGCCTGGTGTGTGCCATGGCTGATCGGCTCTACCCCATGCTCCATCAACTCCTTTCGAGCCGCGAACCGGAACAGCTCACCCAACAGCGTTGGCAGTTGTTCCACGAGCGCCTGCGGGACCTGATTGAGGAGCGGATGAATCAGCGCCGGGAAGCCGTTGTTCGCCTGCTCACGATGGAGCCGGCGGGCCCTGTGCACCGTCAGCTGATCAGCACCCTGGCGTTCTGCGCAGGCCCAGGAGGAATCGATCGTCTTCGCGCAACCCTGCTCGACCACACGCTCTAGGCCGACCATGTTGAAAACGACATACCAATACGAACAGACCGCAGCACGGCTGGTGGTGGAGGGCTTGCCTGACCTCTCCGCCGGACATTCGAATGAAGTGATCGGCATCCTGTCGTCCTGGCGGCTGCAGTTGATCGGAGCACCGGAACTGGAAGGCACCCGAGATCATCTAGAGGCTCTGATGGCAGCGGTGATGCCCTACGCCAGGCATCGCATGTCCGGCGTGCAGCGCCGGTTTGGCCTGGAAAACGGTTTTGTGAGCATCGCGCCGGATCAGGCCAACCATCGGCTGGAACTGCGCAGCAGCCGAGAGGGCGTTGAGCCTCTGCAACTGAAGCTCGATGACGCCGAACTGGCCGATCTGGTGCGTTGCCTCGATCGCTTGCGGCTCGACAACCGGGTCAAGCTGGCCTGGACGTTCCCCGAGGACCGCCCGTTGAAGCGTCAGGAGATCGTCGATCGCATTCCTCTGCAGAAACGCCTCGGACCTCCCCTTCTGGCTGGTGTTGCTCTGGCATGCAGCATCGCCACCGCCTGGCTTGTGCCTCTTCCCCATGAGACCAAGGAGACATCGCCAACACCGGCACCGGTGGACAAGCCTGAAACGCAGTCCGACCGTTGACGTGCAGGAAACACGCTTCAGAATCGCCGCAGTGACGGCACCCTGATCACACCGATGCCATGAGGAAGGCGAGCCGGAGCAGCAAACGTGATCAACGACGGGTCTTTCGCCCCCGTCGCCGCTTCCCCTATGGCCCCGTCCTGCGTCAGTTGACGGTTGTCGTGCTGATGCTGGCTGCTGCCGCAGGGATCGCTGTCCTGCTGAATCAGCTGCCCCAGCAGGTGGACATCATGCTGCTGCTGAGCCAGGCCATTGATGACCTGATTGGCGGCGTTCAGCAACTGCTGGAAGCCATGCTCGGGCTCGCCGCCATCGTGCTGATCGCTGCCATCGCGCTTCTGGCGGGCATCCTCTTGCTTGGTGCGCTCTGGAGGTTGATTCGCATCATCCGCCTGGTGGTCTCTCCCCCAACTCAAGGCAGGCGCTGAGGCGGCGCCAGCGAGCGCTGATGGTTCCACAACTCCTCCAGGGTCACGCTTCCATCCCGATCGCCATCCAAATCGTTGAAGTTGCGACTGATCCAGGGAATGCTCTTGGCTTCCTGACGATTCAAGCGATGGTTCCGGTCACGGTCGGCCTGGCGGAAATGGCGCTTCAGGCGTGGGCCACTGGGCGATGAATCCTGAAGACGCAGGTCCTTCAACAGGAGATAGGAGCGATTGTTCTGCCGCTTGAGCACACGGCTCAGGGCGCGTCGACCCTGCACTTCCGAGGCATCCAATCGACCGTCTCCGTTGACGTCCAGGCGGATGAACAGGGTCTCCATCCTGGTGCTGTAAACACGCATGGTCTTGTCGCCCGGAGCGGCCTGCAACGCCATCGAACTCAGCGCCAACGCCACAGGGCCGAGCACACGGATGACGTTCAGCGAAGTCATGCCATAAGCCTATGGAGCCTGAGCCGCTCTGACGATGACTGATGCATGACAGGAAGCGGCTGAGCTGTGACCGGGTCCTACCGGAGAAGGACGGACGCCGAAGCGCTGCATACCATCAGCCCATCCGCTGATGGCCATGGCCAAGGACACAATGATCTGGGTGGTGGACGACGACCCGGAACTGAGAAAGATGGTCGGCACCTACCTGATCGACCAGGGCTATGACGTGCGCAGCCTCTGCGATGTGAAGCAATTCGAGGCACGGCTGGAATGCCAACGGCCAGATCTTGTGGTTCTTGACCTGATGCTGCCCGGCGATGATGGGCTGACGGCTCTGCGCAGGCTGCGGGATGCCGGGGATGATCTTCCCGTGGTGATGCTCACTGCGCGGGCCGATGGGGTGGATCGGATCATCGGCCTCGAACAGGGAGCCGATGACTACCTGGCCAAACCGTTCTTGCCCCGAGAACTCACGGCCCGCATTGAAGCCGTACTCCGGCGGCGCAACGCCATGCCGGCGGGAACGCCGGTGGAAGGTGGGGAATGCATCCGCTTTGGCGACAACCAACTGGATCTCGCCGCCCGCACCTTGCTGCAGAACAACGAGCCGGTAGTGATCACCAGCGGTGAGTTCAGCCTGCTGGCCGCCTTTGTGCGCCATCCCCATCGACCCCTCTCGCGGGAACGTCTGATCGAACTCGCCCGGGGTCCCGGCAGCGACACCGACAGCCGCAGCATGGACGTTCAGGTGTCGCGGGTGCGCAAGCTGGTGGAACCGGATCCAACCCGCCCCCGCTACGTGCAGACGGTTTGGGGGTATGGCTACGTGTTTGTGCCAGACGGCACGCCGAGATCCCGCTGACATGCCTCGCCAACGGGGACTGACACAAAGACTGGCTCGCTTCGGTGCCTGGGGGACGACCCTGCTGGTCTGTTGGATGCTGGCCCTGCTGCTGCTGCAGGTGCTGTTCGGCCGACAGCTGGAACGGATTCAGACGCTGCAGTTGGGACGGGACCTGGCGTTGAATATCCGCCTCAGCGAATTAACCCTCGAGCGTTATCCCCCTTCACTGATCAGCGAGCTCACGGGCCTGGACCTCTTGGTGAGCTCACAACCAGCGGCGCCAGATCGCGAGACCCAGGCTTCAGCCCAGCGGCGCCAGGAGCTGCGTCAGGTGCTCTGCTCTCGCCTCTCGCACTGCCGTGAGCTCCGGCCTGCCCCGAGCAGGGCGGGCACGCCGGAGGTTTGGATTGAACTGTTCTCTCCTCTGGAGCCGGTCTGGCTTCGCAGCCCCCTGCCCATGGCACGCACCTGGCCGCCACCACCCACCTTGCTGCTGCTGGCCCTGGTGGGCGCGACGGTGATGACCGGGGTGCTCTATCTGCTCCTCGATGTTGCCCGTCCTCTTCGCAAGCTTGAGGACGCCGTCTCTCGGGTCGGTGAAGACATCAACCGTGAGCCTGTCCCCGAGCAAGGATCCGCTGAAGTACGGCGGATCTCCCGACGCTTCAACGCGATGGTGCGCCGCCTGGCGGAAGGAGAAAAAGAGCGCGCCACGATGCTGGCCGGCATCGCCCACGATCTGCGAGCACCCCTCACACGGCTGCAGTTTCGTTTATCGATGCCGGAGCTCAACACCGAGGAACGAACGCGCTGCCAAAGCGATCTGGAGGCTCTGGAGCGGATTACAGGCCAATTTCTGCTGTACGCCGGAGGCGGTGAACGGGAAGCGTGTGTCGCCTGTCCATTGGATCAGTGGCTGGCCGAGACCGTGGCAGGCCAACCCAAGGACCAGCTTCAGCTCAAGCTCAGTCCGATCCATCTACCGATTCGACCGGTGGCCCTGGGCCGCGCCGTGAGCAACCTGATCGACAACGCCTTCAGCCATGGCACCGCACCGGTTGTCGTACGGCTACGGCTGCGCAGGCAGGGAGCGGAGGTTGCCATTGAAGTGTGGGACCAGGGGCAGGGAATGCCCAGCAACGCCTGGGAACGGGCCCTGCAACCCTTTCAGCGCCTGGATTCAGCACGGGGGCGTCAAGGCCATTGCGGCTTGGGGTTGGCAATCGTGAACCATGTGGTTCGCACCCATGCTGGACGGCTCAGTTTCCAACAGGGCAACGGCGACCCGGGCCGCTTTGCCGTGATCATCACCCTCCCGATGCAGGAGACGAAAACACCAGACATTCCGTAAAAAACCGGACCAGATCGACCCCGCAGATTGCAGCGCTGGCAGAACCGAACTGGCGATCCAACGAAAGCATGAGCCAGCCCTTCGACCACGACATGACAGCCGTCCTCGAGGCCATCGATCACTACAGCGATGGCGACGTCGACCGACCGCAGGAAATCATGGTGGAGCTGCAGGAGGGTTGCTCCAACAAGCACAAACGGCTGAACAAAAAGGTCTACGAAAAAGAGCTGGCCAAACTCCAGACGGAACTGGTGAAGATGCAGTACTGGGTGAAAGCCACCGGCTTTCGCATAATCATCCTGTTCGAAGGGCGGGACGCCGCAGGCAAGGGAGGATCGATCAAACGGATGACGGAGCCCTTGAACCCCAGGGGGTGCCGGGTGGTGGCCCTGGGCATCCCTTCAGAGCATCAGAAAAGCCAGTGGTATTTCCAGCGCTATGTGGAGCATTTTCCCAGTGCCGGAGAAATCGTTGTCTTTGACCGGAGCTGGTACAACCGGGCCGGCGTGGAAAAGGTGATGGGCTTCGCGACACGCGAACAAGTGGAGCAGTTTTATGTGTCGTGCCCACAGTTTGAGCAAATGCTGGTGCAGGACGGAATCCTGCTGCTCAAATACTGGTTCTCCATTAATGATGACGAACAGGAGAAACGTTTCCAGGAACGTATTGATAACGAAGAGCGTCGCTGGAAGATGAGTCCGATGGACATCGAGTCCCGCAACCGCTGGGTGGAGTACTCGAAAGCGAAGGACACCATGTTTGCCAAGACGCATATCCCGGAAGCCCCGTGGTTCACCGTGGAGGCGAATGACAAGCGCCGCGCCCGCTTGAATTGCCTGCGCCACATTCTCAGCAAGGTGCCCTATGAAGACATGACACCGCCACCCATCAAGATGCCGAAGCGCCCGAAGCAAGGAAGCTACAAACGGCCTCCCTTCAACGAGCAATTCTTTGTACCCAACAACTATCCCTACAAGAACTGACCAAGCAACTCCACCACAAACGGTTGACTTATGAACCCAATCAACCCATCGATTAGCCGCCTTCAGGCAGACCGATGGGTTTCGATTAGGCCAAAGCCATTACAATCAATACACTCCAAATCAATACGCAAACCAGCAGAACAAATAGATCAACAGTGACACGCCAAACACCAACATCCCAATCGAGGTTTTGATCCGCATCCACTTTTTGTCCCACTTGTAGGGAGCCATCACCACGATCGTAAAAAATGTGAGAGCGGCATACACAACCAAGGTGTGCTTGGGATGTTCCTTGGCAACCAGCATGCTGACGCCATGCCAGAAGAAGGTCAGCATTGAGGCATAGGACGAAATCGCTCCGAGGTTGTAAAGCAACTCTTTGCGCTTTTTGAGTTGACCAGCAATCGATTGTTGAAGGCGCATCAGAGACAACAAAGGGGCGAGAACTTCAACGTAGCGATCGATCTTGCACCTCACATTCCGAGAAATACGGGGAGTGTCATCTGCAGCGGGCTTGAGTCCAGACAGCGGCACGCTTTAAGGTATTTGACCATTCCAGTTCTGCAGGCTTTGCTCGGTTCCTGGCAGGTCCTAATGCGGTGTATCGCCAGCGCACTGTTCCTGGTGGCCCATGGTCTGCTGGTGCTGGAGCACATCACCATTGGAACGGCACTGCATGGGATTGCTGAGTTGTTCCTTGCCCCCTGGGCCATCCGCCACAAAGCCTGGGACATCATCGTGATCGGACTGATTTTCTGCGTCTTCGACCTGTGGGGAACGCTGCGTCTGACCGGCGTATTGGTCTAAGGCCCTTCAACCACTCAACCGCTGGGACCAAAAACCAAACAGCTGCCACGACGACCAGAGGAACATCCCCAGGAAGACCCAGTTCAGCCAAGCCGGACGTCGGTCGTTTTCAAACATCTCTCAGGACAGCGAAAGGCGACACCTGACCTTATCGCCGAAACATCCATCACCTTGGCAATCCACGTGCTGGAGATTCACGGGTTGCTCCGTAGCAAGAGGGCTGACCACCAGGCCCTATGGCGATCAACAGAGTTGCAGCATCAGAGCGCCCACACGTTCGCGATTCGCATCAGAACACCGACATCCACAACCAACATCTCTAACTTCAAAAAATCCCAGCCGTCCACTGCCCGCCATGGTCATGCGATCCATCATGAAGGCAGCACTGCTCATGGTGGTGCTGGGCCTCAGCGGATGCGGCACCAAACCAACCAAGACGTTTCTCTCGATCCAGACCAGCCGAATCGAGACCACAACGTTTTCCCCTGAGATTGAAGCAATCAGTCCACTGGAATCCACCAGCAATGTGGCCGTGAAGCCCCAGATCGACGGCACCGTCGTTCAAATCCTGGCCACCGCTGGACAAGAGGTGAAAGCGGGTCAAGTGATCCTGGTGCTGGACAACATTCAACAGAGTGCTGCCCTCGACGCTGCCCGGAGCGAAGCCCGTAAAGACATCCTCAATGCTGAACGCTACGAGTACCTCTACGAGCAGGGTGCCGTCTCCGCGAAAGAGCGGGATCGCTACGCAACAGAAGCCGAGCAGGCCAAAGACGACGCCCGCTCCGATGCCGCCGAGCTGGGCTACAAATTTGTACGGGCGCCGATCGATGGGGTGATCGGTGATCTGGATTCGGTGAAGCTCGGCGACTACGTCAAAACCGGGCAGACGATCACCGGAATTGTCGACAACTCCATCCTGTGGACGCTGATGGAGATTCCCGCATCCGAGGCCTCGGCGGTGAAGGTAGGCCAAACGGTGAAGCTGGTGTCTCAGACCGCACCACCGGTGAGCGGTGAGGGCAAGGTGAGCTTCGTGTCGCCGTATTACGCGGTCAGCGGCAGCACCAACGCCCCCAACACGCTGATGGTGAAAGCGGAGTTTCCCAACCTCACCGGCAAGCTCAAAACCGGCCAGTTCGTTGCCTCCAAAATCATCACCGGCAGCCAATCCAGCCTGGCGGTGCCGGTGCAGGCCGTGATGATGCAGGCGCAACAACCTTTTGTTTATCGGGTTGTTCCCCTGAACAAGGCCCTGCCGAAGATCAAGGCCTCCCCCAATGCCTCAGAGCAAGCGATCAAAAAGCTCGAGCGCCTGCCGGGAGACACCCCGATCGTGGTGCAGACGAAGGTGCAGCTCGGCGACCTACAAAACAACGCTTACCCCGTGAAGGCTGGGCTGAAGGCAGGGGATCAGGTGGCCATCAGCAACACCAGCCGCCTGCGCAGCGGTATGCCCGTGCAGGTGAAAACCGAAGCCAACTGAAGCGATGTCTTTCTCCGACAACTTCATCAAGAAGCCGGTTCTCACCACGGTCTGCAGCATCTTGATCGTGCTGGTGGGACTCATCGCGATCCCCACCCTGCCGATCGCCAACCTGCCCAACATCGCCGATCCGCTGATCCAGGTGAGCGCGGTGTACGGCGGCGCCAATGCCGAGGTGACTGAGCAGGCGGTCACAAACCCGATCGAGCAGCAGATCAACGGGGTGCCCGGAGTGTCCTACATCGCGTCGACCAGCGACATGACGGGCTCCAGCTCGATCAACGTCTATTTCGATCAAACCACCGACATCGACATCGACCAGGTCAACGTGCAGAACCGCGTCTCCCTGGCGATGCCGCAGCTGCCCGATCAGGTTGCAGCTACTGGGGTCTCGGTGAAACAGAGCAACCCCTCAATCCTGCTCGCCTACGAAATCAGCTCCTCGGAAGGCCAGTACGACGCCGCCTACCTCAATGGCCTGGTCTACGAGCAGCTCTACTACCCCCTGTCGCGTGTTGAAGGCGTGGCCACGGTGAGCGTTTTCGGTGGGGCTAATCCCGCCTTCTGGCTGTTTGTCGACCCCGACAAACTCGCCGCAAACAAGCTCACCACACAAGACGTTCTCAACGCGGTGCAATCCCAGAACAGCGTGGCGGTGGGGGGCCTGGTCGGAGGGCCGCCGGCATCAGGCGATCAGGCCTACACCTACCCGATCGTGGTGGAGAACAACGGCAACCTCACCTCCCTGGAGGCCTTCAACAACCTGATCGTCAACCGTTCCCCCTCGGGCAACCTGCTGAAGCTCGAGGACGTGGGAGAGGTGCGCTACGGCACCAACAGCTTCGCCGTGCAGGGCATCGACAAGAACGGCTATGAGGCACTGACTCTTGCGGTGTACCAGACCCCCTCCAGCAACGCCCTGGATGTGTCCAATGCGGTGGTGGAACAACTCAATGACTTCCGCTCCCTCGTGCCTCCCGGAGTGACGGTGAACCAGATCTATGACATCGGCCAGTTCATCGAGGCGTCGGTGGATGGGGTGATTGACGCACTGGGCCTGGCGATCGTGCTGGTGCTGGTGATCCTGTTTCTGTTCCTGCAGAACTGGCGCGCCACCGTGGTGCCCAGCCTGGCCATCCCGATCTCCCTGATCGGCACCTTCGCCTTTCTCAAGGTATTCGGCTTCTCGATTAATCAACTCACCCTGCTGGGGTTGGTGCTGGCCACAGGCCTGGTGGTGGACGACGCCATCGTGGTGATCGAGGCGGTGTCCACCAACATCGAGCAGGGGATGAAACCCCGTGAGGCGGCCCTGGCCTGCATGGGCGAACTGTTTGGTGCCCTTCTGGCCACAGCCCTAGTGCTGATGGCGGTGTTTGTTCCCGTGGCCTTCTACCCCGGAGGCATCGGCATCATCTACAAGCAGTTTGCGCTCACGATCGCCTTCTCCATCGCCATCTCGGCCTTCAACGCCCTGAGCTTCTCGCCGATGCTCTCGGGCTTGATCCTGCCCAGAGAAAAACCGGCCGAACCACGGGGCCGCGCCTGGATCGTTGTGGGCGTGATTGTGGGGCTGGCCTTTGGACGGTTCAGCGCTGCGGCCTTTGGCAGCTGGACCTACCTGGCTGGCGTCGGCATCGGAGCACTGGCAGGGGCCAACCTGCCCAAGATCTTCACGGCGTTCAACACCAGCTTTGACCGCCTGCAACGGGCCTACGCCGCCCTGCTCACCCGGTTGATCGCCCTGCGCCAACTGATCCTAAGCGGATTGGCCGTTGGCATCATGCTCACCGGCTTCGCCTTCACCGCCCTGCCCACCGCCTTCATCCCCGATGAAGACCAGGGCTACGGCCTGGGCATTTTTCAGCTGCAAAACGGCGCTTCCCTGGTGGAAACAAAACAGCTCGGCATGCAGATCGCCAAGGTGCTGAGTGAAGAAGATGACGTGGCCAACGCCTCGATCATCAACGGCTCCGGCTTCAACGGCTCCAGCCCCGACCAGGGCATCTTCTTCTTCGGGCTCAAGCCCCTTGAGGAGCGCAAAGGGGCTAGCCACAGTTCCGACGCAATCATCAAGCGGCTGAACGCCAAGCTGATCCAGCTGAGTTCAGGACTGGCGGCAGCATCAGGCCCGCCAGCGGTGCCCGGCTTCTCCTCTCAGGGCGGCTTCTACTTCCAGTTCAACGACCTCAGCAATGGTCAATACAACCTCAATGAACTCTCGGATCTGGCTGATCAACTGATCAAGGAAGGCAATGCCAGTGGGGATTTCTCCACGCTCTACACCCAGTTCAACCCAAGCTCACCCGCGGTCGGGCTGTCGATCAATCGAGAGGTGATGGGGGCGCTGAACGTCGACTATCAGGAGGCGATGGACACCATCGCTGCCCTCACCGGCGGCAACTACTCCGGTCTCACCTACGAAAGCGGTCAGGTGCGCAACATCTACGTGCAAGGCACACCGGATCAACGCCAGAGCATCAACGACGTACTCAGTTACTACGTGCGAGATCGCGAGGGAGGGCTGGTGCAGGTATCTCAGTTCGCCGATGCCGAGCTGAGCAGCGCTCCACCGGTGATCAGCCATTACAACCTCAACCGAACGGTGCTGATCCAAGGGGTGGAAGCCCTCGGCAAGAGCAGTGGTCAGGCCCTGGCCAAAATTCAAGCGCTGTTCAATGCCGCCGACTTCACCAACATCGGCTCCGCCTTCACCGGGTTAGCCGCGTTGCAGCTGTCCGCCGGCAACGCCAGCGTGCTGGTGTTCGGGCTGGGCGTGCTGATTGTGTACCTGGTGCTGTCAGCTCAGTACGAGAGCTACATCACGCCCGTAATCATTTTGGCCACTGTGCCTCTGGCCATGCTCGGCGCCCTGGCCTTCCTGGCGATGCGCTCCATCGATCTGAACATCTATGCCCAAGTTGGCCTTGTGACCCTGATCGGCCTCGCCGCCAAGAACGGCATCCTGATCGTGGAGGTGGCCGAGCAGAAACTCGAGCAAGGTCTGAGCATCACAGAAGCGGCGGTGCAGTCCGCCGAATCACGACTGCGGCCGATCCTGATGACGGCGATCGCTGCCCTGGCGGGCTTCCTGCCGCTGGTGGTGGCCAATGGCGCCGGCGCTCACAGCCAGCAGTCGCTTGGCACCGTGATCTTCGGAGGCTTGGTGGTGGCGACAGTGTTGTCGCTGGGCGTCGTGCCCCCTGTGTATGTGTTGGTGAAAAACCTCGAACAACATCTGTTCAAACCGATCAGCTGATCTCGTTGGTCATCAATGCCGCAGATGAAGCATCACTTCGCCGAAGAGCTCCAATCGGCGGAACGAAAAGACACATTGGCGCCACCACTGCGTTTCAGGTCGTGCATGCCCTCCAGCTGGTTGTAGACCGACAAAAGCTGCCGGCGCATGTGGTCGGTATGGGGCAGATCAGCGATCAAACGCAGCACATCCTCCAGGGAACGCTTGGCATCGATCACCAAACGACAATCGGGGCTGCCAGGCTCGTCACGCATGGGATCAGAAGCGAATACGTCCATTCAGCAGAAAATCCCTGCTTGCGGGTGTCTGAATCCCTACCAACGCGGCGATATTCAGCAGAAATTCAGGGTTTGGCCCAGTCCTGCTTCACCCATGCCCCGATCAAGTGGCGTTTCGCATAACAGGAAGCCTGAGGCTGCTGAACCACGACAACAACACCAGCAGGGATGAAGCCCAGAGGCAGGCCTGCATGCCCGCGGCTTCGGTTCGGCCGAGCATGAACACTGCCCCCGAGAGCAACGTGCCTACCAAGCGTCCGGCAGCGTTGGCCATGTAATAGAAACCCACATTGAGGCTGACGCTCTCCGCATCGGTGTAAGCCAGCACCATGTAGGAGTGGATCGACGAATTCATCGCGAACACCACCCCAAAGGCGGCAAGGCCTGCGGTGATGGCGACCGCCACATCCACCTGGCGCCACAGCGCCACCGCGATTAGGGCGGGAATGGCGGTGAGCAGAGCACTCCAGAACTGCACAGCAGATGCTCCCGGGGATCTGGTCTGCCCCAAGAGCCGTCTCAGACCAGGCGCTGATCCCTGAACGATGCCGTAGCCAATCACCCAGAGACCGAGGAAGCCACCGATCTCCCAGAAACTCCAGCCCAGGGAGGCCTCAAGAAACACGGGCAAGGCCACCACGAACCAAACATCCCGGGCACCAAACAGAAAGAAGCGCGCCAGGGACAGCACGTTGATGCCCTGGGATTTGGAGAACAGCGACGAAAAGGCCGGCTTGGACTTCATCTTTCCGATCTCCCCGGGCAGCACCAGCGTGAGCAGAAAGGCCAGGGCCAGACCGGCTGCCATCCAGCCCACGGCAGCATTGAAGCCAAAGGCAGTGAGCAGCACCCCACCGAGGAAGAAGCCCACACCCTTGAGGGCGTTCTTGGATCCCGTGAGGATCGCCACCCACTTGAACAGCTGCTGCTGCCCCTGCTGCTGATCCTCCGGCGTTTCCGAAACCACCGTCTTGATGGCACTCTTGGCGCTCATCTTGTTGAGATCTTTGGCGATGCCGCTGATGGCCTGGGCGGTCATCACATAGATCACGCTCAACAGTTTCGGCCAATTGGCGGCGACGGGCATCAGCATCAACAACGCAAGAATCTGCAGCAGCGTTCCCACCCAGAGGGTGAGCCGAAGCCCATAGCGGGCACCGATCCAACCGCCGTACAGGTTGGTGAGCACACCAAACAGCTCATAAAACAGAAACAGGAAGGCGATCTCGAGGGTGGTGTAGCCGAGTTGATGGAAGTGGAACACCACCAACATCCGCAGGGCCCCATCGGTGAGCGTGAAGGCCCAGTAATTGGCGGTGACGATGCCGTATTGCTGCAGAGGGGAGAGCTTCATCCGTCCAGACCAACCACGTGGCAGGTGAGATCGGCCATGCGGCAGCTGTAGCCCCATTCGTTGTCGTACCAGGCAAACACCTTCAGCTGATTGCCATCAACAACCATCGTCGAGAGGGCGTCGACAATCGAGCTGCGGTTGTCGTTGGTGTAATCGCAGGACACCAACGGGCGTTCCTCGTAACCCAGGATTCCCTTCAGAGGCCCTTCCGCAGCTGCTTGGAACGCAGCATTCACCTGCTCCACCGTGACGCTCTGCTTGAGCTCGAACACCGCATCGGTGAGCGATCCACTCAGCAGGGGAACACGAACGGCATGACCGTTGAGCTTGCCCTTCAGCTCAGGGAAGATCATCGCGATCGCCTTGGCCGAGCCGGTGGTGGTGGGAATGAGTGAGCTGAGCCCGGAGCGCGCCCGGCGCAGGTCGCTTTTGAAGGAATCGATCGGCACCTGGGTGTTAGTGATGTCGTGAATGGTTGTGCTCAGGCCGTGCTCGATGCCGAAGCTCTCGTGCACCACCTTCACCACAGGCGCCAGGCAGTTGGTGGTGCATGAGGCGGCCGTCACCAACTTGTGGCGCGCCGGTTCATAGAGGTGGTGATTGATCCCGTAAACGATGTTGAGCGCGTCCTCACCGGCAACCACACCCTTCACGGGACAGGCAACCACCACACGTTTGAGGCCCAGCTGATCGAAATAGGGATTGAGCGTCTCCGGCGTTTTGATCTTGCCGCTGGCTTCAAGCACCATCTCCACCCCCCGATCGCTCCAGGGCACGGCGGTGGGGTCCTTCTCGCTGGACCAGGTGAGTGCGGATCCCTCCACGCTGAATCCATCAGCGCTGCTGGTGATTCCTCGATCCCAGCGACCATGCACAGAATCGAACTCCAGCAGATGGGCCGCCGTTGCTGCATCGCCAGCGGGATCATTGACATGCACCAGTTCGATGCCGGGCCGTCCCCAGAGGGCCCGGAACACCAGGCGACCAATCCGTCCAAAGCCATTGATGCCGATCCGCATACCAGCTCCTTTGATCAATCAAATTATCTTGATCCAAACAGAGCGTGGGACGCTGCTCCTGTGATCCAGAACACCCTCAACAGAGAGCAGTCGAGGCAGCTGCTCAAAGCACTGGCCGACCCGATCCGTCTCGACGTGATCCATGCGCTGGCACAGGGGGAACGATGCGTCTGTGACCTCACCGGTGAG